>Ga0101943_1002412_pt2 | contig 10307 bp, 8 predicted proteins | sample DewCreD2012metaG_5_FD_75244 | JGI IMG/M metagenome (GOLD analysis project Ga0101943, IMG submission 75244) | Hot spring sediment bacterial and archeal communities from British Columbia, Canada, to study Microbial Dark Matter (Phase II) - Dewar... ... | reverse complement strand
CGCGGAGGTAACGGCTCGCGCCGCGGTAGCCGATCATCGGGTTCTCTTCGGTCGGCTCATACTTCGCTCCGCCTTCGAGGTTGGCGTATTCGTTCGTCTTGAGGTCCGTGAGCCGGTATACCACCGGGCGAGGATTGAAAGCCCGGCAGAACTCCTTGATGCCCTCTTCGAGCCGGCGGGTGTACTCCTCGGGGCGACCTTCTTCAATGAACTGCCGCGGATGCTTTCCAATCTGCGCCACGATGAACTCGGCGCGCAGCAGACCGACGCCGTCGACGTGACGTTTTGCGACAACCTCGGCGAGCTCGGGCTCGGCCAGATTGACGTAAAGTTTGGTCGTCGTCTTCAGCGCTGCTGCTCGTGCGTACCGCTCCTTCTGGCGCTCGTACCAGGCGAGGCGGGCCTCGGCCCGGCCGTCATAAATCCGCCCGGCTGACCCATCGACGGTGACTTCGCGGCCGACTTCGAGGCGCGTCGCACCGGCGACGCCAACGACGCATGGAATGCCGAGTTCGCGGCTCACGATCGCAGCGTGACAGGTTCGGCCGCCGCGCTCGGTGACGATTGCAGCGGCCCGCTTCATGGCTGGAACGAAGTCCGGCGTCGTCATCTCGGCAACGAGCACATCGCCCTGCTTGACGATGTCAATCTCGCGCGGGTCGTGGACGACCCGCACGAGGCCAACGCCGACACCGGGGCTCGCCGGCTGGCCGGTCAGGAGGATGGGGGCGGTCTCCTCTTCTCCCTCGTCAGCCTCCACGGCTGCCTTGAGTGTCGTAACGGGGCGCGCCTGCACCAGGTAGAACTTCCCCTGCTCGTAGGCCCATTCGATGTCCTGCGGTTTGCCGTAATGCGCTTCGACGGCACGGCCAATGCGGGCAAGTTCGCGGATCTCGGCATCGGTGAGCTTCTGGCGTTCGCGCAGGTGCTCCGGAACCGGCAGCCAGGCGTTCGCCCCCTCGTGGCTGCCGTCAGCATCCGGCCGGCGGGCGATCATCCGGTCCTGGGGTGTGACGGTCTTCGAGATGATGTGCAGCGATTCCTTGTCGACGAGGTAGAGGTCCGGCGAAATTTCGCCGGAGACGATGCCCTCGCCAAGGCCGTACACCGCTTCGATGGTGATCCGGGTGCGGTCGGACGTCACCGGCTCGACCGTAAACATGACGCCCGAGATTTCGGACTGCACCATGCGCTGAACGGGAACGGCCAGCCCGACTTTTGTGTGGTCGTATCCCGATTCTTCACGGTAGAAGATGGCACGCGCCTCAAACAGCGACGCCCAGCATGCCTGGACTGCCCGGACGACGTTGTCCTCGCCGACCACGTTCAGGAAGGTGCTCTGCTGGCCGGCGAAGCTGGCTTCGGGAAGGTCTTCTGCGGTCGCCGAGCTGCGCACCGCGACCGGTCCGCCGCCGAGCTCCCGGTATGCGGCACGGATTTCGTCAGCGATGTGAGCCGGCATCGGGGCATTTTTGATGTGGCGCTGGATGTTCTCGGCTCGCACGTTCAGCTGCCGGGTGTCATGCACATTCAGGCCGAAGAGCTCTTTCTTGATGACCGGCTCAAGTCCGTTCTGGTGGATGAAGCGAAAATACGTATCGGCGGTGACCACGAACCCGGGCGGCACCGGAATGCCGGCGCGGGTGAGTTCACCGAGGTTGGCGCCCTTGCCTCCGACGAGGCCGATGTCCTCGCGGCCGACCTCGGAGAACCACACAACGGAACGAGTGACGCTTACCAATCTGTCTATACCTCCGCGCATCGCGCATAGTGCAGACCGATGGCTTCGGTCGCACGATTATAGGCCGATGCCGGCAGTTTGCACGGCCGGCCAAACGGCCCGAATTGCCCGCCTGGACGGCCGCTCATTCGACCGTCACCGTTTTCGCAAGGTTGCGCGGCTGGTCAACATCGCAGCCGCGGTGTACTGCCACATCGTAGGCGAGGAGCTGAAGCGGGATCACGGCCGCCACGGGCTCGAGCCACGACGAAACGGCAGGGACCGTTATCACCGCATCACAGAGCGCCGTGAGCTCGGCGTCGCCTTCGGTGATGACCCCGGTCACCGGTCCGCCCCGCGCCTGGATTTGCTCGATGTTCGAAATCATCTTGGAACGCAAGGCATGCTGCGTGGCGATCGCGACGGTCGGGAACGTCGGCTCGATGAGCGCAATAGGGCCGTGCTTCATCTCCCCCGCAGCGTAGCCTTCCGCGTGGATGTAGGAGACCTCTTTGAGCTTCAGCGCGCCCTCCATCGCAACGGGAAATGCGAGACCGCGCCCGAGGAACAGGACGTGCTGCGCCGTGGCCAGTGCGACCGCCCGCTTCCGGATCTGGTCGCGCCGTCGCAGTACATCTGCGGCCGCACGCGGCAGCTGGGCGAGGTCGTGCAGGTGACTCGCAAGCGCCTCTTCCGAGAGCCTCCCCTTCGCCTGCGCGATGCGCAGTGCCAGCAGGTATAGCGCGACGAGGGCGGTGGTGAAGCACTTCGTGCTGGCGACGCCTCGCTCGAGCCCGGCGCGGGTGTACACCGTTCCGTCGGCCACCCGGGTCGTCTGCGCACCTTCCGTGTTGCAGACCGTTACCTGGAGAGCCCCCGCCCGGCGGGCGACGGCCATCGCTTCGAGGACATCGACGGTCTCTCCGGATTGCGAAACGCTGATGACGAGCGTCCGGTCATTCAGGACCGGGTCGCGGTACCGGAACTCCGACGCGTTGTCGGCAGCCGCCGGGAGACCCGCAAACGCCTCGATATACCGTTGACCAATCATCGCAGCGTGCAGGCTCGTCCCCATGCCGAGGAGGACCACGCGCTCAACTGCCGCGAGGCGGTCGCCTGCACTGCCCAGGTCGTCGAAGTAGAGGGCAGGCGGGTCGAGCGTCGCCAGGCTCCAGATTGTGTCGGTAATCGCCTCGGGCTGCTCGTGGATCTCTTTGAGCATGAAATGGGGGTACTGCCCCTTAAGAGCAGTGATCGGGTCGATTGGGATGCGCCTGCGCTGCAGCATCACCGGCTCGCCGGTGAGCGTGACCACCTCCGCCCCGGACGGAGTGACACGGGCGACCTGCCCGTCAGCGAGGAACGCGACCTCTTGCGTTAGCGGCAAGACAGCCGCCAGGTCGCTTGCCACGATGGTCTCCTCATTGCCGAATCCGATGACGATGCCGCCTGCGTTGCCGAGGCGCGTGGCGGCGAGCGTGCCCGGTTCGTCGACCGTCATCGCCACGAGGGCCTGCGAACCCTCGAGCCGGCGCGCCGTCCGGGCGAGCGCCTCGAACAGGTCGGCGCCGGCCGCCATCTCTGTTTCGAGCAGGTGAGCAACGGTCTCGGTGTCCGTTTCGCTCTGGAACGCGTGCCCGCGGGCCTGCAGCTCGCTCCGGAGTGTGGCGTAGTTCTCCACGATACCGTTGTGGATGACGACAACGCGTCCGTCGCAGGAGCTGTGGGGATGTGCGTTTCGGTCACTCGGCCGCCCGTGGGTGGCCCAGCGGGTATGGCCGATCCCGGCGGTTGCAGCGGGGATCGGCCCGATCGCGGCTTCGAGGTTCGCGATCTTGCCCTGTTTTTTCGTGATGACGAGGCGGTCACCGTCGAGTACGGCGACGCCGGCTGAATCGTAGCCGCGGTACTCCAGGTCCTTGAGCGCTCGCAGGAGAATGGGCACGGCGGGCCGGTGGCCCGTGTACCCGACGATTCCACACATGAGGCTGGCTCCTCCGGTCGCAGGCATGGGGTGCCTGCACGCTTGGGGCACGCGGCGCCCGCGAGCCGGCACAGGCGGCAGCGGGCAATCAGACGGTGAGGAGCGAAGGACGGGAGGGGAACCCGTGCACGTGGTGCGCTTTTGTCACGCGGTTACCCGGCGTGGTTTGTGCGTCACCTGCGGCTGTGCAGCCGGGGGGCCATCCGCCGAATGGTTCGATACTGCCCCCCCTCGTCATCCGCGCATAACTGCGCGGACCTGGCGCTTGCTGGTGTGCTCCCTGCGTGCCTCTGGTACTTCTGATGCTGGCCTTCCCTAGACTCACCTCCAGCCTGGCGTCGCCCCTGAGTGTCCGGGTTCCGCGTCTCGGCCGTCAACTTTCGACACGAGGTATCCCCGCAAAGCCGAGGAAGTCGTCCTCCCATTCGAGGACGAGCCTGATGAGGCGGGCATCGATGCCGTACGGCCGGGCCACCACGCCGCGGCGCTCAAACTCTTCTGCCAGTGCCGCAGCGATGGCGTCGAGCGGCCGGGTGTGAATGCCCAGCTCCCGCTCCGTCTCGAGGATCAATTCGACGAGCTCCCCCTGGATATGGAACCCGTCCTCCTGGAGCTGTTCCCAAATCCACTCAGCACATTCCGTAAAAAGCGCGCCCTGCAGGCGTCCCGTCGCTGGCACCTTCGTCCTCGTCGTTTCGCTGTACTCAGCTGTGCGCGGCCTGGCGGATCGTCTCCAGCGGAGGCGTTTCGGGCGCCGGCAGACCCAGTTCGTCCCGGAGCTGCTTCAGCCGCCGAATATTCTCCTCGTCCGGGCCCTGCCCCTCGAACCCAGGAACCTCGAGGATGAAGGGTACATCGGCGAAGGCGGGATGCGTCATCAGCGTGCGGAAACCCGAAAGTCCGAGGTGGCCTTCGCCGATGTTCTCGTGCCTGTCGCGATAGGTGCCGATGGGCTGTTTTGTGTCGTTGGCATGGACCGCGACGAGTCGCTGGAGGCCAAGCTCCCGGTCAAACTCCTCGAGCGTGGCCTCGAGGCCGGCCGGCGTCCCGATATCGTATCCCATGGCGTAGGCGTGACAGGTATCGAAGCAAATGCCGACGTTCGGCGGACTGCCCATTGCCCGCACAATGGCGCCGAGCTCGGCGAACCGCCCGCCAATGCAGTTTCCCTGCCCGGCGTTGTTTTCCAGGATAAGCAGCGCGGGGCTGTCCGGCTCTTCGGCGAGGATGCCGACTAGCATGCCCGCAATGCGCTCGACAAGCGCCCCGTCGAACCCGGCGCCGAGGTGACTGCCGATGTGGAAAATGGTGCCGACGACGCCCATTTCGCCGGCAAGCCGGTGGTAAGCGCGCAGCGACGCCTGGGATTTCTCGAGGACGGCGGGGTCCTGGCTGCCGAAGTTCATCAGGTACACGCCATGGAAGAACGCCGGCATGCCGGACGCCGCGCGGATACGATTGAATCGTGCAATCTGGTCAGGGGTGAGCGCCGGGAGCTTCCACTGCTGCGGGGCGCTGACGAAGAGCTGGACCACCTCTGCACCGATGGCCGCCGCTCGCTCGAACGCGAGATGCGGGCCTCCTGCGCTTGAGACATGCGCTCCGATTCTCACGCTGACGCCTCCCCTCCCACGCTCGCGACCCCGACGATCGCCGGGAGCGGGCCGATTTTGGTGACCTTGAGCTCCTGGACGGAAAACCTGGCTTCGCGGATGGCCTGGAGGGTGTCGCGGTTGGGGTGACACCCGCCGCCGACGCGCTTCCAGAGCGGGGTGATGGCGTTCAGCACGCCGCGCCCCAGGCGTGAGCCAGCCGTCACGTGCTCCCAGAACAGCAGGCGGCCCCCAGGGGCAAGCACCCGGCGAACCTCCCGTAAGGCCTTTCGTTGGTCGGGAATCGTGCAGAAGACGAGGGTGGCCAGCACGGTATCGAAGCTGGCGTCAGGGAAATCGAGCGCCTGGGCATCGCCGTCGCGAAGGTCGAGCTGCCGGCCCGGCGGGCGGTGGCGTTCGGCCCGCTCACGCATGAATGGGTCGGGCTCAATGCCGACATAAGAAACATCAGCGGGCAGGTGTGGCCAGTTCGAGCCCACGCCGTACCCGATCTCGAGCACGCGGCCCCTGGCCTGCCCCGCAAGGCGTGCGCGGAGCCTGCGCTCACGGGCGCTCTCGTGGCGGGCGAGCCAGTCCCAGGCGGCGGCAAAGCGGCGATGACCGGCGGCCTTTGGCATGGGCGCCTCCTCGTTTGACAGGATCGTGCGGCCCGACCAAGATCCCGCGCAACCGGGAGGGACCCATGTTCCCCAACGTTCCCCATACCGGGCTCCCGCTCTCAGGGCTCGTGGTGCTCGATTGCACGATTTGGCAGCAGGGCACGTATGCGACGGCGATGCTGGCAGATTTTGGGGCAGACGTCATCAAGATTGAGGGCCCGGACTCGCCCGACCCCGGCCGCGGCCTGAGCGAGGCGTACTTCGAAAGCCATAACCGGAACAAACGCGGGATAGTCGTCGACCTGAAGCACCCGCTGGGCCGCGAAACCGTGCTGCGCCTTGCTGAGCAGGCAGACGTCTTTGTGCAGAACCTCCGGCAGGGGGTGATGGACCGCCTCGGCCTGGGGTACGAAGCCGTTCGGGCGCGGAACCCGAGCATTATCTACGCCACAGCCTCCGGCTACGGCTCGAAGGGCCCCCACGCACAGTGGCCCGCTATGGATATTCTCGGGCAGGCGCGTGGAGGCACCATGATGGTGCAGGGCCCGCCCGATCAGCCGCCGGTCTTCTCGTTCGGAGGGATGGCCGACCAAGTCGGCGCGATTTCACTCAGCTACGGGATCCTGCTGGCCCTCATTCACCGGGCGCGCACGGGTGAAGGCCAGCACGTCGAGGCATCGCTCCTCGGCGGCCAGGTGATGCTCCAGTCGTTCAACATCACCGGCACACTCTTTACCGGGCAGGTTCCGCCCCGCCGCGCGCGGGAAGATGCTGCACCGCTCTGGAATGTCTACCAGTGCAAGGACGGGGGATGGATTGCCCTGAGCATGGCCCAGCTCAGCCGCTGGTGGGCACCGTTCTGCGAGGCCATCGGGCGGCCCGACCTGCGCGACGACCCGCGATTCAGCGTGCTGCCGGCGCACATGGACCACCGCCGCGAGCTGATCGCCGAGCTGGACCGCGTCTTCGCGGCGAAGGACCAGTGGGAGTGGGTCGAGGAGCTGTGCGGCCAGGGACTGCCCGTCGCCCCGGTGCAGGACTACGCCCAGGTCATCCGCGATCCCCAGGTCGTGGCCAACGACTACATCGTTGAGTACGAGCATCGCTCCGGGGAGCGGCGGAAGATCGTCGGGCCGGCAGTGCAGCTGGGGGCGACACCCGGGCGGATTGCGCGGGGTGCTCCGGAGTTCGACGAGCACACCGAGCAGGTGCTGCTGGAGTTCGGGTTCAGCTGGGACGACATCCAGGAGCTGCGCGGCCAGGGCGCGATTGGGGCTCGCTGAGCGCCGCCTGGTGGTCGGCACTTGACGCCCGCCTCTCGCAATGGAAGGATAGGGGGGTACCCTATCGGAGGGCGCATGACACCGGAAACCCGCCGCCAGGCGCTTCGACGGATCAAGATCATCGCCGGCCAGGTTGCCGCCCTTGAGAAGCAGATCGAGGACGACCGCTACTGCATGGAAATCCTCGACCTGTCGCTCTCGATACAGCGCGCCCTTCGTAGCCTGGACGCCCTCGTGCTCGACGGGCACCTGAAAACCCACGTCGTTGAGATGATTCGAAGCGGCGAGGAGGAGAAGGCGATCGCCGAGCTTCAGCGCCTGTACCGCACGCAGGGCCCCAGCGAACCGTAACCTCAGCACCTACGTCGGAGGCACCCAATGGCACAGACAGTCGAACTCAACATCACCGGAATGACCTGCGACCACTGCGTCAATGCGGTCACCGCGGCTCTCAAAGGAGTGCCTGGCGTTCAGGAGGCTGTGGTTAGCCTCGCCGAGAAGGCGGCCCGCATCACGGGTGAGAATCTCGACCCCGCCAAGCTCATCGAAGCGGTGAAGGAAGAGGGATACGAGGCCGCTCCACGCTAAATTCGCCCGGTTCGCCCCTGCTCCGCGGGAGGTTTGCAAATGGCCGCTGCCAGTGAAGAAAAGGCGGTGACGCTCAGTGTGACCGGAATGACCTGCGCCTCGTGCGTCCGGCGGGTGGAGCGCGCGCTGAGCAGGGTGGAGGGTGTGGAAACCGCCTCCGTGAACTTCGCGGCCGAGACGGCGCGCGTCACTCTGGGTGCGCCCGTGCCGGTCGAGGCGCTCATTGAGGCTGTCGAAAAGGCAGGCTACCACGCGCGGCCGCTCACAGACCGGGAGCGGCCAAACCCGGCCGAGCAGGCACGGGGGACGCTGAACCAGCTCATCGCCGCGTCGGTCTTCGCCGTGCCCGCAGTCATTCTCGCCATGGCGATGGATATCGCCGGGCTCCACCTCTTCGGCGAGCCGAATCTGCATGGCTGGGTCGTCCTGGCCCTGGCAACGCCGGTCCAGTTCGGCCTGGGCTGGCGATTTTACCGGGGCGCCTGGGCGAGTCTCCGGCAGGGTAACCCCAACATGGACGTCCTCGTCGCGCTGGGGACCAGCGTGGCATACGGCTACAGCGCCTGGGTCGTCGTCAGCGGCCGTCACGACACGCACATGTATTTCGACGTGAGCGCCGCGGTGCTGCTCTTCATTTCGATGGGCAAGTACTTCGAAGAAACGTCAAAAGGTGCCGCATCGCAGGCCATCCGCGCGCTCCTCGCGCAGGCGCCGGAGACCGCGACGGTGCTCCGCAACGGTGCCGAGCTTGAGGTGCCCCTCGATGCGGTACAGGTCGGCGACCGGCTGCTCGTGCGTCCCGGCCAGCGCATCCCGGTCGACGGCGTTGTGGTGGACGGATTTTCGGCGGTCGATGAGTCGATGCTCACCGGGGAGTCGGTGCCCGTGGAGCGGAAGCCGGGCGACCGGGTGATTGGGGGAACCATCAACCAGCACGGCGCCATCACCATCGAGGCGACGGCGGTGGGAGCCGATGCCGCCCTCCAGCGGCTCGTTCGGCTCGTGGAGGAGGCGCAGGGCTCGAAGGCGCCGGTTCAGCGCCTGGTTGACCAGGTTGCGGCGGTTTTCGTCCCGGTGGTCATCCTCCTGGCAGGCCTCACGTTTTTCGGCTGGGGGCTCTTCGCCGGTGACTGGCAGCAGGGAATGACAGCCGCGGTGGCCGTGCTGGTGGTCGCCTGCCCGTGCGCGCTTGGACTCGCGACACCGACGGCAATCATGGTCGGCACCGGACTCGGGGCGTCGCGCGGGATCCTCATCCGGAACGCGGCCGTCCTCGAGCGGACACGTCAGCTCGATGTCGTGGTCCTCGACAAGACCGGCACCCTGACCGAGGGCCGCCCGCAGGTCAGCGACGTTCTGCCTCTTGCTGAGATGAGCCGGGACGACCTGCTCCGCCTGGCGGCCGCGGCTGAATCGCCGAGCGAGCACCCGCTCAGCCGGGCAGTTGTTGATGCCGCCATTGAGGCCGGCCTGGAGGTTCCACCCGCCACCCGGTTCGAGGCGCTGACCGCCCGGGGTGTGCAGGCGATGGTCGATGGCCGCCTCGTCCAGGTGGGCAGCCCGGGCATGTTTGCGGAGCTTGGCTACAAGATAGGGCCGCTGGAGCCCCGTGTCGGAGAGCTGGAGGGTGCGGGCCGGACCGTCGCCGTGGTCGCCGTCGACGGGACGGTCGCCGGCCTGCTCGGGTTCTCCGACGAGGTGAAGCCAAACGCCAGACGGGCGGTCGAAGCGCTCCGCCGGCTCGGGCTCCGGGTCGTCATGCTGACCGGCGACAATGCCCGGGCCGCAGCTGCGGTGGCCGCCCGCGTGGGCATCACCGAGTACCGAGCCGGTGTCCGCCCGGAGGAGAAGCTCGCGTTTGTGCGCGAGCTGCAGGCGCAGGGGCTGACCGTGGCGATGGCGGGCGACGGCATCAACGATGCCCCGGCGCTGGCCCAGGCGGATGTCGGTATTGCGCTGAGCACCGGGACCGATGTCGCCATTGAAACCGGCGACATCACCCTGCTCCACGGTGATGTGGCGAAGATCGCGGAAGCGATAGCCCTCTCGCGGGAGACGCTCACTACCATCCGCCAGAATCTCGTCTGGGCGTTCGGGTACAACGTGGTGGCGCTGCCAGTCGCTGCCCTCGGGCTCCTCAACCCGGTCTTCGCCGGCGCGGCCATGGCGCTCAGCTCGGTGAGCGTCATGGCGAACAGCCTCCGCCTGCGGACGAAGGGGCGGGCGCTGGCCAGAGCGGCCGGCAACCCGTACACGGCGCCAGTGGAAAACGTGCTCCAGGCCAACCGCGGGCCTGCCATCGCCATGGCGCTCGCGTTTGTCCTGCTCGTCGTGCCGCTGGTCGTTTTTACCGGTATCGACCGGGGCTGGTTCGGCAATGAGACCGCCGACGCCACGCATAGCGAGCCGCACGGGTGATAGCTGCGCACGCGGGACAGCCAACGCTGCCGGCGACGTGCCCAGTTACCGCCAGCCCAGCCGGCGGGGATGTTGCGCTCACGACCGGATGCCTCGTCGATT
>Ga0101943_1002666_pt1 | contig 10315 bp, 10 predicted proteins | sample DewCreD2012metaG_5_FD_75244 | JGI IMG/M metagenome (GOLD analysis project Ga0101943, IMG submission 75244) | Hot spring sediment bacterial and archeal communities from British Columbia, Canada, to study Microbial Dark Matter (Phase II) - Dewar... ... | reverse complement strand
GTCATGGTGGCCATCGTGGTCACCGTGTCCAACCTGGCCGTAGACCTGGTGTACGGCTGGCTGGATCCACGCATCACGTATGGATAGAGCCAGCAGTTCGGCCCGCCTGGGTGCCGTCGGCACGGGCGCGCACGTCATCCCGGCGGCCCCGCGCACGCTCCGGGCCATCGCCCTGCGACGGCTCCGGCGGAACCCGCCGGCCGTGGCGGCGCTGGCGTTTCTGGTGGGCATCCACGTGATGGCAGTCATCGGCCCTTGGATGCTCCCGCTGGACGCGTTCACTGCCGACCCGCTCAGCGCGCTGCGGGGCCCCTCGCTGCAGCACCCGCTGGGCACCGACGAGATCGGACGCGACGTCCTGGCCCGCCTGGTGCTGGGGGCACGGGTCTCGCTGGCGGTGGGCTTCGTCGCCATGGTCATCAGCGTGGCCATAGGCAGCGTGGTCGGCGCGGTGGCCGGGTATACCGGCAAGGGCGTGGACATGGTGCTCATGCGGTTCACGGATGCCATGCTGGCGTTGCCGACGCTGTTCGTGATTCTGGCGGCCCTGACGGTGTTCGGCGGCGGCCCCGCCACGGCCACGGCCGTCATCGGGCTCACGACCTGGATGCCGGTGGCACGGGTTGTCCGCGCGGAGTACCTGCGCTGGCGGGTCAGCGAGTTCGTGGATGCCGCCAGGGCGCTGGGCGCCCGGGATGGGCGCATCATCCTCAAGCACATCTTCCCCCAGGTGGTCCCGTCGATCATCGTGGCAGCCACGCTGAACGTGGCGTTCGCCATCCTCACCGAGTCGGCCATCTCGTACCTGGGTCTGGGGATCCGCCCACCGCTCCCGTCCTGGGGAAACATGCTGCAGAACGCCCAAGTGTACCTCTGGTCGGCACCCAGCCTGGCGGTCTACCCGGGCGCCCTCATCCTCCTGACCGTCCTGGCCTACAACTTCCTGGGCGACGGGTTGCGCGATGCGCTGGATCCCCGACTGAAGGTGTGAGCGTACCCAGGACGCTGCATACCTGCCCACGGGAGGTCGAACATGCACACAGTCAGCACTTGGCGCCACGACGCCGACGAGCAGGCCCTCCTCGCCGAGGTCTCGCTGGACGAACCCTGGGCCCTCGTCGAGCGCTTCGCCACCCTCATCCGCGAGTCGGGCACGCAGGACGAGCGGGAGGCCTTCGACTACATCAGCGGCCGGCTCGCCGCGTTCGGCGTGCCCCACACGGTCCACACGCCCACCCTGTTCATCAGCCTTCCGCGCGGGGCCCGGCTGGAGGTGCTGGCGCCCGAGCGCCGGACCCTGGTGGCCAAGACGCCCTCCATGTCGGCCTCGACCGCCGGCCGGTGGAGGCGCGGCGAGGTCGTCTACGTCCCCACCGGCACCGCTGCCGACATCCGTGAGATCTTCGCCGCCGCACAGGCCACGGCCAGCGACGTCCGCGGACGCATGGTGCTCACCGAGGGCTACGCCTCGCCAGGGAAGGTCCTGGAGTTCATGAAGGCGGGCGCGGCCGGGGCGATCTTCATCAGCCCCGGCCAGCGCATCCACGAGGGGATCTGTACCACCATCTGGGGCTCGCCCGACCTGGACTCCTGGGAGCGCAAGCCCACCATCCCGGTGGTGATGGTCAACAACACCGACGGCGCCTGGCTGAAGCAGCTGTGCCAGGCCGGGCCGGTGCGGGCCCGGCTGTCCACGCGCCTGGTGGAGGGATGGGTGCCGTGCCCGGTCTGCGTGGCCGAGATCCCGGGCACCCAGGTGCCCGAGGAGTTCGTGCTGGTCCACGGCCACGTCGACGGCTGGCATCAGGGGATCGGCGACAACGCCACCGGCGACGCCACGCTGCTGGAACTGGCGCGCGTCCTGTGGCAGCACCGCGGACGGCTGGCGCGCACGGTGCGCATCGCGTGGTGGCCCGGCCACTCGCAGGGGCGCTACGCGGGATCGGTCTGGTACGCCGACACCTTCGCGCTCGACCTGGACGCCCACTGCATCGCCCACATCAACTGCGACTCGCCGGGCTGCCGGTGGGCGACGGTCTACCAGGACGTCTTCTGGATGCGCGAGGCCGAGGGCATCGCCAAAGCCGTCATCAAGGACGTCACCGGCCAGGAGGCCTCGGGCGGGCGCCCATTGCGCGCCGGCGACAAGTCCTTCAGCAACATCGGGGTCTCCACGTTCTACATGCTCTCGTCCACCATGCCGCCAGCCCTGGCCCGGGAGAAGGGCTACTACGCCGTGGGCGGGTGCGGCGGCAACATCGCGTGGCACACCGAGGACGACACCATCGAGATCGCCGACCGCGACAACCTGCTGCGCGACATCAAGGTCTACCTGATCGCCGCCTACCGCACGGCCAACGCTACCCTGCACCCGCTGGACTTCACGGCGCTGGCCGCCGAACTGGAGAGCACGCTGCAGGCCTACCAGGCCGCCACCGACGGCGCCGTCGACCTGAGCGCGCCGCTGGCCGAGGTCCGGGCGCTGCGGGCTGACCTGGAGCGCTGGTACCTGGACCGGGCGCACCTGCTGGGCCGCTCGCCCGCCGATCCCGAGGTCCGGCGGGCCAACGCCACGCTGCGGCGCCTGGCGCGGATCCTGGTGCCGATCAACTACGCCCGCGCCGGCCGGTTCCGGCACGATCCGGCCGTCGACGTGCCGCCCCTGCCGGATCTGGCGCCGGCGCGGACCTGGAAGCACCTGGCACCCGGCTCGCACCCGTACTTCGTGACCCTGACCCACCTGGTGCGCGGCCGCAACCGCGTCACCGCGGCCCTGCGCGCGACGCGGGAGCTGGTGGCATCGTGAACGCCGGCCGCCGCGCCACCATGAAGGCCGTCGTCATCCACCGGCACGGGCCGCCGAAGGTGCTGCAGATCGAGGACGTGCCGATCCCGTCGCCCGGACCCGGCGAGGTGCTGATCCGCGTGCGGGCGTGCGCGCTGAACAACATGGACATCTGGGCGCGCTCCGGCCCCCCGGGCGGCCGCCCCGTGTTCCCCTGGAGGCCGCGCGCGTTCCCCATCACCACCGGCGGCGACGTCGCCGGGGTCGTGGAGGCGGTCGGGCCGCACGTCGACGGGTGGCGGCCCGGGGACCGTGTGGTGGTGAACCCCATCCTCTCGTGTGGCCGGTGCGAGTTCTGCCTGGCCGGCGAGCAGACGATGTGCCTCGACTACCGCATCTGGGGTGAGCACACCCCGGGCGGGCTGGCCGAGTTCGCGGTGGCGCCGGCGCAGAACCTGCTGCGGGTGCCCGACCACGTGCCCTTCGAGAAGGCCGCCGTGCCGGCCGCCTACTGCACGGCCTGGCGCATGCTCATCACCGCCGGCGGGCTGCGGGCGGGCGAAGACGTGCTGGTGGTCGGCGCCTCCGGCGGGGTGGGGACCGCGGCGCTGCTGATCGCCAGGCTGGCCGGGGCCCGCAGGATCTTCGCGGTGGTGGGCGGGCCGGAGAAGGCGCGCAAGGCCGAAGCCCTGGGCGCCATCGCCATCGACCACCGCACGACGCCCGAGTTCAGCGCGGTCGTGCTCGAGCGCACCGACGGCGCCGGCGTGCACGTGGCGGCCGACCCCGTGGGCGCGCCGACCTGGGTGCAGACGATCCGCAGCCTGCGCCGCGGCGGCCGCATGGCGATCTGCGGCGCATCGGGCGGCGAGCGGCCCGACTTCGACATCCGCGAGGTCTACCAGCGGCACCGGCGCATCATTGGCGCCCCCATGGGCAACGTCTCCGACCTGCGGGCCGTGATGGGCGCGATCTTCGCAGGGGCCATCGACCCCGTGCTGCACACGGTGCTGCCCCTGGCCGAGATCCGGCGGGCGCACGAGATCATGGAAGGACGCCAGCACTTCGGCAAGGTCGTCATGGTGCCATGAGGCAGCCGGCGCCCCGGGCGTGGTTGACAAGCGCGCGGCCATCGCCGAGGATAGAGGTGTGCCAGCTGCACGGCGCACGCAGAGCCTTGTCGCTGCTGCTCCCGAGATGACTCCGCGCGTCCGGAGCTAGGTTCCCCCATGGCCCGCGCCAACATGGTGGCCGAGCTGGAGATTCGCCTCTTCGATCGTCCTCGGCCCTTCGCGTTCCGCGGCCGCTCGATGCGGGCGCTGGTGGCCGCGTTGCGCCGCGAGGCGGCGCGCGGCGGCCCGCAGCTCGGCCGGCTGGCTGCGGTGCTCGACGCGCTGGCGAAGGAGGGCTGGCGGTACGCGGCGTTCAAGGGCGATGCCGTGACCCTGGTGCACCCGCAGCCCCCCGTGCGCGCCCAACTCGAGGCCTTCCTGTCCGAGCGCTTCGGGGCCGATCTGCTCAGCCGGATCACCGTGCGAGAACGTCCCAACGGCCCGGGCAGTCGACCGCCCCGCCTGCCCAAGGCCGACGACGAGCTGTCCCGCGAACTGCGACGGCTGATCGGCGCCGAGCACCACAAGAAGGACCTCTACCTGGGACACCCCACCGAGGAACTGGCCGAGCTGCTGCTCGACATGAGCTTCCTGGCCCAGGAGGCCATGGACGACGCCGACGTCTCCCGCGTGGTGGACCGGCTGCGGGCCGAACACGAGGAGGACCAGCAGTACCGCGACCTGCACAGCCGCTACCTGGCCCTCACCGAGCGGACGGGCATGGGGCACCCGGCCGCGGAGGAAGCCTACTGGGACCTCTTCTCGTACACCGCGCACAAGCTGGCGCGGCTGATCCCCGCGCTGCGCGGGTTCCTCGACAAACGCGGGTTCAACGACCTGTGCGAGCACGAGGCGACAGCGTTCCTGACCGCGGCGCTGTCGCTGGCCCTCTCGACGATCGAAGGCGACGAGCGGTAGGGGGCGCCCGCAACGCCCGATCCCGGTACCGGGACGATCCCCGCCCAGGCTCATCGGCGACCGGTGGCGCCGGGAAGACCTCGCGCGAGCCCCAGTGCCCCACCCAACCCCGCGGCCCCGCAGCCAAAGCTGCATCGGGCGCAACGCTCAGGCGTCCTGGACCTGGAAGCCCAGCACGGAGTAGTCGAGGTTCTCCGCCGCCACCCCCAGCTGGCGCAGCATCGCCATGACCTGCGCCCGGTGGTGGATCTCGTGGAAGAGCAGCTGGAGCGCTACCCCACCCGTCGTCGTGCGGTAGCGACGCGTTCGTCCGCCCACCGATGCCACCCACTCCAGCGGCTGCGCCCAGTCGCGGACCTCCCGCAGGGTGCGGCGGGTCTCCTCGGCCTGCGCCGCCCACGCCGCCTCCAGCGGCACGAAGGGTTCGCCGGCGTACCGCGCGAACGGCCGCTCGCCGGCGGGCGGCACCGGCTCCCCGCGCAGGCGTCGCACGTAGCCCCACTCCGCCGAGGTCACGTGCACCAAAGTGGCGCGGATGTTCTTGTAGCCGAAGGGGAACTCCCGCGTGTACAGCTCGGCCGGCAGCGGGCGGATCCAGTCCAGCAACTTGCTGCGGGCGACGACCAGGTAGTCGTACGCCTCGGCGGGGTGCAGACCTGCCGGGTGCGTCATCGTCTCCCTCCTCGTGGGTCGTGTCGGCGTGCACCAAGCGCACACCGTCGACGTCCGCACGGACACGGACGTACCGGTGCGCGCCCCGGTCGCGCTGGCCGCGCGACGGCCGAACTCTTCGTGGATATTCGCCCCGGCCGTCCCGCTCCCCCGCCGAACACCGCACCGGGGAGGCGCGGCGGCCGGCGGGTCGGCGCCGGGCAGCGACGGGCGGCCGGCGCCGGGCAGCGGCCAACGGGCCGGCCCCGGGCAGCGGCGGGGTGCCGGCGAGCCGTCGGGCCTGTCATCCGTTTGGACCGTACGTGCGCACGAGCTCGCCGGCGACGACCTGGATCGCGGCGGCGACCGGCACCGCCAGCAGCGCCCCGAGCACACCCATCAGCTTCGTTCCCACCATGATCGCGATCAGCGTGAGCACCGGCGACAGCCCCACGGTCTGCCGCGTCACCCGCGGCACCAAGAAGTGGTTCTCCGCCTGCTGGATGACGACGAACAGGACGATCACCGCCAGCAGACGCCACGCCGGGCCGAAGAGGGCCATGAGCACCGCCGGGACCGCGCCGAGCACCGGCCCCACCAGCGGGATCAGCTCCGTCACCCCGGCGGCGAGCCCCAGCAGGAACGCGTACGGCAGGCCCAGGGCCGCCGTGCCCAGCCCCGCGGCCAGCCCCACGACCAGCCCCAGGAACAGCTGCCCGCGCAGCCACCCGCCGAACTTGCGGCCGATCTCCGCCAGCACGCTCTCCAGCTGGCGGTGGTTGCGACGGGGGAAGAGACGCAGGAACGCCGCCTTGATCGCCGGCCCTTCCAGCAACATGTAGAAGCTGAGGATGAGCACCGTCACCGCGGAGACGACGGCGCCGAAGACGCGAAACGCCACGCCGGTGGCGCGTCCCACATACGCGGTCAAGCGGCCGGCCTCTTCCGGTAGCCGTTCGATCAGCCCCGTCAGGTCGGGCAACCAGGGGTAGCGGTGCTGCAGGTCCGCGATCATCGCCTGCAGCTGCCCGTACAGTTCCGGCCCCCGCGCGGCGAGATCGGTGGTTTCGCGCACGACTGGCGTGACCAACACGCTGCCCACAAGCCCCAGCGCCGCCAGCAGGCCCACGTACACCACCGCCGCGGCCGCGGTGCGGGACAACCGCCATTGCCGACGGCCCCAGGGCCGACGCTCCAGGCGATCGGCCAGTGGTGCCAGCCCCGTGGCCAGAATGGCGGCGATCAAGACGAGGACCAGCACCTCGGCGACGACGGCCAGCAGCCGCACCAGTCCCACCAGCGCCAGGGCCGTGGTGACGACGACCGTGGTGCCGACGATCAGGTCCGCACGCGACGCCAGATACGCACCTCCGCGGGCCGCTGAGCGCCCGCCGGGGGTGTAACTTCTGGGCGGCATCCCCGTTCCCTGGCCCGGGTCGCGGGAGACGCCGGCGCGACCGCCATGGCCAGAGAACGCGGTCGGCGACCGGTACCCCACCAGAAAGGACTACTTCCCCAACCAGCCCTGGGTTGACATAGCTACGGTTAGCATCATGATAGCAGTTGTATGATGCCAAGCGGGGGGAAGACTATGAGGGTGCGAACGATGGTCTATCTCGATCCAGAACAGCTGGAGGCCGTGCGCGCCGAGGCGAGGGCCAGACGGATCTCCATCGCCGAGCTCATCAGGCGCCTGGTGCGGGAGCACCTGGAGAAGGGCCAGATGCCATCCGCTCCGCGAGAGGCATACCTGAGGATCGTCGCTCTGGGGTCGAGCGGCCTGGAAGACGTCGCGGAGCGCCACGATTCCTACCTCGGCAAGGCTCTCCACGGTGAGCGTGCTCGTTGACACTGGAGCCTGGTACGCCATCGCGGACGCCTCCGACCGCCATCACCGGGAGGCAAGCGGCTTCTACAAGGAACACGCGGCGCGGACCGCGTTCGTCACGACGGACCTGATCGTGGGCGAAACGTGGGCGCTTCTGAACTCCCATTTGGGGCGACAAGCCGCCCTCGTCTTCTGGGAGACGCTGCGGGAGGCCCGAATGCCTCTCCTCACGGTGGAACCAGCCGATCTGGAGGCTGCCTGGCACATCGCCCAGGCATTCCCGGACCAGCCATTCAGCTTCGTGGACTGCACCACGTTCGCTCTGATGGAGCGGCTGGGCATCCATGAGGCTTTCGCCTTCGACACCCACTTCCTCGTGTATCGGTTCGGGCCGGGACGGCAACGAGCGTTCCGCCGACTGCCCCAGTGAAAAGCTCCACCACGCTGTCCTCCAGGGCATCTATCTGCTTGGCGGATCTGGCGACGCCCGCCTTGACGCGCTGCGCGCGCGCTGCCTAGAATGCAAGTGCTGCCCGTACGATCCGCGGTAGCTCAACGGTAGAGCGTCCGGCTGTTAACCGGAGGGTTGCAGGTTCGAATCCTGCCCGCGGAGCCAGGCACGCCGTCCTGCGTCCCCCGGCGTCCGGGCCTAGTCACCCTGAGTGCCGTCGCTCCAGCAGGTCGGCCGCCGCCGAGAGCCGGGACCCGGTGTCGCGCCGTCGTCCCTGGCGCGTTACCGCCCGAGCAGGAGCAGGGCGATCCGCACGCCGATCAAGACCCATCCGGCCACGACGATGATCCAGGCGATGCGCCGGGCGACCCCCGCGAGCAACACGAAGAGCGTCAGCACCGCGAGCAGGCCGATGGGGTCGACCAGGTCGGGGGGAATCGGGGTTTGCGGCACGATGGTCTGGATGCCGCGCACGATCGCCTGGCCCAGAGCATGGACCAGCAGGTAGATGAACTGCAGCCCCTGGCCCGGCGCGTCGGCTTGCACGATGGACCCTCCTCGGGGTCCCCGCTCGGGGACCGGTTCTCCTGTTAGTGTCGCACAGGTTCGCATTGGTGTCGCACAGGTTCGCACAGCCACGTACCCGCCGGCAGGACCTCCACGGGCTGCCGGAGGCCCGTCCCACCACCTGATTCGCATCGGCGCGTACGAGACCGGAGCTGCGTGCTCCCGGCCGCCTCGTGGCTCTCACGACCCCGGTCCTACCGACCACGCCCGGCGCGGCGTGCAGTGCACCCGGAGGGCGAGGGCCGCTCGTGCAACAGGCGGAGCGGCGCCGGCAGGGAGCGCCGGGGAGACGATCAGAATAGTCCCGGCAGTGAGCCTGCCGTCGGGCGGACGCGCCCATGTTGGCGACCACGCGCACGGACTGCGGGTAACGGTCCCGGCCGTGAGCCTGCCGCCGGGCGGACACGCCCTGCGTCCGCGGCTACGGTGGCTGGCGTCCAGGAACGTGAGCACGCCCCGGAGCCGGGGGCCCGGCCCGCGAGGCGGGGGCGGCCAGCTGCCATGAGCTCGTGGGCGACGTACCCGCAGCGCGAGCCGCCGCGCCAAGTGCGCGCGCTGGCCGAGCAGATCGAGGCCGATGGCGGGCACGTGCTGGCCGTCTACCAGGAGCCTCTGGGCGATCACTGGCAGGTGTTCTGCCTGTTGCCGCTGGACCGGGTAGCGCCGACACCGTTCCAGCGCCGCCTCTCACCCACCCACGTCAAGCGCCTCCAGGAGGTCATCAGGAAGCTGCGCCGCTTCGTCGATCCCATCGTGGTCGTCTCCCCCGCCCCGGGCGTCTACTGGACGCCCAACGGCAACCACCGGCGTGCCGCGCTCGAGAGGCTCGAGGGCGAGTTGGTCCCGGCGATCGCCATTCCCGACCCGGGCGTAGCCTACCAGATCCTGGCGCTGAACACCGAGAAGGCCCACAACCTCAAAGAGAAGGCGCTGGAGGTCATCGGCATGTACCGGGCACTGGTCGCCGAGACGCCCCGCGCGGCCGAGGACGACTACGCCTTCCAGTTCGAGGCCGCCCACTACATCACGCTGGGACTGTGCTACGAGACCAACGGGCGCTTCGCCGGCGGCGCGTTCGCGCCGATCCTGCGGCGGGTGGACCGTTTCCTCAAGATGCCTCTGCCCGCGGCCTTGCGGACCCGGGAGGAGCGTGCCGCCCTGGTGCAGGCGGCCGACGAGGTGCTCACCGGGATCGTTGCCAAGCTCCGTCGACGGGGCCTGCAACATCCCTACGTCAGGAACTTCGTCCTGGCGCGCACGACGCCGCTGGGCCGTGCACGCAAGACCCTGCCGTCGTTCGAGACGACGTTCAAGCGCCTGATCGAGAACCTCGAGACGTTCGACGTGAGCAGCGTGCGCTACGAGGACGTCGCCCGCTCGGCGCTGATGGCCGCGCCCCCGGGCGGCATCTGAGCCGGTCCGCGGGGCCGCCGGGACGCGCTGGGCCGTGCGGTCGCACCGGACCGTGGGCCGTGCGGTGCGGTCGCGTCGGGCAGTCGTCCTGCGATGGGCATCGTGGGGTGCCACGCGGCACCGGGGCGCGCCGTGGCGTGCGGTGGCGCCTCTCGGGCGTCTGCCGCGTCTACAGGGAGGGCGCGGCGCCGAAGGCCAGGTGCCCTTCGCACCACCGTGCGACGCCCAGGAGGCGCGCGTCGTCGGCTGGCCCGGCGACCAGCTGGATCCCCAGCGGCAGGCCGTCGCGTGACAGGCCGCTGGGCAGCGCGATGGCCGGGAACCCGCCGAAGCTCCACGGGGCGCACAGCACCGGATCGCCGGTCGTGCCCTCGCTGCGCAACGGCGCGGGCGCCGGTGCCACCGGCAAGAGCAGCGCGTCGACGCGTGCCACCAGCGGCGCCATCTCCTGCCGGAACCGCGCGAGCACCCGCTGGGCCAGCGCGTAGTCCACCGCGCGCTCCCGCAGACCCTCTTCCACCAGCCGGCGGATCTTGGGGCGGTAGGCGTCGGCGTGGCGCTCGAACTGCGCGCGGTGGTAGGCGGCGGCC
>Ga0101943_1002664_pt1 | contig 10320 bp, 7 predicted proteins | sample DewCreD2012metaG_5_FD_75244 | JGI IMG/M metagenome (GOLD analysis project Ga0101943, IMG submission 75244) | Hot spring sediment bacterial and archeal communities from British Columbia, Canada, to study Microbial Dark Matter (Phase II) - Dewar... ... | reverse complement strand
GTTTGTATTCTGTATCTAAAAATCCAAAATAAAATTTTTCTGTTTTTTCTTGTTGTATAAATGTTTCTACTTTTTTAATTGTTTCTAATGTTTCAAAATCTTTTAATCCATATAATCCTCTAAATTGTAAATATTCATTATCATATTTTAAATGTATATTATTAACTACTGCGACTGCACCACTAATATTCTTAATTTTAAATTTTGTATATTTTTTATACAAAACAAAATTATTGTATTGATAGTTAAAATCAGTTGTAGGTGTATAACCGTCTTGTGTAGTGTTATAAACTTTTGAAATATTTTTATTTGGTAATGTAATATCTTCTATAAAATTAAATGTATAAGAATTTTCATAAGTATTAAAATAATTGTAAGATTTAAGTGGTGGTGATGGAATTAAAAATGAAGGAAGATTTGCTAAAAAAGTAGAAGAAATTTTTGTAGTATCAAAATACCCAATAGATGTAGGAGTAATATAATCTCTTGGATATGTTTGGATATATTCCCAAGTATTTGTTACAGAATTTAATCCGTATAATTCTACTTCACCCTCTGTTATTTCATAACCACAATTATTTAATAATTCACTTTCTTCTCCTGGATTTAAAGTTATTGTTTTATGCTTCCATTTATTAAGTATTAATTTATATGGAATATAAGAATATTCTGAAAATAATAAATCATAACTAAAATCTTTTAATCTGTAAAATGAAAATAAACTTAAAATAGGACGGTGAACTGAATACCCGGTTAATATTTTTTCAGTTGATTTTAAAAATAAAGCATCGTTTTTTAATTGTATTATTCTATAATTATCATCAAAATCATTTAATCCTAAAACTTTATATTCATTACCATTTATTAAAAATGAATGTTCTTTTATTTGCTCTAATTTATTTTTTTGTTTTTTAAAGTAAATATCCGAATTCTTTATTAAATCAAAACTTTCTTTTTTAATTTTTACAGAGTTTAATGGATGTTTTGAAAATCCGATAAAATTTGTTTCAAGTATTTCAGAATGTTTAAATATTAAAGTATCATTTAAATTAAAAAAGTTAGAACCTGCAAATTTTACAAATAAAGTTATTTTAGGATTATTATTTACTTTTATTTTATACAAAGTATATACTGGAGTTGTTTCAATTATTTCTGCATTTACCCAAACAGATTGGTATGTAAATCCACCATTTATATAAAAATTACATTTAATAAGATTAGTTCCAATAACTCCAATTATTTCAATTTTAAATTCTTTAAAAATTTTATCTTCATTTAGACCATCTAATTCTAAATAACTTTCTAAAATATTTGTATTGGTAGAATTTAATAAATTAACATTTTTTCCATATTGGTATTTTATAGTATCAAAAAATGTAATTAAGTTTAAATCCGAATCTGTAACCAATCCTCTTTTAAATTTTAATTCAACATTTGTCCTATTTAAATAAATTATAATTTTATTAAATGTTAATTTTTTAACTTTAAAATAACTTTGAACTTCTTGGAATTTATCTAAACATTTTACAAGTGCATCTATTTGTTTATAAATACTTCCTCTTACACTAAAATAATTTCGGTATGTATTTGAAGACGCATCGTAGTTTATAAAGTCAAAACAATCACCTTCGTCTATTTGACTGTCCAATGCAATACATTCGTATTTAATTATATTAGAAGAAAAATTATCTTTGTATTCTATAACAAATTTTTCATTGTTTTGAATTGATGATGTTTCATCAAATGAAATTATAAGTTGGGAATATACTTGAGAATCTAAATATTCACATCTTTCTTGAAATATAACATTTTTAATCCCTGTAAAATCTGAAATATTAATTTTATTTTTATCTAAAACAACCGATTCAAAACTTTTTAATATTTCAAATTTTTTATATTTTTTAATTTTATTAATTTTATGTAAGTTATTCTTTTTATCTTTTACTGCAAAAATACGTTCACCATTTATAAAATCTTCTAATGGTAAATTTGTTAAAGAAGTTCTAATTGCAGTTCCAGATTCTTCATAAAATGCAATTGGTAACTCTATATTTTCATCATTTGATTGTATAAATTCAACATCAGAATCAAAATCATAATTGTATCCTATAATAGGTTTAGGTTCATTTTTAATATCTTTGAATCCATCAAAATCAATTTGAAGTTCACCAAAATCTAATGTGTCTAAATATAACCCAAAATACCCATTCATTTCATAATCATTTGAAATATTGTCATCAAATAAAAATTCAATGTTTATTATATTTGCATTTAATAATCCGTATTTTTCAAAACTTTCTACAAAAAAATTATTGAATTCTAAAACTAATTTTTCATTTGTAAAATAATCTAATGGATTAAATATTTTAGATGTTAAAACACCATTTTTGTAATCTATTCCAAAAATTAAATTATTATCTTTAAATCCAATATAGTATGGGTAATTAAAACTTTCATTTAATTTTGTTAAATGTTTTTCTAAAATAATACCTAAATCTGAATTTTTAATATCATATACTTTTATAATGGAACTGTTTAGTATAATATCTTGAATATTAACTTTATTAACATCATTAAATTTATATGTATCTTTTGAAAATCCATCTTTAAATTTAAAAATAACAAAATAGTTTGGAATTCTATCTTTTAAATACAATGGTGCAAAATAACTAAAAGATTCATCATACAATCGTGTTTTAAGATACCTTGGACCACTTGCATACGTGAAATCATATTGTTTAGTATGGTCTAATGTAGATGTATTATAATTTTCATTTTTTTCATAGAAATAAAATAAATCTGATGGTTCTAATGTTTTAAATGCTCTTTTAATATTTTGTGCCAAATCTAAATCTGGAAATACTCTTATTTTTTTTAATTTTTCATTTGTTAATGATTCTTTTACATCAAATGTATCTAAATATACATTTTCATTAGAATCCATTACTAACTTTATATTTCCAGCAAGTTTTGGATTGGTTCGTAATAATTGAAAAGATGTTTTTTTATCCTTTGTAAATTCATCAAATTTATTTTCATATTCAAAATAAGAAATATTCTTTTTATATGGATTTTCTTTTTTTACCGAATTACAAAATATAAAAAGATTTTTATAATCAATATAAGGCGAATTTGGGTCTGAATCTGAATTAAAAAGTCCTAATGTATGAAGTGCTTTTATACCTGGACTTAAAAATTCAATAAGTTCAGTACTTGAACTAAATGTTGGTCCACCTTTAATATCAAAGGTGGATGCTGAAATATCAAAAATAATATCACCGTTTGAAAAAGAACTCGGGGTTGTAAAATATATTTTTGGGAAGTTATTCCAAAAAGTAGTATAACCACCTGAAACTATATTTGGTGGATTTATAGTTATTAAAAATGAAATTCTAATTACAACATCTTTTTTACCAGTATATTTAATTTTAAATGTTACAGAGTCATTATATTTTAATTTAGTGTAAAATGGACTTCCAGTTATAGTATTAAAAATATGAAAAATTTGATCCACTGGAAATCTTAGTCCTAAAAATCCAAAATCTGGTGGGGATGCAGTTGAATAATTGTTAATAGGAAATCCAAAAATATTAAATATTCTATTAGAAGATGCATCACTTGGGTTAGAGTATGCGGTAGGAGTTTCACTAAAATAATCATCAAAATTTAATTGTGTATCTTTTAATAATTTGTTAATATCCCAACAATCAGTTTCATTAAAATAAAAAACATCTTTATAATTTGTATCGGTTGGGTTAACATTTAAATATTCAATAATTGGTAAAATATAAATATCCGCAGGTAATGGTGATGGATTTAAATTATTTGCATCTAAATATGTAACATTTATAAAATTTATTTGTTTTCCATTTAAAACAATTTCATTTGAAACATTAAAGGTAACTGAGTTTGTAAGTATCACTTTTTATATTTTTATTTTATTTATATTTTTATAAATAATCTCCTCTAAACTTTTCTGGTATTCGGTTAGGATACTTCTCTAATAAAGAAAATGATGCAAAATTATCCCAATTTTTTGCATTAGATACATTCCACTTACTTAAATCTGCATTAAAAGATTCACATCCATAAAACATTGCGTGAAAATATTCACCATTAGAAACATCCCATTTAGATAAATTAGAATTAAATGATTTACAATGCGTAAACATCCAACTAAAAAATTTCCCATTAGAAACATCCCATTCAGAAATGTCTCCATTAAATTTATTACAATCAAAAAACATATTTTCAAATGTATTTCCACTTGATACATCCCATTCAGAAACATCCCCTTCAAAATAATTTTTGTATATAAAAATACTATTAAAATATACTATATCTGAAACATCTATATTGTTTAGGTCAACTTGGTTACCATATTGTTGTATTAAATTATTAACTAATTGTTTTAATTCAGTTGTATCTTTAACTTTTATATCTGTTTTAGTTATTCCTTTAAAGTTAAAATTTAAGTTCATAAAATAATTAACTTATTTTCACATTTCCAGTATATTGGGCAATTATATTGGAAAAGTAATTTGATGCATATTCACTTGCATTTTCAAAAAATGTATCAAAATTTGAATTTACAATTGCATCTTTTATTTTTTCTTTTAAAGAAATATTTTCATATACTCTTACATCTTCTGTGTTTATGGAATAATTAAAGTTATGTATTAAGTATTTATTGAAAAATTCAAAATCAGATTTGTATTCAAATACAAATTTTTCAATACCAATGTTTCTTTTAAATATTTCATTCAAAATAAAATCTATATTAAATGTATCTAAATAAATAATTTCTTTTATATTTTTATTTTGTTTTTTAATTGTTTCTAAAATACTTTTATTTAAATCAGAAACAATTAAAAATTTATTGGATATTTTATTTTCATTATCAAAAACAAAGAAATAAATATCTTTATTTTTATATGTCTCTTTTATTAGTTTATCAAAATTTTTATCAACTATATTAAATCCACCTATAAAAACTACACAATTTTTTTCCTTTTTTAAATCTAATTCTTTTTTTGTTATTTTTTTAATTATAGTTTGTAATTTATTATAACTTTTTTGTAATTTTTCTTTTTCTTTATCGTCTATTTTTATTGCACCACCTTCTATTTTTATTTCATAAGTTGGAGGAGTAGGAGTAGTTTCTGGGTTTTCTTGAAGGTTTATTTCAATATTTTCATTTTCAAATAATAAAGTATCAACGTAACTTATAAAATTATTTAAGACATTGGTATAGTATTCTGTTAAAATAAAATTAGGTTTCTTTTTTGTTTTTAATTGGTTTAATAAAAATTTAAAAAATTCTAAATTTTTAATATCAGATTCAATTAAAATTTTTGTTACTTCATTTGAAATAAATTCTGTATTAATATACCCTATATCTTTCCATAAAAATTGCGAAACAAAATACTTATAATCTTCCACTTCATCTAATCCATATTTGTCCATATAAATATTAAATATATTTGAAACAATATCAATATATTGAAGTTCTTTTAATTTTGAAGTATCAACACTTTCTAAAATTTCATTTAAATTTGAATTTATGATTTCAGCAATATTTTTTAATAAAAATGAACGAATATGTTTAGAAAATTCTTCATTTTTATGTTCTAAAATTAGTTCGGTAGAATTTATATTTTTAATATAATCAATTGGTTTATTATCAGTTTTTATATAAATTCCTTTAATATAATTTAAATCGGCAGAAGGGATAAAACTTAAAATAAAATCTTTAAAAGTTATTTTATTTTGCTTTAAATCTTCAACTAAACTTAAAATAAATTCATCGTTTTCATTTTTAAATAAAAACGACCTTTTAGAAATATTAAAATATTTCATTAAATCTGTATCTGTATTAAATACATTTTTATCAATATCATATAAAATTACATCATTTCCATTGTAAAAAAATTTAAATTCAACCTTAGAAGGAAGTTGGTTTAAGTTCATCCAAGATTCTATTAATGGATTATAAAAACTTGTAACAAAAATATCTATTATGCTTACTTTATTGTGTGAAGATTTAATTCCATTTTTATAAACATCAAAATCATTTCCATACCCTGAATAAATAAATTTTGGGTAATTATAATCTGCATATATTGAAACCATAGTTTTATTTTATTTATTTTTTTATTTATATAGAAAAATTATTTTTTTTTGTAACAATTTTAAAGTTTTTTTAACATAGCACTTTTGGGGAATAAATCCCCAAAAGTGAATGTGCATCGGACTATGTCCGATGCACATCTTAGGATACATAAAATATTTATTTTTTATTTTTAATTTATTATAATATTTTTAAAAAAACATCTTAAAAGTATCATTAAAAGTATTTAGTAAATTATTTAAATATTATTATATATCTTCCCTAATATTGTAGGTAATTTTTTTCTTCCTTTAATATTTTAATAATATTTTACACAAAATGCAACATTAAAACTATATAAATAAAAAAATAAATTTTAATGTTTAATTTTTTAAAAAAACTATTTAAAAATAAAAAAACCGAAATTCCTATGAAAAAGATTGAATTGATTAATAAAGATGATTCTTTTTTTGAACCTTCAAATTATATTTTAATTATTGACCCAGATTTAAAAGATTTTAATAAATCATATTTTGTTAACGATGTTATAGAAATAAATGGAAATTATTTTATATTGTATGGTGAAAATAAAAAAATTAATAAAGATTTAGTAGGTGAAAAGTTCATTTATGTTCCAAATGATACTACACACTATTGTAGAATTATAGATAAAGTTGAAGAAAAAATTGATAGAGAATTATTTAAACCTAAAATTGCAGTTAATAAAGAAGGGGAAGAAGTAATAATTCCTCCATTAGTTTCTGGAAATCCAGAAGATTACGATAAAATATACATAAAAATTAAAATAGAAAAACAAGAAAAACCTAAACAAATAGAACCTACTGCTCAATCTGCAATTGAACCTAAAAAAGAAATAGTTATTGAACCTTTATCTGCTCCAATAGGAAAACAGCAATCTCCATATATTGAAATGTTTAAAAAAATTAAGACAATAAAAACAGGAATTGAATTCAAAATAAATCTTAATATTCCTTCACCACCAGTAATTAATAATTTAATGGATAATTTAAATATTGATGACAATGAAAAAGATGAAATTTTAAATGAATATATTGATTCTATAATTTTAGAAAATCAAAAAGAATTCTTAAATGCAATTAAAATAAAAATTAAACAAACGTTTTTAAAAGAAAGTTTTTCAAATGAAAACAGAGGGAATTAAATACACTGGTTCAAAAGATAAAATTATACCTTATATTTTAGAATTAATCCAACCTTTAAAAGTTAAAAAAGTTTTAGATGGGTTTTCTAATTGTAAATTTTTTAATTCAGATTTATCAAAATGGAATGTGTCTAATAATAAAGATTTTGGTTGGATGTTTACTAACTGTATAAAATTTAATTCTGATTTATCCAAATGGGATGTTTCTAACGGAATAACTTTTGGTTATATGTTTTATAATTGTAAATCATTTGATGCAGATTTAAGCAGTTGGAATCTTAAAAAAATGAAAGAATTTTACCAATTTGCCGTTGGAACCCCAATTGCAAACCACCCAGAAAAACTACCTAAACTGAAAAAATCTTATAAATAAAATAAAATAATAAAATGTTTTTATCTGCAAGACAACAGAATTTTATATTAAAATTTCCAAAAGGATTTTTTTATAAAGAAATTGAAGACCGGTATTTACCATTAATTAATAGATTACCAGTTGTTTATGAAACAATTGAAGATTATATAAATTCATCTGTTCAAAAAGTTCAATTCAATGGATTTAGTGTAGAAAATGTTGAGCAATATTTAAATGAAGATAGAGTAAAATGGAAACAAGGACCGAGAATTGGAAATACAATGAATAAAGAATTTACAGTTAGTTTTAAGTTATTTGAAAGTTATTTAAATTATTGGATTTTATACGAGCAATTTATTTTATTTTATAATTATGAAAATAAAGATGAATTTTTACCGGATGTTAAATTATTCTTTTTAGACAATACTGGACACGTGACATTAAGTTTTAATTTCCAACAAGTATTATTTAATGAAATTTCTGAATTAACTTTAACTCACGAATTTTATTCTGGTGCAATTCCAGATTTACAATCATTTGACTGTAAGTTTTCTTTTAACTATTTCAACATAGAATCATATATAGCAAAAGATAAACTGTTTAAAAAATATGGATTGGGTCAATAAAAAATAATACCTTATGAAAAAACAAAATATAATTGGTAAAAAACAAACAGATATCATTCCAAAAGATTATTTTAATTTAAAGGAAATAATTAAAAAGGAAATTAAAAAGAAAGGAAATAACACAGATTTAAATCATATTGATGTTTCCAATATTGATGATTTTGATAGATTATTTTTAGGGTTCTCAAAATTTAATGGGGATGTTTCTAAATGGAATGTATCAAAAGGTAAAGATTTTAGTTTTATGTTTTTTATGTGTGAAGAATTTAATTGTGATATTTCTAAATGGAACGTTTCAAATGGAGAAACATTTGAATTGTTTTTATATAAAAACACAAAATTTAATAAAAATATTTCTAATTGGAATGTGTCTAATGCAACAAATTTATCTGGGTTCTTTTGGGGGTGTGAAAATTTTAATCAAAATGTTTCTAAATGGGATGTAAAGAAAAATAAAAACTTTAGTTACTTTTTTACTAATTGTGAAACATTTAATCAAGATATTTCTAATTGGAATGTTTCAAATGGAACAGATTTTAGTTTTATGTTTTATGGATGTAAAAAATTAAAAATAGATATTTCTAAATGGAATGTTTCTAAAGCAAAAGAATGGGAACATTTTAAAACTAATTCTTATTTTGAAAAATATATTGAAAAAATACCCGAAAAATTTAGGAAAGATTATTTATAGTAATATTTCTATAAAATATTATAAATAAAATAAAAATTAATGTCAACTTCTAAATTTATACAAATAAATAATTATGTTTTATTAGAATATATATATGAAGATTCAACACATATTTATTTAAATTCAACGGTTGGTTGTCAAGTTTTAACAAATAATTATACAAATGAAAAATTATTTTTAAACTATAATACTGCAATAAACACAACTAAAAATACATTAGATGTAAGTGCGTATGAAAATATAAGCATAAAAAATAGATGGAATTATTTAGATATTGATGCTCCAAATCCATTTTTATCATTAGATACTAATATTTCATTAACAGATGTAACATCTTTAATTGCATCGCCAAACTTAAAATACGATAAAGTAAGATTACATTTTGTTACTGGATATAATTTTGAAAATATAGAAGGATTTATTTTAAAAATTTTTATTAAAGATGCAGATGGAAATAATTTTAATTTATCACATAGAGTATTTAGAAAAGGTGAACATTTATTGGAATTTAATGATTCACCATTGTTAATTAACGAACGTTCATATAATAGATATTTAGAAATTGAAATACCTTCTACTTCATTTATTATTGCGGAACAACAATTAAACCCATTAAACCCAAATATAACCTCTAAAATTTTAACTGGAAATTTAAAAGGAATAAATGAAAATACATTAATTTATTTAGGGTATTTGGAAATAACAAATGAAATATATAACAATGGAAACATAACATTTGAAACGGATAATTTTTCAGAAAAATTATTAGTATCAATAAATCCCGCAGACCAATATTCTTTAATAGGTGCGACAATTGTTGAAAATAAAGAATTTAATTACATTGAATATTATGGAACATTTGATAATAAGTTTATTTCAGAATTTATAAATCTCAGAAAGTCACATTTTCTTTCGGGGAAAGAATTTCTTTCGAGGAAAAAGAAAAATGAAAAAGATAATTTTCTGGATTTTAGCCCTGATGATGACTTCAGGCATGGCTATCTATCATTATTTGACCGGTCCTGATTACCCGATTAAGGGCAAAGCCTATTTTGATCAACTGGAAATTCCCTATGAACTGCCGCGCTCGCATGTCACCAGCTCCGATTGCCCCGTGAGACTTGTCGTGCCCGATGAGAACATCCTGGCCTATGTGGAATACAGACGCTACGACTCTGAAGATCTCTGGACAAGGTCAGCCTTTAAACGCAAGGGAGATCTTATCACGGCTTATATCTATCCCTTACCCAAAATAGATAAAATCGAATATCGCCTCGTTCTCTTTGATAATGACCGGGATATCGAAATAACTATTCCTAAATATGGCCTTATCGTAATGAGCTGGCATGGACCGGTTCC
>Ga0101943_1002661_pt1 | contig 10323 bp, 7 predicted proteins | sample DewCreD2012metaG_5_FD_75244 | JGI IMG/M metagenome (GOLD analysis project Ga0101943, IMG submission 75244) | Hot spring sediment bacterial and archeal communities from British Columbia, Canada, to study Microbial Dark Matter (Phase II) - Dewar... ... | reverse complement strand
GAGCGGCTCGTGCTCTGCGACACGAACGGCGGCATGCTGCCGCAGGACGTGGCGGCGATCCTCGACGAGGTGCGGCCCAGGGTCTCGGTGCCGCTCGGGGTGCACGTCCACAACGACACCGGCTGCGCCGTGGCGAACTCCCTCATCGCCGTCGAGCACGGCGCGTACCAGGTCCAGGGCACGATCAACGGCTACGGGGAGCGGACGGGCAACGCCGACCTCATCCCGATCGCGGCGAACCTCACCCTGAAGATGGGGATCGAGTGCCTGCCGCCGGGCTCGCTCGAGCGCCTGACCGAGGTCGCCCACTACGTGTCGGAGGTCGCGAACCTGCCGCCGGACTCGCACCAGCCGTACGTGGGGCGCTACGCCTTCACCCACAAGGCCGGGCTGCACACGAGCGGGGTCTCGCGGTTCACCGAGGCGTACGAGCACGTGCCGCCGCAGGCCGTGGGCAACCGCCGGGGGGTCGCGGCCTCCGACCTCGGGGGCGCCTCGACGCTGCGGATGAAGGCGGCCGAGCTCGGCATCGAGCTCTCCGAAGAGGCGATCCCGCGCCTGGTGCGGGAGATCAAGGAGCGTGAGGCGCGCGGGTACACCTTCGAGGTCGCCGACGCCTCGCTCGAGCTGCTCATGCGGCGGGCCGACGGCTGGACCCAGCCGTTCTTCGAGATCGAGAGCTACCGCGTCCACGTGGAGGAGCGTGTCGGCGACGGCGAGCCGCCCCTCGCGGAGGCCACGGTGAAGGTCGTGACGAAGGGCACCCGCCACATCGAGAGCGCGGAGGGGCAGGGCCCGGTGAGCGCGCTCGACAACGCGCTCCGCAAGGCCCTCACGAACGACTACCCCGAGCTCGAGCACCTCACGCTCGAGGACTTCCGCGTCCGCGTGCTCGACGAGACGCACGGCACCGGCGCGGTCGTGCGGGTGCTCATCGACACCTCCAACGGGCAGCGCGAGTGGACCACCGTCGGGGTCTCGGAGAACATCATCGAGGCCTCGTGGGAGGCGCTCGTCGACGGCTACCTCTACGGGCTCCTGCACCCGCGCGAGGCCGAGGGGTAGGCGGACGCCGTATCCTGCCCGCCGTGGCGATCCGCATCCGCGAGGCCGACCCGAAGGACGCCGAGGCGATCGCCCGGATCCACGTCCGCTCGTGGCAGGCCGCGTACCGCGGTCAGCTCTCGGATGCGTACCTCGATGGGCTCTCCGTCTCGGACCGGCTCGAGCAGCACCGGATGGCCCTCGAGACGCCCGGCGCCCACCGCACGTGGGTGGCCGAGGAGGACGGGCGGGTGGTCGGGTTCGCGGTCACCGGGCCGAGCCAGGACGCCGACGCCGACGAGCGCACCGGGGAGCTGTACGCCGTCTACCTGGACCCCGACCGGTACGGGCGGGGCATCGGCAAGCGCCTGTGCGACCACGCCCTCGCCGACCTGCGCGAGCGCGGGTTCCGCACGGTCACGCTGTGGGTGCTCGAGACCAACGAACGCGCCCGCCGCTTCTACGAGCGGGAGGGGTGGGCCCCGGACGGCCTGGCGACCCGCGAGCGCGTCGACTGCGAGATGCGCCCGACGATGCGGTACCGCATCGAGCTCGGCTGATCCGGTGCCCTAGTTGTGGTGTCCGTGGGCCTTGGCCCAGGGCGGCGGTCCGCCCTCGCCCTTGTGCTCCTTGTGCCACTGCCCCCAGACCCTGCCGTCGCCGGGCTGCGGCGCGGCCTGCTCCCCACCGCCTCCGCCGGTCTGGCCTCCGGTCGAGCCGCCCGAGGTCGAGCCTCCGGACGTCGAGCCTCCGGACGTCGAGCCTCCGGACGTCGTGCTCGTCACGGTCGTCCCGAGGACGAGCGTGGAGCCGTCGCCCGGCTGGGAGGGCTCCTCGAGGACGGGGAACAGGGAGCCGAGGATCCCGATGAGCCGCGTGACCACGCGCGGGGGCAGGTCGGGGGCGACGGTCTCGAGCCTCGCGGTGACCTCGGCGTCGAGCCCGCTCACCGAGAAGCCGGCGGCGATCGCCTGCTCACGCTGATCCATCAGGCTCTGGGCCTCGACCGTCGCGAGGACGTAGTTGCCGGCCGCGAGGGCGTCGAGCATCGCGTCGAGCGACGCGTAGGCGCGGTCCAGCTCCGTGACGACCTCGGGCTCCTGGAGGACGCCGGTCCCGGCTCCCGGCTCGGTCCGCTCCTCGGCAACCGTGCCGCCCTCGGGCGTACGGTCGGCGGTGATCGCCGTCACGAGGCCCCAGACGATCAGCAGGCCGCCCACCACGATCGCGACGGCCCGGTAGACACCGGCCCGGCTCGCGCCGGCCGTCGGACCGATCTTCTGCGTGTCGTCCATCGCTCCCTCCGATGATGCCTCCGCCGCCCCACCCGCCGCCGTCGGGATCGGCTCCACGGAGAGCCGGCCGAGGAGCGCCGTCAGGGCGGACAGCCCGACCCCCTTGTCGATGTACCCGTCGGCTCCCGGCGGGGGCGCCCCCCGTCCGGGGGTGACCCCGGTGGAGACGACGATGCGGACGTCGGGCGCGGCGCGCCGGAGCTCCTCGAGCGTGAGGCCGCGCGCGACGAGGTCCTCGTCCAGGACCACGGCATCGGGACGGCCGGCCCGCAGCGCGTCCATCACCTGCGCGGGCTCGGTCACGTCCCCGACGACCTCGTACCCGGCGTCCTCGAGGAACCGACGGACGAGCGCGCGCTTCACGTAGACGTTGCCCGCGATGAGAACCCTGATGCGGTTCCCGTCGACCATCTCCCCCTCCCCCGAGGGGCCCCCGTCGAGGCTGCCCCTTCCGAAGCGACGGTGGAGGAACCTCCTCCGGGGGAGCATCCTGCCACGAACGGGGTCGGCGTGCCTACGGCCGAAAGACGGGGGTGGCGGGGCTATCCGGAGAGCTCGGCGTCCCGGCTGGCGAGGGCCCGCCGTGTCTCGAGCAGGTCGTCGATCCCCTCCGGGGGCATCGGCCGGGCGAAGTAGTAGCCCTGGCCGAGGTCGCAGCGCAGCCGCAGGAGCTGCTCGAGCTGGTCGGCGCGCTCGATGCCCTCGGCCACCGGCCGCAGCTCCAGGTCCTCGGCGAGCTTGATGATCGTCGCCGTGAGCGCGGACTTGCGCTCGTCCGTGTTGAACGCGTCGATGAAGGACTTGTCCACCTTGAGGATGTCGACCGGGAACTGCTGGATGTAGTTGAGCGAGGAGTAGCCCGTGCCGAAGTCGTCGACGGCGAGCTGGACCCCGAGCTCCTTCAGCTCGCGCAGCCGCTGGAGGGACAGGTCGACGTCCTGCATCATGATGCTCTCGGTGATCTCCAGGACCAGCGTCTCGGGGGCGAGGCCCGATCGCATGAGCGCGTCGGCGACGTCGGAGACGATCTCGGGCCGCTGCAGCTGTCGGGCCGAGAGGTTCACCGCGATGTGCAGCGGCGGATCCATCGGGAAGCGCTCCTGGAGCGCCTTGCCCTGCTGGGTCGCCTGCTGGAGCACCCAGGCGCCGATCTGCACGATGAGCCCCGTCTCCTCCGCGAGCGGGATGAACTCCAGGGGCGGGACGAGCCCCCGCTGGGGGTGCTGCCAGCGCAGGAGCGCCTCGAACCCGCTGATCTCGCCGGTGGCGAGCTCGATCACCGGCTGGTAGTGCAGGACGAACTCGCCGTTGTCGAGCGCCCGCTGCAGATCGGCCTTGAGCTCCAGCCGCTTGAGGGCCACGTCGTGCATCGCCGGCTCGAAGATCTGGTAGCGGTTCTTGCCGGCCTCCTTCGCCATGTACATCGCGACGTCGGCGTTGCGCAGCAGCTCCTCCACGCCGGTCGCGCCGCCCTCGTGGTCCGCGTCCGCCGTCGCGATGCCGATGCTCGCCCGGCAGAACACCTCCTTGCCCTCGAGGTGGAAGGGGGCCTCGAGGGCCTCGAGGATCCGGGCGGCGACGTCCGCCGCGCCGAGGCCCTCGCCGCCGTCCTCCAGGAGGATCGCGAACTCGTCCCCGCCGAGCCGGGCCGCGGTGTCCGCTGCGCGCAGGCAGGTGCGCAGGCGCTCGCCGACCTCGGTGAGCATGCGGTCGCCGGCGGCGTGCCCGAGCGAGTCGTTGATCGTCTTGAAGTCGTCGAGGTCCATGAACAGGACCGAGACGGGGTGCCCGTCGCGGAGCTGGCGCTCGAGCGCGTGCTCCACGCGGTCCCGGAACAGGGCCCGGTTCGCGAGGCCGGTGATGGGGTCGTGGAAGGCCTGGTGCGCGAGCTGCTCCTCGAAGGCCTTGCGCTCGGAGACGTCGCGCGTGTTGAGCACGATGCCCCGCACGTTCGGATCGTGGAGCAGGTTCGTCCGGAGGGTCTCGACGTGGAGCCAGAAGCCCTCCCGGTGCCGGATGCGGAACTCCGTCACCGCGTGCGTGGTGCCGTCGCGCCCGGCGTCCATGAGGAACTGGAGGATGGCGGTCTTGTCCTCGGGGTGCACGAGCCCGGTGAGCCTGGTCCCGTCGAGCTCCTCGGGCGGGTATCCGAGCACCCGCTCGACGGAGGGGCTGATCCACTTCACCGAGGAGTCGGCATCCACGACCATCACGACGTCCGAGGAGTTCTGGACCAGCGAGGAGAAGCGCGCCTCGCTCTGGCGCCGGACGAGGTCCTCGGTGAGCGCCGCGCTCTCGAGGGCGAGCGCGACCTGCGAGCACAGCGCGTCGAGCCCGTCGCGGGTCGTCGGCGGCAGCTTCTCGGCGGAGGCGACGACGAGCAGCCCGTTCAGCTCACCCCGGAGGAACACGGGGATCGCGAGCGCGTACGCGGTCTCCGCCGGCAGGTCCAGGTGCTCCCGAAGCGTCGCGGCGTCGAGCGCGTCCGTCGCATGCTTGGTCAGCAGGGCCTCCCTCGCTTCCTCGGTGAGGGGCAGGTGCACCCGACGACCCACGAGATCGGCCGCTCCCTCGGTCGTCGCCGCGACGGCGTAGTGCTCGGCCTCGTGCTCGTCGAGGTGCACGAGCAGGCGGGCGCGCGTCCCGGGCGCGAGGGTCTCGACCGCCTCCATCGCGGCACGGTAGATCCCGTCGCGGTTCGTGGCGGTGACGAGCGAGGCGCCGGCCCGGCGCAGCGCCCGCTCGCGCCCGAACGAGAGCTCGAGCTTGTGGACGAGGCCGGCCATGCGGATCACGACGAGGATGAAGAGCGTCGCCGTCGACAGCGTGATGACCCACAGGTCCGTCTGGGCGCCGCGCAGGAGCTGGATCGCGCGCACGGCCTGGGGGATGAGCGCCGCGGCGCCGATCAGCATGAGTCGGCCGCGCGTGATCCGGGTCCCGTGCTCGGGGGCGCGCTCGGACAGCCGCCGCATCGACGGGTGCAGCGCGGCGGCTCCCCACAGGAGGTAGAAGGCGCCCCACCCGGCCTCCAGGTACCCGGACTGGTCGTAGGTGATGCCCTGGACGGAGATGTAGCTGTAGACGAAGTCCGTGACGAAGAGCGTGAGCGCGGCCGCCGGGAGCAGGGAGAAGGTCAGCCCGCGCCGGCCGCCGCCGATGAGCAGCCGGACGACGACGCTGAGGAGCACGAGGTCCATCAGTGGGTAGGCCATCCCGACGACCTTCTGCAGGAGCGACGAGCCGGTGTCGTGCGCGGTGGGGGCCATCAGGAAGACCCACGAGATGACGCCGACGCCGATCGCGACGATCAGGGAGTCGATCAGGCTCTCCCGGTCGTGCCCAGGGGTCCGCGATCGCACCAGCCACAGGATCCCGCTCACCAGGCAGGGGTACACGAGCAGGTACGCGACGTCTCCCACGGAGGGGAACGGGAGGTCGGCGCCGTTGAAGAAGGTCGAGTAGTTGTAGGTGATGACGTCCCCGACCACGAAGAACGTCTGCCCGAGCGCGAAGAGGTACCAGGGCGCCCGCGGGGAGGGCTTCCACATCCGAACGGCGACGAGCATCGCGATGGGGGAGGAGAGCGCGATGGCGTTGAAGACCGGACCGGTCTTGAGCGCCGGCACGAACTCCCATGCCGCGAGCGCCGCCGACCCCGCGGCGAGGTAGAGGAGCCACGCGCGTCGCTTCATGGCTTCCGTATCGGACGGTCGCGGCGAGGACCTTAGGGGAACGTCGTGGGCCGCTCGGGGGATGCCTCGGGGTGCATCCGGGCCGGTCCGACCGGAGTAGGGCCGGTCTCCACGGCTCCGGGTGCCGCGACGGGGTCGAGGGCGCCCGCGGGAACGCCGTCCACGAGGCCGAGGGTCGTGGCCGGCTCGACGGCCTCGGGCGCGGTCTCCAGGCGCGCGCCGGCCAGTAGCCCCCGACGCTCGATGTCCCGCATGCCGGGGAGGAAGAGGAACGCGAGCGTGATCGCGCCGCCGAGCAGCCCGGCCGCGACGAGCGTGGTGCGGGCCCCGATCGCCTCGGCGACGGGACCGGTGAGCGCGTAGGACAGCGGCACGAGCCCGATCGAGATGAACCAGTCGAAGCTCGAGACGCGCCCGAGCAGGCGAGCCGGCACGAGCCGCTGCTTGGTCGTGATCCACACGATGAGCCCTGCGCTCTCGAGCGCGTTGAACGCGAAGCAGAAGGCCATCGCGTGCCACGGCAGCCGGGCGATCCCGTACCCCGCGATCATGAGCGTCGAGGCCGTCCACACCAGGTACATGAAGGTCATGTGCCGCCGAGGGATCTCGCGGTGGCCCATGAGGACGGCGGCGGTCATCGCGCCGACGCCCCCGAGGGCGAGGATGGAGCCGAGGTCGCTCGCCGACCGGTGCATCTCCTCCTTCACGACGAACGGCAGGAGCGAGTCGGCGGGACCCCAGAAGACCAGGTACGCGAGGGTCGCCGCGAGGAACGTGCCCCACAGCCACGTCTGCGTGCGCACGTACCGGAAGCCCTCGCGGATCTCCTCGATCATCGACGGGGGCACCTCGTCGGTCGCGTGACGGGCCCGCGGCCGCATCATGAGCAGGCAGGCGACGGAGACCCCGAAGGTCAGCGCGTCCACGAGGAACGCCTCGCCCGCGCGACCGCCGAAGGCCGCGATGAGCCAGCCCCCGATGGCCGGCCCGGCCATCCGGTACGCGGCCGGCCGGACGAACTGATCGAGCGCGTTCGCCCGTGTGAGCTCCTCCTCGGGGACGAGGTCGGGCACGATCGCGTCGAAGGCCGGACCGAAGAACGCCGTCCCGGCGCCGTAGAAGGCTGCGATCACCATCATGTGCCAGATCTCGAGCCTGCCGGAGAGGGAGAGGAGCCCGAGCACGAGCACGGCGCACATCCGGATGGCGTCGGCGGCGAGCATGACCTTGCGCCGCTCGAACCGGTCGCTGACCGCCCCGCCGACGAGCAGCAGGACGACCTGGGGGAGCGTCATCGCGAACCCGACGACGGAGAAGGCCGTGGGCAGGTTCGAGAGGTCGTACGCCTGCCAGGCGAGGGCGATGGTCGTGATGCCGTCCCCGACGAGCGAGATGGTCATCCCCGTCCACAGCAGCCGGAACTCGCGGTGGCGGAACGGGGTCAGCAGGCGCAGGCGGGAGCCCATCACGCTCCCCCCATCGGCGCGGGCGCGCCGCCGGTCGACGCGGCCCGGAGCCGCTCGCGCGCGGCCGCGGCCGCCGGCGTCGGCGCGAGCTCGGGCCGTGCCGCGAGCGCCTGCTCGAGATCGTCGAGGGCGATCGCGAGCACCCCCCGCAGGTCCCCGAGCCGCTCGGCGGTCGCGATCGCCTCGTCGTAGGCCGCGAGCGCTTCCGAGGGCCGTCCGGCGCACAGCAGGGTGAGGGCGAGGTCGAGCCGCACCGAGACGAGCTCAGGCTCCTGGTCGAGGGCCCTTCGGAACGAGCGCTCGGCGTCGGCGAGGCGGCCGAGCTGGAGCTCGCACCAGCCGCGCAGCTCCAGCGTCTCCGGGCGGGGGTCCCCCGCCGCGAGCGCGACGACCTCGGCCGCGAGGGTGTCCGCCTCCGCGGGCCTGCCGAGCCGCCGGAGCACGTTCGCGAGCCCCTCCTTGGCCAAGAGCGCGCCGGGGTCCAGGGCGATGGCCCGCTCGTAGGCGCGGGCGGCCTCCTGCAGCCGCCCCTCGCCGAGGTTCTCCAGGACCCAGCCGAGAGCGGTGTGCGCCTCCGGCGACCGGGCGTCCCGCGCGACGGCTTCCTCCGCCGCCGCGAGCGCGGATCGGAGATCGCCGGCGTCCACGGATGCGAGCGCGAGCCGGGCGAGGTCGTCGGCGTCACCCATCGGGCCTCAGCCGCGGGCGCGGCGGACCTCGGCGAGGAGCTCGCGATGCCGGTCGTGCTGGAGCTGGAACCGGTCGTTGATCTCGCCGAGCACCTCGCAGAGGAGGTCGATCTCGTCGTCGCCGTTCGCGGCCGTGACCTGGATCCGGAACCCGACCTCGTCCTTCGGGACGAGGGGGTAGGCGGCCATCGTGACGTAGATGCCGCGCTCGAACAGGTACCGGCCGACGGGGTCGATGTCCTCGTGGTTCGCGAGGGGGATCTCGATGAGCGGGTAGCCCGACCGGTTGGGGGTGTAGATGTCGAGCTCGTGCAGCCGGGCAAGCACCCGCTGGGTCTTGCGGTACATCTCGTAGCGGTACAGGTCCCCGCGCTTGTCGTTCACCTCGAGCCCGACCAGGGTCGTGGCGAGCGAGGCGGTCGGGGAGGGGCCCGAGTAGAGGTACGGCGGCGCGGCGACCTTCAGCACGTCCTTCAGCCGGGTCGGCAGCGCGAGGAACGAGAGGAGGGAGGAGTAGGACTTCGAGAAGCCCGCGACGAGTACGATGTTCTCGTAGGTCTCGCCCTGGTGGCGGACGACGCTGTTGCCGCGCTTGCCCCACTCGCAGAGCTCGTCCGGCGCGCGCTCGCCGATGACGCCGAACCCGTGCGCGTCGTCGATGTACAGCAGCGCGTCGTACTCGCGCGCCAGGCGTGCGAACGCGCGGACGTCGGGCGCGTTGCTGGTCATCGAGTTCACGCCATCGATCGCGATGAGCCGGGGCGTGATGGTGGTGGTCCGCAGGAGCTCCTCGAGGTGCTCGTGGTCGTTGTGGCGGAACCGGAGCACCGTGGCCCCGTGCCCGCGGGCGATCATCGCCCCGTCGTAGATGGTCTTGTGCGCGCGCCCGTCGAGGAAGATCACGCCGCTGCCGGCGAGCACGGGGATCACCGACATGTGGATGTGGGTGATGGTCGGCAGCAGCAGGCTGTCCTCGCTGCCGAGGAGGGCGGTCAGCCGCTCCTCGATCTGCTCGTAGAGCACGGGGCTGCCGAGCAGCCGGGACCAGCTCGGATGGGTGCCCCACCGATCGAGGAAGGCGGGCACCGCCTCGATGATCTCCCGGTCCAGGTCGAAGCCGAGGTAGTTGCAGGAGGCGAAGTCGGCGAGCCAGTGGTCGCCGATACGGATCTTGCGCCCGACCTGCTCGTCGATCACGGCGTCGAGCATCGGGTGCGTCTCCTTCAGCCGCGCGAGATCGGCGACGGTGGCCATCCAGCGCTCCAGCCAGCCGTCGGTCTCGCGCCGCAGCGGCTTGCCGAGGGGCGCGAGCGCTCCGGGACCCGCCGCAAGAGGGCGCGGTGCATCGGTCGTGCGTCGACGCGGCCGGACCGCCCCGTCGACGCGGTCGGGCGTCGACATGCCTATCGCATCGGCGCGTCGGGCCTCGCGCTTGAGCCCGGGAAGGGGGATCGGCCTCGGCCGTCCGGGGAGCCCTTCGCGGGAGGGGGGGTGAGGGGCCGTGGTCCCTCGGGCTCGCGCACCGGGGCTACGCCGTGGTCGGGAGCCAGGCCGGCCGGGCGGCCTCGTACGCGGCGATCGCGTCCTCGTGCCGGAGCGTGAGGCCGATGTCGTCGAGACCCTCGAGCAGCCGCCAGCGGGTGAAGCCGTCGATCTCGAAGGCGGCGCGGAGCTCGCCGGCTCGGACCTCGCAGGCCTGCAGGTCCACGGTGACCTCGAGGCCGGGGTCGGCCGTGACCGCGTCCATGAGCGCCCGGACGAGCTCGCCCGGCAGCGCGACCGGCAGGAGGCCGACCTTCGTGCAGTTGGTGCGGAAGATGTCGGCGAAGCTCGGCGCGATGATCGCCCGGAAGCCGTGGTCCTCCAGGGCCCAGACGGCGTGCTCGCGGCTGGAGCCGCAGCCGAAGTTCGGGCCGGTGATCAGGATCGTCGCGCCGTCGGCCTCGGGGCGGTTCAGGACGAAGTCCGGGTCCTTCCGCCACTCGGCGAACAGGAACGGGCCGAACCCCGTGCGCTCGATCCGCTTCAGGTGCTCGGCGGGCACGATCTGGTCGGTGTCGACGTCCGCGCGGTCGAGCACCACCGCACGGCCCGTGTGCACGCGGAACGGCCGCATCAGAGGTCCTCCGGGGTG
>Ga0101943_1002660_pt1 | contig 10324 bp, 7 predicted proteins | sample DewCreD2012metaG_5_FD_75244 | JGI IMG/M metagenome (GOLD analysis project Ga0101943, IMG submission 75244) | Hot spring sediment bacterial and archeal communities from British Columbia, Canada, to study Microbial Dark Matter (Phase II) - Dewar... ... | reverse complement strand
CGCGCCACCGCCACCTGGCCGAGGTAGCGGATCATCACCGCCGTCTCGCCCGGCGCCACCGCCGTGGCGAGGCCGCGATCGTCCACCGCCACGATCGAGTCGTCGTTCGCCGAATAGAGGGCGCGCTGGGTGACGTCCTGGATGGTGCCGTCCGACATCTCGGCGATCACCACGAGGCGCTGCTGCGTCCGCGGCCCCATGAGCCAGCGCTCTTCGGGGAAGACTCGCAGTCGCCGCACCCGCGCCTCGAGCTCGCCGATGCCCGGTGCCCCCGCGCGCAGCCACTCCACGAGCAGCCGGTATTCGGGCGACCCGACCTTGAACCGCTGCCCGCCGCCATGCGGCACTCGCGCGAGCGGCTTCTGCAGCAGGAGGCTCTCCTCGGGACGCTGGAGGTCGATCCGCCGGCCCTCCCCCTCCTTCACGATCGCCGCGTAATCGAGATCGGGCTCGTAGCCGAACAGCGAGAGCTTGAACCCGGCCTTGCCCACCGGCGAGCCGTGACAATTCGACTGGTTGCACCCCGCACGCGACAGCACGGGCACGACGTCGTTCATGAAGCTGACCGTGGGCGGCTCGTCCGCAGCCTCGACCGTCACCACGGCGCCCGCGCTCAGGCGACCGAAGCGGGCGATCACCTTGCCCGAGCCGTTCCCCACCGGCCGCACCACCCCGGCCGCGACCCGCAGCACCTTCGGCGCTGTCGTCCTCCAGGTGACGCGCCCGCTGACATCGACCTCGACGCCGTCGCGCAGCACCGCGGTCACGATCAGCCGCTGCTCGGCGCGCGGACCGGTGAGCGTGGCGCTCCCCGGCTGAATGCGCAGCCGCACGGCATTGGTCAGCACCGGATCGGGCGCTGGCCGCCGTGCGCTCCGCGCCGTCGAACGTGCGGTGCGCGACGGCGCCGCGCCTGCGGGCGCCATCCCACCCAGCGCGAGCGCCGCTACCGCCGCCACGATCGCCATTCGGTGTCGGATCTGCCCACTCGCTCGCCGCATCCTGCTCACCCCCGATCGCCCTGCTCTTCTCCTTGTTCCACACCCCTCGACGCAACTTGCGCCCCCAGGGTTCAAAAAGAATCGCTTCCGGCCAGGAGCGCGGGAGACGCGCCTGCCCGCCCGATCGCCCGCCGCCGATGTGATATAAGGCTCTCGCACGGCGCCGCCGGACGCCCGCCGCCCCCATGGCCCAATCGCCGATTCGCCTGGCGCTCATCGGATGCGGGAACATGGCCCGCGCCCATCTGCGCGGCTGGGGCGCGCTCCGGCAGAAGGGGATCGACTCCTTCCGCATCGTCGCCGTCTGCGATCCGGTGCGGGAGCGTGCCGAGGCGTTCGCCGCGGAGGTCGCTGACTGGGACGAGGCGCCGGCCGTCCATACCGATCTCGATCGCCTCCTCCGCGATCAACCTCCCGACGCCGCCGACATCGTCACCCCGCACCATCTGCACCATACGACGGCGATCGCTTGTTTGGAAGCGGGGGCGCACGTGCTGATCGAGAAGCCGCTCGGCGTCACCCTGCGTGCCGCGCGGCAGATGGTGGCCGCCGCCCGGCGCACCGGTCGCATCCTCGCCACCGCCGAGCAGGTGCGTCGCTGGCTCGGGCCGCGCGCGGTCCACTGGGCGATCCGCACCGCCGGCCTGATCGGGCAGCCGCGGTTCTGCTTCGCGATGCTCGCCCGCGCCGCGCGGCTCGATCCCGACACCGTCCGCGCTCCGCATCCCTTCACCTGGCGACAGGACAAGCTCACCGGCGGCGGCGGCTTCATCTTCGATGGCGGCGTCCACTACGCCGACCTGCTCCTCTACCTCTTCGGCGAAATCGAGACCGTCTACGCCTTCACCGGCAATCTCAATCAGTACGACTGGCCCCTCCCCGACGGCACCACCCGCCGCGCCACCGTCGAGGACACCGGGATCGTCCACCTCACCTTCGCCAGCGGCGTCGTCGGGACGTGGTCGTGGACCACTGCCGCGCCCGGCCGCTCGCTCGCCTACTCCGCCTATTACGGCTCCCACGGCTGCCTCTACAGCGAGGGTAGCTATCCCACCCAACCCGAGTTCCATCGCTGGGACGGGACGGTGCAACCCACCGATGCGCTGATCCGCGAGTTCCTCGATCACCTCGATCCCGACACGCGCGAGCGCTACTTCCCCCGCCTCCTCTTCCCCGACCCCGCTTCGTTGCGCGGCGACCACGGCGTCGAGCTCGAGCTCTACGACTTCCTGGAAGCGATCCGCACCGGCCGACCTCCAGAACTGGATGGCGAGGCCGGGCTGGCGGCCCAAGCCGTGGTGACCGCCTGCTTCGAGTCGAGCCTCGCCCGCCGACCGGTGCGAGTGGCGGAGGTGCTCTCCGGGGAAGTCGACGCCTACCAGCGGGAGATCGACGCGGCGTGGGATCTCGCCTGACGCGGGTCCCCGCTACCCGTCGCCGCGTGCCGCCCTCCCTGGCGCGCGGAGGGGATGCCGATGGGTCGCACGTGCGGGTGGTTCGGAGTGCTGGTCGTGGCCGTGGCCACGGGGTGTGTCGCGCGCCGCCAGCCGCCGGCGCCACCCGTTCAGGCCGCGCCGGCCCCGCCGCGCTTTTCCTCGCGTGCCGACGCCGTGATCGAGTCGATGCGCAAGCGGATCCTCGGGCGACGCGCCTCGCTGCGCGACCTCCGCCGCATCGTCACCGAGATCGCGCCCCACGTCGAGCGGGCGCTCCAGCAGCCCGAGCTTCAGGACGACCTCGCCGCGCTGGCTCGCACCCGCGGCATGTCGCTGCCCGAATACCGGCGCTACTTCCAGCGCAAGCAGGAGGCCGATCTCCTGCTCGAATCGGGTGGCGATCCCGACGCCATCTCCTCCGCCGGCGCCTGCGGCGTCGCCCAGTTCCTCGCGGGGACCGGGCGCCGCTGCGGCCTCCGCATCGACGCGGCCCGCTCCCACGCCTGGACGCGGGTCATCCGCCGTCACCAGGCCGCGATCTTCTGGCTGGAACAGCAGGCGCCGTCGTTCTCGAAGCCCGCGCCCGATGGCGGCACCTGGGGGCGCGAGGAGTGGCTCGCCCATCATCGCCAGAAGCTCGCCGAGGCCCGCGCCGCCCGCCGCGCCTGCGACGAACGGTTCGATCCCGCCCGCGCCATCGCCGCGCAGACGCGCTACCTCGTCCACCTCACCCGCCGCTACGGGGACCTCGACTGGGCCCTCCAAGCCTACCACGGCGGCGAGGCAGGCGTGCACCGGACCCTCAACCTCTACCTGGCGGGCTCGGCGTCGGGGACGCTGCTCCCCGCCGTCGCTGCGCGGCTCACCGGTCCGCGCCGCCTCGACTACGAAGCGGTCTACTTCACCACCACGCCCCTGGGCCGATCCGCCGCCTTCTACTACCTCTACGGCCGCAGCGACGACCACCGTTACTACTGGTGGAAGGTACTGATGGCCGAGCGTGCGATCGCACTCTACCGGGACGATCCCGCCGCCTGCGAGCGCGAGTGGCGGCGCCTGCGCCCGACCCAGCGGATCGAAGCGGTGTGGTATCCCGATCGCGACTCGCTGCTCTTCGCCGATCTCGACGCGCTCCGCCGCGGCTATCGCGACGGGAGCCTCCGCCCCCTCCCCGCGAATGCCGCCCGGATCGGCCTGCGCACCCGCGATCTCGCGCCGCTCGATCCCGCCAACGCGGGCACCTACAAGGGGCTGCGCGCCGAGGCGATGGGCGCCCTCCTCCACCTCGCCCGCATCTACCGACGCAACGGAGGGAAATCGCCGCTCACGCTCGTCGGGATGGTCACCACCGAGCGCTATTCGCAGGAACTCAACCGGCGTCATCCCCAGCAGCCGCCCCCCGGCACGCCGCCGGGCGAGTGGGAACCGAACCTCGATTACCACCCCACCGGCCTCTGCTTCGACCTCGCGCCGCCACGCGACGGGTGGGACCAGCGCGTCCTCGCCTACGCCCTCGGGACGCTCGCGGATCGGCACCGGATCGCCTGGCTCGTGGAGCGGACGCAGGGACCCGAGCGGTGGCACGTCGTTCCCAATCCCGCCTATCGGGACGAGCTCGTCGCTCCCCCGCCCGCACGATAGCCCGGCGCCACCCCGCTCAGCCCGCCAGCTCCACCACGGCGCGGCCGTCGACCGTTTTCCACGTGCCGCACTTGCCGCCGCCCTCGCTGATCCCCAGCTCGACCGGCGTCCCGTCCATCCGCAGCACCGGATGGTAAAACTTCGCCACCTGTTCGGCGCTGCCGGTGATGTAGTGGCCGATGAGCGCGCGACGGAACCGTGTCGTGCTCCGATTGGGGCCGCTCCCGTGCACCACCGAGCCGTTGAAGAAGAGGACGTCCCCCGGCTCCATCACCACCGGCACCACCGGCATTTCGTCGGGGAGCGGTACGGTCACGTCGGTAAAGCTCACGGTGGTATCGGCGCGCTCGGTGCAGAGCACGGGCAGGTTGCCGCTGCCGGGCACCACCCGCATGCAGCCGTTCTCTTCGTCGGCGGGATCGAGCGCCATCCACGCCGCCATACAGGTGCCCGGCCGTGCGCGCAGATAGTACTGATCCTGATGGAGCGCCTGCCCCCGCGCCCCCGGCGGCTTGAAGTAGAGCATCGTCTGCACCGCGAACGGCTCCTCGCCGAGCAACGCCGTTATGCACGCGTTCAGCCGCGGGTCGATGAGCCAGCGCAGGCTCACCTCGTCCCAACGGTGCATATGGATCATCCGCGGATAGCGGAGCAGGGGATCGTCCCGCTCGGGATCGACCCCGCTGAAGTCGCCCGGGTAGGCCTGCTTGATCCGCAGCGCCATGTAATGGTCGATGTAGCGAGCGGCCTCCTCCCGCGAGAAGAGCCCCCGCATCACGGTGAATCCATCGCGCTGATACTGTTCCAAGTGCTCGGCGGTGACCATCGCGCTCGTCTCCTCCCTGCTCGGTCGCGATCCCCTCCGCAATGGTGAGACGGTCGCAGCGCCGCCCGCGTTTCGCCCGGACGGCCGGAGGAGGCGAGAGCATTCCCCGGCGCCAACGATTCGTCGGGAGGAGGCCCGATGAACCGCCGCGCCTTCGTGCACGCCGCCGCCGCGCTCGCTGCCGGCGGCCCCGCCCTCGCCGCCCCGGCCCGGCTGCGCGCCGGCGCCGCCCGCGAGGAGATCACTCCCGACCTGGCCCGCCCCGTCTGGCTCGCGGGATTCAACCACGGCCGGAGCGACCGCCGCGCCGAGGGCGTCCACGACCCGCTCTACGCGCGCGCCCTCGCTCTGGAAGTCTTCGGCCAGCCGCTGGTCGTCGTCGCTCTCGATCTCATCGGCTTCTTCCGCCCGCAGGTGGAGAGCGTCCGCCGCCGACTCCGGCTCGTGCCGCCGGAGCGAACCATCTTCTGCGCCACCCATACCCACTCGGGACCGGACACGCTCGGCCTATGGGGACCCGACGAGCGCACCCCCGGGGTCGATCCGGTCTACCTCCAGCGGCTCGAGGATCGGGTCGTCGCCGCCGTGGAGGCCGCCGTGCGCTCGCTCCGGCCTGCGCGCCTGATCGCTGGCAGCCGCGACATCCCCGCCGGCGTGGCCCACAACCTCCGCGAGCCGCTACTCGATCCGGCGGTCACCGCGCTCCGATTCGTCGCCGAGGACGAGCGCACGATCGCCACCCTGGTGCACTTCGGCTGCCACCCCGAGGTGATGATGGAGGCGAACCGGCTCGTCTCCGCCGATTTCTGCGGCCCGGCGCTCGCCCGCGTCGAAGCGGAATTCGGCGGGATCGGCCTCTTCGTCAACGGGGCGCTCGGCGGGATGGTCACCCCCCAGGTAAGGGAACGGACCTGGGCCGAAGTCGAGCGCGTGGGCCGCGCCGTGGGCGAGACGGCGATCGCCGCGCTCCGCGGTCGCCCGCCCATAGCCGTGGATCGATTCCGGTTCGCGCGGGCGGAGGTGACGCTTCCGCTCGCCAACGAGCGCTTCCGCCAGCTCGCCGCTGCCGGCCTCCTTCGCGGCGTTCGATTCGACGGCGAAGTGCCCACCGAAGTCGTCCACCTCGCCATCGGCCCGGTGCGCATCGCCACGGTCCCGGGCGAAATCCTCCCGCGTCCGGGCCTCGAACTCAAGCGTCGGCTCGGAGGGGAGTTCCCCCTCGTCTTCTCCCTGGCGAACGACGAGCTCGGCTACCTCCTCCATCCCGACGACTTCGACCGCGACCTCTTCCGCTATGAACGCTCGATGTCCGTGGGGCCGGAGACTTGGCCGCGCCTCCGTGAAGCAGCGGTGCGGCTCCTCGAAAATTAGGCGATTTTTGGGTCGCCCACTCATCCTCCGGCCCGATTTTTGCGTCCAAGCAATCGGGAAGGCTGAGAGGATAGATCTTCATCAGCAATGCTGGGTGATCTTGCCGGCCTCTCGGCCTTCCGCTCCTTCTCTTTCAGGGATCGTGCCCGGCCATGGCGGCTAGCTCCCCGTTGCGAGCGGCCTGGCTGGGCCGGGTCGAGTACGATCGCGCCGTCGCGCTGCAGGAGGCGCTGCTCCTGGCGCGGCAGGCGGATCGCATCCCCGACACCCTGCTCCTGCTCGAGCACCCGCCCGTCGTCACCCTCGGCCGCGCCACGCAGGCGCACCACCTCCTCGCCGGCGAGGCGGAGCTCGCCCGCCGCGGCATCGCCCTCCGCCCCGCCGCCCGCGGGGGCGACGTCACCTTCCACGGCCCCGGCCAGCTCGTCGGCTACCCGATCGTCGACCTCACCCCCCGCGGCCGCGACGTCCACCGCTACCTGCGCGACCTCGAATCGGGCCTCATCGCCGCGCTGGCGCGATTCGGGCTGGCTGCCGGGCGCGTGCCGGGGCTCACCGGCATCTGGGTCGGGAACGAGAAGATCGCCGCGATCGGCATCGGGGTGCGCCGCTGGGTCGCCTGGCACGGCTTCGCGCTCAACGTCAGCGTCGACCTCGCCTACTTCCAACTGATCGTCCCCTGCGGGATCGGCGATCGCGGCGTCACCTCGCTGGCTCGGGCGCTGGGCCGCTCCGTGCAACTCGCGGAGACGCTGGCGCCGGTCGCCGAAGGGATCGCGGCCGACCTCGGTGCCGCGCTCACCTGGATCGCGCCCGAAGCGCTGCTCGCCGAGGCGCAGGCGGCTCCGACCGAATGAGCCGCTGCGCGGGCGTATTTTCACGCAACGAGCGGCCACCCCCGACACTCTCAATCGAGCAAAGGGTAAATGGGCCCCGCCCCGAGCAGGAGTGGACCGATGCCGGGATGCAATCGTCGCGACCATCGTGAAGGACACGCTTTCCTCGACTTCCTTCCCCACTGCGAAGAGGGGGTAGTGCTCCGCACCCGGCGCAACTTCCTGAAGGCGAGCCTCGCCGGCATCGCCGGCCTCTCCCTGCCGCGGCTGCTCGAGGCGCGCGCCGAAGCGTCCGCCGCCGGTCGGCCGATCGCGGGGAACAAAAGCGTCATCCTGCTCTGGATGACCGGCGGCCCCAGCCACCTCGACACCTGGGATCCCAAACCGGATCGCCCCGCCGAGAACCGCGGTCCGTTCGGCACGATCCCCACCCGGCTGCCGGGCGTCCGCATCTGCGAGCACCTGCCGAAGATGGCGGCGATGCTCGATCGGTTCACGTTCATCCGCTCGGTCAACGCCCGCGGCAGCAACCACGAGCCGAACACCGTGTTTCAGACCGCCAACGTGCGCGCCGAGCCTCGCACCAATCCCGAGGCGCGCATGTATCCGGCGATCGGGTCGATCATCGCCAAGCACCATGGCGCCAATCGGCCGGGGATGCCGCCTTACGTCGCGTTCCGCCGGTCGAACTCACACCTCGCCTTCGCGGGCTATCTCGGCCGGCAATACGATCCGTTCATCGGCAACGATGCCGCCCGCCTTCCCGTCTACGATCTCGTCGGCAGGCCCACCGGCCAGTACGCCGGCGGGGAGATTTTCGGCAATTCCGTTACGTTGAGTCGCCAGCGCCTCGAGCGCCGCCGCTCGCTTCGCGACGCGGTCGACGCCCTCCGGCGCGACCTCGACGAACATCCCGAGGTCGCCGGGATGCGCCGGATCGAGCAGCAGGCGTTCGATCTGCTCCTCGGCAGCCAGGCTCGTGCCGCCTTCGATCTCACCCGCGAGCCGGAGAGCGTCCGCCAGCGCTACGGCGATCATCTCTGGTGTCAGCAAGCGCTCCTCTGCCGCCGGCTGGTCGAGGCGGGTGTCGCCTTCGTCATGCTCGACCTGAGCTACCACACCGCCAGCGGCACCTGGGACACCCACGGGGACGACATCCCGCCCTACGGCGGCATCACCTCGGGGCTGAAGCCTCTGCTCCCCCTCTTCGATCACCTTCTCACGACCCTCGTCAGCGACCTCGAAGAGCGCGGCCTGCTCGACGACACTCTCGTCATCGCGATGGGCGAGTTCGGCCGCGCCCCGCGCATGACCTCCCACGACGGCCGCGACCACTGGACCAACGTCATGTCGATCGCCCTCGCCGGCGGCGGCTTGCGCCACGGCCAGGTGATCGGCAGCAGCACGCCCGACGGCGGCGACATCGACGAGCGGCCGATCGGCCCGGGGGATATCGCTGCCACCATCTATCAGCATATGGGCGTCCCGCTCGACACCCACTATCTCAATTCGCAGGGTCGTCCGATCCCGATTCTCGAATCGGGCGAGCCGATTCGCGAGCTCTTCTAGCGCCCGCCCCTCCCGCCGCCAGGAGCCCGGCGCGCACCGTCGAAAGGATCCATCGCCGGCAACGTTGAGGTCCTCGCCAGGAGGCAGCATGCGATCGTTCACTCGACGCCAGTTTCTCGAGCAGAGCCTGCTCGCCGCGACAGCCGCGGCCACCGCGCCCCTCGCCGCCGAGGCGCAGAGCCCCGCGCGGCAGGAGGGGGCTCCCGTCAGCCCCAACGAGAAGATCCGCATCGCCGTGATCGGTGTGCGCGGCCGGGGAATGGATCACGTCAACGGCTTCGCCTCGATGCCGGACGTCACCGTCGCCGCGATCTGCGACGTCGATACGAGCGTCGCCGGCCGCGCCCTCGACGCGGTGGAGCAGCGCACCGGCCAGCGCCCCGCCTTCTATCAGGACATCCGCAAGCTGCTCGAGGCGAAGGATATCGACGCCGTCGCCATCGCCACACCGAATCACTGGCACGCTCTCGCCTCGATCTGGGCGATGCAGACGGGCCGCGACGTCTACGTCGAAAAGCCGGTCAGCCACAACGTCCTCGAAGGTCGGCGGATGGTCCAGGCGGCCCGCAAGTATGGGCGCATCTGCCAGACGGGCACGCAGTGCCGCTCGATGCAGGGCACCATCGACGCCATCCGTTACGTCCACGAGGGCAAGATCGGCAAGGTGTTCCTCGCCCGCGGCCTCTGCTACAAGCCGCGTGGCAGCATCGGCATCCTGCCCGACGGCCCCGTTCCGCCCGGCGTCGACTACGACCTCTGGCTCGGGCCCGCCCCGGTCCGCCCGTTCAACCCGAACCGATTCCACTACCAGTGGCACTGGTTCTGGGACTACGGCAATGGGGACCTCGGCAACCAGGGGATCCACCAGATGGATATCGCCCGCTGGGCGCTGAACCGGAACACGCTGCCGCGCCAGGTTCTCAGCCTCGGCGGTCGGTTCGGCTACGTCGACCAGGGCGAGACGTACAACACGCAGCTCGTCTTCCTCGACTACGAGGACTCGCAGTTGATCTTCGAGGTCCGCGGCCTGCCCACGCCCGATCTCCTCGGGGCGAAGATCGGGGTGATCCTCTACGGAAGCGAGGGTTACGTCGTCCTGACCTCCTACACGGCGGGCGCCGCCTTCGATCGGGACGGGAAGCTCGTCACCCGCTTCAACGGCGGCGGCAACCATTACCGGAACTTCATCGACGCGGTCCGCTCCCGCAAGCACACCGACCTCACCGCCGACATCGAGGAGGGCCATCTCTCCAGCGCCCTCTGCCACCTCGGCAACATCTCCGCTCGCCTCGGTCGGCCCACCCCGTTCCAGGCCAAGACTGAAGCCTTCGGGGACGACAAGGAGGCGATCGAGACGTTCGCCCGCTTCCAGGAGCACCTGGTCGCCAACGGCATCCAGCTGCAGGAAACGACCTACGTGCTCGGGCGCCGGCTGCGGATCGACCCGCGGCGCGAGCGGTTCGTCGGCGATCGCGAGGCCAACGCCATGCTCACGCGGGAGTATCGCGAACCGTTCGTCGTGCCGAACCGCGTTTAGGCGCCGGTCGATCCGCGAAAGCGGGTACGAATCCGATATCACCACCCAGCGTCAGCCCGAACCATTCGTAGCGAGGAAGGAAGGCCCGCCGCGGAGGACCTCCCGAC
>Ga0101943_1002659_pt1 | contig 10324 bp, 9 predicted proteins | sample DewCreD2012metaG_5_FD_75244 | JGI IMG/M metagenome (GOLD analysis project Ga0101943, IMG submission 75244) | Hot spring sediment bacterial and archeal communities from British Columbia, Canada, to study Microbial Dark Matter (Phase II) - Dewar... ... | reverse complement strand
TGGAGCACGGAGGGAAGGAGGACGCGATGAGCGCACGGAGGGACGGGACGCCATCGAGGTCGGGCCAGGCTCTCGCGCCGATCCTCTCCCTCGGGCTCGCGGCCCTGCTCGTGGTCTCGGGCGCGGCGGTCGGGCTCGGCATGGCCATGGCCGACGGGGGCCACGGCACGATGTGGGGCGGCTCGCCGGTGATCCTCGCCGAGCGCACCCCCCGGGAGGGCGCCCCGGCGGAGTTCCGACCCGACGGACTGCCGCCGGCCACGGTCGCCCAGTACACGTTCGCCAGGGACAACGCGGACACCTACGCCCAGATCCCGTGCTTCTGCGGCTGCGCGGACATGCTGGGCCATCGCAACCTCGCCCAGTGCTTCGTCACCCCGAGCGGGGCCTGGGAGTCGCACGCCGCGGGCTGCCAGGTGTGCCTCGACGAGTCCCGGATGGTCATGCGGATGATGGGGCGCGGCGTGGGCCCGCCGATGATGCGCGACCGGATCGTCGCCGAGTTCGGCACACCGACGATGGACGGCCCGATGATGGGCGGGAGCGCGTGAGGAGGTGGCGGGCATGTCACGTTCGAGGTCCGCACGGACGAGCCGACAGGGCGGGATGGCGCTCGGAGTGGTCGTGGCGCTCGCGCTCGTCGCCGCGACCGTCCTCGCCGTGCTCGCCGCGGGCGGCGGGTCCGAGGAGGCCGCGGCGCCCGTCGGCGGCACGGGAGGAGGCACGCAGACGGCCCGCGTCGCGAGCCTCGCGCCGACCGGTGAGATGAACGGCATGGGGTTCCCCGTCGTCGAGGTCCCCGGCTACGCGTCGGGCACCGCGAGCGCGGCGGGGGTCTCCGTCCAGGGGGCCAACTGGGCCCTCGGCCGGGTGCCCCTGAACGTGGCGGTCCGGCCGTTCTGGACCCTCACGAACACCGGGGCCGAGCCGGTGCGCCTGGGCGAGCCGAAGGCGGAGGTCAGGGCCGGATGCTGCCCGGGCCCGTTCTCGCTCGGGGCGCGGACGCTCGCCCCAGGGGAGTCGACCGTGCTCACGTTCGAGCTCGCGATGCACGAGGGGATGGACGGTTGGCACGACATGGGCGTCTACGTGCCGATCGAGACCGCCTCGGGCGACCAGGCCTGGCTCGAGCTCGGCGTGACCGGCGACTTCCGGGACTAGCGACGATGCCGCGCTGGCTCTCGTTCCGGCCCTGCCCGGGGTGCACCTTCGATATCGCGACCGGCGAGGGCGCCCGCGGGTGCAGCTGGGGCGACTGCCCCTACCTGCCGACCGAGCTCGACGTGTTCTGCCCGAACTGCCGGTTCAACTTCTTCACGATGCGCGGCAACGCGCTGTGCGGGCGGCCCGGCGTGTGCGAGCAGAGCGCGGAGGCCCGGGCGAACGTGGCGAACCTGCGCCGGTGGCTGGAAGCGTGGGCGCGAGCCTGACCCCGGCCGCTCACCCGGCGGCCGGACGCTCCTCGCGGCGGAGCTCGTAGCGGACCCCCCACCACTCCTCGCCCCCGTCCACCGCGCGGAACCGCTCGACCAGGCGCATGCCGACCTTCTCGGCCACCCGATGGGAGGCGGCGTTGTCCGCGTCCGCGTAGGCGCGCACGACCTCGGCGCCGAGCACGTCGAAGGCGTAGGCGACGAGCGCCCGCATCGCCTCGGTCCCGTACCCCCGCCCCTGGAACGCCGGCGCGATCGTGTAGCCGACCTTCACGACGCCGGGCTCGCCGGCGACCCCGCACAGGCCGACGTCGCCGATCAGCCGTCCGGTCGCCCGCTCGATGACCGAGAACTGGACCCACCCCGGCTCCCCCGGCTCGCGACCGGCCATCTCGAGGATCTCCGCGCGCACGCTCTCGGGGTCGGTGCGCTGCCACCCCTGGTACCGGTGCACCTCCGGATCGCTCCGGTAGGCCGAGATCGCCTCGGCGTCCTCCGGCACCGACCGGCGGAGCAGCAGGCGCGCGGTGACGAGCGGCTCGGACGCGGTGCGCATGCTCCGAAGGGTAGCGGCTCCTCGCCGCGGCTCAGTACGTGCTCATGTCGGCCACGACCACGTCCTGGCGATCGGGGTCGCCCTCGGACGTGAGCTCGGTGCGGCAGCGGTACCGCTTCCCCTCGACGGGGCCCGTGATGATGTTCAGCGTGAAGATCACACGCTCCCCCGGCTCCAGCGTGAAGCGGAGCGTCCCGCGCAGGTACCTGCGCGTGAGGTCCTCGGCGCTCGGGTCCTGCCGCTTCAGGCGACCGAGCTTCACCCGGTTCACCCGGAAGACCTTCGTCCCGCTGCAGCCCTGGACCCCGACCGTGTCGGCCTCGGTCCCGTCGTTCTGGACGGCGATCCAGAAGCGGACCCCCTCGCCGTCGTTGATGTCCACGCGCACGGTCTGGCGACGGCCGGTGGTGTTGTAGACGTCCTTGCCCCGCCACGGGTGCGGCGGTGGATCGATCACGCAGCCCAGGCTGAGACCGCAGAGCTTGATCCACCCGTCGGGCCGGTACGGGGGCTCGGCCGCCGCCCCGGAGGGCGTCACCGACGCGATGAGCCCGAGCGCGAGCACGCCTCCCACGACCCCTCGCGAAGCTCGCCCCAGCCGCCGCACGCGCATCCTACCCCCGGTATCGGCAGCCATGCCGCCGAACCGTAGCTCAGGTCTCGCATCCGATGCCGTCGTGGTCGCCGTCGAAGGAGTGCGGATCGGGGGGCTTCACCGCGAAACGGCGGTAGGGGACGTCGGTGCAGTCGAGGTCGGGGGGCGGCGGCGGGATGCACGTATCCGGGTAGGCGGGGTCGCAGTCCGTCTCCGTGCCGCCCGCCACGCACGCTCCCCAGACGCCCCGCTCGTGGGCCCGAGCGGCGCGCTGGGCCGCGACGAAGCGGTCCACGTACCGCACGTTCGGCGGATAGGTCGTGACGACCGCGTACCCGCGCCGCACCAGGGTCTCGTTGAACAGCTCGTCGCCGCGCCAGACGTACGCGAGGGTCCGGCCGTAGCGGTCGAGCCGCTCGACGTCGAACTCGAGCCGGACGCGGCGGCCCTCGAGCTCGCGTTCGGTGAAGGCCGAGGCCGCCGGCCCGTAGCACTCCACCGGCTGGCCGGGCGCGACCGTCTCGGGCGTGTCGATGCCGATGAGCCGCACGGTGAGCTCGCGGCCCCGGTACCGCACCTCGATCGTGTCGCCGTCCACCACCCGGGTCACGAGCGCGTTGGTGCCCGCGCCGGGCGGGACCTGGGAGGGCGATCCCGGCGGCCCGCCCGGTGTCGCGGAGGCCGGAGGTGTCGGGGAGCCCGGAACGGGGAACGACGAGGTCGGGACGAGCGACGCCGGAGGCTCCGAAGGCCCTCCCGCGCCGGTGGCGCCGACCGGTCCGGACCCCGAGCAGGCCGCGAGCGCCGCGGCGAGCACGAGCGCTCCGACCCGCGAGGCCCCGATGCATCGACGTTCGGATCCCACCGCGGTCATCATCCCCCCGTCCGCGAGCCCCCCGCGACAAGCTCGGCCGAGCGGCTCCGAGCCGGCCGTCGATGGGCCGAGGGTTCCCAGAGCGCCATCTCTGGCGTAGGGTTGCCAGCATGCTCACCTGCCCCGCCTGCGGCACCGCCAACCCCGAGGGGGCGAGGTTCTGCAACGGGTGCGGGGGCGCGCTCGCGGGACCCGGCGCGCTCCGCAAGGAGCGCAAGGTCGCGACGGCGCTCTTCGCCGACCTCGTGGGCTCCACGGCCCTGGCCGAGCGGGAGGACCCCGAGATCGTCCAGTCGGTGATCGGGCTCGCCTTCGACCGCATCGCCGCCGAGATCTCCCGCCACGAGGGCCTGCTGGAGAAGTTCATGGGCGATGCCGTGCTCGCGGTCTTCGGCGTGCCCCGCGCGCACGAGGACGACGCCGAGCGGGCCGTGCGAGCGGCGATCGAGATGCAGGCCGTCCTCGCCGAGCTCAACCGCGGACTCGCCGCGGAGGGCAAACCGACCCTCGCGATGCGGATCGGCATCGAGGCCGGGGAGGTGCTCGTCGACCTCGAGCGCGCGACCGGGCCGCGGGACCGGATGATCACCGGCGACGCGGTGAACACCGCCGCGCGGCTGCAGGCCGCGGCGGAGCCCGGGCACATCGTGGTCGGGCCGGGCGTCCATGCCTCCACCAAGGAGGTGATCGAGTACCGGGAGCTCGGGCCCTTCGCGCTGAAGGGCAAGCGCGAGCCGGTCCTCGCCTGGCGCGCGCTGCGGATCAAGGCCAGGACCCGCGGCGAGCGCTCCCGGCTGGGGCTCGAGGCGCGGATCGTCGGCCGAGACGAGGAGCTCGCGGTCATGGAGCAGACCCTCCGGCGCGTGGAGACCGAGGGCCGGCCCGCCCTCCTCACGATCGTCGGGCCCGCCGGGGTCGGGAAGTCGCGGCTCGTCTCCGAGCTCGAGCGCCTCGTGGAGGAGCGCCCCGACGTCCTCTACTGGCGGCGCGGACGGTGCCTCGCGTACGGCAACCCCTCGTACTCGGCCTTCGCGGAGGCCATCAAGGCCCAGTGCGAGATCGCGGGCGACGACCCCGCCGAGGTCGCCGCGCGCAAGGCCGACGCCGCCCTGGCCGAGCTCGGCGGCGACGAGCGGCTCGCGCCGGCGCTGCACGCGCTCGTCGGCGCCGCCGAGGCCCGCGGCGCGAGCCGCGAGGAGCTGTTCGACGCCTGGCGGAGCTTCCTCGAGCGGATGGCCGCCCGCTACCCGCTCGTGCTCGCCCTCGAGGACCTCCACTGGGCGGACGACGGTCTGCTCGACCTGGTCGAGCACGTGGCGGACTGGGCGCAGGGGCCGATCCTCATCGTCGCGACCGCCCGGGCCGAGCTGTTCGACCTGCGCCCGGGCTGGGGCGGGGGCAAGCGCAACGCGGTCTCGCTCTCGTTGGACCCGCTGTCGGTCGAGGAGGGCGAGGCGATGCTCGACGAGCTCCTGCACGGCTCGCTCGAGCCCGCGTTGAAGCGCACGATCGTCTCGCGCAGCGAGGGGAACCCCCTCTTCCTCGAGGAGATCGTGCGCAAGCTCATCGACGAGGGCGTGCTGCGCGCCACCGAGGCGGACCGGTGGGTGCCGATGGGCTCGCTCGCGGACGTGGAGATCCCCGGGTCGGTCCAGCGGCTCATCGCCGAGCGGCTGGACGGGCTGCCCCTGCAGGACAAGCTCGTGCTCCAGGACGCCGCCGTCATCGGCCGGGTGTTCTGGCTCGGCGCGGTGGCCGAGCTCACGGGCCTCGAGCCCGACGAGGTCCGCCGGGCGCTCGGCCGGTTGCGGCAGAAGGAGCTCGTCGTGCGCCACGAGCCGTCCTCCTTCTCGCACGAGGAGGAGTTCGCCTTCCGCCACAACCTCATCCGCGACGGCGCCTACGACGCGCTGCCGAAGGCGCTGCGCGCCGACAAGCACGCCGGCGTGGCCCGCTGGGCCTCGCGCAGCGCCGGGGACCGGGCCGAGGGGATCGCCGCCCTCGTCGCGACCCACCTCCTCGAGGCGATCGGGTACCTCGAGGAGCTCGCCGAGGTCGGTCCCCGCCTCGCCGAGCTGCAGGCCGAGGCCTTCCGGTGGGCCTCGATCGCCGCCGAGCGGTCGGCCTCGCTCTGGCTCCAGGCCGAGGCCGTCCGGTGGTTCCGAACGGCCGAGCGTCTCGCCGACGAGCTCGGCCTGTCGCCCGAGGATCGGATCGATCTCGCGCGCGCCCACGCCCTGAGCTCGTGGGGCCTGGACGAGATCTCCGAGACGGAGCGGGTCGTCCGGCGAGCGCTCGCGATCGCGACCGCCCTCGGCGACCCGGTCGCCGCCGGATGGGCGCACGCCCGACTCGTCCTCCCGCTGCTCATGGAGGGACGCGACGAGGACGCCGAGGCCGCCGGCAGGAGGGCCGTGGCGATCCTCGAGCCGCTCGGCGAGCGCGAGGAGCTCGCCGACGCGATGAACCGGCTCGGCTGGTACCTGTGGCGGCGCGGGCGCAACGAGGAGGCCGAGCCCCTCCTGCGCCGTGCCGTGGCGATGGCCGAGCGCGTCGGCTCGCGCCTGGTCGCGGCCGAGTCGACGCAGACCCTCGGGGTCTGCCTCGCGTACATGGGGCGGTCGGCCGAGGCCGTCCGGACGATGGAGGAGGCGTATCGGCTCGCCAAGGAGGTCGGCGACTTCGCCAACCTCATGCGCTGCTCGAACAACCTCCCCTCGGCCCTCGCCGACCTCGCCTCCGACCACGAGCGCGCCCTCGCGGTGCTCGAGGAGGGGCTCGAGGCGGCACGGCGGGCGGGGGCGCGCTCGCACGCCGGGTGGCTGATGGGGAGCCGGGGGGACGTGCTCTTCCGCCTGGGGCGGCTGCGGGAGGCCGAGGCCGCCCAGCGCGAGGCGATCGAGGTCGCCCGGTCGTCCGGCGACCAGCCCCTCATCGGGATGCGCCTGAGCGGGCTCGCCGTCTGCCTCACCTACCAGGGACGCCTGGATGAGGCCGAGGCCGCGCACCGCGAGTCGGTCCCGATCATCCGCGCGAACCCCGAGCCGCAGAGCTGGATGTTCGTGCCGCTCATCGAGGGCTACCTCGCGCTCGCGCGCGGCCGGCGGGAGGAAGCGATCGCGGCCTTCCGGCGAACGATCGAGCTGCTCGAGCCGTACACGTTCGAGCCCGCGCCGGAGGCCTTCGCCGACCTCGTGCGGCTCCTCGTCCGCGACGGCCGAGCGGAGGAGGCGGCCGCCTACCGGACGCTCCGCGAGCGCGGCCGCGCGCCCGCCACCCGGGCGAACGCGCTCGTCGTCGAGGGGCTGCTCGCCGAGGATCCCGACGAAGCGGTCCGCACGCTCGTCGGGGCCGTCCGAGGCTTCGACGCGGTGGGCATGCGCGTCGACGCCGCGCGCGCCCGGATCGACCTCGCCCGCGCGATGGCCCGGCGCGGCGAGGATCCCCGCTCGGTCCTCGACGAGGCGCGGACGCTCCTTGCGGACTGCGGCGCCGCCGCGTTCACCTCCGAGCTCGAGGAGGCCCTCGCCGCCGGGTGAGCGACCCCGCGGCGCGCTCGGGGACGGCACCTCGGGGACCATCGGCTCACGGCTCGCGCGTGCGCCGACCGCCGAGGCGTGCCTCACGGGACCGGTAGACCAGGCGCTTGCGCTCGAGCGCGTCGTAGGCGCCCTCGGCGAGGGCGTAGGCGCGGGCGCTCCAGAACTCCGCGTGCTCCAGCAGCTCCTGCGCCCTCGGCGACCCCGGTGCCGCCCGCTCGAGCATGAGCGCCGCCTCCTCCAGCGCGCGGCGGGCGCCCTCGAGGTCCCCGGCGTCCGCGAGCGCCCGCGCCCGCTCGCCCGCGCGCGCCGCCGAGAGGATGAAGACCTCATCGCGGACGGTCGGGTCGGACGCCGGGCCGACCGCCTCCTCGGGCGGGACGAGGTTCACCACCACCGGGATCCGCTCCTCCGAAGGGAACGGCTCCACGGCGCGGATCACCACCTCGGCGATCCTGCGCGGTCCGACGACCCGGAGCACCGGCACGCGCAGGCCGAAGACCAGGCGCCGCCGCTCCTCGCCGAACACGGCGCCGAGCCGCACCAGGGTCCCGCCCTCGACGGGAACGGCCGGGACATCGGTCAGCACCTCCACCGTTGAGACGGGAGGCTCGGGGCGGATCGCGACCTGCACGTCCTCGGCGACGACGCTCACGAGCTCGGCGAACTCGGACCCGAAGATGGCCGGCGCGTCGTCCGGGCTCTCGGCGAGATGCGCGGTACCCCCGCCCGCGTCGGCGAGGGCGGTCAGGAGGTCCTCGTCGAAGTCCGGGCCGAGCCCGATCGTCGAGGTGGTGATGCCGTGCGTCCGGAACGCGCGCTCGGCCGCGCCGAGCGATGCGCCCGGCGTCGTCGCGTCCACGTTCGCGAGCCCGTCGGAGCAGACCAGCACCCGGCGGACGGAACCGGCCGGCGCATGCGACAGGGCCTCGAGGCCCTTGAGGTACCCGCCCGCGAGGTTCGTCGAACCGCCGGCGTGGATCCGCTCGATCGCCGCGAGGAGCATCCCGCGGTGCTCCTCCACCCGTGAGAGGGGGACGCGGAGCTCCACCTCGTCGTCGTAGGTCACGATCGCCAGACGATCGGCGGGGGCGAGCCGCTCCACCAGGAACCGCGCGCACGCGCGCATGACCGCGAGCTTGCGACCGGCCATCGAGCCCGAACGGTCGAGGACGAGCGCGACGGAGATGGGGCGCCGCTGCCCGCACGGTCGTGCCGGCGGGGCGACGAGCTCCAGCAGGCACCACAGGAGGTGCTCGGAGCCGACGGCGAGCAGCTCGCGCTCGACGCGCAGGTCGGCCTGCATGAGGGGGCCTCCTTCCCGCGCGGTGGGGCCGCGCGACGGGACGTCGGATACAGGTCTCGACGCGAGTGTGCCGATGGGCACCGACACGAACGCCCGTTCGGATGTCGCGAGCGCCCATCCGGCCGCTGCTACGCTGCCGCCGCCGGCGACGAGCCTGCGCCGGCGCGAGCGAGGAACCGTGACGCAGACCCTCCGCGTCGATCCGCACGAGCCCGAAGCCGAGGCGATCGCCCACGCCGCCCGCGTCCTGCGGGAGGGCGGCACGGTGGCGTTCCCCACCGAGACGGTGTACGGCCTGGGGGCGAACGCCCTCGACGCGCGCGCCGTCCGGCGCATCTTCGAGGCCAAGGGCCGCCCCGCCGAGGACCCGCTCATCGTGCACCTCGGCGCGGCCGACGAGCTCGACCGGGTGGCCCGACGGAACCCGGCCATGGTCCGCTCCCTGGTCGAGACCTTCTGGCCCGGCCCCCTGACCCTCGTGCTTCCCCGTGCCCCGGAGGTGCCGAGCGAGGTCACCGCCGGGCTCGAAACGGTCGCCGTGCGGGTCCCCGCCCACCCGGTCGCGCTCGCGCTCCTTCGGGTCGCCGGCGTTCCCGTCGCCGCCCCGTCCGCAAACCGGTACGGACGTGCCAGTCCGACGAACGCCCAGCACGTCTTGGACGACCTGGAGGGGCGGATCGACCTCGTCCTGGACGGAGGCCCGACGACGATCGGCGTGGAGTCCACCGTCCTCGACCTCACGAGGGAGCCACCCCGGATCCTCCGGCCAGGCGGCGTGCCTCGGGAGGCTCTCGAGGCGATCGTCGGCCCCGTGGAGGTCGCGGCCCTCGTGGCCCCCACTGGAGCCGGGGCCCCCTCCCCCGGCCTCGCGGCGAGCCATTACCGCGTGACGTCGGACCTCGTCGTGGTGGAGTGCGGGTCCCCCCGCGCCGGGCCCGACGTCCTCGCCGCGATGCGCCAGGCCGCCGGCGACGCGGCCCGCGCCGGACGACGGGTCGGGCTCCTCCTCGCCGAGGAGGACCTCCCTGCGCTGGCGGCGCAGGGCGACGACGCCCGGGCGGAGATCCGGGCGCTCGGCGGTGCCGAGAACCTCGCCGCGGTCGCGCGGAACCTGTTCTCCGCCATGCGCGAGCTCGAGCGCGCCGGAGTGGAGGTGATCGTGACGAGGACCTTCGGCGAGCGCGGTCTCGGTCCGGCGATCGCCGACCGCCTAGGCCGAGCGGCGAGCCGCCTGATCCGCCCCTGAGCCAGCCCGGCCACGCCGCCCGACGCCGACGACCGCCGGATGCGGCCGAGCGCTGATGCGTGGCCGAACCCGCCCACCGGCGGCCGGCCCGGCCGCGTCAGTTCCCGTCGCTCAGGCCCCAGGGGAACCCGCGGGCCACCAGCCGTCCGACGAGGTCGGACACGCGCGAGACGGGCCGGAGCTCCGTGAGCAGCTCCCGTGCCTGCGCGACGGGCTCCTCGCCCTCGGGGCCGCCGATGTGCAGGACGAGCCGGGTGAGCCCCGCCATCGCCGCCGCGATCGCCTGGAGGGTGACCATGAGGGTCCGGTTCCCCCCGAACGCCCCACACCCCCAGAAGCCCGAGTGCACGACCACCGGCCCCTGCGGTCGGAGGCGGGCCGACTCCAGGGCCGCCGCACGGAACCCGGTGGAGGCGGTGACGAGGACGTCGGTGATCTCCTCCGCACGGTAGGTGCCGGAGCCCGGCCGAGGAGCCGCCATCGCGATGAGGTTCGTGATGGTCGGCGGCTCGATCCTCCGCGTGGCGGCGAGCACGGCCTCGACCGGCGCGGCCGCGAAGGCGTTGCCGTACAGCCCCCGCGGACGCCCGCGCTCGGCGTCGGGCTCGGTCGCCACGGCGAGGCGGCGCTCGACGCCGGTGACGAGGACCGGGGTGGGAGCACCGGCCACCACCGTGCGCGCGGTGCACCCCAGCTCGGGCAGCGCCTCCCGGAGCGCGCCGAGGACGGGGTGCTCGAGCACCTGCATCTCGTCCTGCGCGAAGAGGCCCGAGGC
>Ga0101943_1002656_pt1 | contig 10331 bp, 4 predicted proteins | sample DewCreD2012metaG_5_FD_75244 | JGI IMG/M metagenome (GOLD analysis project Ga0101943, IMG submission 75244) | Hot spring sediment bacterial and archeal communities from British Columbia, Canada, to study Microbial Dark Matter (Phase II) - Dewar... ... | reverse complement strand
ACGGCGTTCGGGCAGCCGCTATCGGGTCGCGATCTCGGCGAGGCCCTTCGACAGCTTCGGCGCGAACTCCAAGAGCGCGTGCGAGAAGCCGAAGAGCTGCGTCGAAGCCTCATGCCCATGCGCGATCTTGTGGACGACGCCGATCGGGTGATCGCCGAGCTTCGACGCCTCAATGAGATGCGATTGTTCAACGATCCGGAGGAGATCGAGCGATTGAAACGTCAGGTGCTTGATCCCCTCCGGCGCTTGGAATGGGAGCTGAGCCGTCGGCAGCAAGAGCGCTTGGGCTCCGATCGGCTGCGGCTGGCCGAGGAGATGGCCGTTCCACCGGAATACCGACGCCTGGTCGAGGAATACTACCGACGCCTCGCCCGCCGCCCGAACCGCTGAAACGGCTACGTTCTGGCAAGAAGAGCTGCCAGGATGCGGTCGTGAGTCAATAAAGCATTCGGGCGAGACTATGAGCGGGCGCGGCATCGGATGCGGATAAACACAAGGTCTCGCCGCTTGGTGGAGCCGTTTGGCAGTTAAGTGCAATCCTCTTCCGTGTGGCCATATTGTGGCCTCCTTGTTGCATAGATCGTCGTCCGGCACGTAAGTCTGATCCCCTTTCCTAAAAACAAGCCATCTGTGGAAAAGACCACTCGGTGCTGAGGATCAAGCAGAGGCAAGGCTCCACGGTCCACTCCCTGTGTCGGGCAGTGTGCTGTCTAGGGAGGCGGGCCGGGCTTGCCCTTTCTCGCGCGGTCTCTGAAAGACAAGGCGCCGATGCCCGATGGGGAAGCGACACATCTCCAGGAGACACGTGACCTGTGCGGAGGTCATTGGTAGAGGTTCCCCTCTCTGTCTAGTCCCGAGTGCAAGGGGTAGAGACTTTTTCAAACTCACGCTCGTTTGCGCGCGTCTCAAATTTTGGCGAGTCGCTCTTGGTAAATCGGTAAAGATGTCAGGCGGTGAGCATCGGGACGATGGTTGCTCAAAATAGCGTGATGGCCAACGGGTGCCCGTGGGCTCGACCTGCCGGGCTTCCAAGCCTTGCCCCGGAATCCGGCAGACACGGGGCTGGATCTCGGACGGTTCACAGCCGTGGAGGGGGAGGCGGCCCATCGCGTGGACCGGGAAGGCCCCCGATGTCAACGGTTCTTTCTCCATTCGACCTTTACCGATATCGTCCGGCGATAGTGGCCATCGAGAACGAGGAGAATTCGGCGCTTTTTTATACCGGCACAATCGCACCGCAGAGACCGAGAAGCACACAGAGAAAAGCCGAGAGTCTCTGCGCCCTCTGCGCCTCTGGGTGAGCTTTATTTTCGGGGGAGGACATGTATGAACACGCTCATGCGAATCGGTTGTCTCGTTGGAGCGGTCTTATTGGGAGTACGAGCCCCGATCGTCAGCACCGCTGAAGTGAGAGGTCGCGCCGAACCCGTGCTGCTCTTTGGCATCGGGATGCACATCGAGCCGCTGGGCCGAACTGCCCAAGGGTACGGTGGCGGGGGAGCCGATTATCGTCAAGGGCCGCTGTTCGAGCGCCACGTGCAAGATATTCTCGCTGTAACGGGGATCGTCGAAGCGCACGGCGGGCGCATGACCATTCAGGCCCAAAGCCCCTTCACTCAAGTCGCCATCGAGAGGGGCAACACCATCTTGAAAGACCTAGAATCTCGCGGGCACGAGATCGGCTTGCACTTTCACGAGGATGCGCATCTGGGAAGGGATTCGGGGCGACTCCCTCCCGAGATCTGGTGCGCTGTGATGCAGGAAGAGATCGGGTTCATCTATCAAGCCGGTGTGAGGAATCACATTCGCTACTGGAGCGGCGGCAATCTCTATCCGGGGGTGCTGGATGCGGCCGCTTGCGCCGGACTCGATGTCAACAGCGACTGGAAGAATCCGAGAACTCAAAGTACGGATCCGTCGCTCTTGGGAGTGAACCCATGGCGTCCGTTGGGCGGCCCCAGCGAAACTGATCTGTCGAAATTCGCAGCGCACGACTCCAACGGGAAGATCGTCTTTCTGCCTGAAGGCATGTACGATCCCGAGAAATTTGCACGCAAGCGCGAGATCATCGCTCAAGGAGGAGATCGAGCGTGGTTCGATGTGCTGCGCGAGGCCTTGGAGCGTTCGCTCGCATCGGCGAGAGCTGATCGGGTGAACGTCTTTCACTTCACCGTCCATCCGGGAGAATTTCGCGGCGATCCCGCCGAGCCCTTCAAAGTTATCGAAGATTTTCTCACGAGCGTTGTAGACCCGCTCGTCACAGCGGGGAAGGTCCGCTGGGCGACGTTTTCGCAGATGGCCGACGAGTTCATCGCGTGGGAGAAGGCGTATCCGGGTGTAGATCCACGCTTGGCTGCGTCCTCTGCTCAACTGCCTCGCCCCACTGAGCCTGACGTCACATACTGCGTCATGGACGGCGTCGAGCTGAAGCTGGATATCTATCGTCCGCGGGAGAGCACAGCCCCAACGCCAGCGTTGCTCTATGTGCATGGCGGCGGCTGGACCAGTGGCGACAAAGCCCGAGGCGAAGGCGTGCGAGATATTCCCGAGCTTGTGGCCCGCAGCTATGTGGTTGCGGCCGTCAATTATCGGCTCGCGCCGCGCTACAAGTTCCCCGCGATGATCCAAGACGTCAAGTGTGCGGTGAGATTTTTGCGGGCTAACGCCGAGCGATACAACATCAATCCCGACAAGATCGGGGTCTGGGGCGGCAGCGCCGGCGGGCACTTGGCTGCGCTCTTGGGGACTGCCGACGAGACGGCGGGCTGGGAAGTCGGGCAATATCTCGAGCACTCAAGTCGAGTCCAAGCTGTCGTAGACATGTTCGGCCCGACAGATTTAACTGTGCTCTTTGAGGGAGCCAATCCTCGATTGATGGAGCAAGTCTTCGGCACATCGGATCGAAGTTCTGAGGCGCTCAAGCGAGCGAGCCCGGTCAACTGGGTCTCGTCGGACGACCCGCCGTTCTTGATTTTGCACGGCGAGCGCGACTCGCTCGTGCCTGTCAGCCAATCTCAGATCTTCTACGAGAAACTGCAAGCAGCCGATGTGCCGGCGATGCTTGTGATCGTGAAGAACGCCGGGCACGGGTTTGTCCCGATGGGCGGGCCGATAGATCCGAGCCGCGAAGAGCTGACCCGGATGATCGCCGACTTCTTCGATCACTATTTGAAGAGGCCGGTCGGCAGTGATCGCTATGGTGTGAGCCAGGGAGCCCATCGCGACGCCACCCTCATGCCGCGTTCGTTCGAGTTGGCTGGTCAGGCCGGCATCGGATGGGTGCGCTTCGGCATCTGGTATGGCATCGTGAGTCCGCGTCCTGGCGTTTTTCGCTACGAAGAATCCGGCTTTGATGCTCAGGTGAGAAAGGCTCGCCAAGAGGGGCTTCAGATCTTGGGCAAGCTGGCATTCGCAACCTCATGGAATACGTCGGCACCACCGAATCTCCCACCGGAGGCAGATCCCACTCACTTTCCACCGCGCGATTACCGGGCGTGGGCCGACTATGTCTTTCAAACGGTCTCGCGCTACAAGGAGGATATTCAATACTGGGAAGTCTGGAACGAGCCCGACCTGCTGAGCTTTTGGGCCGGGACGCCGGCTCAGTACGCCGAACTCTTGGCCGTCACTTACGAGGCCGTCAAACGAGCTAACCCCCAGGCCAAGGTCGTGCTCGGCGGTCTGGCTCTCGGTGGAAGACGAGTGAATCCGAACTTCCTGATCGAAATACTCTCTGATGCGCGCTACCCGGCGGCTCGATATTTTGACATCATGAACTTTCACCACTACGGATCACGAGAGGAAGCCCGCCAGCGAATGGAGTATGTGCGCAATGCCCTGCGGCAGGTGGGGGCTTCAGATAAACCCATCTGGATCACCGAGACCGGCTATTCGAGCGATCCCTCACAACAAGATGATCCCAACTATCGGGGGCTGGAAGGACAGGCTCAATGGTTGCGGGATATGATCCCGTATTTGCTCACCGATCTTGGCGCGGACAAGGTTTTTTGGTATCGGCTTTATGATTACCCTGCCGATTTCAACGCTGATGTCGGCGCCCGCTACCACGGCCTGATTGACAACCAGGGCAACCCAAAGCCTTCGTATTTTGCCTACAAGGAGCTGATCGCCTCTGCCGTCTCGCCTATTGGATTCACATTGACCTACAGTGAGGAAAATCAACAGCTCTTTGACGACATCGCCCAACCGGACGACCGATTGCTTTTCTTTCGGGCGCACGTGCTGACGGGTAAAGGATGGCCGCCACGGTTGACCCGAGGAAAGGTCCTCACCACCTGGCCGTCATGGACCGAGGCCCGGCAGTATGAAGATCGGTGGGCCCCTTATGCTGATGTGTTTGGCTATGACATCGAAGCCGATTCTCCCCCGGATGAGACCCGCGATGCGAGCAAGACAATTCAGGAACTCCGGGCCTATCTTGATGATGTTTCCCGCCGGTATGGGCATCCCATCAAACTCTCTATAGGGCTAAACTACAATTTCGGAACAAGGCATGCCATCGCCCTGGCCCGCTCCGATGAGGTTCACCTTCATGCCAACGAGCTTTTACGCGCCTATCTCAGGGAAGATCCCCACGGCCTGAACTATGTCGAGTGGCTCGTTGCTCGTGCGGCGGAAGTCAGAGCGGTGAATCCAGACGTGGATATTGTGATCGCCGTGCTCGTCCCGGAGATGGAGACGGTTCGAGCCGTTGAAGTCGCTCAGGCTCTGCTGTCGGCGATGGCCGCGGGGAGACTGAGATTTGAAGGGTTCACGCTGTGGGCCGATGCCGACGCTGCCAAAAACCATCCTGAGCTGGTTGCGGGAGGGACCTTTGCGATAATGTAGGAGGCGACTATGATGCGTCATCTACAAGCCGTTGTGGTTAGTTTAGGACTGCTCATGACCATGAGCGCCAACGCCAAGAAAATAGCGAACCGGCAGACGCCGCCACTGCGACCCAACATCATCTTTATTCTCACCGATGATCTGGATGCAGGATCGGCGGCTTTCATGCCTCGACTGAAGGCGCTTCTCATTGACCAGGGGGTCTCCTTCTCCAACTTTTTCGTCAGCTTCTCGCTCTGCTGTCCGTCGCGGGCGACCATCTTGCGCGGTCAATACGCGCACAACACCCAAATTTTGGGGAATCGCCCACCGGATGGAGGATTTGAAAAGTTCTATTCCCTGGGCGAGGAGAACTCGACGATCGCCACGTGGTTGCAGGCCGCCGGCTATCGAACGATGTACGTCGGCAAGTATCTCAACGGCTACCCGGGAGATGCCGCGCTCACATACGTGCCGCCGGGCTGGGATGAATGGTACAGCGCCGTCAAAGGCAATCCCTATAGTGAGTACAACTATACGCTCAACGAAAACGGTAAACTCGTCTCATACGGTAACACCCCCGAAGACTACGGCACCGACGTCTATGCCCGTAAAGCTGTAGATTTCATTCAGCGCACGGCCAAAGAGGGCAAGCCGTTCTTTATTCACCTGTCGGTTTACGCGCCCCACGGCCCGGCCACGCCCGCACCTCGCCATGAAAATCTCTTCCCCAACGCCCAAGCTCCCCGTACGCCGAACTTCAACGAAGAGGACGTCAGCGATAAGCCCGCCTACATTCGCAACCGACCCCCATTAACTTCGAGAGAGATCGTCCAGATCGACGAGCAATATCGCGAACGGTTGCAATCGCTGCAAGCCGTAGATGACGCGATTGCATCACTCATTGACACGCTCAATGCCACCGGTCAACTCGACAAGACTTATATCTTCTTCACCTCAGACAACGGCTTTCACTTGGGTAACCATCGCTTAGCCCTGGGGAAGGTCGCCCCTTATGAAGAAGATATCCGTGTGCCGCTCATCGTGCGTGGGCCGGGTGTGCCCGCCGGGCAAACGAGAGAGCACTTGGTGGGCAATGTCGATCTCGCGCCAACGTGGGCGGAGCTTGCTGGCGCGCAAGCCCCTGCGTTTGTGGACGGGCGCTCGCTGGTGCCCCTCCTTGGCGAAATTCCCCCTTCGCCGGAAAGCTGGCGTCAGGCGTTTCTCCTGGAAAACGGCGACCTCGCCGCGCAAACTCGGGTGCTCACCACAGAGCCCGGCGATTTCGCCAGGCAAATCCGAGAGGCTGGCATTCCCCCGTTTCGCGGCTTACGCACCAAAGACTACCTTTACGTTGAATATAATACGGGAGAACGCGAGCTCTACGACTTAACCCACGACCCCTATGAGCTAGAAAACCTAGTTTCCACCGCAGACCCCGCACTTCTTAAGCGACTCTCATCGTGGCTCGCTGAGCTTCGTCGTTGTGCGGGAGCAAGCTGTCGAGCTGCAGAGACGGCGCCACTGTTTCAGCGGCAGCTGCCTTCGGGTAGCCAACTCTCCGTTCTCAACCATCCGATTTGCAGTGCTGTCTTTCCCGATGGCCTCAATCACACAGGAAGCCTTCTTTGGCAAAGGCCACGCGCCAGCTCAGGAGCGCGTAATGCCGCTGGCATAGCCGGCCTTTACAGAAATGGAGGTGCTAAAATGGAACGGCAAAGGCTCACACTTTCCGCTGCCCTGATCATTTGGAGTCTGCCCGGGGCATCAGCCGTGGTGAATTTAGGCATAGATGCTCCCCGTGTTCCCATTACAAAAGCAACCGCCGGGATTTCCGTGGAGAATGCTGAGCATCTCATGCTCGGGTCTCTTCCTGTTTTCGTCGGGGAACTGCTCCTCAATCAGCGCTCCCCTCGCCAACAGCTATATTCATCTGATGACGTCAAGGTGCTGGATATCACGATAGACCCGGAGAACAATCAGGGAACATTCGATTCGCTCAACGGTGCTTATGGCAGTGGATATTCCCCGCAGCCTGATTTTCCGCATGTATCCGACCTCCTTAAGGCTGCGGGAATCAAATTCTTGCGATTCCCTCAGGACGACGGTTTTGATTTTACTCTTGCAACGATGTTCCCCAACGAAAACGCACCAGCGGATTCACTTTCTTCGTACAACTTTGCCGGTATGGATAGGTATATGCAAGAGATAGAAAAGACCGGCGCAGGGCTCATCTGGACTGCATTGTATGATATAGGCGGAGGCGACAGGTGGGTAGGACCTGCTAATTTTCAGGGCGGACGGTGCCCACGCAATCCCGACCAATGGGCACAGGTGGTTGTAAACGTCATACGGCATTTTAATGACGGTTGGGGCGCCGAGCGAATAATCCCTGTTCAATACGTAGAATGTCTCAATGAGCCACTTGGACTGGGCGGATGCAGCCTAAGCGACTATCTTGACGTGTATAAAGCATTCTCTCTAGCAGTCTCAGGATATAACTCTGGCTCAACAAGACCGGTCAAACTCATCGGCTTTGGGGAGCCCGTCCACCTGACAAGCAACGGCCAAGGGCCTGACCCCACCAAATTGCCCCTTTTTAGGGAATTTGTGGATTATGTGAATAGAAATGGCCTAAGTCTCGATATGGTAAGTATCCATCCCTACGAAGATTCTCCATACAAGGTTTATCAACTGGCCAGGCTCTACAGAGAAGCAATGGATAATGCTGGATGGGAGGATAAAGACCTAATATTGACAGAATACGGCTCCATATCATCTCTCGCGAGATCCGATGATGACCTAAACACCCTGTCTAGGAAACTCGCAGCATTCCAAACCGTGGTCAAGATATTTTTGCAAGGCACGGTCAAGATCGCGACAGGGGACAGGGTCGTTCCAAGCGGATACCCCTATAAGAAGCCCTACAAGAGACTAGGCGGAACATTGTTCTTTACAAACGATAGACGAATGCTCCCCGCCATTCAGGCAGTCAAGATGCTTACCATTCTGGAAGAGAGCTTCCCGACCATCGTCTATAGGATAGAGCCCAACGAGCAGAACATAGCGGTTATCGCGCTCAAATCCAACGACAATGCACGACTGGCCATCTTGGTGGCAAATTCAAGCTGGGACACGTGGCAACTCGATCTTGATATCAAATCGTTTAGCAGCTTTCGAAATGCGGTGGAATATAGCTTTGGCGATGGTGATATAACCATCCGCTCGCTGCCATTGGAGGCGGTAAAAGGCGGATATCGAATTCAGCCATTTGATGTAAGGGTTATCATATTAGAGCGGTAGCGGCATGGGTACCAGTGTAAGTTGGGGAACTGTCGAGGGCTTGGGAAAACAAAAAAAGAGTCCAAAAATTGGTGATCGGAGGAGAGCATATGGTCCGCAAACTACTGGTTCTATTCGGCGTTGTTTTCTCAGCAAGTAGCATACCGAGTGGGATGATGGGAGAAATGCGCGAAAAAAGAATGAAAGAGGCTCACGCGGCTGCGGATTGCATCGTTCAGAGAATCGCCCGTGAGGCGACAGGTGGCAAAACGGCTGGGTATCTTTTCGTGCCCGCGGGCAAAACGGATACGCCTTTCCCCGCCGTCGTCGCGTTACACGGTGGATTCGCTTATGACCCCATCCGCGCCGACCGCGCGGCCGAGCGCGAGGGACAAAACTTTGCCGCGCGCTTGTGCCCGCTCGGATTTGTCGTCTTTTCCGTTGACTATCGCTGGAGCGCCTTCGGGCTGGAAGAGATGGAAGACGTCGCAGGCGCGTTCGATTATCTCATCACGCGTCCGGAGGTGAATCCCGAACGCATCGCGGTGGCCGGCGGAAGCCACGGCGGCTATATGGCGACGATGGCGGTCTTATCGCCCAAGTACCGGAGGCCCTTCGCCGTCGCCGTGAACCTCTACGGCTTTGTGGATATCGCCGACCTGGTGAACAGCCCTCGCGAACAGAACAACCCCCAAGTGCAACTCACCGTTCAGCAACTCGGCACTCCCGCCGCCAATCCGAACGCGTATCGCGAGATTTCACCACGCTATCAGGTCGGCAATTTGAACGTGCCCCTGTTAATCGTCGTGGGCACCCGGGACCAATTTCTTCGTCAGCTCCGTGCGTTTAGCGCTGACCTGAAAAAGGCAGGTAAGGACTATGAATATCACGAAGTCCCAGGCGCACCGCACGGCTTTGCAAAAGGACACGGACCGTACACGACCATGCTGTGGAAATACGTTATTGCTTTCTTAAAGGCGCGACTGAAGTAGATGCTATCTGCCGAGGAAGTACGGTGCTTACCCGTGAGGAGGTAAGTCGTGAGTGAAATTGCCAATGCTGACCTTCTATGCGGGATACCGCTTCCCAGGGCGGAGTGGGATGCCGTTTACTACGGTTTGCTGTTACCTTTAACGGTTACGGGTATTGGGATTCTTTATCCGGGAGAGGTGAGACAGTATGAGACGGATATTTAAAGCCTTCAATCTCGGTCTGGTGCTGCTCGCCGTGGCTTTGAGCGGGAGCAGCGGGAATACGTTGAGTGGAACGGCTGATGAGCTTAACGTGCAAATCGATCCGAGCAAGCGCTTTCAGACGATCGATGGCTTCGGCGCCCACGTCGTGGACATCGGCGGTTTCTACAGACGACTGGACCCACAGGAACAACAGAAGCTCATGGACCTTCTGGCGAACTTGGATGCTCCTATTTTGCGCATCGGGGTTCCGCCAGATATCGAGCGCACCAATGACAATGATGATCCGAACCAATTTAATTGGTCAGGCTTCGATTTTCATATGGAGCCCCTAGTGCTCCAAGCCCTGCGCGATTTCCTCGCCAAAGGAACCGTCCGCACCATCATCGCCAGCTGCTGGAGTCCCCCGGCATGGATGAAAGATAATAACAACCTCATCGGAGGAAAAATAAAACCGGAGTATTACCCTGAGTTCGCCGAGTTCCTGGCAGCATTCGTGATAGGAATGAAACAGACTCACGGCTTTCAAGTGGACATCATCAGCCTCCTCAATGAACCGGGGATAATTCCCCCTTGGCTCTCTACGGCGACTTCGCCGGAGGAACTGCGGGAGCTTTTGAAAGTCGTCGGAGCCAAATTCAAAGCCTTGGGCTTACAGACCAAGATCGCAGTTCCGGATACAGCACGGGTGAGCGGCCTGCGGTCAAACGCCATCACATACGCCCAGACGATCCTAGCAGATCCCCAGGCTGCGCAGTACGCCGATCTGATCGTTACCCATCAGTACGGAGAGACCCCTTCTGCCCCTCAGGATTGGGAGGGGTTGCGAAGGCTCGTGGATTCCTATGGAAAGCCGCTCTGGCAGACAGAAATGGGCACCACCTTGAGGCAAACAGAGCTCGAGGACGCCTTGCTGGTAGCCTGGCTCATATATCGGGCGTTGACGGTGGGGAACGTGCGCGCTTGGCTATACTGGGCCTACTTCACGGGAGGTACCGACGAGGGTAGTTTTACCGGGCCGGTCTGGAT
>Ga0101943_1002655_pt1 | contig 10338 bp, 9 predicted proteins | sample DewCreD2012metaG_5_FD_75244 | JGI IMG/M metagenome (GOLD analysis project Ga0101943, IMG submission 75244) | Hot spring sediment bacterial and archeal communities from British Columbia, Canada, to study Microbial Dark Matter (Phase II) - Dewar... ... | reverse complement strand
GCAGCCGCGGTGCGGGCCCCGCCGGGACCAGCACCGGCAGTCGCGCGGTGGCACGGTAGACCTCGTTCCACATGCCGAGCGAGTCCTGGAACTGGAACGCCGCGCCCAGCCGGCCCGGCTCCGCGGGGGCCGCGCGCACGGGCACGCCCCGGGACTCCACCCACGCGCGCAGGGCAGCAGTCGCCTCGTCGCTGTCGGTCTCCCAGCCGAGGTGCAGGACGTCCGCGCGGTCCGCGGCGTGCAGCTCCAGGCAGTGGTGCTCGAACTGCCCCCGGAGGTAGACCCGGCCCTCCGCCTCCTCGGCGACCGCCAGCCGGACGACGCGGGTGTAGAAGTCCACGGCCCGCGGGAGATCCGGCACGCGCAACGCCAGGTGTCCCAGGCGCACGATGCGCCGGGGCACACGGGTCGTGCTGGCGGCGGACGGCGTGGGCATCGCGGCTGGCCTCACCCCGGATGCCGGCCCACGAAGAACCGGTCGTCGGGATCGGTGGTCACGTCCAACCCGGACTGGACCGCGCCGTCGCGCAGCAGCCGCATCTGCCCGGCGTGGAGCCGCATGTGCGGCATGCGGATCGGCCCGCCGTTGAACCCGTTGAGCCAGTCCATGTACTTCCACGCCAGCCGGTGCACCAGGGACGCGCCGCTGATGGTGGCGCGCACGGCCTGGTAGGCCTCCCGGCACGGCTGCAGCTGCCAGTAGAGCGCCATGGCCTCCTCCCACCGCCCGTCGTGCATGAGCCGGAACAGCCTCGGGATCCGGTCACCGAAGTAGCTGTAGTAGCTGGTGCCCAGCCACTGCATGCCATACGCATCGACCCACACCGGCGCGTTGTGCTCGAACGGATCGGTGACCACCAGGAGGTGGCCCAGGCGCTTCTGGATCTCGACCATGCCGCCCGTGCCCGGGTGGCCGCATTCGTACTTGAGGGCCACGACGGTGTCGATCTGCGCCATGCGCACCAGCGCCTCGGGCGGGAACGCCGAGGGGTGCAGGCGGCGGAAGCCCCAGAAGCCGATGGCGAACAGGATGATGGCCAGGTTCGTGGCGCGGCTCACCGCTTCGGTGTAGGCGACGATGTCGTCGACGCTCTGCGGGTAGAACGTGAGCGGGTACGCCAGCAGCACGGCCGTGCAGCCGGCGCCCTCGGCGACCCTGCACATCGCGATCACGTCCTCCAGCGTGTCGAACGAGCCGTGGAGGACCAGGTGGTAGCCCGCCGGTGCCTCCGCCGCGGCGATCTCGATGAACTGCCGCATCTCCTCGAGGGTCGTGCCGCACTCGGAGGCCAGCAGCGAGCCCCAGAAGCCGCACGCCACCGACCGGCGGAGGTCGTGGCGGATCGCGGCAGGATTGAGCCGGCGCAGGTCACCGGTGAACGTGGGCATGACGACGTTGCAGACCCCACGCATGGTGGCCTTGGCCCACGCCTTGGCCTCGGCACGGCGGTAGGGGAGCGCCATGGGGCTACCGGGCCGCGGCCCGCACCGCGGGCGCGCCCGCCGCGGCCGCCGGCGGCCGCGCGCGCTGCAGGCGGCGGGCCAGGAAGCGCCGGGTGCGGTCGATGTGCAGGCGGACCAGCGCGGACGCCTCGGCGGCGTCGCCCCGGGCCAGGGCGTCGACCAGGGCCCGGTGCTCCAGGTTGGCCGAGCGGATCCGGGGGCGCGGTCCGGCCACCGACTGGAGGAACCGGTCGATGGGCATCCGCACGGCATCCAGGAGGGTGGGCAGCAGGGGGTTGCCCGCCAACGTGGCGATCTCCTGGTGGAAGCGCCGGTCGAGGTCGAGCCAGACCTCGGGCTGCTGCTCCCGCACCATGGCCTCCACGAGCGGCGCGAGGCGGCTGGCCGCGTCGGGCCGTCGCGCGGCGCGGCGCACCGCCAGCACCTCCAGCGTGGTGCGCACCGCCCACAGATCGTCCAGGTCCTCTGCGTCCAGTGGCGTCACCACCGCGCGCTGGTAGGGCGCAAGCCGCAGGGCGCCGGCGGCGGCCAGGTGGCGGAACGCCTCGCGCACCACGGCACGGCTCACCCCCAGCTCCCGCGCCAGCGCCAGCTGGTTCAGCACGCTCCCCATGGGCAGGCGGCCGGCGGCGATCTGCTCCCGCAGGGTGGCCGCCACGATCTCGGCCAGCGTGGGCCGGTCGCGCAGCCGATCGAACGTGCCAGGCGATGTCATCTTCTCTCCCCTTCTTCCCTTCCGCTCCCCGAGTCAGCGGATGGCGACGAGGGCCACTTCCCGCTCCCAGAAGACGATCCGGTTGCGCAGGATGGCCAGGGCACGGTCCATGGCGAAGCCCATGCCCGCCACGATGGCGAGGCTGGCGAAGACGCGCGCCTGCGACAGCGAGGCGGACGCATAGAGGATCAACCACCCCAGCCCTTCGGTCGAACTGACCATCTCGGTCAGGATGGTGATGATGAAGGCGATGGGCAGGGCGACCCGGAGCCCTGTGAACGCCTGCGGCGCAGCCGCCGGCGCCATGACCTTCCAGACGATCTGCCAGCGGGTGGCGCCCATGTTCTGCGCCGACCAGATGTAGAGACGGTCGATGCCGCGCACGCCGTGGTAGGTGTGGACCGCGATGGGGTAGAGGCATTCGAGCGCGACGAGGACGATCTTCGACAGGTGGCCGATGCCGAACAGGAAGACGAAGATGGGGTACAGCGCGATCCGGGGCACCGGATACCCGAGGGCGAACAGGGGCTCGACGGCCCGTTCGCACGCGCGCAGCCGGGCCATGGCGATTCCCAGGGGCACCCCGGCGACGACCGCGAGCCAGAACCCCGCCATGACCCGCGTCAGCGAGGCACCGACGTGCACCCCCAGCTGCGGACTCTGCAGCAACAGCACCAGCTGCCCGGCGATAGTGCCCAGGTCCGGGACGAGTCGAGGGTTCACCAGGCCCGACCGGGCCATCAGCTCCCACAGGGCCAGCACCACGGCCACCGGCGCGGCCGACGCGACCACGCGCCAGACCGCCCCCGGGCGTCGGCCCCGGGCGGACGCGGGCGCTCCGTGCCGGACACGGACCACGCCGCGCCCCCGACGTCGGCCCCGGGGGGACGCGGCCGGCGCTGCCCTTCCGCCCTCGACGTGGGTCACAGCCGCCACCTACCCACGCGGCGTCTCCTCCGCCAGCAGGTATCCCGCCAGCAGCCGCCGCCGCAGCCGCGACAGCAGCCGGTCGGCCCCGAAGCCCAGCGCGGCGATCGCCACCAGCGCGGCGAACATCAGGGCGCTGTGCCCGGTGGCGTCGGCGCTGACCAGCAGGAACCCCAGGCCGAGGCGGTTGGACGACCCGACGAGCTCCGAGGCCAGCACCAGGATGAACGCCAGCGCCAGCGCCACGCGCAGGCCGCTGAAGATGTGCACCGCGGCGCCCGGCACCAGCACCCGCACGAAGATCCGTGCCGGGCTCGCGCCCATGTTCTGGGCCGCCCAGATCCACAACGGGTCCACCGCGCGTACGCCATAGAGGGCCGCGATGTAGCAGGGGAAGAAGCACGAGAGGGCGATGAGCAGGATCTTGGAGGTGTCGCTGATGCCGAACCAGACCATGAGCACCGGCAGGAACGCCACCTTCGGCACGGGGTATGCGAGCGACACCAGGGGCTCGGTGAATCCGGCCACCGGCCGCACGGCCCCGGCCAGCAGCCCCAGCCCGATGCCCAGCCCGGCGCCCAGCGCGAACCCGGCCAGCGACCGATAGAGGCTGACGGCGCTGTGGACGCCCAGCTCGCCCGTGCGTGCCAGCGCCACCACCTCCCGCACGACGTCGGCCGGACTGGAGAGGTAACCGGGCAGCGCGCCGCCGGTCGCCAGGACCTGCCAGAGCGCCAGCAGACCGACCAGGAGCCCCGCCGCCTCGCGGGTCACGACGTCCTCCCTCCGGTGGCCGGCGGCCGGGCTCGGTCACGACCGGGCGCCGCCGGCGCGCTGCGCCCTCCCTGCCTGCGGCCGGTCACGGCGCTCCCTCCGCCTCGTCGCGGAACTTGAGGACCTCCGCCCGCAGCAGGTCCCACACCTGATTGCGGCGGTCGAGGAACGCCTGGCTCTTCTTCACTTCCAGCCGGCGCGGCCGCGGCAGGCGCACGGACACCTCGGCCTTGATGCGTCCAGGCCGCGCCGAGAAGACCACCACGCGGTCGCCCAGGTAGACCGCCTCCTCGACGTCGTGGGTGACGAAGAGCACGGTCTTCCCGGTCTCCAGCCAGATCCGCTGGAGTTCCTCCTGCATCAACTCGCGGGTCTGCGCGTCGAGGGCGCCGAAGGGCTCGTCCATCAACAGCACTGCGGGGTCGAACGCGAGCACGCGCGCCAGGGCCACCCGCTGCTTCATGCCGCCCGACAACTCCGCCGGGAACGCGTCCTTGAAGGCCAACAGACCCACCAGGGCCAGGTAGCGCTCGGCGATCGCCAGCCGCTCCGCGCGGGGCCGCCCCTGGACTTCCAGGCCCCAGGTCACGTTGCCGAGCACCGTCCGCCATGGAAACAGCGCCAGCTCCTGGAACATCACGCCCCGGTCGGGGCCCGGACCGGTCACCTCCCGGCCGGCGATCCGCATGACCCCGGTGGTCGGCGGCACGAAGCCGCCCAACAGGTGGAGGAACGTGCTCTTGCCGCAGCCACTGGGACCGACGATCGTGACGAACTCGCCACCAGCCACCTGGAGCGACAGGTCCTCCAGCGCTGCCACCCGCCGCGCGCCGCGGACGAACACCTTGGACAGCCCCCGCACGTCCACCAGGGGGCTGGCCCCCGCGAGCGACGGGACGCGCGATGGCTCGACGGACATGGCCCAACCGCCGCAAACCGCGGGAGGCGGCCTAGTACGGCAGCAGCGAGGTATCCACGAGCCTGCGCACGTCCACCGGCTTCTGCTGCCAGCCCAGCTTCAGGTGCAGGTCCTGCATCCGCCGCAACACGTCGAAGGAGATCCGCGCCGAGGGCTCACGGTACCAGTCCTGCATGTCCAGGTAGACCGCCGGGGGCGTGGCGACGAAGCGCTTGTCGAGGAGCGCCTGCCGGGCCTCGCGGGGATTGGCCAGGTACCAGCGCGTCGCCGCCACGAAGTCGCGCAGGAAGGCCCGCACCGCCTCGCGGTGGCGCTCGATGAACTCCGGGCGCAGGAAGAGGACGAGCAGTTCCTCCTCGAACGGCACGCCGGTCTTGGACGTGTAGACCACAGTCACCCCGCCGCGCAGCATCTCCAGGTGCAGGAACGGGTTGGGAAACGTGCCCACGTCGATGCGGCGCGCGCGCAGCGCCTCCCCCATGGCCGGGAACGGCACGACCACGAAGCTGATGTCGCGGTCCGCGTTCAAGCCGGCGGTGTCGGCGGCGGCGCGCGCCCACAGTTCGGTCGAGGTCTTGAATCCCACGATGCCGATGCGCTTGCCGCGCAGGTCACGAGGGGAGCGAATCCCTGCGCCTTCCAGCGCCAGGTACGTCGTGTTGTGCCAGTTGCCGCCTGGCACCTCCCGGGAGATGCTTGCCACCAGTTTGAGCGGTACCCCCTGCTCGCCGGCGAACAGCGCCGTGGGCGCCGGAATCGTGCCGCCGTCGATCTGGCCCGCCTCGTAGGCGCGCAGGCGGTCGTCGCTAGCCCGGAAGGCCACGAGCCGCAGCGTGTACGCTCTGCCCTGGTTGGGCGTGACGTCGGGACGTGCGCCCATCAGCCACAGTTGCTCCTCGGCCGCGAAGCCGTGTCCCAGGCGGATCTCCACCGGCCCCGCGGGACCGGCCCGGCCCGATCCACCAGCGACCGCCACCGCCATCAGCACTGCCAGCGCGCAAACCGCCAGCCTCATGGCTCTCCCCCTCCGCGGGATGCTGCGGTGCCAGCCCTCGATGCGCCGCGCCCGGCGGCCTGCCGTCCTTCCGGCGGTCGCCCCGTCCACCAGGTGCCGGTTGGCGCACGCGCCCTGCGCACAAGTGTATGACAGTTCGACACTTCTCCGCCGAGCGCCGCGTTCCTGCTGTGCACCGGTCGGCCTCGCACACGTCTGACGTCCTGGCACGCGGGGCATACCACCTGTGAGGAGATCAGGGGGATCGCATGGCGACGACCCACAACTTGCTGCTCATCAGCCTGGCCGGCATGGCGATCGGGTGGATCCTCGCCCTGCGGGCCCTCACCGAACTGGGGCCGTGGGGGCCCCTGGTCGGGCTGGCGTTCCTCGGCCTGGTCATCGTCGGCCTGATCCGCGCCGCGGACATTTAGCCCGGCCGCCACGGTGCGGCGACGCCTGCAGGACCTGCTGCAGGAACGTCCCGACCCCTAAATACGGGGCCTTCCTTCCACCTAAATGGCGAAAGGAACAGGCGAAGGCCGGTCCCCCAAGGGCAGCCACCTCGGTACGGCGACCCCTGCAGGCACTTTCCTCCCCGTGGGGAGTTGGGAAAACTCGGGGCACGAACCCCAAGGGCCGCTGTCTCGGCATGACGACCCCTGCAGGAACTTCCCTCCCGTGAGCGAACTGTTGTTCGCATATCTGTGTAATGCAGCGGTGACCGCGGCTGCATCCTCGATCACCGTCCCACCCTTCCTCAGGGGGGAACGACGAGCGTGGCGGTGCGACGATGACCCTCGAACAGGTCCTGGAGACGCTCAAGACGGCGCCGGCCACCGCTGCCGGCATCACAGCCTGGCGAGAGTTGCCGCCCCGGCCGGCGTCGTGGGCACCGATCCCCGACACCCTCGACCCGCGCCTGGCGGCCGCGCTGCGCCACCGCGGCATCGAGGCGCTCTACAGCCACCAGGCCGAGGCATGGGAGGCGGTCCGCGCAGGCGGGCACGTGGTCGTGGTGACGCCGACGGCGTCGGGGAAGACGCTGTGCTACAACCTGCCAGTGCTGGACGCCGTGCTCGCCGCCCCCCAGACCCGCGCCCTCTACCTGTTTCCCACCAAGGCGCCCTCCACCGACCAGGTGGACGAGCTGCAGCGCCTGATCGACGCGCTCGACGTCGACATCAGGGCCTACACCTACGACGGCGATACCCCGGTCCAGGCCCGCCGCGCCATCCGCACGGCCGGCCACATCGTCGTGACCAACCCCGACATGCTCCACGCGGCGATCCTCCCGCACCACACCCAGTGGCTGCGCCTGTTCGAGAACCTGCGCTACGTCGTGCTGGACGAACTCCACACGTACCGGGGCCTGTTCGGCAGCCACGTGGCCAACGTGCTGCGCCGGCTGCGGCGGCTGTGCCGGTTCTACGGCACGGCCCCGCAGTTCATCTGCTGTTCGGCCACCGTGGGCAACCCGAAGGAGCTGGCCGAGCGCCTGCTGGAGGCAACGGTGACGCTCGTCGAGCGCAACGGTGCCCCGGCGGGCCCCAGGGTGTTCATCATGTACAACCCGCCGGTAGTCAACCGCACGCTGGGGATCCGCCGCGACAGCCTCCTGGAGGCCGGGCGCCTGGCGGGCGAGTTCATCCGCAACCGCATCCCCCTCATCGCGTTCGCCCGCAGCCGCCGCACCGCCGAGCTGCTCACCACCGCCTTCAAGGAGACCGCCGCGATCCACGGCGTCGGCGCGCACCGCGTGGCGGGCTACCGGGCCGGCTACCTGCCGGGCGAGCGTCGCGCCATCGAGCGGGGGCTGCGCGAGGGCGAGGTGCTGGCCGTGGCGGCCACCAACGCGCTGGAGCTCGGCATCGACATCGGCCGGCTTCGTGCCGCGCTGCTGGTGGGCTACCCGGGCACCATCGCGTCCACCTGGCAGCAGGCCGGGCGCGCGGGCCGCACCGGCGACCTCGCGGCCGCCATCCTGGTGGCCACCAGCGACCCGCTCGACCAGTACCTCGTGCGCCACCCCGAGTACTTCTTCGAGCAGTCCCCGGAAGCCGCGCTGCTGAACCCCGACAACCTCTACGTGCTGACCAGCCACGTGCGGTGCGCGGCCTTCGAGCTGCCCTTCGAGGACGGCGAGCGCTTCGGCCCGCCCACGCTCCCCGAGATCCTCGACTACCTGGCCCGCCAGCGTATCCTGCACCACGAGGGCGGCCGGTGGCACTACATCGCCGACGCCTACCCGGCGCGAGACGTCTCGCTGCGCAGCGCCTCGGTCGAGAACGTGGTGATCATCGACACCACCGAGGCCACGCCGCGGGTCGTCGGCGAGGTGGACCTGGCCAGCGCCCCGGCTCTGGTGCACGAGGGCGCCATCTACCTGCACCTGGGCCAGCAGTACCACGTGGACCGCCTGGCGTGGGACGAGCGCAAGGCCTACGTCCACCGCGTGACCGTCAACTACTACACCGCGGCGCAGATCGCCGTGGACATCCGCGTGCTGCAGGAGTTCGCCCGCAGCCCCGATGGGCCACCGGCCGCCTGGGGCGAGGTGGTGGTGACCTACCGGCCCACGATCTACAAGAAGCTGACCCTGGAGCGCCACGAGAACGTCGGGTGGGGGCCGATCCACCTGCCCGAGTCGACGCTGCACACCTCGGCGTACTGGATGACGCTGCCGCCGCTGCCGCTGACCCGTGACGAGGTGCAGAGCGTGCTGGCGGCCCTGGCGCACGCGCTGGCCCACGTCGCGGCGCTCTACCTCATGTGCGACCCGCGCGACCTGGGCCGTACCTGCCAGGTGGCGTCGCCGCACACCGGCCGGCCCACGATCTTCCTCTACGATGCCATCCCCGGCGGCGTGGGGTTCGCCGAACGCCTCTTCCGCCTGCGGGCCGAGGTGCTGGCGGCCGCGCGCGACCTCATCGCGTCGTGCGGCTGCGACGCCGGGTGCCCGTCGTGCGTGGGGCCCGCGCTCGAGACCGGGCACCGCGGCAAGGCCCTGGCCCTGGAGGTGCTCGATGTCCGCCTGGCTCCCCGACCCGGCAGCCGCTGACGACGGGCGGACGTCAGCGCCTGCCGGACCGCTCGCCGCGCGGCTGGCGGCGCTCGGCGTCCTGGACGGGAGCCGTGGCGGCCATGGCACCCCCGCCCGGGACGACGACGGCCCCGCCTTCGAGGTCCGCCGGCACGTGCACAGCGCCACCGAGCTGTTCGGGCGCGACGGCCCCTCGCCCGACGACGCCGGCGCGCTGTTCCTCGACACCGAGACGACCGGGCTGGCGGGTGGCACGGGCACCACGCCGTTTTTGGTCGGCCTCGCCTTCCTCGATGGCGCCTGCCTCGTCGTCGAGCAGTACTTCCTGCGGCGGCTCTCCGGCGAGCCGGCGCTGCTGGACGCCCTGCGCCCGCGCCTGGAGGCCGCGACGCAGCTCGTCACCTTCAACGGCCGACGCTTCGACTGGCCGATCCTGGCGGCGCGCTACGTGCTGAGCCGGCGGCGGATCGCGCCGCCGGCGGCGCACCTGGATCTCGTGCGCGTGGCGCGGCGCCTGTGGTACCGACCGCTCGGCACGTACCGCCTGGCCGTCGTCGAACGCGACGTGCTGGCCATCGACCGCGGCCGGGACATCGACAGCGCCCAGATCCCGGGCCTGTACGTCCACTACCTGCGCACGGGCGACGCCGCGGCGCTGGAGCCCGTCTTCACCCACAACGCCCACGACGTGCGCGCGCTGGTGGACCTGCGCCGGCGCGTGCGGCGGTGGATCGAGTGCGGGGAGGACCCGCCGCCGCCGGTCGACTGGGAAGGCCTGGCGGTGCTGCGCCTGCAGGCCGCGCAGGAGGCGGCGGCCGAAGACGCCCTGCGGCGCGCGCTGCGGGTGGAAGAGGACCCGGCGACGCGGTGGCGCATCGCCCGCCGGCTGGCGCGCATCCTGCGCCGCGCCGGCCGGTACGAGGACGTGGCCGCGTTGTGGGAACGGGAGGTCGGCGGTCGCGGCGTCTGGCGGGTCCGGGCGCTGCTGGAGGCGGCCACGGCCTATCGTCGCGCCGGGTGCCGCGCGCATGCCGAGGCCATGGGGGAGCACGCCGCCGCCCTGGTGGACTGGCTGGCTGTGTGCGAAGATCCCTGCGCGGCGGCACTGGCACGCGCGGTGGCCAGGCGCCGCGGGCTGTCACGGCACGCTGTCCACGACTAGAAGCCTTTCCGAAGCCTTCCCTAAGTAAAACATATACCCCGCGACGTCCGCGGCGGGCTTGGGCGCGGTGGCCAGCCCACGACTAGAAGCCTTCCCCGTGAGGCATATACCCGGTGCAGGACAGCGATGCCAGGACCGGCCCCCGTCATGCCGGAGAAAGGGGAGACTATGGCCAAGCGCGTGCACCTCACCGTCAGGGTCCGGGACCAGGTGGGCAACGTCACCGTGTACGAGGCCGACGGGCTGGTGGACGAACCTCCCGTGATCCGCGAGGTCATCCTCGACCCGCCCGTGGTGGCCTCGGGCAGCGCCACGCGCGTGACGATCGTCGCCCACGACC
>Ga0101943_1002654_pt1 | contig 10342 bp, 8 predicted proteins | sample DewCreD2012metaG_5_FD_75244 | JGI IMG/M metagenome (GOLD analysis project Ga0101943, IMG submission 75244) | Hot spring sediment bacterial and archeal communities from British Columbia, Canada, to study Microbial Dark Matter (Phase II) - Dewar... ... | reverse complement strand
GAGCTCGAGCGGCGGGGCGCGTTCGCGCGGGAGGGCTTCCTCTCGCTCACCGCCTGGGTCATCGCCCGGCACCGGGTGCCGGCCTCGAGCGCCGCCCGTCGTGTGCGCCTCGCGCGGACGCTCGAGCGGATGCCCCTCGTCGCCGCCTCCCTCGCCTCGGGCGAGATCGACCCCGCCGCGGCCGGCCTGCTCGCCTCGGCCCGCGAGACGTGCCCGGAGGCGTTCGCGGAGCTCGAGGGGGTCCTCGTCGAGGCGGCGCGAGCGCTCGGGCTCGCCGACCTCCGGCGGGTGGTCGAGCGCTTCCGCCAGGCGGCGGATGCGGAGCGCGCGGGGCTCGCGGAGGACCGCCGCTACGCGCGCCGGGGCCTGTACGTGTCCCCCACGCTGGACGGGATGGTCCGGGTGGACGGCGACCTGGACGCCGAGACCGGGCAGGCGCTGATCTCCTCGCTGCGGGCCGTGATGGACGCCGAGGCGCGCGGTCGCGCCGAGCCGGACCGCCGCACGCCCGCCCAGCGGCGGGCCGATGCGCTCGGCGAGATCTGCCGGGCCTGGCTCGACCGGAGCGACCGCCCGGCGGTGGCCGGGGAGCGCCCGCACGTGGTGGTGACCGTGGACCTCGACGCCCTGCGGGGCCTTCCGGGCGCGGCCGAGCTGGAGGACGCCGGCCCGATCACGCCCGAGGCCGCCCGGCGCCTGGCGTGCGATGCCCGCGTGAGCCGGGTGATCGTCGGCCCGGGCTCCCGGCCGCTCGAGGTCGGGCGCGCGAGCCGGGTCGTGCCGCCGGCGCTCCGGCGCGCGCTCGTCGTTCGGGACCGCGGCTGCCGGTTCCCCGGGTGCGGCCGGCCGCCGGGCTGGTGCGATGCGCACCACGTCGTGCACTGGGCGGACGGCGGGGAGACGGGGCTCGGCAACCTCGTGCTGCTGTGCCGGCCGCACCACCGGCTGATCCACCGCGGGTTCCGGGTGAGGGTGGTGCACGGGACGCCGGTGTTCGCGGGGCCGGACGGGGCCCCGCTTCCCGACCGCGGGCCGCCGTGAGCCCGCCGGGGCAGACCGGCTCCCTCGTAGACTGGGCCAACCCGGATCCGCTCCCGGGCCGAGAGGAGCCGTCATGCCCACCGCCACCTTCCACACCTCGCTCGGGTCGTTCACCGTGCGGCTGATGCCCGAGCACGCCCCGAAGACCGTCGAGAACTTCGTCGGCCTCGCCACCGGCGCCCGCGAGTGGGTCGACCCGCGCGACGGCTCGCGCCGGACCGAGCCCCTGTACGACGGCACGGTCTTCCATCGGGTCATCGACGGGTTCATGGTCCAGGGCGGCGACCCGACCGGGACCGGGCGGGGTGGACCCGGCTACCGCTTCGAGGACGAGTGCCCGCCGGGCGGGCCCGCCTTCGACCGCCCCGGCCTGCTCGCGATGGCGAACGCCGGCCCGGACACCAACGGCTGTCAGTTCTTCGTGACGGTGGCGCCGGCGCCGTGGCTCACCGGCCGGCACACGATCTTCGGCGAGGTCACCGAGGGCTACGAGGTGGTCGAGGCCATCTCGAAGGTCCCGACCGGACCGATGGACCGCCCGCTCACCGACGTCGTGCTCGAGCGCGTGGAGATCGCCGAGGCCTGACCCGCGGCACTGCCGCACACGGGCCCACGAGACGGGAGCGCGGGCCTTGAATCGCCGTTCAGGCGAGCGGCGAGCTGCCCGGCTCGCCGAAGCGGCGATAGCGGGCGCTCGGGGCGCCGTGCGAGGCTTGCGGCCCTCATGGCTCGGAAGGACCGCCCCCACCGCAGCGAGCTCGCCGTCCCGGCGACGAACGAGCGCGCCGTGCAGAAGGCGCCGAGCCTCGGCGCCGACGTCGTGTTCCTCGACCTCGAGGACGCCGTCGCTCCCGACGACAAGGACCGGGCGCGCGAGCTCGCGATCTCGGCGCTGCTCGAGCTCGACTGGTCGGCCTGCTCGGTGAGCGTGCGGATCAACGGCCTGGACACGCCGTGGTGCTACCGGGACGTCGTCGAGGTGATGGAGCGAGCCGGCCACCGGCTCGACACGCTGCTCGTGCCGAAGGTCGGCTCGCCCGCCGACGTCTCGTTCGTCGCGACGCTCTGCTCGCAGATCGAGCGAGCGCGCGGCATCCCGCCGGTCGGCATCCACGTCCTCATCGAGACGGCCGCGGGGATGGCGAACGTCGAGGCGATCGCCGCGGCCGAGCCCGATCGCCTCGAGGCCCTGGTCTTCGGCGTCGCCGACTACGCGGCGAGCGTCGGCGCCCGGACCACGAGCATCGGCGGCGCGAACCCCGACTACGGCGTGCTCACCGACCCCGACGCGGACGGCGTCCGCGCCTTCCACTGGGGGGACCCGTGGCACTACGGCGTCTCGCGGATGGTGGCGGCCGCCCGCGCGCACGGCCTGCGGCCGATCGACGGGCCCTTCGGCGACATCGGCGACGCGCAGGGGTACCTCGCCGCAGCCCGCCGGGCCGCGGCGCTCGGGTGCGAGGGCAAGTGGGCGATCCACCCCTCGCAGATCGCGCTCGCGAACGAGGTCTTCACGCCGACCGAGGCCGAGATCGAGCGCGCCCGTCGGATCCTCGCGGCGATGGAGGAGGCCGCGCGGCAGGGCAAGGGGGCGGTCACGCTCGACGGGCGGCTCATCGACGCCGCCTCGATCCGGATGGCCGAGAACGTGCTCGGGAAGGTGGGGGAACGGTGAACATCCACGAGTACCAGGCGAAGGAGCTCCTGCGCGCGTACGGCATCCCCGTGCCGCCCGGCGAGGTCGTCTACTCCGACCGGGCCGCGGCGCGCGTGGCCGAGGAGATCGGCGGCAACCGCTGGGTGGTGAAGGCCCAGATCCACGCCGGGGGGCGCGGCAAGGCCGGCGGGGTGCGCATCGCCTCCTCCCGCGAGGAGCTCCGCGAGCTCACCGACCGCATGATCGGCTCGCGCCTGGTCACCGAGCAGACCGGGCCGGAAGGGCGGCTGGTCCAGCGCGTGCTCATCGAGCGCGCGTGCCGGGTGGACCGCGAGTGGTACCTCGGCATGACCGTCGACCGTGCGACGCAACGCGTCGCGGTCATCGCCAGCGCCGACGGCGGCGTGGACATCGAGGAGGTCGCCCGGGCTCACCCCGAGCGCATCCACACCGAGATCGTGGACCCGGCGACCGGGCTGCTCGACTTCCAGTGCCGCAAGCTCGCGATGGCGATCGGGCTCCAGCACCGGATGGCGCCGTTCGTCCGCCTGCTCCAGCGCCTGTACCGCCTCGTCTGCGAGAAGGACGCGCTCCTCGCCGAGATCAACCCCCTCGTCGAGACCGAGGACGGGGACCTGCTCGCGCTCGACGCGAAGCTCTCCTTCGACGATCACGCGCTCTTCCGCCACGGCGACATCGCGGAGCTGCGGGACTTCGACGAGGAGGACCCGAAGGAGGTCGAGGCCCACGGCCACGGCCTCAGCTACGTCGCCCTCGACGGGCAGGTGGGCTGCATCGTGAACGGCGCTGGCCTGGCGATGGCGACGATGGACGCGATCGTGCTCCACGGCGCGCGCCCGGCGAACTTCCTCGACGTCGGGGGCGGCGCGAGCCCGGAGAAGGTGGCGAACGCCTTCCGGATCGTGCTCGAGGACCCGAACGTGCGCGTGATCCTCGTGAACATCTTCGCCGGCATCAACCGGTGCGACTGGATCGCCGAGGGGGTGGTCCGCGCGACGCGCTCGCAGGAGATCGAGGCGCCGATCGTGGTGCGCCTGGCCGGCACGAACGTCGAGGAGGGTCGGCGGATCCTGGAGGAGAGCGGGCTCGACCTCATCCTCGCCGAGGACCTCGACGACGGCGCGCGCAAGGCCGTGGCCGCGCTGCGGGCCGTCGAGGCCGGCTACGAGCCGGTGCCGCAGGGGGTGCGCGCATGAGCGTCTTCGTCGACGAGACCTCGCGCGTCATCATCCAGGGCTTCACCGGGCAGCACGCGACGTTCCACGCGCAGGACGCGATCGCCCACGGCACGAACGTGGTCGGCGGGGTCACGCCGGGCAAGGGCGGCACGACCCACCTCGGCCTGCCGGTGTTCGACAGCGTCGAGGAGGCCGTCGCCGCCACCGGCGCGAACGTGACCGGCATCTTCGCGCCGCCGCAGGTGGCGGTCGACGCGCTCCTCGAGGCGATCGAGGCGGGGGTCGAGGTCGCGGTGATCATCGCCGACGGGGTCCCCGTCCACGACATGGTGCGGACGAAGCGCTACCTGACGGGGCGCTCGACGACGATCATCGGGCCGAACTCGCCGGGCATCATCACGCCGGGGCGGTGCAAGGTCGGCATCATGCCGGCCCACATCTACACGCCGGGTCGCGTCGGGGTGGTGAGCCGCTCGGGGACGCTGAACTACGAGGCCGTGAGCCAGATGGGCAAGCTCGGGCTCGGGCAGTCCACCTGCGTGGGGATCGGCGGCGACCCGGTGAACGGGGTCGACTTCCGAACGGTGCTGCAGGCCTTCGAAGAGGATCCCGAGACCGACGCCGTCGTGATGATCGGCGAGATCGGCGGGCCCCAGGAGGTCGAGGCCGCGCGCTGGGCCGCCGAGCACATGACCAAGCCGGTGATCGGGTTCGTCGCCGGGGTCTCGGCGCCCCGAGGCCGACGCATGGGCCACGCCGGGGCGGTCATCGCCGGGGACTCGGACACCGCCCAGGCCAAGCTCGATGCGATGGAGGAGCTCGGGCTGACGGTGGTGCGGAACCCGGCCGAGATCGGCACCACCGTCGCTCGAGCGCTCGAGCGCGCCGGCGTCCGGGCCTGACCGGTCCCCTACAGGCGGCCCTCGCGTCCCACGACGAACCAGATGCCGTGCACCGGCTCGTCGCCGAGGTTCCACAGCCGGTGCGGCGTGGTGGAGTCGAACGCGATCGAGTCGCCGGGGCCGAGCTTGTACTGCTCGAAGCCGATCTGCACCCCGAGGTGCCCCGACAGCACGTAGCCGTACTCGCGGCCGGGGTGGCGCATCAGCACGCCGTCGCCCGCCGATGAGCCGCCCACGTCGTAGATCACGTGCAGGAAGTCCACGTCCTCGTGCCGGTGGCTCGTGAGCCGCTCCCAGCGGACGCCGGAGGCGAGATCGATCACGTGGCGGTCGTCGGGACGCACGACGGGCTCCGGCTCGGCCCCTTCCGCGCCGGATCCCGGGGACCGGGGGGTCGAGCCCTCAGCGCCGTCCCCGTGTCCGCGGAAGATGTCGTCGACGGAGACGCCGAGCTCCGTCACGATCGCGTAGAGCGTGCTCACCGAGGGCTTGCTCTGGCCGGACTCGATCTGGGAGATCATGCTCGCCGACAGGCCGATCCGCCGGGCGAGCTCGCGCTGGCTGATCCCCACGCGTTCCCGCTCCCTCCGGAGCCTGTTGCCGATGTCTCCGAGCTCGCCGGCCATCTCCTGCACCTCGGCCCGTCCTCTCGCTCAGGATAGTCCCGTCATGGACGCGGAAAGCGTACTCGACGTGCCCGCATGATGTGAAGTCCGGCTGAGCACCGACCGACCCTCTTGCGGGATCCGTCCGAAGAGAGTATGAAGTGCTCCTGAACATGGGGGACGGAACTACAGCAGGGGTGAGCGCGACGCGGAACGGGGAAGCCGCATGACGGCCGGGACCCTGCTCCGCGGCGGCTGCGTCCTCGCGCTCGGACAGCGGACCCGCAACCTTCCGGTCGGCGACGTCCTCGTCGAGAACGGCGTGATCGCCGAGATCGGCCCAGGGCTCCGGGCCCGGGATGCAGAGGTGGTCGACGCGAGCGACGCGATCGTGATGCCCGGCTTCGTCGACACCCACCGCCACGCCGGAGCGTCGCTCTGCCGGAACCGGGAGGGCTCGATCCCGCGTCTCGCCGACCCGTCCGACGTGTACGCGGCCACGCTCGTCGGGCTGCTCGGCGCGGTCGAGGCCGGCATCACCACGGTCGTGGACTGGGCGGACCTCCCGGACGAGGTCGCCGCCGAGGCCGCCCTGCGGGCGCACGCCGATGCCGGCCTGCGGACGGTGTTCGTCCACGTCCGGACCCCGGCCGACGCCGCCGACGGCAGGCCGTTGCGGGAGACGCTCTCGCGCCTGCGGCAGGCGGCCGGTCCGAGGACCAGCCTCGCTCTCGGCTCCATCCTCACCGGTCTCGGCGAGATCGCATCGATCGCACGGGACTGGGAGGCGGCGAGGGAGCTGGGTCTGCGGATCCACGTCCACATCGAGCCCGGAACGCCCGGATCCATCGCCGCGCTCGCCGAGATGGGCGCGCTCGGCGAGGATGTGGTGATCGCGCACCTCGCCGACCTGGGCGAGGCCGATCTCGACGCGATCGCAGCGAGCGAGGCCTCCGTATCGCTCGCTCCGTCCAGCGAGATGGCCGGCGGCTCCGGGCCTCCACCGATCCAGGCCCTCATGGATCGCGGCATCCGCCCGGGCCTGGGCGTCGGGGACGAGCGCGTCGCGCCGGGCGACATGTTCGCGCAGGTGCGGGCCACGATCTCCCTCCAGCACGCCGTGGTGTTCGATCGCAAGCTCGTCGGGAAGGCGCACCTGCCCCGGTTGATGACCACCCGCGATGCGATCCGGCACGCGACGGTCGACGGCGCCCGGGCGGCCGGCCTCGCCGCGGTCGCCGGATCGCTCGAGCCGGGCATGCGCGCCGACCTGATCGTGCTCCGCACCGATCGTCCGAACGTCTTCCCGGTCAACGACCCCATCGGCGCCGTGGTCTGGGGCATGGACACCTCGAACCTCGACCGGGTGTACGTCGACGGGCGGCCCCTGATGCGCGCGGGTGTCCTCGAGGCGGACGTGCCGGCCGTTCGGCGGCTCGCCGAGACGTCGCGCGTGCGGGTGCTCGGGGGAACCCCGCCCGCCGTCGGGGTGAGCGGGGCATGAGCACGACCCGAGCCCCCTCCTCCGTCGTCACCTCCCTGGTGGTGGCCTCGCGCTTCCTGCCCGTCTACGCCGCGATGGCGCTCCTCGTCGTGGTGGCCCTCGTCTGGGCGCCGGACACGTTGACCGGTCCCGCGCTTCGGTCAATCGCCCCCTTCGGCACGTTCCTCGCCCTCACCGCGCTCGGCCAGATGCTCGTGATCATGACCGGGGGCATCGACCTCAGCGTCCCCGGGACCTTCACGCTCGCGGCGGTGGTCACGGTGGGGGTGGCCCGCTCGTCCGACGAGCGCGTGTGGGCGGCGATCGGCCTCGCCCTGCTGCTGGCGGCGCTGGTCGGCGCGGTGAACGGGACCCTGATCGGCGGGCTGGGGCTCAACCCGCTGATCGTGACGCTCGCGGTCGGCCAGATCGTGACCGGGATCGCCTACAGCTACTACACCAGCGTCGCGATCCAGGTCCCGATCCCGCCGGCGCTCTCCGCCTGGACCTCGAGGCGGTTCCTGGGGGTGACCCGGACCTTCTGGGTCGGGGTGGCCATCACGCTCCTCATGATCGTGCTGTTCCGGTTCACGGCGCTCGGCCGCCGGTTCCAGGTCGTCGGCGCCAACCCCACCGCCTCGTGGATCGCCGGGCTCCGCGTGAACCTGAACCGGCTGGCGGCCTACGTCGTGGCGGCGGTCCTGTACGCGGTAGCGGGGATCCTGCTCGCCGCGTTCCTCCGCACCCCGAACATCACGATCGGCGCGCCCTACCTGCTCGGCCCCATCGCCGCGGTGGTGATCGGCGGCGCGTCGCTCACGGGGGGGCTCGCGAGCCCGCTGTCGACGTGGGCGGCGGCCTTCTTCCTCGCGGGCCTCAACCAGATGATGCGGGTCATGGGGCTCCCCACGGCCCTCCAGTTCGTGGTCTTCGGGTTGGTCATCGTCGGCGGGATGTTGGTCTCGGGCGACCGGATCATCCGCGGCGTCGAGCGCGCGCTCCGGGAACGGAGGCGACCGGGACCCGCGGAGGCCGGTGGCGGCCTGGGGCCCGGGTGAGTCGTCGGAGGAAGGAGGGGCCACTGGGGATCCGATCGAACCGCACGAGGCAGGTTGAGCAGACCGAGGGGGGGAGGAACATGGTTCGGATCAAGGTGGCCGCCGTGCTCGCGGCGCTGGCGCTGGTCGCGGCGGCGTGCGGCGGGGGCGCCGGCGGCGGGGGCACCACGGACACCGAGGGGACCAGCCCGGTCACGGGGACCGGACCGCTCGCGGAGTTCGGCGAGAGCACGGACGCCGACCCGGCGCTCGTGGAGAAGGCCCTGGGGCCGGTGGGGGAGGTGCCCGACATCGTCCTGGCCGCGATCGCCCGGGCCAGCCAGGACCTGGACCAGGCCACGATCGACAAGGCGATGGAGTGTTGGACGAACGCCGTGGAGTGCGACACCGGCACCGGCGGCGACATCGTCATGGGCTACGCGGACGGCGGAGGGCTCAACGTCTGGCGGCAGGTGACCCGGATGGAGGCGATCCTCCAGGCGCTCACCTACCCGGAGATCGGCAAGATGCTCTTCCGGGACGCGCAGTGGAACCCCGACCCAGCGGTCGCCGCGGGCGACATCCGGTTCCTGATCCAGGCCGGCGTCGACTTCATCATCGGCTACCCGGACCAGGGGACGAACATCGCCGACGCGATCCTCGAGGCGAACGCCGCCGGCATCCCGTACATCCCGTACTCGGCGGGGTGGGTCGGCCTGCCCGGGCAGGAGGGAGCGCTCGTCCCCGGCCAGGACTACCTCACGATCGTCGGCGAGGACCTGTGCGCGCTCGGCGAGAGCTTCGCGGAGGTGCTGAACCGGGAGGTCGGCTCGGGCAAGATCGGCGTCATGGGAGGGACCCCCGGGAACGCCCTCTCGGTCGGCTGGCAGCGGTGCCTGATCCCGGCGCTGGACGACTCGATCGAGCTCGTGGGTCCGCCCGCGGACACGTTCTGGGTGAACGACGTCGCCCTCCAGACGGTCCTCGGGTGGCTGTCGACCGACCCCGACATCCGCGGCTACGCCTACGAGTACGCCGACGGGATGTACACGGCGCTCGACGCGTACGAGCAGCTCGGGATCCCGGTGAAGGACATCACGGTCGTGGTGCGGACCGACGAGCAGACCCTGTTCTGCGACTGGGTCGAGCGGAACGAGCCGAGCTACAAGATCTTCTTCTCGGCCGGCGGGAACTTCCAGTCGCGGATCGCGGTGACCGCCGCCATGATGCACCTCAAGGGGGCGGAGATCCCCGCCGAGATCGTCGTCCCGCACGTGATGCGGGAGGTCACCGCGGACGACTGCGACCCCAACCGGGTGACGCCGACGGTGTCGGGGACCTCGCTCGTGCCCGACGAGGTGCTCGCGCTCATGTACCCGAAGGGATGAGCGGACGCGGTCCCGGAGGAGGGTCGACGACCGGCGGGCCGGTCCTCGAGCTGCGGGGCGTCTCGCGGCGGTTCGGGGCGGTCCAGGCGCTCTCCGACGTGAGCTTCGACTGCCGCCCCGGCGAGGTCCACGCGCTCGTGGGCGAGAACGGCTCCGGGAAGTCGACCCTCCTCGGGATCGCGAGCGGGTTCGTGAAGCCGGACCGGGGCACGGTCCGGATCGGCGGGGAGCTCCTGCGCCGCGACTCGCCGGCCGAGGCCCGCGGGCTCGGCCTCGCCATGGCGTACCAGGACACCTCGCTCGTGCTCGCGCAGCCGGTGAAGAACAACCTGTACCTGGCCGCGCCCCCGGACCGGCGCCCCCCCTTCTGGCGCCGGAAGCGGTGGGCGAGGCGTCTCCTGATGGAGCTCGACCTGGACCTCGAGCTCTTCCCGGATGCGCCGGCGGGCGCCCTCACGCTCGCCGAGCGACAGCTCTTCGAGGTGGCCAAGGCGCTCGTCGGCGACCCGAAGGTGCTCCTGCTCGACGAGCCCACCACCGCCCTCGGCCCCCATGAGGTGGAGGCGCTGCACCGGGCCGTGGACGCCTGCCGGCGCCGCGGCGTCGGCGTGGTCTACGTGAGCCACCGCCTCCCGGAGGTGCTCGAGATCGCCGACCGGGTCACGGTGCTCCGCGACGGCCGGACCCAGGGCACGTTCGAGGCCCGCGAGACCACCGAGGCGGCGCTCGTCGACCTCATCGTCGGGCGTCCCTTCGAGGCGGCGTTCCCGCCGCCGTCCCCGAAGGGCGCGGAGCGGCGCGAGGTGCTCGTCGTCGACGGCCTGCAGGGTCAGTCCTTCGGCCCCGTGAGCTTCACGCTGCTCGCCGGCGAGGTCGTCGGCGTCGCCGGCGCCGAGGGGAACGGGCAGGCCCAGCTGTTCGACTGCCTGGCCGGACGTCAGCCGCCGAAGGCCGGCCGCGTGGCGTGCGACGGCAGGGACCTGATGCTGGTCTCGACGCACGAGGCCGTCCGCGCCGGCATCATGCTCCT
>Ga0101943_1002643_pt1 | contig 10401 bp, 10 predicted proteins | sample DewCreD2012metaG_5_FD_75244 | JGI IMG/M metagenome (GOLD analysis project Ga0101943, IMG submission 75244) | Hot spring sediment bacterial and archeal communities from British Columbia, Canada, to study Microbial Dark Matter (Phase II) - Dewar... ... | reverse complement strand
ACCGGCTCGCAGGCCGGCATCATCACCGACACGCACCACGGCGCCGCGAAGATCGTCGAGATCCGGCCGAGGCGGATCATCGAGTCGCTGCAGAGCGGGAACGTGGTCATCGTCGCGGGGTTCCAGGGCCTGTCGACCACCTACGACATCACCACGCTCGGCCGCGGCGGCTCGGACACGACGGCGGTGGCGCTCGCGGCGGCGCTCGAGGCCGAGGTCTGCGAGATCTACACCGACGTGGACGGCGTCTTCACCGCCGATCCGCGGGTCGTCCCGGAGGCGAGGAAGATCGACCGCATCACGTACGAGGAGATGCTCGAGCTCGCCGTGGCCGGCGCGAAGGTCCTCCAATCCCGCTCGGTGGAGTACGCTCGTCGTCACGGCGTGCCCGTCCACGTCCGCTCGTCGTTCCACGACGGGCCGGGGACCTGGGTGGTGAAGGAGGAGGACATGGAGGTCGGGATGGAGGCGGCGCTCATCTCCGGCGTCGCCCTCGACGACACGGAGGCGAAGATCACCTTCGACGAGGTCCCCGACCGGCCGGGCATCGCCGCGAAGCTGTTCCGGGCGGTCGCGAGCCAGGGCGTGAACGTGGACATGATCGTCCAGAACGTCTCGCACGAGGGCAAGACGGACATGTCCTTCACCGTCCCGCGCGAGGACGTGCCGAAGATCAAGGCCGCCCTCGACGACATCGCCCACGAGGTCGGCGCGGTCCGGTTCTCGGTCGACGAGGACATCGCGAAGGTCTCGCTCGTCGGGGCCGGGATGAAGAGCCACCCCGGGGTCGCGGCCGACATGTTCGAGGCGCTCGCCGCCGAGGGGATCAACATCGAGATGATCTCGACCTCGCCGATCCGGGTCTCGTGCGTGGTGCGGGCCGCGGACGGCGAGCGCGCGGTCCGCGCGATCCACCGGAAGTTCGGGCTCGACGCCGGCGCATGATCGTCTGTCCCGCCTGCCGCCACGTGAACGAGGAGGAGGCGCGGGTCTGCGCGCGCTGCGGGGGCTCGCTCGAGCCCGGATCGGTGGCGCTCCTGCCGCAGCGGCGCAGGAGCGCCCCTGCCGCCATCACCGAGGTGCCGAAGCCGAAGCCGCCCTCGCCCTGGCGGGCGGTGGCGATCATCGGCGGGCTGGCGGCGGTCCTCGCCGGCGCGGGGGCGTTCTGGCTCCTGCGGCCGGACCCGTGCGAGGGCACCAACTTCTCCTCGCCGACCTTCGGCTACTGCCTCACGGTCCCCGAGGGCTGGACCGCCGAGCCGGCCCGGTTCGGCGAGGACGTGGTGCTCGACCAGTTCGCGCCGGCGCGTGACGCCGCCACCGTGATCGTGGACTCCGCCGACCTGGAGCGGGGAACGACGCTCGAGGGATGGGCGACGTTCGTGCGGAACCGGGACGTGGAGGCGGGCCTCACCCCGGGCCCGGCGACGGAGACCACGGTGGGGGGTGTGCCGGCCCGGCAGTGGGATCTCACGGCGACCTCCGACGCGGGGACCTCGTACCGGATGCGCGAGGTCGTGGTCGTCCGTGACGAGGTCGGCTGGCGGATCAGCCTGAGCGACACCGCGGACGGGTTCGAGGTCTCCCAGGTGGCCTTCGAGCGGATGCTCGACTCCTTCCGCTTCCGCTGATCGGCCCGACGGTGCCTCGCCGACGTGCGCGGGGTCCGGGCTCGGGCTGGGTACCATGAACGGCATGCGCGTCGCCGTGGTGGGAGCCACCGGAGCCGTCGGCCGGGAGATGATCCGCATCCTGCAGGAGCGGGACTTCCCGGCGGACGAGCTCGTGCCGCTCGCCTCCGAGCGCTCGGCCGGGCGCACGGTCGCCTTCCGCGGCCGCGAGGTCGAGGTCGGGGCGCTCGCGCCCGAGGCGCTCGAGGGGGTGGACCTCGCGCTCTCCTCGTGCGGGAGCGCGGTCGCGAGGACCTGGGTCCCGCAGGCGGCCGAGCGCGGCACGGTCTGCGTGGATAACTCCTCGGCCTTCCGGATGGAGCCGTGGGCGGGCCTCGTGATCCCGGAGGTGAACCCCGAGGAGATCCGTCCCGACCGCCGCGTCTACTGCGTCCCCAACTGCACGATCATCACCACGCTCATGGCCGTCGCGCCGCTGCATCGGGCGGCGGGGCTCCGCTCGCTCTCGGTCGCCTCCTACCAGGCGGTCTCCGGCGCCGGGCACCGGGGCGTCGCGGAGCTCGCCGAGCAGGTCGCCAAGCTCGCCGGCTCGGAGGACGAGCTCGGGCACCCCGACGTCGAGGCGCTCCCGCGGGGGGAGGTCTTCGGCAAGACCATCGCGTACAACGTGGTCGCGAAGATCGACGCGTTCGATCCCGACAGCGGCTTCACCTTCGAGGAGATCAAGATGGCGCGTGAGGCCAAGCGGATCCTCGCGCACCCCGAGCTCGAGATCGCGGCGACGTGCGTGCGGGTCCCGGTCGTGACCGGGCACTCGGTCGCGATCGAGGCGAGCTTCGCGCGCGAGCTCACCCCGGCCGAGGCGCGCGAGATCCTCGCCGCGGCGCCCGGCGTGCAGGTCCGCGACGACCCCGCGAACCTCGTCTACCCGAGCCCGCTCGAGGCGGCCGGGGGCGACGACGTGCTCGTCGGGCGCATCCGGCGGCACCCCGACCGGCCCGACACGCTCCTGCTGTTCGCCTGCGGCGACAACCTGCGCAAGGGGGCGGCCCTGAACGCCGTGCAGATCGCCGAGGCCGTGCTCGCGACCCGGTGAGCGGCTGCGTCTTCTGCCGGATCGCGGCGGGGGAGGCCCCGGCCGAGCGCGTCCTCGAGGACGAGCGCACGCTCGCGTTCCTCGACATCCACCCCGCCGGCGAGGGGCACACGCTCGTGATCCCGAGGGCCCACGCCGAGACGGTCTTCGACGTTTCGCCCGAGGACTGGGAGGCCGTGTGGCGCACGGCGCGGCGGGTCGCGCTCGCGCTGCGCGCGGCCTTCGCCCCCGACGGGCTCTCCGTGCGGCAGGCCAACGGACGTCTCGGCGGGCAGGAGATCATGCACCTGCACGCGCACCTGATCCCCCGCTACGCGGCCGAGCGAGCCCCGGGGCTCGGCGGGCTCGCCGCGGTCGCCGAGCGTCTCCGCGCGGCGCTGTAGCCCGTCCCTGGCCCGACGCGGCTCAGGGCTCGCCCGTCGGGTCACGGAGGGGAGGAACCGGGTGCTACGCTCGCTCCGCCATGGGTGGTGAGGACGCAACCGTCGCTCCCGAGGACCGCAGGGTCGGCGAGGCGGTCCGACGCGTCGCCGAGGCGCTCGGCCTCCCGATCGTCTCCGCGTACCTCTTCGGTAGCCGGGCGGAGGGGCGGGCCCATCGCGAGAGCGACCTCGACCTCGCCGTCCTCCTCCCACCAGGCCGGTTCGGCGTGGGCAGGGAGCTTTTCGAGATCCGACTGGCCCTCGCCTCCGCCCTGACGGCCGAGCTCCACGAGGACGCGCTGGACCTCATCATCCTGCAGGAGGCGCCGCCGCACCTCGCCCGCCGGATCGTGACCGAGGGGCGCCGGGTCTTCTGCCGGGATCCCGAGGTGGACGCGGCCTTCGCTCGGAACGTCCAGCTGCGGGCGGCCGACCTCGAGCCCTTCCTGCGGCGCACGCGCGCGGTGAAGCTGCGCTCCCTGAGGCCATGACCTTCCTCGTCGAGCGGCTCGCGGAGCTGCGGCGGCACCTGGGTCACCTGCACGAGCTCCGGCCGCGCATCGAGGGACCCGATGTGCTGGAGCGCGATCTCTCGCTCCACAACGACGTGCTCTTCTCGCTCCTCGCGGTCTGCCAGGCCGTCATCGACATCGCCGGCGAGCTCTCGGCTCGTCGGGGAGACCGCTTCGAGGACTACACCCAGGCCGTCCGCAACCTCGCACGGGACGAGCGGTTCCCCCCGGAGCTGGTCCGGAGCCTGGAGCGACTCCCCGGCTTCCGCAACGTGCTCGTGCACGAGTACGTCGCCCTGGATCTCGCGCGGGTCGTCGAGGCGCTGGACGAGCTGGAGCCGATCGAGCGCTTCGCGGCGATCGTCGCCGAGATCGAGGGCGGGGGCTACTCCGAGTAGCCGGCGGTGCCCCAGGAGGGGTCGAGGAGCTTCACGAACCACTTGCCGTTGTCGACCCAGCCCTGCCGCTCGTAGAAGCGGTGCGTGGCGGTCCGCCAGTTGGCGGTCTCGAGCGACATGCGGAAGCAGCCGCGCTTGCGCGCGAGCGTCTCGGCCTCGGCGAGGAGGGCGGCGCCGATCCCGCGGCCGCGCATCGGCTCGGTGACCACGAGGTCGTTCACCCACGCCTGCGGACGCGGGTGCCCGAGGCGCTGGCGGAACTCCATGTCGAGGAAGCCGACGACGCGCCCCCCGACCTCAGCCACGAGCGTGCGGGTCTCGCGCAGCGCGAGGTGCCCGCCGAAGCGGATCCGGTACGCCGGGTTGTTCACGGCCGAGGGCGAGACGTCGCGGCCGAGCTCGACGAGGAGGGCCGCGACCTCCGGCCAGTCGTCGATCCGGGCGGGTCGGATGTGGACCTCCGGCTCGGTCACGGTCGGCTCACCACCCGGTCCCTCACCGCACGAACGCGCACGAGCACGGCGAGGCGCCGCACTTCGGGCACCCCTGCGCGTAGCGCGCCGCGGCCCGCGCGAGGTCCACGCCGGTGAGGTTGGCGAGCGAGGCGAGCCAGGCGAGCACGTCGGCGAACTCGTGCTCGAGCTCGGCCGGCTCGCCCCCGCGGAGCGCCTTCGCGAGCTCGCCCACCTCCTCGGTGAGCCAGCGGAACGTGGCGTCGCGCCCGCGCTTGGCGTCGCGGCGGTAGTACGTGCGGCGGAGCGAGGCCTGCAGCTCGGCGATGTCCATCAGGCAGCCGAGTGTACCGGGGCGGGTCCGGGCTCCGGCAGCCGCCGCGCGATCCCGAGGAGCGCGAGAGCCGCGAGGAACCCGATGCCGAACGCGCCGGCGATCCCGACCCGCAGCTCGGCGCCGAGCACGTCGGCGAGGGCGATCGCCGCGCCGCCGAGCCCGGCCCCCATCGCCACGCCGAGCGTGTCCATGAGGAGCGTGGCCGAGAGCTCGCTCGCCTCCTCGCCGCGGCTCGCCGCGTTCATGACCGAGAGCGGGATCGTCGGGAACGCGACGCCCATGCCGATGCCGGCCAGGGTCCATCCGGCGTAGGAGATCCCGAGGGGCAGGTGCACGAGGGCGGTCGCCGCCGCGAGGAGCCCGACGGCGACGAGCACGGTCCCGAGGACCACGAGCCTCCCGAGCCGCCACCGGGCGACGGCCCGGGACTGCCACCAGCTGCCGAGCGACCAGGCGACGGTCATCGCGGTGAGCACGAGCCCCGCCTCGCCGACCGAGCGGCCGTTCACCCCGGTCAGCATGAGCGTCGCGAAGGAGTCCGCGGCGACGAAGGAGGTCGAGAGCAGGAACGCGGCGGCCGCCGCCGCGGGGAGCCCGGGCCGAGCGGCGAACGTCCCGGCCGGCACGATCCGCCGCAGCGCCGGGACCCCGACGGCCAGGCCGACGGCGACGAGCCCGAGGCTCGCCGGCTGCGGTCGGATCGTGAGCCCGGCGAGGAGCGCCCCGGCGCCGAGCGCGAGCGCGAGCGGGGGGCCCATCGCGATGCGCCGCTCGCGATCCCCGTTTGCCCCGCGCAGCGCGGGGAACGTCAGCACCGCGGCGAGGACGAGCACCGGGAGCGGGGCGACGAACGCGAAGCGCCAGCCGACGGTGGTGACGAGGATCGCGCCGAGGGGCGGGCCGAGCAGCCCGGGGAGGATCCACATGGCGGCGAGGAGCGCGAGCACGCGGGCCCGCAGGGCCTCGGGGTAGCGCTTGGCGACCGTCGCGAGCGAGACCGCGTACACGGCGCCGCCGCCGACGCCCTGGACGAGGCGGGCGAGCACGAGCACGAGCATGCTCGGCGCGAGCGCGGCGAGGAGCAGCCCGCTCGAGTACACGACGAGCGTGACGGCGAGCAGCCGGCGGGCGCCGAAGCGGTCGACGGCGTGCCCGGCGATCGGGATCGCGGCGAACTGCCCGAGCCCGGAGGCGCTGAAGGTCCACCCGTACAGCGCGAGCCCGCCGAGGTCCGAGCGCACCGCCGGCATCACGGTCGCGACGACGAGGATCTGCGTGGCGACGAGCGCCTCGAGCAGCAGCAGCCCCGCGGTGAGACGTCCCCTCGCCCCGGCGAAGACCTCGCGCCAGCGGGCCGGTGGGGTGGTGGGCGTCGGGGCGGGCGCGCTCATCGACCCTGAAGCCTACGGAGCGCCGGGCTCCCCACCGTTGCCCGGCCGCGGAACTTGTCTACCGACCGGTAGAGGATCAAGATCTACCGCATGGTAGAGACGGGTCCCGCTCGCAGGCGGACCTCGATCGTGCGGGCGCTCGCCGGCAAGCGGGTGCTCGTGACGGGGTTCACCGGCTTCCTCGGCCAGGCCGTGGTCGAGCGGTTCCTGCTCGACTTCCCCGACACCCGCCTGGTCCTGCTCGTGCGGCCGCAGCTCGGCTCCACGGGACGCGAGCGCGTCGAGCAGATCTGCTCGCGACCGGCCTTCAACGCCCTCCGCGAGCGGCTCGGTCACGAGGGGCTCGCGGCCCTCATCGATGAGCGCATCGAGGTCGTGGAGGGGGACCTCTCGCGCGAGGAGCCGCTCGAGCTCCCCGGCGACCTCGACGTCGTGATGCACTGCGCGGCGACGGTCTCCTTCGACCCGCCGATCGACGAGGGTTTCCGGACGAACCTGCTCGGCGCCGTCCGGCTCTACGAGGCGGTCGTCGCGAGCGGCTCGCGCCCGCACCTCGTCCACGTCTCGACCGCGTACGTGGCCGGCAACCGACGCGGGGTGATCCCCGAGGCCACGCTCGACCACCGGGTGGATTGGCGCGCGGAGACCGAGCTCGCGCTCCAGGCGCGCCGCGACGTCGAGGCCGCGAGCCGCAAGCCGGAGATGCTCGATCGGTTCCTCGAGAAGGCCCGGCGGGAGCACGGCCGCGCCGGGCCCCAGACGGTCGCCGAGGACGCCGAGGAGCGGCGCAAGGCCTGGGTGACGAAGCGGCTCGTGCACTACGGGCGCGCGCGGGCGCAGACGCTCGGGTGGCCGGACAACTACACGTTCACCAAGGCCATGGGCGAGCGGGCTGCCGAGGAGCTCGCCGCCGAGCACGGCCTACCGCTGTCGATCGTCCGGCCCTCGATCATCGAGTCGGCGCTGCGGCACCCCTACCCCGGATGGATCGAGGGCTTCAAGATGGCCGATCCGATCATCCTCGCGTACGGGCGCGGCGCGATCCCCGAGTTCCCCGGGATCCCCGAGGGCATCGTCGACATCATCCCCGCCGACTTCGTCGTGAACGCGATGCTCGCCGTGGCGGCCACCGTCCCCGAGCCGGGGCGTCCGGCCTACTACCACGTGAGCACGGGGGCTCGGAACCCCCTGCAGTTCAAGGACCTCTACCGGCTCGTGCGCGGGTACTTCCAGGAGCACCCCCTGCCGGTCCAGGGCCGCGGGGACGTGAAGGTGCCCGAGTGGACCTTCCCCGGCGCCATCAAGGTCGAGCGCCGGCTGCGGCAGGCCGAGCGCTTCGTCGAGATCGCCGACCGGGTGGTGAGCCACCTCCCGAAGTCCACGCGCATGCGCGATCTCGTGCGCCGGGTCGACCGGGACCGGGGGCGGGTGGAGTTCGTCCGCCGCTACGCGGACCTGTACGGCGTCTACACCGAGGCCGAGGTCATCTACACCGACGACCGGCTCGCCGAGCTGTGGAACTCGCTCACCAAGGGTGATCGGGAGCGCTTCCCGTTCGACCCGACCGAGGTCGACTGGCGTCACTACCTCACCGAGGTCCACTGCCCGGCGGTCACCGCCGGCGTCCGTGCGCTCTCGGCGGCGCGCGCGGAGCCGAAGGTCCGGATCCGCGAGCGCGAGCAGCTCGTGCTCGCGCTGTTCGACATGGAGGGCACGATCCTGCCCTCGAACGTCGTCGAGTCCTACGTGTGGGCGCGGATGGCCGACCTCCCCTGGGACCGGTGGCCGCAGGAGCTCCTCGACGTCTTCGGTCGGATCCCGTCCTACCTGCTCGCCGACCGGCGCGACCGCGGCGAGTTCCTGCGCACCTTCTTCCGCCGCTACGAGGGCGCGACGGTGGAGGGGATCGAGCGGCTCGTCGACGAGGTCGTGAGCGAGTTCATGCTCCAGAAGGTCTCGGCCGCCGCCGTCCGCCGTGTGCGCGAGCACCGGCAGGCCGGCCACCGCACGATCCTCATCACCGCGGCGGCGGAGCCGTTCGTCCGGCCGATCTCGCCGCTGTTCGACGAGGTCGTCGCCGCGAAGCTCGAGGTGCGGGACGGGGTCTACACGGGCTACCTCGCCGAGCCGCCGCTCGTCGGCGAGGCCCGCGGCGCGTGGCTGCGGCGGTACGCGGAGCAGCACGGGGCGGACCTGAAGGCCTCGTACGCGTACGCCGACAGCCACTCGGACCTCGCGCTGCTGCGCGCGGTGGGCAACCCGGTCGCGGTCTCGCCGGACGCCGCGCTCCTGCGCGTGGCGAGGCGGCGACGATGGCCGATCGAGGATTGGGGCATGTCCGGCGGCATGCCCAGGGTCCGCTTCCCGAGGCCGGTGCGACGGTGACGACCCAGGCGCTCGAGCTGTTCCGCTCGGTCCCGCGGTACCTGGCGGCGCGGGCGCTCGCGGATCGCGCGCCGGGGCTCGTGACCGGGCCGCTCGCCACGCTGCGGCTGGTGAACCGCAAGGACCCCGAGCCGCTCGGTCCCGGGTGGGCCAGGGTACGGCCGATCCTCGCGGGGATCTGCGGCTCGGACCTCGCGACGATCTCGGGGCGCTCGAGCTTCTACTTCTCCCCGCTCGTCTCCATGCCGTTCACGCCGGGGCACGAGGTCGTGGGCGAGCTGCTCGAGGACCTCGAGGACCTTCCGGCCGGCACCCGGGTCGTGCTCGAGCCGGTGCTGCGCTGCGCCGCTCGGGGGCTCGAGCCCTGCCCGAACTGCGCGGCCGGGCTCACCGGCCGCTGCGACCGCGTCACGACCGGCCACATCGCGCCGGGGCTGCAGACCGGCTACTGCAAGGACACCGGGGGCGGGTGGGGTCGCATGTTCGTCGCGCACCGCTCGCAGCTGCACCCGGTGCCGGAGGCGCTCTCGGACCGCCGGGCGGTGCTCGTCGAGCCCCTCGCGTGCGCCGTGCACGCGGCCCTCCGCGCCGAGGTGCCGCCGGACGGAGCGGTGCTGCTGATCGGAGCGGGGACGGTCGGGGTGCTCACGCTCCTCGCGCTGAAGCAGCTCACCCGCGCGGGGCGCATCACCGTGGTCGCCAAGCACGAGCGGCAGCGCCGGTGTGCCGGCGCGTTCGGCGCGACCGAGGTCGTGGGCCCGGGGGAGGCGCTCTCCTCGGTGCGCCGCGCCACGCGGGCGCTGCGGCTGAAGCCGGAGATCGGGCCGGCGTTCCTGCTCGGAGGCGTGGACGTGGCGATCGACTGCGTGGGCTCGCGCGCCTCGCTCGACCTCGCGCTGCGCGCGACGCGCGCCGGCGGGCGGATCGTGCTCGCGGGCATCCCCGTGCAGGGCCCGGACCTCACCCCGCTGTGGTTCCGCGAGCTCGAGCTCGTCGGGGCCTACACCGGCGGGGTGGAGACGCTGCCGGGGGGCGGGCGCCGGCACGCGTTCGACATCGCGATGGAGCTCGCCGCCGCGAACCCGCTCGACGGGATCGTCGGCACGACGTACCCGCTCGGCCGGTGGCGCGAGGCGCTCGACCACGCGCTCGCGGCCGGGCGGCTCGGGACGCTGAAGGTGGCCTTCGACCTGAGGGCCGAGGGCAGCTGAGGAGGGGACGATGGCTCGACCGGGGTTCGTGCTGGAGGTCGACGAGCGGACGCCGCCGCTGCTCGTCCACGAGGGCGAGGGGTTCCGCCTCGAGCGGTTCCCGCTCGGCACGCGGGTCGTGTACCCGCCGGACCCGCTCCCGCGGATCCGGGACGTGCGGGGGGCGATCCGGCACGCGCTCGCCAACCCCCACGGGAGCGAGCCCCTCGAGGCGCTGCTGAAACCGGGGATGCGGCTCACGATCGCGATCGACGACATCTCGCTCCCGCTGCCGCCGATGCAGGCGCCGGACATCCGCCAGCTCGTGCTGGAGGAGGTGATCGAGCTCGCCGCCCGCAAGGGGGTCGAGGACCTGAAGCTGTACATGGCCAACTCGCTGCACCGGCGGATGACCGGCGCCGAGATCAAGCACGCCGTCGGCGAGCGCGTCTACCGCTCCTTCTACCCGCACGACCTGAAGAACCACGACGCCGAGGACCGCGACAACCTGCTCCTCGTCGGGACGACCGAGAAGGGCGAGGAGGTCGAGATCAACAAGCGGGCGGCGACCTCGGACCTCATCGTGT
>Ga0101943_1002637_pt1 | contig 10433 bp, 6 predicted proteins | sample DewCreD2012metaG_5_FD_75244 | JGI IMG/M metagenome (GOLD analysis project Ga0101943, IMG submission 75244) | Hot spring sediment bacterial and archeal communities from British Columbia, Canada, to study Microbial Dark Matter (Phase II) - Dewar... ... | reverse complement strand
CAGCTCCCCACGCTCCCCATCAATATAGGTGATCCCACTCCGACAACTGGCCGTGTTCTGAAAACCCGGATCGTACACCATCAACCCAAAATCCCCCTCCCCAACCTTCACCCGCCGAAACTCCATCGCCCGCACCGCCCCATCCTCAATCGCTATCTCATAGCTCCGCCCCGTCCGATTGTCGATCACCGTCAACGTATCTTTCGCCATAAGTCCTCCTTTCCCGAGCGGCTCGCGCGGATGCGCGGACGCCCGAAAGAACTCTCTTCCGTGAAAATTCCAAAGCAACTCCTGTTCCACGGCCCGTCCACGCCCTTCTCTCCCATCGCCGAAACGCCAGAAGCGTCTTAGATGCTCAGTGCGCTTGATCTAGGTGAAGAAGCAGCTCGCGGGGGCCGCCGCAGCTACGCTCATGGGCTGGGGCATTTAGCCGATCCGATGGGGAGAAATCCCCAGCATCTGGTCGAGAACACAGACCCTCTACGAGCCCCATCCGAAGAGCAGGGTTGCGGCTTTTCCCGCAGGGACGGGCCGTTTTCCGCAGCGCGGGACAGCGCGTCAACGGGATGGGGTCCTAACCTCTTGTGGTTCAAGGCCGAAACAGGGATGCCTTGTGGCACGGGCCTTGCTTCCCTCAATATGCGGGGCCAGGGAGAGGGATATGCGAGAAGTCGAGGCCATCATCGAGCGATATGGGGCCGAGCGGCGCCATGTGATCGCCATCCTACAGGACATTCAGGCGCAGTTTCATTATTTGCCGCGAGAGGCCCTTCTTGAGGTCGCGGCGCGCGTGCGCATTCCCATGATAGACCTCTACAGCATCGCGACCTTCTACAACGGCTTCTCGCTGATTCCACGGGGGGAGCACGTCATCCGGGTGTGCTTGGGCACGGCGTGCCACTTGAAGGGGGGGACGCGCCTGGTCGAGGCCTTGGAACGAGAGCTGGGGGTGCGCCAGGGGGAGATGACATCGGATGGGCAATTCTCTTTCGAGACGGTGCGATGCGTCGGAGCATGCGCCTTAGCGCCACTTGTCCTCATTGACGGACGCTATTATCCGAAGATGACGCAGCGGAAGCTGACGCAGGTGCTCGCCCGATTGCGTCGTGCTCGCCCGGCTGCGGAGATCGCCCGATGAAGATTCGCACGCTGGAGCAGCTGAGGGCGCTCGCGGAAGAGCTTCGCGCGGCGCGCGATCACCGACCCTGCGTGCGCGTGTGCGGAGGGACCGGCTGTCGCGCTCGTGGCAGTGAAGAGGTCCTGGCTCGTTTCAAGACACTGCTGCAGGAAACCGGGTTGGCCGAAGCCGTGGACGTGAAGTTCACCGGATGCCACGGGTTGTGCGAGCGCGGCCCTTTGGTCTCGCTCGCTCCGCAGGAGGTCTTCTACCAAGGTGTGGAAGCCGACGATGTACGCGCGATCGTCACCGAGACGCTCGCGCGCGGCACCGTGATCGAGCGGTTGTTGGCTCAGGACCCGGTGACGGGAAAGCACGCGCGGCGGGAGCAGGAGATCCCCTTCTACCGGCGGCAGCATCGTCTTGTGCTGCGCTTCAACGGCATCCTTGATCCGACCGATATCCGCGAGTACATCGCCGTTGGGGGATATCAAGCCCTCGGCACGGCTTTGACACACCTGACGCCGGAAGAAGTGATCGAGATCATCGAGCGCTCCGGGCTTCGAGGGCGCGGAGGGGCCGGATTCCCGACCGGGAAGAAATGGCGGATGGCGCGCGCGGCTCCCGGCTCGCGCAAGTATGTGATCTGCAACGGAGACGAGGGCGATCCCGGCGCCTTCATGGACCGCAGCGTGCTCGAGGGCAATCCGCACAGCGTCATCGAAGGGATGATCATCGGCGCCTACGCCATCGGCGCCGCGCAAGGGATCATCTACGTGCGCGAGGAGTATCCCCTGGCCGTCCGGACGCTGGAGATCGCGCTCGCCCAAGCCCGCGACTACGGATTCCTCGGCGAGGAGATCTTCGATTCCGCCTTCTCCTTCGACATCGAGATCGTGCGCGGCGCCGGCGCTTTCGTCGCCGGAGAGGAGACGGCCTTGATCGCCGCTGTCGAGGGGAGGGTGAGCGAACCGCGTCAACGCCCGCCGTATCCGGTGCACCGAGGCGTGTGGGGGTATCCGACTGTCATCAACAACGTCGAGACGTGGGCCAACGTCCCCCTCATCATCGAGCGCGGCCCCGAGTGGTTCGCGAGTCTGGGAACGGCGACGAGCAAGGGGACGAAGATCTTCTCGCTCGTGGGCAAGGTCATGAATACAGGGCTTGTCGAAATCCCGATGGGGATGACGTTGCGAGAACTCATCGAGGAGATCGGTGGCGGAGCGCCTCCGCCACGAGAGATCAAGGCCGTGCAGATCGGCGGGCCCTCGGGAGGTTGTCTGCCCAAGGCGCTTTTCGATCTCCCGATCGATTACGAGAGCCTGACCGAAGCGGGCGCGATGATGGGCTCGGGCGGCTTGATCGTCATGGACGATCGGACGTGCATGGTTGATGTCGCGCGATACTTCATGGACTTTTTGCGCGACGAATCCTGCGGGAAATGTCTCCCCTGTCGCGAGGGGACTAACCGCATGTACGAGCTGCTCACGGCGATCTGCGAAGGGCGGGCGACGGAGTCCGATTTGGAGTTGCTGGAGGAGCTGGCTCACGTGGTGAAGGAGACGTCGCTGTGCGGGCTCGGACAAACGGCGCCGAATCCCGTGCTCACAACCCTCCGCTACTTCCGCCCCGAGTACGAAGCGCATATCCGAGAGCGGCGTTGTCCGGCCGGCGTGTGTAAGGCGCTCATCCGCTACGTGATCAATGCCGAGCGATGCACGGGATGTTTGGCCTGCTTACAGCCCTGTCCGCAGCAAGCCATCAGCGGTCAGCTCAAGCAGCCTCACGTCATTTCAGAGGAGCGCTGCATCAAGTGCGGCATCTGCTACGAAGTCTGTCAATTCGGAGCCGTCGAGATCGTATGACGCGCCTCTCTATCAACGGCATCGAAGTGGACCTCGAGCAGGGGACGACCCTCTTGGAGGCGGCTCAGCATCTGGGCATCGAGATCCCCACGCTCTGTTTTCATCCGGGGTTGAGCGCCTATGGGGCCTGTCGCCTCTGTGTAGTCGAATTGGGCGACGGTCGGCTCGTCTCCGCGTGCACGTATCCGGTTCAAGAGGGATTGCGGGTGCGCACGCATTCGCCCCGCGTTCTGCGCGCGCGTCGGATGCTGATCGAGCTGCTGCTGTCGATCTGTCCGAGCTCGAAACGGATTCAGGACCTGGCGGCCGAGCATCAGGTCGAGCGCGTGCGCTTCTCGGTGCGAGATGAGCGTTGCATCCTCTGCGGCCTCTGCGTCCGCATGTGCGCCGAACAAATGATGGCTCATGCCATCGGGTTCGTGAATCGCGGATACCGGCGCCGGATCACGACTCCCTTTGACTTGACCTCGGATGTCTGCCGCCGGTGTGGGGGATGCCTCTACATCTGCCCAGTGTGCGAGCTGCGCTGCCAAGGGCCGGAGGCCCCAAGCGTCGTCTGCGGCTCGTGCGTGACGCCGGCGCCGACGTGTCCTCCTGTGTACGGAGATCTCGCCTGCTATATGGGAGCGGCCGGCGAATGTGGGACGTGCGTCAGGGAGCCGCCGCCCGATCCTCGTTCGTCGGACCTCAGAAGAAGGAGGGAGAGCGTATGAGCTTCTCACGATTGAACGCATCGGCAGCGACGCTCACGAAGAATCGAACCGAGGGAGCGATCGTCTCCCTGAGCGGGATGTGCGCGACGTGTCTGGACGGGTGCATCGGGATGTGCGAGATCGGAAAATCGGCCTATCGCGGAGCCGAGGTCATTTATCCGCAGCCGTTCGGGATCATCACGGCGGCTTCGGAGAAGCGGTATCCGGTGGACTTGTCGCATTTCACGATCCTGGGGACGGTCGTGGGGGCTTGGGGAGCACCTCCCGATCCCGATGTCGCCATCTTTCCGGCCGTCTCGCTGGAACGGCGCATCGGTCGGGATAAAGGGATCAAGCTGAAGCTCCCGATCATCATCCCCGGATTGGGCTCGACGGCCATCGCGAAGAACAACTGGGAAGGTTTGGCCATCGGCGCAGCTATTGCGGGCATCCCGCTCACCATCGGCGAGAACGTTTGCGGAATGGATGAAGAGGCCGAATTCAAGAATGGGCGCGTCGTGCGCTCCCCGGAGATGATCCGTCGGGTGAAGCTCTACAAGGAGTGGCAGCAGGACGGATACGGCGCGATCATCGTGCAAGCGAACGTGGAGGACACGCGGCTCGGCGTACACGAATACGTCATCGCGGAGTTGGGTGTGGAGGCCGTCGAGCTGAAGTGGGGGCAAGGGGCCAAGGACATCGGCGGCGAGGTGAAGATCAAGGACTTGGCGAAAGCGCAGCTTTTGAAGCAGCGCGGTTATATCGTGCTGCCGGACCCGGAGGACCCTCAGGTCATCGAAGCGTTTCAGCGGGGTTCGTTCCATGAGTTCGAGCGCCATTCGCGCATCGGCATGGTGGATGAGGAGAGCTTCCTCCGGCGAGTCGAAGAGCTGCGGCGCGCCGGAGCCAAGTACGTCTTCCTCAAGACGGGCGCCTATCGGCCCGCCGATCTGGCGCGCGCGGTGAAGTTCTCTTCGCTCGCGGGCATCGATCTGCTCACAGTGGACGCCGCTGGGGGAGGCACGGGCATGAGCCCATGGCGCATGATGAACGAATGGGGCATCCCGCCGGTCGAGCTGCACTCGCTGCTGTATCGGTACGCCGACCAACTGGCGCAGCGTGGGGAGTATGTCCCCGATATCGCGATCGCCGGAGGGTTCGCCTTCGAAGACCAGATCTTCAAGGGATTGGCTCTCGGCGCCCCTTATTTCAAACTCATCGGCATGGCCCGCGCGCCGCTGGCGGCGGCCATGGTGGGCAAGACCATCGGACGTCGCATCGAGGAGGGCGATCTCCCCGTTTACGTCGCCCGCTTCGGCGAGACCGTGGAGGAGATCTTCGTCACGGCGCCGGAACTCAAGCGGCGATTCGGGGCGGATTTCAAGCGTATCCCTCCGGGGGCCATCGGCCTCTACACGTACCTGCAACGTCTGGCCCAAGGGTTGCGACAGCTCATGTGCGGGAGCCGAAAATTCGCCCTCGACTATATCAGCCGCGATGACATCGCGGCGCTCACCGAAGAAGCGGCGCGCATCAGCGGCATCCCGCACGTCATGGACGTTGACCGAGCGGTGGCCGAACAGATCCTCAACGGCACGGCCGCTTCTCGGCCGCTCGCCGCACAAGGAATTGGCCGCCGATCGAAAGGAGGGAAAGGATGATCACCGAATACGAAGCGCTGGAGTATCATCGTCAAGGGCGGAAGGGGAAGATCGAGATCGTCCCCACGAAGCCCTGTATCACGCAGCGCGACCTCTCGCTCGCGTACACGCCCGGCGTCGCCATCCCCTGCTTGAGGATCAAAGAGAACCCCGACGACGCTTACGAGTACACGGCCAAGGGGAATCTGGTGGCCGTCGTCTCCAACGGGACGGCCGTTCTGGGACTCGGAGACATCGGCGCTTTGGCCGGCAAACCGGTCATGGAAGGCAAGGCCGTCCTCTTCAAGCGCTTCGCCGATATTGACGCCATAGACATCGAGATCAATAGCCACGACCCGGATGAGATCATCCGCGTCGTGAAGCTGCTGGAACCGACGTTTGGGGGGATCAACCTGGAGGACATCAAAGCGCCCGAATGTTTCTACATCGAGGAGACGCTCAAACGCGAACTGAACATCCCCGTCTTTCACGACGATCAGCATGGGACGGCGATCATCTCCGGCGCGGCGTTGCTGAACGCCCTGGAGCTGGTCGGCAAACGCATTGACGAGGTGAAGGTCGTCTTCAACGGGGCGGGCGCTTCCGGTATCGCCTGTGCACAATATTACCTGCGCTTGGGCGTGCGTCGGGAGAACTTGATCCTCTGCGATAGCAAGGGCGTCATCTATCGGGGGCGCAAAGAAGGGATGAATCCGTGGAAGGAAGCGCTCGCGGCCGAGACCGACGCGCGCACGCTTGCTGAAGCCCTGCGCGGCGCGGATGTCTTCGTCGGCCTTTCGGTGGCCAACTGCGTGACGCCGGACATGGTGCGCTCGATGGCCGAACGGCCGATCATCTTCGCCATGGCGAATCCGGACCCGGAGATCCCCTGGGAAGAGGCGAAGGCCGCGCGCCCCGACGCGATCATGGCGACCGGGCGCTCCGATTATCCCAATCAGGTGAACAACGTCCTCGGCTTCCCCTTCATCTTTCGCGGAGCACTCGACGTGCGCGCGACCACGATCAACGAGGAGATGAAGCTGGCCGCCACGCGCGCGCTCGCCGCTCTGGCGAAGGAAGACGTTCCCGATGCCGTGATCCGCGCCTACGGTGGCGAACGGTTGCGGTTCGGGCCGGAGTATTTGATCCCGAAGCCCTTCGATTACCGCGTGCTGATCTGGGAAGCCTCGGCCGTCGCTCAAGCGGCTATGGAGACCGGAGTCGCGCGCTTGAAGATTGACATCCAGGAGTACAAGGAGCGCTTGGAGAGTCGCCTGGGTAAAGCGCGCGAGGTCATGCGCGTCGTCATCAATCAGGCGAAGCGCGATCCGAAACGCGTCGTCTTCCCGGAAGGGGAGAACGAGAAGGTGCTGCGCGCCGCCCATATCCTCGTGGACGAAGGAATCGCGCGACCGGTCTTGCTGGGAAACCCCGAGCGCATCCGAAGCGCAGCCGAGGAATTGGGGATCGCTCTCGAGCCGATAGAGATCATTGATCCCACACAGTCGCCGAAATTTGAGGAATACGCTCAGGAGCTGTATCAACTCCGCCAGCGCAAGGGGGTGACCATCTCCGAAGCGCGCACGCTCATGCGCAATCCTACCGTCTATGGGGCCATGATGGTGCGCAAGGGCGATGCCGACGCGTTGATCGCAGGCGTGACCCAACATTACCCGGATACGATCCGCCCGGCTCTACAAATCATCCAAATGCGAGATGGCGTCTCGCGCGTCTCCGGGCTTTTCATGATGATCCTCAAGGACAAGGTGTACTTCTTCGCCGACACGACCGTCAACATCGAGCCGACGGCCGAAGAGTTGGCGGAGATCGCCATCTGCGCTGCGGAAGTCGCTCGCCGCTTTCACATTGAGCCGCGCATCGCCATGCTCTCGTTCTCGAACTTCGGGAGCGCCAAACATCGCTTCGTCGAGAAGGTCCGACGGGCGACCGAGATCGTGCGCGAGCGCGCCCCCGACCTCATGGTGGACGGCGAGATGCAGGCCGATACGGCCGTCGTGCCCGAATTGATCGAGGAGCACTATCCCTTCAGCACGCTCAAGGGTGGCGCCACGGTCCTCATCTTCCCTGACCTGCAGTCGGCCAATATCGCCTATAAGCTCGTGCAGCGCTTGGGTGGGGCCGAAGCCATCGGTCCGATCCTCATGGGGATGCGAAAGCCGGTTCACGTCCTGCAACGCGGCTGCGACGTCAAAGACATTGTGAACATCGCCGCCATCGCCGTCGTGGACGCGCAAGAGTTGGAACAAGGCCCGCGCGCCATCAGTTGGGGCACACGCGTGGCGTGATGCGTGATGCGCGCCCGGCGCAGCCCCTGTCGGGAAAGGAAGGCGCCCGCCCTCACGTCCACCGTTGTCTCGCCGACAAGGCTTTGACTACAATTCGACCTCTTGACAGGGTGCGCACAGCACCTATGGCCCTGTGGAGGGATGAGTTATGCGAACGAGGCGTCCGGCAATGGTCTTCGGGAGCGGATTGCTTCTCGCGACGCTGGCGATGGTCGTCGTCCTCACTCGAGAGGGGATCGAAGCGCGGCTCCTCCAGCGGCGCGCCGCACTGGCTGGGATGGCGCGCGTCAAACTCAGCGGCAAATGGGGCTATATTGATCGAACGGGGCGGATCGTGATCAACCCGCAATTTGAAGAGGCGGGCGATTTCTCCGAAGGCCTCGCTCGCGTCAAAACAGGGGGAAAATGGGGATACGTGGATCGAACGGGGCGCTTCCTCATCAACCCGCAATTTGAGGAGGCTGGGGACTTCTCGCAAGGTCTGGCGCGGGTGAAACTCGGGGGGAAATGGGGATACGTGGATCGCCGCGGTGAAGTCATCATCCCCCCTCAATTCAGCGAAGCGAGCGATTTCTCGCGCTCCTTCTGAGAATCTTGGCCTTCCACAAAAGCGGAAGTCCGCCGACACCACAGCGCGAAGCGGGAGCGGCCCCAGCTCAAGATGGCGTCGCCAACGGGCCGAAGGGGTCGAGCCGTTCGGTACCTTCGAGGTGAAACGCTAGGTCTGGCCGGTCTCCTCGAGCGTACGAAGAAGCCAAGAGAGCGCGATTTCCCCCATCTTGGGGGATATGCCCCAGCACGCTGTGGGGAAGATGCGCCTTTTCAACCCCTATCTCAAATCGTTCAACGAGTTAGCGAAACGCAGGGATGAGCGGCGAGGATGGTATAATTCTTGCATGAGGAAGCACATGATCACGAGGTATTCGGAAGTCTTCGCGGTTACGGGTGCTCTTGTGGCAGCAGCGGCAAGGAGTGGACGATGGTTCTCACCATGGAGGCCGAGTCGTTACTCGGAAGTAGCGTGGCGCTCTTCTTGATCCCGCAGGGAGGAGGGGTCCGAAGTCCAATCTGGCTCCGGCCGGGGGTCGGAGGAAGAGAGCACGACCAAATGCGAGACCTGATGCGTCGGCAGAGCGTGCAAGGGCAGCGTGACGGTGAAGGTGCTTCCCTTCCCCACCTCGCTGGTGACGGTGATCGTGCCTCCATATCCGCTGACGATCCGCTGGCACGTGGCCAACCCCAAACCCGTTCCCCGCTTCTTCGTGGTGAAGAAGGGGCGAAAGATCTTGTCCAAGTTCTCCGGGGGGATACCCTCTCCATCATCGGTGACCGAGAGCTTGATCGCCCGCTCTTGGGGATCATAGCTTGTCCGAACGACGATATGGCCGTGCTCGTGCACGGCTTGAATCGCATTGAGCAGGAGGTTGAGGACGACCTTTTGCAACTCGTCGGGGTCTGCGATGATGGAAGGCAGCTCGGGAGCCGGTTGGAACTCCACGGTGACATGACTGTTCACCAATTGGACGCGCGTGGCCGAGACGACATGTTCGACCAACCGGTTCACATCGGTTTGAACGTGGCTGGGCGGGCGCGGGCGCGCGTAGTCGAGCAAGTCGGTGATGATGCGATTGATGCGTTGGATCTCCTCCAAGACGTGACGCAGGACCGAACGATGCGGATCTCCTTCGGGGAGGTCTTCGAGAAGGATCTCCAAAGCGCCCTTCATGCCGGCCAGCGGGTTCTTCACCTCATGAGCGAGACCGGCGGCCATCTCGCCGATCAACGCGAGCTGTTCGGCGCGCGCCATGCGGCGTTCCAGAAGGACTTGCTCGGTGATGTCGGAGACGACATGCACCGTCCCATAGACGCGCCCTTCTTCATCCAGGAGCGGATCCACCGTGACGCGCAGGATTTGACCGTTCGGGCGTTCGATGACTTCGGTGACTTGGCCGGGCACTTCGGCCGTCGCCCGCAAGTCGGCACAATTGGGCAAAGGCGTATCGCGTCCGAGCATGATCATGCAACAGTGATTTCGCAAGATTTGCTCCTTGGGCAGGCCGAGCAAGCGGCCGAGCGCTTCATTGGCCTGGATCACACGCAGGTCGCGCGTATGGACGGAGATGCCATCCCGAATGGCATTGAAGGTGCTCTCCCAGAGCTTGCGCACGCGAAGGTTCTCCTCAAAGAGGCGCGCATTCTCGATGGCGATCCCCAGCTGGTGCCCGATGGCTTCGAGCAGGTCCACGTCACCGATGATCTCTCGCTCGGGATCATAAGTGGCCGTCACCAGCACACCGATCGTCCGCCCATGCGCGATCAAGGGGACGCACGCCATGGCGTGCAGACCCAATTGGCGCACAATGGGACGGGTGATCCGCGGATCGGTGGCGGCATCGCGCAGGAGCAGAGGCTCGCCGCTTACGAAGACGCGACCGGCCACACCCTCGCCGGGTTTCAACCGATCCACGCCTTGGACGTATGCGGGCGGGACTCCCTGTGCCGCGCGCACGCGCAGCTCCCCGGCTTCAGCATCGAACAACATGATCAACGCCATATCGGTCGAGAGCACCTCGGTGATCGTCCGCAACACTTCCTGAAGCAGCGGATCGAGCTCTTGCGCGCGACTGAAGGCGGCCGCCAACGAGCTGAGCGCGGTCAACTTCCGCAGCGTGCGCTCCATATCTTCCAGACCGGCGGCGCGATCGGAGATACGCGGGGCCTCCTCCCGCTCCGTGACCGGCGAAGGCGATGGCGCGCGACGGGAAACGCCTTGCTGCCTTCTGGCTTTCTTTATCGCCATAGCGCTCGAGACC
>Ga0101943_1002636_pt1 | contig 10435 bp, 11 predicted proteins | sample DewCreD2012metaG_5_FD_75244 | JGI IMG/M metagenome (GOLD analysis project Ga0101943, IMG submission 75244) | Hot spring sediment bacterial and archeal communities from British Columbia, Canada, to study Microbial Dark Matter (Phase II) - Dewar... ... | reverse complement strand
GACCGCTCCGTGGGCCGAGAGATGGTCCCTAGTTCGTGGCAGCGGGGTGGTCCCTACTTCGTGGCGAGCGACACCGCAAAGCGTGAACACCGCGACTTTGATTGTTCCGACTGGACCAAGCTCGCCCTCGGAATAACGCTCGACACGCACCATGCCTGAGTCTGGAAAGGTGGCGAAATAGAGATCCAACGCAGCCTGTGCATTACCGCCTTGGAACATCAGAAAGGGTCTGGCTGTTGTCATCACGTGCCTCCATGTCGATTTTGCTGCCTAACCTCTATTTGGACTGGTCTGCCTGGCATACCCTCCCGGTCGGCCGAACGCGAGAGCGTGAGGAAGATCCGCGTCTGGCATCACCCCCTGACCTGCGTCTTCGCCCCCTGGGCGCCCCCACCCCCGGCGGGGACGCTCGACGAAGGAAACGTCACGCCGCGGTCGAGCCCACCTCCCGCTTCAGCGTTGCCCGGAACCCGTCGCGCCAGCTCGGGTACCTCGGCGCCCATCCGAGCTCGCGCTTGGCCTTCGCGTTCGAGGCGCCGCGGATCTCGTTCAGCATCACCAGGACGTGCTCGCCCGCGAGCAGGCGACCCACCCACGCTGGCACTCTGCGCGGGGGCTTCGCGCCGACGATCTTCGCGAACGCGGGCAGCCACTCCGAGACCGGGGACGGCTCGTCGTCGACGACGTTGTACGCGCCGGGGGCTCCGCGCTCGATCGCGGCGAGCGTCGCCGAGGCGGCGTCCTCGACGTGGACGAACGACCACACGCCGGTCCCCGCCCCGGCGATCGGGAACTGCCGGCGCCGGACCGCCTCGACGACCGAGCCGCCCGGGCCCATCGAGGTCCCGGGACCGTAGAACCCACCGTACCGGAGCACGATCCCCTCGAGCCCCTCGGCGCCGAGCACCGCCCGCTCGAGGTACCGGATCGCGTCGAGCGTGGGACGCACCTCCGCCGGCGCGTCGAGGTCGAACGGGTCGTCCTCCGTCTTCACCCATCCGCCCGTGCGCTCGTACGGCCAGGACGCGTAGCTCTGCGCGATGAACCGCCTCGCCCCCGCCTCGCGCGCGGCGGCGAGCAGGTGGTCGGTCCCCTTTGTCCGCAGCCGGTTCGTGCTCGCGAACGCCTGCTCGAACTTCCGCACGTCGCTGAAGCCGGTCAGGTCCGTCATCTGGTGCACGACGACCTCGGGCCGGGCGTCGAGCACCGCCCGGCGGACGCCTTCGGCGTCGAGCCCGTCCATCACCACGCCCTCGGCCCCCATCGCCTGGATCCGCTCGACCTTGGCGGGCGAGCGCGTTGTGCCGACCACCTCGTGCCCGGCCTCGACCACCATCCGGACGAGCGGCGCCCCCACCGCGCCGGTCGCCCCTGCCACGAACACCTTCATCTCACACCTCCTGGGTGGCCTTCACCTGCCTGACGAGACGGACGGCCACGGCGTGACACCTCGGCTGGTGTCACGGGCCCGACCGCCATGCCGTCGGTTAGGATCGGTGGGTGGTGGATCCGGCCACGGAGTTCGAGGAGCAGCGCCCCAGGCTGCTTCGCCTCGCGTACCGGATGCTCGGCAGCCTCACCGAGGCCGAGGACGTGGTGCAGGAGGCGTACGTGCGCCTGCACCAGGCGCTGGCCGATGGCGTCGAGGTCGGGTCACCCGCCGCATACCTGACGACGATCACGACGCGCCTGGCGATCGACGAGCTCCGGTCGGCCCGGGCGAGGAGGGAGCGGTACGTGGGCCCGTGGCTGCCGGAGCCGATCCTGACCGACCGGGTGCCCGACGTCGCCGAGCAGGCCGAGATGGCCGAGTCCCTCTCCATCGCGTTCCTCGTCGTGCTCGAGACGCTCTCGCCGGTCGAGCGCGCGGTGCTCCTCCTGCACGACGTGTTCGGGTTCGGCCACCGAGAGATCGCCGGCATCGTCGAGAAGAGCGTCCAGAACGTGCGCCAGATCGCGGCGCGAGCGCGCAAGCACGTCGAGGCGCGGCGACCTCGGTTCGAGGCGTCGAAGCAGGAGCGAGACGAGCTCGCCCGCCGGTTCTTCGAGGCCGCCGGCGAGGGCGACCTCGACGCGCTGATCGAGCTGCTCGCGGCCGACGCGGTGATGTACGGGGACGGCGGCGGCAAGGTTCCGGCGGTCCGCGAGCCCGTCCGCGGCGCCCGGGACGTCGCCCGGTTCCTCGTGGGGCTCATGCGGCTCGCCACGCGTCAGGGGATGACGCTGCGCCTCTCGCAGGTGAACGGCGAGCTCGGGGCAATCGCATTCGACGCCGGGGGGCGGGTCAACACGGTGCTCTCGCTCGAGCTCTCGGACGGCCGGGTCCGAGCCGTCCGCTCAATCCTGAACCCGGACAAGCTCCATCACCTGGAAGGGTCGATGCGCGGCCGGCGCGACACGCCGACCAGCACCACCGGGTCACGGCCGCGCTGACGGAGCTGTCGCAAGCCGAGCCCGCAGAGCCATAGGTGATGTTGGGGACTCCTCGGGTTTCCGTGGGTGAAGTAGCCCCCGCTTGAGACTTGGATGGTGGCGGCGAGCAGCGCGTTCGGTCCGCGCAGATCCTCAGGGAGGGACAACGGAAGACGCGCACGTGTCGCTCCCGCGGTAGGTTCGGCGGTTCGCTAACCAACCGCACCTTCCCCAGAAGGGGAGACACGTGCGCGTCACCACTGCATTCAACAGGATGTTGGGCCTGCCCGGGGCCACCGTGGCTGGGATCGAGTTCACCCCCGCCGGGATCGTGGTCGCTCTTCACCGGCGACAGCGAAAGCTCCGCTGCCCGGTCTGCGGCCTCACCACGCGGGCCGCCTACGATCGCTCGGTGCGTCGGTGGCGCCACCTCGATCTCGGGGCGGCGAAGCTGTACCTGGAGTCGGAGATCCGAAGGCTCCATTGCCGGCGCTGCGAGAGGGTCATCACCGAAGAGGTCCCGTGGGCCCGCCCCGGCGCCCGGCACACCCGAGACTTCGAAGACGTCGTGGCGTGGCTCGCCCAGCGGGCGGACAAGACCACGATCGCGAAGCTCCTTCGATGCTCGTGGGAGGCCGTGGCAGGGATCGTGGTCCGAGTCGTCGCTTCCTCCATCGACGATCACCGCCTGGACGAGCTCTACCGCATCGGCGTGGACGAGGTCTCCTACCGCATCTCATTTGCGGAGGCGGACGGGAATCGAACCCGCCTGGGAGCTCTCGCCCCCACACCGGTTTTGAAGACCGGGGGGCCCACCAGGTGCCCGGACGCCTCCGTGCTCAGGGTACCCGTGCCGCCGCTCAGCGGTGGAGCCAGGCGAGCATCGCTCGGCTCCCGGCGTCGAGCCGGTGCAGGCCGAGCTCGAGCGCGAGCTCCACGGCCCGTGCGAGCTCGTCGCGGGTGGGCCGCCGCGCGATCTCGGGGTAGTGCCCGCCGAGCACGAGCCCCTCCGGACGGTACTGGCCCATGAGGTTCACGTACGTCTCGGGCCCGAGCTCCTCGGCGATCCACCGCAGGATGCGCTCGGTCTCCTCGAGCATGCCCGGCATCACCAGATGCCGCAGCAGCAGGCCGCGAACGGCGAGCCCGCGCTGGTCGAGCTCGAGCGGGCCGACCTGCCGGTGCATCTCGAGGATCGAGCGGCGGGCGACCTCGGGGTAGTCGGGGCGGCGCAGGTACCGGCGGGCGCGCTCGGGGCTCCAGAGCTTGAAGTCCGGCATGTAGATGTCGACGACGCCGTCGAGCAGCGCGAGCGACTCCTCCGAGTCGTACGCGCTCGTGTTGTAGACGATCGGCAGGCGCAGGCCGTGCTCGGCCGCGACCGCGAGTCCCTCGAGCAGCTGGGGCACGACGTGCTCGGGCGTCACCCAGTTGATGTTGTGGCACCCGCGCGCCTGGAGCTCGAGCATGAGCTCGGCGAGCCCCTCGGCGTCGACCTCGACGCCCCGGACCTCCCAGGAGATCTCGAAGTTCTGGCAGAAGACGCAGCGCAGGTTGCAGCCGGCGAGGAAGATCGTGCCGCTCCCGGCCCAGCCGCGGAGCGGGTCCTCCTCGCCGTGGTGGGGGAAGGCGGAGGCCACGATCGCGCGCCGCCCGACGTGGCAGATCGAGCGCTCGTCGCGGCGGCGGTCGACCCGGCAGCGGCGCGGGCACACCCGGCACACGGGGCCGAGCAGCCCGAGGGCGTGCCCGGCACGGCGGGCGAGCTCGCCCGTCCGCGCGAGCGCGAGGTACGAGGGCTCCCGCGCGCCTCCCACGATCCGGTGTTCGGGCGCCCGCACCGAACCCACCTCCCGTCCCGAACCTTATCCCGGCCTGGTGCGTACCTTCACCGTCCGTTAGCACGGCCGCCCCTAGGGTCGGCGAGGAAGGTCGGGAAAGGGGGAGGCCATGAGGACCAGGTCTCGGATGGTGATGGGGGCGCTCGCGATGCTCGTGCTCGCGACGCTCGCGGCGGCGCCGGCCGCCCAGGCGAAGGCCGGGGACGTGATCGAGCGCGGCTCGTGCTCGGACGCGAGCACGTGGAAGCTCAAGCTCTCGCAGGAGAACGGCAAGATCGAGGTCGAGTTCGAGGTCGACCAGAACGTCGTGGGCGACGTCTGGCGCGTGCGGATCCTCCACGACGGCGAGCTCGTCTTCTCGGGCAGGCGGACCACGCAGGCCCCGAGCGGCTCGTTCGAGGTCCGCATCGTCGAGCCGAACCACGCCGGCACCGACCGGTTCGTGGCGAGGGCCCGGAACCTCTCGACCGACGAGGTGTGCCGGGGCGTCGCGACCTTCTGACCCCGGCCGCACGCGAGGAGGGGGCTCGACGGGGCCCCCTCCTCGCACGTCCGGGGCCCGCGGCGGGACCCTGGGCCCGGCCCGGCCGGGACCTTCGGCCCTGACGCGCGCCCGCCCCTCCCGGTACTCCGGGTCCGTCGACCGGACACGCAGGAGGGAGGGTATGGACGTCACGCTCTCGGTGATCAAGGCGGACACGGGCGGCTACGTCGGCCACACGGACGTGCACCCGGAGATGATGCAGGTCGCGCGCGACCGGGTCGCGCGCGCGGTCGAGCAGGGGCTCCTGCTCGACGGGCAGGTCTCGCGCGTCGGCGACGACCTCGCGCTCATCATGACCCACGAGCGCGAGCCGAACGACGCGGACATCCACGGCTTCGCCTGGGACGTGTTCCAGGCGACGACGGAGGTCGCCAAGCGCCTTGGCCTGTACGGGGCGGGGCAGGACCTCCTCTCGGACGCGTTCAGCGGCAACCTCCGCGGCCTCGGCCCCGGGTACGCCGAGATGCGCCTGACCGAGCGCCCGAGCGAGCCGATCGTGGTGTTCCTGGCGGACAAGACCGAGCCGGGGGCCTTCAACTACCCGCTCGCGCGGATGTTCGCCGACCCCTTCACGACGGCCGGGCTCGTGATCGACCCGGCGATGCACGACGGCTTCGAGTTCGAGGTCCTGAACCTCCTCGAGGACCAGGTCATCCGCCTGCGGACGCCCGAGGACTACTACGACCTCCTCATGCTGATCGGCTCGCCGCACCGGTTCGTCGTGCGACAGGTCTTCTCCCGCCAGAAGCAGATGGTGGCGGCGACGACCTCGACCCAGCGGCTGTCGCTGCAGGCCGGGCGGTACGTCGGCAAGGACGACCCGGTCGCGATCGTGCGGTGCCAGAGCGGTCTGCCGGCCCTCGGCGAGGTGCTCGAGCCCTTCTCGTACCCGCACATCGTGAGCGGGTGGATGCGCGGCTCGCACTTCGGGCCGCTCATGCCGACCTCCTACGAGGACGCGACGCCCGCGCGCTTCGACGGGCCGCCGCGGATCGTGGCGCTCGGGTTCCAGCTCACGCAGGGCAAGCTCGTCGGCCCGCGCGACCTGTTCGCCGACGTGAGCTTCGACCGCGCGCGGCGGATCGCGCTCGAGATCGCCGACCACCTGCGGCACATGGGACCGTTCGAGCCGCACCGCGCCGGCATGGACGAGCTCGAGTACACGACGATGCCCGAGCTCATGAAGCGGCTGCAGGCCCGCTGGCAGCCGGTCGAGGGCTGAGGTCACCGGCGTCCCGGGCGAGGCGTGCCCGTGCTCGCCCGGGACGCCACTACCTGGCGCCCGCGGGGCGTTTGCATGCATCATGCATGCATGTCGCCGGGTCGGGGTACCATGCATGCATGAAGACGGTCCAGGTGCGGAACGTGCCGGACGAGACCCACGCGGAGCTCCGCCGCCGCGCGGCGCGCGCAGGCATGTCGCTGCAGGGATACCTCCTCGCTGCCCTCAACGAGCTCGCGGCTCGACCGACGGTCGAGGAGGTGCTGGCGAGGGCGAACGGACGCTCCGGCGGTCGTGTCGGGCTGGCGAGGGCGGCGGCCGACCTCCGCGCCGAGCGGAGACGGCGGTGATCGTCGTCGATGCGTCCGTCCTGGCCAACGCGCTGGCGTACGACGGTTCCGACGGCGACCTGGCTCGTGATCGGCTGCGCGCGGACCCCTCGCTGCACCTCCCGCACCTCGCCGATCTGGAGGTGCTGTCGGTGCTCCGGCGTCGAGCCGCGACCGGGGATCTGGAGGAGCGGCGAATCCGTCTCGCCCTTGCCGACCTGCGCGACCTCCCCGTGACGCGGTACCCGCATCTGCCGTTCGCCCCGCGGGCGTGGGCGCTCCGCTCCAACCTGACCCCCTACGACGCCGCCTACGTGGCGCTCGCCGAGACCCTCGGGTGTCCCTTCGTGACCGCCGATGGCGCCTTCGCGCGCGTCCCCAACCTCCGCTGTTCGGTCGAGGTGCTCCGGACGCGCTGATCCGGTCCCCGAGCTCGACACCCGGCCCTGCCGCGTTCTAGTCTGTAGCAGACTAGTTGCTTCGGAGGTGCCGGATGCGGGTCTCGAGGGTGGAGGTGGTGGTGCTCGGCCTGCTCGCCGAGGGGCCGCGGTACGGGTACGAGCTGCTCGAGCGGTTCCGCGAGCGCGCGATGGGCTCGTGGGTCGAGGTCGGGCGCGCCTCCGTGTACCAGGCGCTGCGGCGGCTCGAGGCCGCGGGGGCGATCGCCGGGCGCCAGCAGGAGGGGGCCGAGGGCCCCGACCGGCGCGTGTACCGCATCACGAGCAGCGGTCGGGCACGTCTGCGGGCCGGCCTGCGGGAGCGCGCGACCGAGGCCCGTCCCTACGCGAGCGAGGCGGCTCTCGCGCTCGGGTTCCTGCACCTGCTCACGCCGCAGGAGGCCTCGCGAGCCGTGGAGGCCCGGGCCGAGGCGCTCTCGGCCCTCCGGGACCGTCTCGCCGCCGAGCGCGAGCGTATCCCCCCGCACGGCCCGGCGGGCGCGCTCGCGGCGCGGATGCTCGAGCTCCAGGACGCCCTCGCCGAGACCGAGGGGCGCTGGCTCGAGAGGCTCCGTGCCGACCTCCCCCGGCTCCGGCGTTCCTGAAGTTCCCCTGGTGGGAGGCTCGGTTCCGTCGGTGGGGTGGCCTACCATGGACGGGCGATGGAGGCCGCCTTCTTCGACCTCGACAAGACGATCATCTCGCGCTCGAGCTCGCTGGCGCTCTCGCGCCCGATGTACCGGGCGGGGATGGTCACCCGCGGCCAGCTCCTGCGCGGGGCGTACGCGCAGCTCGTCTACGCGCTCGTCGGTGCGGACGAGAAGAAGATGGAGCGGCTGAAGGAGGGTATGCTCGCGCTCACGAAGGGGTGGGAGCGGGCCGAGGTCGAGCGCCTCGTGCGCGACGTCATCGTCGACGTCATCGACCCCTACGTGTACCAGGAGGCCCTCGACCTCATCGCCCAGCACCGGGAGCAGGGGCGGCTCGTCTTCATCGTGAGCTCCTCGCCGGAGGAGGTCGTCCGGCCGCTCGCGCGGCACTTCGGGATCTCCGGCGTCATCGCGACCCGAGCGCGGATCGAGGACGGCCGCTACACGGGCGAGCTCGAGTTCTACTGCGCCGGCGAGGGCAAGGCGCAGGCGATCCGGGATCTCGCCTCGCGGGCCGGGATCGATCTGTCCGGCTCCTACGCGTACTCGGACTCGATCAGCGACCTGCCGATGCTCGAGGCGGTCGGGCACCCCGTCGCGGTCAACCCCGACCGGGACCTCCGCAAGGTGGCGGAGGAACGGGGCTGGGAGATCCTCGACTTCCGCCGGCCGGTGCGGCTGCGGACCCGGATCGCGCAGACCGCGGCGCAGCCGAGGACCCAGATCACGGCCGGCGTGGTCGCCGCGGCCGCGGCGGCGGGCATCCTCACCTGGGTGTGGCTGCGCTCGCGCACGGCCCGCGCGCCCGAGGCCGCGTAGGGCCCCTCCGGTTCACCCGACCCGGACGACCTCCCAGGTGCCGCGGCCGTCGTCGCAGTTGGTCCGGTACGAGCCCCTCAGGACGTCGCCCGAGAGCCTCCCGGTGAAGGCGTACGTGATCTCGCGCTCCGATGCCCGGAACTCCACCCGCGCCCCGTCGATGGTTCCCGAGAGCGTCCCGTACGCCAGACACGGGGAGCCGCTCATGGCGAGGGATCCGGAGAGCCTGGAGCCATGCTGCTCGAAGGTGATGTCGAGGGGGCCCGAGAGCATGTCGGGCGTCGAGTTGGCCCAGGTCCCGCTCCAGGTCCCCGTCAGCTCGGGGGCAGGGACGCCCCCGCCCGTGCCGCCGCCTCCGCCCCCACCGTCGACGGTCGGGGTCGCCGCGGGGGTCTCGGTGGGCGTGATCTCCTCCTCCGGGGTGGGTGACGGAACCGCGGTCGGGGACGCGGTCCCGTCCTCGAAGTGGGTGGGGAAGGACGTGGGCGTCGGCGAGGCGGTCCCGGGCGAGGCAACCGGCGATGGCTCGCCGTTGCCCCACGTGAGCCATACCGCCCCCGCAACGCCGATCGCGAAGATCCCTATGAGCGCAAGGACGCGAGTCCTCACGGCTTCGAGTGTAGCCCTGTCGCCCAGGGGCCGGCGTGCGGATTTGACAGTTCCGACGGGCTGGGAGAAGATGCGGACCAGGAGCAATGTGCCCGCGCCGATCAGTGACGGGCGGCACCGCCCGAGGACCTCCTCGATCCCCTTCCGCATCCTCTAACGGTGGACCCGGGCTGGCGTAAGCGTCCAGCGGCATCGGGTTCACCCCTTCGGTCAGGAGGTTGCTTCCATGCGACGAACGACGTATCCACGCGCGAGATCCTGGCTCGGGGTCCTGGCTGTGTGCGTGCTCGTGGTCGCGACGGCGGCAGCCGGTGTGCCCGCGACTGCGGACGCCCTGGCGCCACCCTGGAACGGTGAGCCCGTGAGCCGGGGGCTCGGACCAACCTACGGCGAGACGTGGTGCGCCGACCCCTCGGTCGAGCCCGGCATCGCGGGGGTCCAGGGGCCGCCGCTCGCGATCATCCCGTACGGGGCCATCCGCTGCACGCTGGAAGGGTTCGAGCAGGAGGCCGCGGACGCCGGTGTGCCGGACCGGATGGAGGTCGAGGTCATCGGGCGATCGGTGCTCGGTCGCGACATCTACGGCGTCGTGGTGAACGCGCTCGAGACCCCGGAACAGGTCCGCGACTACGAGCGGTGGCTGGCGATCCGCTCGATGATGCTGACCGACCCGGCCGGGGCTCAGGCGCTCCTCGCGACCTACGGCGACGAGGTGAAGATCCCGATCTTCATCGAGGCCAACATCCACGGCGGGGAGCGGGAGGGCACCGACGCGATGATGCAGGTGATCCGCGACCTCGTGACGACCCCCTACGGGGCCAACGAGACCGTGGACGAGGTGCTCGACCACGCGATCGTCGTCGTCATCCCGACCACGAACCCCGACGGGCGCGTCGCCGGCACGCGGGCGAACGCGAACGGCTTCGACATGAACCGGGACCTGCTGGTCCAGTCCCAGCCGGAGATGCAAGCGAACATCGCCTACCAGCTGCGGTGGCTCGCCCCGGTGGCGCTCGCCATGCACGGCTACTACAACCCGACGCTGATCGACGGGCTCACGAAACCGCACAACCCCGGCATCGAGTACGACAAGTTCGCCTACTGGAACCAGCGCCGGCTCGATGCGAACGAGGCGGCCCTCGCGGCCATCGACCGGGGGGTTCAGCGCCCCGTGAACCACTGGGGTGCGGCCGGGAACACCACGCCACCCGTCGGCCCGTACTACGCCGAGGGATGGGACGACTGGGGTCCCTTCTACACCCAGACGTACATGGCCCTGTACGGGGTCGACAGCTCCACGGTGGAGATGTGCAACAACGTGGCCTGCGGCGGTCGCCTCGGCTCCAAGCGCGAGCAGTACCTGCTCTTCTACTCCTCGGCCGACTTCTGGATCGAGAACCGTCAGGCGATCCTCGACGATCAGCTCGAGGTGTTCCGACGGGGCAGGTCGGGCGAGCCCAGGCCGGAGTGCTGCGACGATCCGCTGCTGCAGGAGCGCGGGTTCACGGAGGACCAGCACAACTGGATGGTGGAGCACCCGAGGGCCTTCGTGATCCCCTTCGACGGCGGCGC
>Ga0101943_1002635_pt1 | contig 10435 bp, 9 predicted proteins | sample DewCreD2012metaG_5_FD_75244 | JGI IMG/M metagenome (GOLD analysis project Ga0101943, IMG submission 75244) | Hot spring sediment bacterial and archeal communities from British Columbia, Canada, to study Microbial Dark Matter (Phase II) - Dewar... ... | reverse complement strand
TGACGGTTTTGGGATAGGCTCTAAGGAAGCGTTAAGACGCGGCGGTGTTAGGACGCGGCGGCGTTAAGACGCGGCAGCGGCCCAACGTCAGGCGTGCACCTGGACCCGCCCGGGTACACGCCCCCAGCAGGTCGCGCGGCGGGTCCGGGAGCTCTCGGCGGTGGCCCAGGCTCTCGGCGACGGTCTGGGACGACCTCAGAACGTCGTCAGGTACCGGTCGACCTCCCACGGGTGCACCCGGCTGGCGTACTCGCGCCACTCCAGCCGTTTCGCCTGCCGCAGGTGCTCGACGATGTGCTCCCCCAGGGTCGCGCAGACCACCTCGTCGGCCAGCAGCTCCCGCATGGCCTCGTCCAGCGTGCGGGGCAGCACCCGGATGCCCAGCTGGTCCAACTCGTCTTCGGTCATGGCGTAGATGTTGCGGTTCAGCGGCGGCCCCGGATCCAGCCGCCGGTCGATGCCGTCGAGGCCAGCAGCCAGCATGACGGCCAGGGCCAGGTACGGGTTGCAGGAGGGATCGGGCATCCGCAGCTCCACGCGGGTGGCGCTGCCCCGCGCCGCCGGCACACGCACCAGGGGCGAGCGGTTGCGCTCGGCCCATGCGATGTAGACCGGCGCCTCGTACCCGGGCACCAGCCGCTTGTAGGAGTTCACCAGGGGGTTGGTGACCGCGGTCATGCCGCGCGCGTGGGCCAGCAGCCCTCCGGTGTAGTGCAGGCAGGCCTCGCTGAGCTGATAGGGACCGTGCGGGTCGTAGAAGGCGTTGACGCCGTCGCGGTAGAGCGACTGGTGGGTGTGCATGCCCGAGCCGTTGATGCCGGCCAGGGGCTTGGGCATGAAGGTGGCGTGCAGGCCGTGGCGCCTGGCGATGGTGCGCACCACGAACCGGAACGTCGCCACGTTGTCGGCGGTGCGCAGCACGTCGGCGTACCGGAAGTCGATCTCGTGCTGCCCTGGCGCTACCTCGTGGTGGGCGGCTTCCACCTCGAACCCCATGGCCGACAGCGCCGTGACCATGTCGGCCCGGGCCTCCTCGCCCTTGTCGACCGGCGCCAGATCGAAGTAGCCGGCCCGGTCGTGCGTCTGCAGGACGGGCTGGCCCGTGGCGTCCAGGGGGAAGAGGAAGAACTCGCACTCCGGTCCGGCCATCATGGTGAAGCCGCGCTGGGATGCCGCCGCGATGGCTCGCTTGAGCACCGACCGCGGGTCGCCGGCGAACGGCTCACCGTCGGCGGTGTAGACGTCGCAGATCAGGCGCGCCGTGATCCCCTCCTGGTCCTTCCACGGGAAGACGGCGAACGTGGCCGGGTCGGGGATCAGGTACATGTCCGACTCCTCGATGCGCACGAACCCCTCGATCGAGGAGCCGTCGAACATGATCTCGTTATCCAGCGCTTTTTCCAGCTCGTCGACGGGGATCTCGACGTTCTTGAGGACGCCCAGGATGTCGGTGAACTGCAGCCGCACGAACCGTACGCCGCGCGCCGCGGCCTGCTCGAGGACCTCCGCTTTGGTCATGGCGTCGCCTCCGGGCTCGGGAGATGGTCCGGACGCTGCTGGCACCCCTGCCGCCGTGGCACGCGACGTGGACCTCGCCGTCCACCGTGGGGCGCCAGCGCTCGCGCCCACGCGCGGCGCCCGGTGATGGACGCGCTACCTCGTTGTCCTGCCAGCGGGAGGCGCGGGCCCCACGAGGGTCCAACCAGAGTCCAGCCGCACGATACCACCTGGGGCCGGGCGGCGGGAAGGGGGCGGGCGCGGGCGGCGGGGTGGGAGCCACGGGCGGGGGGTGGGAGGCAAATACAGCGGGCGCTCGATGGACACCTTCGCCCCCAGGGGCTACGGTCACTGCAGGAGGGCCGGCCATGGTGACCACACGGGAGGACGCCATCCGCCGCGCCGACGAGGAGCTGGAAGGGCGGCGCTTCGCCGGTATCTGCGGGGCCTACTTCGAGGGCGACCCTGGTTCGAGCAGAACGTCCCGGCCTGCTCGCGCCAGGAGGAGGTCGAGCTGCGGAACATCTGCCCCATCTACACCTGCGCGCGCATGCACGGGGTGGAGCACTGTGGGGTGTGCCAGGAGTTCCCCTGCCACCTGCTGCTGCTCTTCAGCGCCCACGACCCCACACCGGGCGCGCGCGTCGTCTCGGCCGCCATGCGGGCGAGCCTGGGCGAGCGTGCGTGGGCGGCGTGGGCCAGGGAGCGCTCGTTCACCGGGGTGCTCTGCCCGCTGCAGCCGCGATCGCGGTAGGGGCGCACTTCTACGCCATCGTCGTCGAGAAGAGCACCGGCCTCGGGGCGTTCGAGCTTCTAGCGGCGCGGACGGTCTGTACGCCCGGAAGCCGGGCCGCACATGGTCGGGCCGTACCCAGGAGGTGACCCTCGTGGGGGCGACCCAGCGTGCGCTGTGCCCGGGCGTGTTGTGGGCACGCGACCGCCCGAGCATACTGGAGAGGTATGGAGCCCGCCGCGCTCTCCCCCGAGGCCCTCGCTCTGCTCACCTTCCTGGCCGCCCTGGCCACCGCCATCGCCACGGGGCTGGGCGGCGTGCCTTTCCTGTTCGCCTCCGCGCTCCCGCAGCGCCTGCTGGGCCTGGCCTGGGGAGTCAGCGGCGGCATGATGCTGTCGGCCTCGGTCTTCAACCTGGTGTTCGAGGGCGTGCAGCGTGCCGGGTACACCGTCGTGGCGGCGGGCGTGGCCCTGGGCGCGCTGTTCTTCTGGGTCGCCGAGCGGCGTCTGCACCACGCGCACCCCAACTTCTACCACCTGCAGGGCGCGCCGGCGCGCCGGGTGCTGCTGGTCATCGGCGCGATGTTCGTCCACAGCATCTCCGAAGGCGTGGCCATCGGCGTGGGGTTCGGGTCGGGCGAACTGTCCCTGGCGGTGCTGCTGACCATCGCGCTGGCCATCCACAACATCCCCGAGGGGCTGGCCGTGTCCTTGCCGCTGCGGGCGGAGGGGTTCTCGGGGTGGGCCTGTATCGGGTGGGCGATCTTCACCAGCCTGCCCCAGCCGGTCCTGGCGGTGCCCGCGGCACTGGCCGTGGCGCTCTTCGCGCCGCTGGTCCCCATCGGCTTCGGGTTCGCCGCCGGGGCCATGGGCTTCCTCGTGTTCAGCGAGTTGCTCCCCGAGGCCCTGGAGCACACCGATCGCAACGACGCCGCCGCCGCAGTGGTGGTCGGGTTCCTGCTCATGATGCTGCTGCAGAACGTGCTGCAATAGCGCCGCGGCGGCGCGTCCGAATGCCGCCGAGGCGTACACCTGCACCGGTCAGCCGCGGGACGTGCTGCAACAGGGCCGCGGCGGGGCGTACAATGATCGTGAAGCGTCGGGCCGTGCCGTGCCCGGGACGCGAGGAGCCTCCCCCGCTCACGCCGTGCAGGGCGGGAACCCGCGAGGAAGAGTGCGTGCCATGCGAGAGAGCGAGATCCGTTTGGGCCTGACCTTTGACGACGTGCTGCTGGTACCCAAGCGCTCCGCGGTGGAGACCCGTGCGCAGGTGTCCACCCGGACGCAGTTCACCCGACAGATCGCCATGGCCATCCCCATCGTGAGCGCCAACATGGACGCGGTGACCGAGAGCGAGATGGCCATCGCCATCGCCCGTGAGGGCGGCATCGGGGTCATCCACCGCTTTCTGCCCATCGAGCGGCAGGTGGCCGAGGTGCGGCGTGTCAAGCGCGCCGAGAGCGTCGTGATCGAGGAGCCCTACACCATCGAGCCCACCCGGCCCATCCGCGACGCCCTGGCGTTCATGGACGAACATGGCTCCGCGGGGCTGCTGGTGGTGCAGGACGGCCACCTGCTGGGGATGGTCACGGCGCGGGACCTGCTCTTCGAAGACGACCTGGACAAGCCCGTGGCCGCGGTCATGACCCCTCGGGAGCGCCTGGTGACCGCGCCTCCGGGCACCGGCTTGGAAGAGGCGCGCCGGATCCTCCACGCGCACCGCATCGAGAAGCTGCCGCTGGTGGACGGCAACGGCAGGCTGGCGGGGCTCATCACCAGCCGCGACATCCGCAGCCGCCTCAAGCACCCCGACGCCACCAAGGACGAGCGCGGCCGCCTGCGCGTGGGGGCGGCGGTGGGGATCCGCGGCGACTACCTCGAGCGCGCGGCGGCCCTGGTGGCCGAAGGGGTGGATGCCCTCGTGCTGGACGTCGCCCGCGGGCACACCGAGACGGCGCTGGCTGCCCTGGAGCGACTGCGCGCGCGCTTCCCCGACGTGCCGCTCATCGCTGGCAACGTGGCCACGGCCGAGGGCACGCGCGACCTGATCGCCAGGGGCGCCGACGCGGTCAAGGTGGGCGTCGGCCCCGGCTCCACGTGCACGACCCGCGTGGTCACCGGTGCCGGCGTGCCGCAGCTCACGGCGATCATGGACTGCGCGCGCGCCGCGGCCGGCACCGGCGTCCCCATCATCGCCGACGGCGGCATCCGCAGCTCAGGCGACATCACCAAGGCCCTGGCCGCCGGGGCCAGCACCGTCATGCTGGGCAACCTGCTGGCCGGCACCGAGGAGAGCCCCGGCGCCACGGTGGTGCGCAACGGCCGGCAGTACAAGACCTACCGGGGGATGGCGAGCCTCTGGGCCACGGCGCGCCGCCGGGCCCTCGAGTCGCCGGTCGACGACGAGGACCTCAGCCAGATCGTGGCCGAGGGCGTCGAGGCCCTCGTGCCCTACCGCGGCAAGGTGGCCGACGTGCTCACGCAGTTGGTGGGCGGGTTGCGCTCGGGGATGAGCTACTGCGGGGCCCGCACTATCCCCGAGCTGTGGGCCAACGCCGCGTTCATCCGCATCACCCCTGCGGGGCTGCGGGAGAGCCTGCCGCACGACGTGGAGTTGCTGTAGCCAACCACCGGGGCGCTGGCCTCCGGTCCCGTCGATGCCGCCATGCCGCGCGGCTCAGCTCGGCGCCAGGTCCAGCCGGTAGCCGATCCCGCGGATCCCCACGATGCGGACGCCACCGTGGGGCTGCAGCTTCCGGCGCAGCCAGCCGATGTGCGTGTCCAGCGTCCGGGTGTCGCCCACGTAGTCCGCGCCCCAGACGTCGTGCAGGAGCCGCTGGCGGCGGACCACCTTGCCCTGGTGGCGGAGCAGGAGGCGCAGCACCTCGAACTCCTTCACCGACATGGCGACCGGCTGGCCTGCCACCGTGACCTCGTGGCGCTCCACGTCCAGCACCACTTGCCCCGCCACCAGCCGGCCTTCCCGTCCCGCGCGCACCACCAGCGTCTCCATGACGTTGGCGATGTCCTCGCACCGGTCGGTGGCGGCTTCCAGGAACTCGCAGATGTCCTTCCACTTGATGATCTCGCGGGCGCTGGCACCGTTGGCGAACAGGTGCTCGATCGCCTGGCGCAGGGCGTCGTCGGCCAGGTTCTCCTGCCGGTGGAGCGCTCGGGTGTGCGGGAAGACGTCTTCCGTGCGCCCGAGGCTGCCAGTCGCCAGGCGCAGTTCGCGCGCCGCCGCCAGGACCGCCTGAGCCAGCGTGCGGGCGGGGCCGATCGGGCGCCGGATGCGGTGGATGGCCAGGCGCGCGGCAGCCGCCTCGATGGCGTCCAGCACGTCGTCCAGCAGGCCGACCAGGGTCTGCAGCGCGGTGCGGTCGGGGCGCTCGATGCCCTCCGTCCCCAGCAGGTCGAACAGGTCACGGGCGATGGCATCGCCCTGGTGTTCCAGCTCGCGGATCACTGGCCAGGTGGCTGCGGGGTCCTCGCGGCCTTCCAGCAGCGTGGCCAGGGCCGTGGCCGCCCGCTCGATGGTCGCTGCCATCTCCTCCAGCAGGGCATACTCCCGCGGCACCGAGGCCCGAGACGCGATGGGAGATGGGCGCGACGGTACGACCATGCGGGCTCCCGTGGCGGGCGACTGTCGGGTGGTACCACCCGGCCCCCTGGCCCATTATAGCCTGCACCATGGTGTTCCCTCAGTACCATCACTGGTGCGCCGCCGCAGGGTCGGGGCACGGCTGAAGAGGGCCGAAGAAAGGCATGGTTCCCTCAGTACCATCACTGGTGCGCCGCCGCAGGCCCAGGTGCGCCATGACCGCCTGCGTCGTCCCCGTGTCTCCTCAGGGGTTCAGCTCCCGCAGCTCCCCGGTGGCGATGTAGATGACCCGTTCGGCGACATTGGTGATGTGGTCGGCCGCACGCTCCAGATGCTGGGCGACGATGAGATGTTCCAGCACGAGGTCCATGGCCAGCGGCGGGGCGCCCGGCTGCGCGATCAGCTCCTGGAACACCTGCGCCCGCAGGGCGTCGACGGTCTCCTCCAGGGGGACGACCGTCAGCGCCCGCTCCGCGTCGCGCCGCCGCCACGCTTCCAGCGTCTGGTCCAACATGCCCTGGACCAGGGCCTCCATCTGCCCCAGGAGGGCCACGGTCGCAGGCAGCGTGGCCGGAACCCGCCGGGTCGCGCGGGCGATGGCCTCGCCGTGGTCGGCCAGCCGCTCCAGGTCCGTGGCGATCACCAGCACCGACGCCAGCCAGCGCAGGTCGCCGGCCACCGGCTGCTGGGTAGCTAGCAACTCCACCGCGCGCTGCTCGATCGTGAGCCGCATGGCGTCTATGAGGCTGTCGCCCGCCACGACGGCTTCGGCGTCGGCCACGTCCCGTCGCCGGAAGGCGTCCACGGCGCGATGGATGGCCTCCCCGGCTGCCCGGCCCAGGCGGTGCACGTCGTCCTCCAGCGCCAGCAACGCGGCCGTGAAGGCTTCCCGCAGACGGCTGTGCCGATGAGGCATGTAATCCTCCCGGGTTACCCGAAACGGCCGGAGATGTAGTCCTCCGTCCGGGGGTCCTGCGGATGCGTGAACAGGTCAGCGGTCGGGCCGGTCTCGACCAACATGCCGCCCAGCATGAAGGCGGTGACGTCGGAGATACGGGCCGCCTGCTGCATGTTGTGGGTGACGATGATGATGGTGTACTCCTGGCACAGCTGGCGGATCAAGTCCTCGATGCGGGCGGTGGCAGCCGGGTCTAGGGCCGAGCACGGCTCGTCCATGAGCAGCACCTCGGGTTCCACCGCCAGGGCCCGGGCGATGCACAGGCGCTGTTGCTGGCCGCCCGACAGGGCCAGCCCGCTGGCGGTGTGCAGGACGTCGGCGACCTCGTCCCACAAGGCTGCCTGGCGCAGCGCCCGCTCCACCCGTTCGTCCAGCTCCCGCCGGGACAGCCGCCGGTGGAGACGCAGCCCGAACGCCACGTTCTCGTAGATCGACTTGGGGAAGGGGTTGGGTTTCTGGAAGACCATGCCGATGCGCATCCGGACGGCGGTCGGGTCCACCTCGGGCGCGTAGATATCCTGGCCGTGGAACCACACCCGCCCCTCCACCCGCGCACCCGGGATCAGGTCGTTCATCCGGTTGAGCGAGCGGATCAGCGTGCTCTTCCCGCAGCCGGACGGCCCGATGATGGCGGTGACACGGCGGGCCGGGATGTCCAGGGTGACGCCCTGCACCGCCGGGCGCGCGCCATAGCACACGCGCAGGTCTTCGATGCGGAGCACGGGCTCGGTGGGCGGAAGGCGCCTGTGCGCTACCTCCGGTCGGGGCTTGAGGTCCAGGGCCTGTCCCACGGGACACCTCCTACCAGCGGATCTGCCATCGGTTGCGCAACCAGATGGCCGTGGCGTTCAGCAGCAGCAGCACCACCAGCAGCAGGAGGATCCCTGCGGCCGCCACGCGGTGGAACTCGGGCTGGGGGAGCGAGACGTAGTTGAAGATCTGGATGGGCAGCACCGTGAAGTAGTCCCCCAGCCCACGGGGGAGGAAGGGCACGTACTGCAGCGCTCCCAGCATGATGAGCGGCGCGGTCTCGCCCACCGCCCGCGACAGGGCCAGCAGGATGCCGGTCAGGATACCGGGGGCGGCGTAGGGCAGGACGTGGTGGCGCACCACCTGCCAGCGAGTGGCCCCCAGGGCCCAGGCTGCCTCCCGGATGGTGGCCGGCACGCTCATGAGCGCCTCGCGGGTGGCCAGGATGACCAGCGGCAGGACCAGCAGGGCCAGGGTGCAGGCGCCGGCCAGGATGCTCTTCCCCAGGCGCAGCAGCTCGACGAACACGCCCAGGCCCAGCAGCCCGTAGAGGACCGACGGGACCGCTGCCAGGTTGGCGATGTTCAGGTGCAAGAGCGCCAGCAGCCGCCCCGGCCGGGCGTACTCGGTCAGGTAGATCGCCGCCAGCACGCCCAGCGGGAAGGCCAGCAGCGCCATCACCCCCGTGACGAGGATCGTGCCCACCAGGGCGCTGGCGTACCCGGCCTGGGCAGGGAACCGCGACGGGAAGTGCGTGACCAGGTGAGGCCGCAGGTACGGGGCGCCGTCTCGGCCCACGTCGGCCAGCAGCAGGGCCAGGAACACCAAGCCGACCAGGGTGGCCGCCTGGCACGCGGCCACGAACAGGCGTGCCGCCGTCTGCCGCCGCGGGCGCACCGAGCGCGCAAGGGGCGTGTCGAGGGCCATGGCGGTCACGTGTAGCGCTGCCACGCCCGCCGGATCAGCAGGAGGCTGGCGGCGTTGATCAGCAGCGTCGCCACGAACAGCAGCATGCCCGTAGCGAAGAGCGTGCGGTACTCCACGGAGCCGTAGGGCGTATCGCCCAGGCTCACCTGCACGATGAACGCCGTGATGGTCTCGACGGCGTCCAGCGGGTTGAGCGTCCACGCGGGCGACTGCCCCGCAGCCAGGGCCACGATCATCGTCTCCCCCACGGCGCGCGACAGCGCCAGGAGGCTGGCGGCGCCGATCCCCGACAGCGCCGCGGGCACCACCACGCCCAGCGCGACCTCCATGGGCGTGGCACCCAGCGCGTACGCCCCGTGGCGCAGGTCCATGGGGACCGCGCGCATGGCGTCGTGGCTCAGCGAGGCGACCAGCGGCAGGATCATGATCCCCATGACGATCCCGGCCGACAGGGCGTTGTGGCCGGCGAGGGCGTCGCCGAAGACGTGGTCCTGCAACCACGGCGTCACCAGCGTCAGCGCGAAGTAGCCGTAGACGATGGTGGGGACGCCGGCCAGCAGTTCCAGGGCGGGTCTGAGCCGGGCCCGTACCGCCTCCGAGGCGAACTCGCTGAGGTAGACGGCGGCCAGCAGCCCCAGCGGGAGCGCCACGGCCAGCGCGATGGCACTGGTCAGCACGGTCCCGGCCACCAGCGGCAGCACGCCGAAGCGCTTGGTGGCGAACAGGGGGCTCCACGTCGTCTCGGTGAAGAACTCGCGGACCAGGGCCACCGGGCGGCCCACCAGATCGGGACGAGCATCGGCGAACCGCTGGAGATCGGCCCGGCGGGCGATCAGGTCGGTGTTGGCGGCGTCGACCGGGAGCCGGAAGAACTGCACCGTCTCGTAGGCCAGCACCGCGGCGATGGCGACGGTGACGGCCACCGAGAGGTGGGCGCTGGCCGCCAGCAGCACCTCCAGAATCCGCTCTTGCCGCTGCCGGCGTCCTCGGGCGGCCCGCCCCAGCCAGGCAGCCGGGGCCTTCGTCTTGCTTTCGGCCCCGGCTGCTGTCAGCGTCTTCACGGCCTTACTGCGCCCCTTGCCCTGCTATCGGCAGTGTGCCGGGTAGGCGGTGGTTACCTGCGCGAGGGAGGCATGCCCCGCAGGCTTCCCTGCTTCCTTGAAGGCGGTGCCTGCCACGAGCCGCGCCACGCACTGCCGGGCCGCCGCGTACACCTGGTCCGGAAACTCCACGTACCCGACCGACCGGGTCAGGTTCGTGCGCTTCCCGCCATGCCGCGGGTCGTCCACGACCAGGGTGGCCCCGGTTCCCTGGCCCACGTACCAGCTGGCGAACTGTCGCACTTCGGGCTTGGACAGCGCGCTGGTCCGGTTCAGGTAGATGAAGAGCGGGCGGGTCAGCGGATAGCGGCCGGCCTTGGTCGCTTCCATGTCAGGCTCGACCCCGCGGCACTCGGCGTCGGAGGCGAGGTCCACCCGGTCACTGGGGTCGATGGCCACCCCTTTGACCCGCCCGCGGTTCTCTTCGAGGTAGGCGAGGCCGAAGTACCCCAGGCTGCCGTCGTCCCGCTGGACGAACTGCACCGTCACGTTGTCGTCTTCGGTGGCCAGGTAGTCACCACGGCTGGCCTTGGCCTTGCCCACGACCATCTCGGTGAAGCTGTCGAACGTGCCCGAGTCGGCGCCAGCCCCTGCCAGGCGCAAGGGACGGTCGGGGAAGGTGGCGCGCACCTGGCGCCAGCTGGTGATGCGCCGTTCGGCGGCCGGCTCCCAGATCCGCTTCAACTCGCCCCGCGTCAGGCACACCGCCCAGGTGTTGCGGGGGTGCACGACGACGCTGAGCCCGTCGATGGCCACCGGCACCTCCACGTAGCTCACCCCGTGGCGCTGACAGGCCTCGTCTTCGGTGGCCTGGATGGGGCGCGAGGCGTCCTGGATGTCGGTCCGGGACTGCGGGCTGTCCGCGCAGAA
>Ga0101943_1002634_pt1 | contig 10441 bp, 7 predicted proteins | sample DewCreD2012metaG_5_FD_75244 | JGI IMG/M metagenome (GOLD analysis project Ga0101943, IMG submission 75244) | Hot spring sediment bacterial and archeal communities from British Columbia, Canada, to study Microbial Dark Matter (Phase II) - Dewar... ... | reverse complement strand
GCGATCAGGCGCGAGGGGGCCTGCACGCCGGCATCGGCCGCGAGCCGCACCACCCGGGCGAGCGCGGCCTCCCCCTCGGCCTCCACGTCCTCGCGGTGGGGACGCGTGGTGTCGACCACGAACACGAACTCGAGCGAGGCCCCGAGCGCCGACGCGAGCCGCACGGCCTGCCGCGCGGCCTCCTCCGCCCTCGGAGAGCCGTCGGTGCCGACGAGGATGCGGCGCAGCTCCGGGTCGCTCATCGACCCGAAGCCTACCGCGCGGCCGCAACCCTCACCGGGGACCGACCGCGGTCCAGGGCAGCGGGATCTCCGGCGCGGCGACCGTGTCGTCGACCTGGTAGCTGAGCGCGAGCTCGACGCCGACCACGCCGTCGACCGAGCTCACGAGCCGCTCGAGGACCGGGATGAGGCTCCGGCGCTCGAGCTGGCCCTCCAGCCGCACGACCCCCTCGCGGACCGTGACCGTCACGGTGTCGGGATCGATCCAGAGCGTCCGCCGGATCACGTCCTCGCGCACCTCGCGCTCGATCTCGGCGTCCTCGCGCAGGAACACGGTGAGCAGGTCCGAGCGCGCGAGGATCCCGACGATCCGCCCCTCCTCGTCCACCACCGGGAGCCGCTTCACCTGCCGGCGGTGCATGAGCCGGGCGGCCTCGCCGAGGGACTCGTTCGGCCCGATCGTGACGACCGGCGAGGTCATGAGCTCCCGGGCGAACAGGCCGGCCGCCTTCTGACGGTCTGTCCGGCGGTGCCGGCCCTCGAACAGCCGAGCGGTCTCGTCGAGCTCCGGGTCCTCCTTGAGGATGAGGTCGGCCTCGGAGACGATGCCGACGAGGCGGCCGTCGTCGTCGAGGACGGGCAGGGCGCTCACCCGGGCCTCGCGCATCCGCCGCACGATCTCCTTGAAGGGCGTCTGCGGGTGCGCGACGACCACGTCGCGCGTCATGGCGTCGGCCACCGTGCGCTTCATCGGGGTCGCCTCCTGTCAGCCTCCACGGCCTCACGGTAGGCGCGCCCGGCGCGCCTCCCCAACGGCCGAGGGTCCCGCCGCGGGCGGTACCCGGGCCCAGGCCCGGATGGGTCGCTCGGGCTCGGGCGACCGTCGGACCCCGGAGCGCCCGACGCCGCCTCGGTCGGCGGCCGTGAACAGCCTGTACGCTTGCCGTGGTGGACCCTCGGCTCATCGACTCGGGCCTCGTGCTCGCCTCCGAGCTCTCGCTCGGCGCCATCCTCCAGCGCATCGTCGAGCTCGCGGTGGAGATCACGGGCGCCCGGTACGGCGCGCTCGGCGTCATCGGGCCCGACGGGCGCCTGGCCGAGTTCCTGACGGTCGGGGTCGACGAGGAGACGCGCGCGAAGATCGGCGACCCCCCGGTCGGCCGGGGCGTCCTCGGCGTGCTCATCGAGGAGGGGCGCCCGCTGCGCCTGGACGACATCCGCGCCCACCCCCGCTCGGTCGGCTTCCCGCCGCACCATCCCGAGATGCACACCTTCCTCGGGTACCCGATCCGGGTCCGGGGGACCGTCTTCGGCGACATCTACCTCGCCGAGAAGGAGGGCGGCTTCACCGACGAGGACGAGGAGAACCTGCGGGTCCTCGCCTCACAGGCCGGCGTCGCGATCGAGAACGCCCGCCTGTACGAGCAGGCCCGCCGGCGCGAGCGCATGCTCGAGGCCTTCCGCGAGATCGCCATCGCGATCCTCTCGGGCACGCCCGCCGACGACGCCCTCGCGCTCATCGCGCGGCACGCGAAGGAGCTCGTCGGGGCCGACCTCGCGACGGTCGCGGCCCTCGACGCCTCCGGCCGTCTCGCGCTGCGCGTCGCGGTCGGCGAGCGCGCCGAGGAGCTGCGGGGCGCCACCTTCCCCCCGAAGGGGTCGATCTCCGGCGAGGCGATCCGGACCGGTCGAGCGATCGTCGTGCCCGACGCCTCCCGCGACCCGCGCGCGTACCAGCCGGTCGTGCGCCTCGGGAACATGGGACCGATGATCCTCGTCCCGCTCGCCGAGCGCGGCCGCGCGTTCGGCACGCTGAACGCCGTGCGCATGCGCGGGGGCAAGCCCTTCACGCAGGAGGACGTCGACCTCCTCCAGCGGTTCGCCGACCAGGCCGCGATCGCCCTCGAGTACGCCCGGGCCCAGCTCGAGGCCCAGCGCGTCGCCATCCTCGAGGACCGGGAGCGCATCGCGAAGGAGCTGCACGACGGCGTGATCCAGGCGCTGTTCGCCATCGGGATGGGCCTGCAGGGCGCGGCGCTCCTCGCCGAGGACCCGGAGCAGGCCGAGCGCATCGAGAGCGCCGTGACCGAGCTCGACCGCGTGATCCGGGACCTGCGCAACTACATCTTCGGCCTGCGCCCGGGCATCCTCGCCGACCGCCAGCTCGACCAGGCGCTGCGGCAGACCGCCCAGGAGTTCGAGGCCCGCTCGGGCATCGTCACCGTCGTCGAGATCGACGAGACCGTCGCCGCCGAGCTCGCCTCCTCCGCCGCCGACGTGCTCCAGGCCACCCGGGAGGCCCTGTCGAACATCGGCCGGCACGCGAACGCCACGACCTGCCGCGTCAGCCTGCGCCGCGAGGGCACGAGCGCGGTCCTCGAGATCGACGACGACGGCCGAGGCTTCGACCCGGCGACCGCGCGCCGGGGCGACGGGCTCACGAACCTCGAGCAGCGGGCCGAGGCGCTCGGCGGCAAGGCCACCATCGAGAGCGCCCCGGACCAGGGAACGACCGTGCGCCTGGTGATCCCGCTCGAGGGGATCTCCGTCTAGCCTCGCCCGCCGCGAGCGCTAGCCCTCCTGCTCCTGGACCACGAGGGCCGTCACCATGCCGAACATCCCGTGCGGCCCCTCCACGTGGGGCAGGATGTGGCAGTGGTACGCCCACACCCCCGGGTGGTCGGCCCGCACCAGGATGTCGAAGCGCTGACCGGGGGCGACCATGAGGGTGTCGGCCATGTACGGCCGGTCGAGCACGAAGCCGTCCTCGGCCACGACCTCGAAGTGGTACCCGTGCAGGTGCATCGGGTGGATCTGCGCGCCGTCGTTCCCGAGGTGGATCAGCACGTCGTCGCCCAGCCGGGCCACGATCGGCTGGGTGGCCGGGAAGCCCTTCCCGTTCAGGACGTACCCCGTCGGGCCGTCGCCGAGGAACATCGTGGTCTCGACCTCGATCGAGCGGCCGTACACCTTCGGGAAGCCGCCGGGGGGCTCGACGATGAACGCCCCGTACAGCCCCTTGCCGACCTGCTCGGTGGAGTTGAAGTGCGAGTGGTAGACGTAGAAGCCCGGCGGATCGACCACCGTGAACTCGTAGGTGAAGAACCCGCCCGGCATGATCGGGTCCTGCGTGATGTAGGGGACCCCGTCCATCCCGTTCGGGACGGTCACGCCGTGGAGGTGCAGCGTGGTCGGCTGGCTCATCTCGTTGCGGACGACGATCCGAACGCGGTCCCCGGGGCGCACGCGGATCTCCGGACCGGGGACGGTGCCGTTGTAGCCCATCGCGTCGACGAAGACCCCGGGCTCGGTCTCCCAGCGCACCTCCTGCGCCGTCAGCTCGAAGAGCTTCACCCCGTCCTCGACCCTCGGCTCGAGCGGCTGGTTCCCCAGCCCCTGCGTCTCGGCGGGGAAGGCCTTCACGCCCGCCTCGTGCCCGGCGAGCATGTCCTGGATCGACACCGAGCCGTCCGACATCGTCGGGTGCTGGGCGCTCCCCCCTGCCGAGGCCCCGGTCGGGCCCGTCGCGCTCGCCGCCCCACCCGCCGAGACCGTGAGCGAGCCCACCATCCCGAGATCCTCGTGCCCCGGGATCGTGCAGAAGATGCGGTACTCGCCGGGCTGAAGGGGCGGGACGACGAGGGTCGCGGCGGCGCCGGGCTCGAGCTGGGGCGTCTCCTTCACGCCGGATCCGGTGTCCACCGCGAAGGTGTGCGGCGCCTGGCCGTCGTTCGTGACCGAGATCGTGAGCTCCGTCGCGGCCGGTGCGACGAGGCGGTCGGGGTTCAGGGCGAAGTCGGTGAGCGAGACGGCGAGGGAGGCGGAGGCCGGCCCCTCGGCGGCGCTCCCGCCCCCGGCGCCCCCACCCGTGCACGCCACGAGCACGAGCAGCAACACGGGCGCAAGGACACGACGCATCATCGGAACGCTCCTTTCCGGTCGCAGGTTCGTGGCGGCTATGGAACCCGAGCGGGGCCGCAGGCGCCCCGGGTCCAACGACCCGGCTCAGGCGGGGCGTTCGGCCCCGAGCAGCTCCTCCACGGCGCCGAGCAGCTCGACCGCCTCGGGATGCCGGTGCAGGCGCCGGAGCTGGCCGGGGATCTCGTCCCCCGGGTGCGAGCCGAGCACGACGACGCGGCTGCCGGCGAGCAGGTACAGGCCGAGGATCTCCTCGGCGGCCGTGCCCATCATCACGGCCTCGCTCTCCGTGCTCATGTCGAGCACGACGACGGCGGCATCCTCCAGGAGCGGGCACGTGCCGTCCCGCACGCCCACGCACGTGTAGTCGGGCTCCGTCGGCCCCGGGCACAGCAGGACGTCGAAGCCGGCGGCCTCGAGCCAGGAGCCGAACCGCTCCCGCTCGAGCGGGTCGGCCTCGACCACGAGCACGGGCCCCCGGCCGGCACCCATCGAGCCGATCCTCCCCCGGAGGGCGCTCCCGGGGCGCGGGCCGCAGGTCCCGAGTCGACCGGGTCCTTCGACCCTCCGCACCGGCCCGGCGCCGCTCCCATCCTTGCTGGACATGTTCGTCCGATACTACCTGGAGCTCCCGATCCCCTTCGAGGACGTGGAGCGAGCCCTGATCGCGGAGCCCGAGGCCTGGGTGCCGGGGCTCGCGCGCGACGCCGAGCACCGCAGCGAGGGACTCCTCGCCGAGGTCGGGTTCCCCCTCGCCGAGGACCGCCGGATCGACAAGCGGGTCGAGATCGAGCTCGGGACCCCGCACCGGATGCCCTCGAAGACGCTCCTGCCGATGGCCTGGCGGGCCGCGGGAGCCGAGAGCCTCTTCCCCTCGCTCGACGCCGACCTCGAGGTCGCCGCCCTCGGCCCGAACCGCTGCCAGCTCTCGATCAGCGCCCGCTACCGCCCGCCGATGGGCGCCCTCGGGCGCGTCCTCGACCGCGCGCTCCTGCACCGCGTGGCCGAGGCCACGATCAAGGACTTCCTGGATCGGGTCGGCGAGGCCCTCCGGACCCGGGTCTCGGCGGGGTGAAGCGGCTCCCCTCGGCCCCCGAGACCGCTAGGATGTGAGGTCGTGCCGAAGACACCGCCGCTACGCGTCCTGCTCGTCGACGACCACGAGGTCGTCCGCTCGGGCATCAAGGCCCTCCTGCAGGCCACGGAGGACATCGTCGTGACCGGGGAGGCGAGCTCGGTCCGGGAGGCGATCGACGAGGCCGACCGCACCCGCCCCGACGTCGTGGTCATGGACGTGCGCCTCGCCGACGGCAGCGGGATCGAGGCCACCCGCGAGATCCGGGCCAAGCACCCGAAGACCGCCGTCATCATGCTCACCTCCTTCGCCGACGACGAGGCCCTGTTCGCCTCGATCATGGCCGGCGCCTCCGGCTACGTCCTCAAGCAGGTCAAGGGCGGCGAGCTCGTCCGGGCGATCCGCACGGTCGGCAAGGGCGAGAGCCTGCTCGACCCGGCCGTGACGAACGCCGTGCTCGAGCGGCTCCGCAAGGGCAAGCACCTGCTGAAGGACGAGAAGCTCGCCCGCCTCTCCCCCCAGGAGGAGCGGATCCTCGCGCTCGTGGCCGACGGCAAGACCAACCGCGAGATCGGGGAGGAGCTGAACCTCGCCGAGAAGACGGTCAAGAACTACGTCTCGAGCATCCTGTCCAAGCTCGAGGTCGCCCGCCGGGCCGAGGCCGCCGCGTACCTCGCCCGCCACACCACCACCCCCGGCGCCCAGCCGTAGCCGCGGGCCCCTCCACGCGCGCTCGCGCAGGTCCGAAGGTCCCGTCCTCGGCGGGACCGAGGTCCCCGCGGAGGCCGGGACCATCCCGGCGAGCCACAGGTCGGAAGCCCGATGGTGCCTCGCCGTTGCAGGTGCACCATGGCACCGGTGGGACCAAGGGGGTCCCGGTGGGGAAAGGAGGAACGCGATGGCCACCCGCACGATCGACAGGCCCGCGGAAGAGGTCGGAGCGGTCGCGGCGGTCGAGGCCGCGCGCCCGGCGGAGCGCCCGAGGGGCGCGGTCGCCTTCGGCCTCACGCGCATCGCGCTCGGCTTCATCTTCCTGTGGGCGTTCCTGGACAAGGCGTTCGCGCTCGGCTTCGCGACCGGGCGGGCCGAGGACGGGACGATCGACGTCTTCGCCAAGGGCCAGGCGTGGCTGAACGGGGGCTCGCCCACCGAGGGCGTGCTCCGCTACGCGGTGAAGGGCCCGCTCGCGGGCTTCTTCCACGGGCTGGCCGGCGCCGCGTGGGTCGACTGGGTGTACATGCTCTCGATGCTGCTGATCGGCGGCGCCCTGATGCTCGGGGTCGCGACGCGTCTCGCGGCGATCGGCGGCGCGATCTGGATGGCGATCTTCTACGTGGCGACCGCGATGCCGCCCACGTACAACCCCGTCATCGACGAGCACATCGTCTACATCCTCGTGCTCGTCGGCCTGGCCCAGATCGGCGCCGGGCGGTTCCTCGGCCTGCAGGAGCGCTGGGAGCGGCTGGGGCTCGTCCGGCGGTTCCCGGTCCTGAAGTAGGGACGAAGGGACCACGGGGGCACCGCCACGGGGCGCACCCACAGGGCCGCGGAAGCGAGAAGATGAGGGGCGGGGCACGAGGCCCCGCCCCTCGACGCACGGGAGCGGAGAGATGATGACCGAGCACGGCACCCGGATCGCGGTCGACGGCAACGAAGCGGCGGCCCGCATCGCGCACAAGCTCTCCGAGGTCATCGCGATCTACCCGATCACGCCGTCCTCGCCGATGGGCGAGCTCGCCGACGCCTGGTCGGCCGCCGGGAAGACCAACCTGTGGGGAGCGGTCCCCGACGTCATCGAGATGCAGAGCGAGGCCGGCGCGGCGGGAGCCCTGCACGGCGCGCTCCAGGCCGGCGCGCTCTGCACCACCTTCACGGCCTCCCAGGGCCTGCTGCTCATGATCCCGAACATGTTCAAGATCGCCGGCGAGCTCACGCCGACGGTCTTCCACGTGGCGGCGCGCACCATCGCGACGCACGCCCTGTCGATCTTCGGTGACCACAGCGACGTCATGGCGGCCCGCATGACCGGGTGGGCGATGCTCTGCTCCTCCGACGTGCAGGCCGCGCAGGACCTCGCGCTCGTGGCCCACGCCGCCACGCTCGAGGCGCGGGTGCCGTTCCTGCACTTCTTCGACGGTTTCCGCACCTCCCACGAGGTGAACGTCATCGAGGCCGTGGACGACGAGGTCATCCGGGCGATGGTCTCCGACGAGCTCGTGCGCGCGCACCGCGAGCGCGCGCTCACGCCGGATCGCCCCGTCCTGCGCGGCACCGCGCAGGACCCCGACGTCTTCTTCCAGGCGCGCGAGGCCGCGAACCCCTTCTACCTCGCGGTCCCGCAGATCGTGCAGCGCACGATGGACCGCCTGGGCGAGCTCACCGGCCGCCGGTACCACCTCTTCGACTACGTGGGCGCGCCCGATGCCGAACGGGTCATCGTCCTCATGGGCTCCGGCAACGGCGCCGTACTCGACACGCTCGGGGCGCTCCTGCCCCTGGGGGAGAAGGTGGGCGTGGTGAACGTCCGCCTGTTCCGGCCGTTCTCGATCGAGGCCTTCCTCGAGGCCCTGCCGCCGACGGTGGAGGCGATCGCGGTGCTCGACCGCACGAAGGAGCCCGGCGCGCCCGGCGAGCCGCTGTACCAGGACGTCGCGACGGCCCTCACCGAGGGGCTGCTCTCCGGCCGCCTGTCCCGCATGCCGCGGCTGATCGGCGGCCGCTACGGCCTCGCCTCGAAGGACTTCGACCCCCCGATGGTCAAGGCGGTGTACGACGAGCTCGCGAAGCCCGAGCCGAAGAACCACTTCACGGTCGGGATCGTCGACGACGTCACCCATACCTCGCTCCCGGTGGACCGCGACTTCTCGACCGAGCGCCCCGACGAGGTCCGCGCGCTCTTCTACGGGCTCGGCGCGGACGGGACGGTGAGCGCGAACAAGAGCTCGGTGAAGATCATCGGCGAGGACACGGACCTGCACGCCCAGGGGTACTTCGTCTACGACTCGAAGAAGTCGGGCTCGATGACCGTCTCGCACCTGCGGTTCGGGCCGCGGCCGATCTCCTCGTCCTACCTCGTGCGCAGCGCGAGCTTCATCGCCTGCCACCAGTTCAACTTCCTCGAGCGCAAGGACGTGCTCGCGGCCGCCGAGCCCGGCGCGACCTTCCTGCTGAACAGCCCCTACGGCCCCGACGAGGTCTGGGATCACCTGCCGGTCGAGGTGCAGCGTCAGATCATCGACAAGCGCCTGCGCTTCTACGTCGTCGACGCGCAGAAGATCGCGAACGAGGTCGGCCTCGGCCGGCGCGTGAACACCGTGCTGCAGACCTGCTTCTTCGCGCTCTCCGGCGTCATGGACCGCGAGGAGGCCATCCGGGCGATCAAGGCCGCCATCGAGAAGACCTACGGCAAGCGCGGGCGGGCCGTGCTCGAGCAGAACTTCGCAGCGGTCGACCGCGCCCTCGAGGGCCTGCACGAGGTGCCGGTGCCGGCCGAGGCGACCTCCCGGATCCACCGGCTGCCGCCGATCCCCGAGGACGCGCCGGAGTTCGTGAAGCGCGTGACCGCGATGATCATCGCCGGGCAGGGCGACCTGCTGCCGGTCTCGGCGCTGCCGGTCGACGGCACCTTCCCCACGGGGACGGCGAAGTACGAGAAGCGCTCGATCGCGCTCGAGATCCCGATCTGGGACCCCGAGATCTGCATCGACTGCGCGAAGTGCGCGCTCGTCTGCCCCCACGCCGCGATCCGCATGAAGGTCTACGACCCCGCGGCCGCGCAGGGGGCCCCCTCCACCTTCCAGCACAAGGAGTGGAAGGACCGGGAGCACCCGGGGATGTGGATGACGATCCAGGTGGCGCCCGACGACTGCACCGGGTGCGGCGTCTGCGTCGATGTCTGCCCGGCGCGGAGCAAGGAGGTCGCCAAGCACAAGGCCATCAACATGGAGCCGAAGCTCGAGCACCTGGAGGTCGAGCGGGCCAACTTCGCGTTCTTCCTGCAGATCCCGCCCGTCGACCGCCGGCAGGTGAAGGTCGCCTCGATCAAGGGCTCGCAGATGCTCGAGCCGCTGTTCGAGTTCTCCGGCGCCTGCGAGGGGTGCGGTGAGACCCCGTACCTGAAGCTGCTCTCGCAGATGTACGGGGACCGGATCCTCATCGCGAACGCGACCGGATGCTCCTCGATCTACGGCGGGAACCTGCCGACGACGCCGTGGACGACGGGTCCCGACGGCCGCGGCCCGGCGTGGTCGAACTCGCTCTTCGAGGACAACGCCGAGTTCGGGCTCGGCATGCGCCTGGCCCTCGACCACCTCGCCGAGCACGCGCGGGACCTGTTGCGGCGCCTCGCGCCGCGGATCGGGGACGACCTCGTCACCGAGATCCTGCGGGCCGAGATGGAGGACGAGGCCGGCATCGCGGCCCAGCGCGAGCGCGTCGCCGAGCTCCGCCGCCGGCTGGCCGGCATCCCCGAGGAGGAGGCGCGCAACCTCTCGCAGATCGCCGACGCGCTCGTACGCAAGAGCGTCTGGATCGTCGGCGGCGACGGCTGGGCCTACGACATCGGCTTCGCCGGGCTCGACCACGTGCTCTCCACCGGTCGCGACGTGAACCTGCTCGTGCTCGACACGCAGGTGTACTCGAACACCGGGGGTCAGGCGTCCAAGGCCACCCCGCGCGGCGCGGTCGCGAAGTTCGCGGCGGCCGGCAAGCCGATCGGCCGCAAGGACCTCGGCCTGTTCGCCTCGGACTACGGCAACGTCTACGTGGCCCAGGTCGCGCTCGGCGGGGACAACGCGCAGACCATCAAGGCGTTCGCGGAGGCCGAGTCCTGGCACGGACCGTCCCTCATCATCGCCTACAGCACGTGCATCGCGCACGGGATCGATATGTCCACCTCGATGAGCCACCAGCGCGAGGCGGTGCTCTCGGGGTTCTGGCCGCTCTACCGCTACGATCCTCGCAAGGCCATCGAGGGCGGACGGCCGTGGCAGCTCGACAGCAAGGCGCCGAGCCTGCCGCTGCGCGAGTTCCAGAGCAAGGAGGCGCGCTTCGCGATGCTCGCGCGCTCGCGCCCGGCGGAGTTCGAGAGGCTGCAGGCGCTGGCCCAGGCCGACGCCGAGGAGCGCTGGCGCCTGTACGAGCAGCTGGCGGCGGTGGTCCGGCGCCTGCCCGGCGCGTTCACGCCGGACGGGCCAGGCGGCGGCGCCGACGAGGTCGAGGAGGGGTG
>Ga0101943_1002632_pt1 | contig 10448 bp, 8 predicted proteins | sample DewCreD2012metaG_5_FD_75244 | JGI IMG/M metagenome (GOLD analysis project Ga0101943, IMG submission 75244) | Hot spring sediment bacterial and archeal communities from British Columbia, Canada, to study Microbial Dark Matter (Phase II) - Dewar... ... | reverse complement strand
TCAAACCTACCCAAAGCCCCGCAGGCTTCGGGCTTGACATACACCGGTTGTCTATCTACACTCACTTCTATCCGCGCTGGGGCGCGGCCAAAATCAGAAAGTTCTTTTATCCAGAGCGATGGAGGGATTCGGCCCTGTGAAGTCGCAGCAACCCACAAAAAGTTTCTGATCATCACCAGAAAGCTTTTTGCACGGTGCTAATTCCGGCCCAACTGCCGAACTTTGTAGGCACACAATGTTCGAGGCTAGGCATAGCCTGGCAGTTGGGAAAGATAAGAGAAGGGAACGCACAAGCCGTACCCCCTTCCAGTCATAAAAGAACGTCTGGTAGGGGGTTTTGCTATAGCAAAACTCCTACCAAAAGCGCCCCAAATCCCACGCGGACAAACCCTTTAGGACAGGCGGCTCTGGCCCCTGTCCACCAGACGGTAGGAGAGCAGCATGTCACAAAAACACCGTTTCGAAACCTTGCAACTGCACGCCGGCTATAGCCCTGATCCCACCACCGGGGCCCGTCAGGTACCCATCTACGCCACCACCTCCTATCAGTTCAAGGACGCCGACCACGCTGCCCGGCTCTTTGGGTTGCAGGAGTTCGGCAACATCTACACCCGCATCATGAACCCCACCACCGATGTGCTGGAGAAGCGCATCGCGGCCCTCGAGGGGGGGGTGGCAGCCCTGGCCACCAGCTCAGGCCATGCCGCGCAGTTCCTGGCTATTACCAACATCGCCCAGGCCGGCGATAATTTTGTTTCTACCCCCAACCTCTACGGCGGCAGCATCAACCAGTTCAAAGTGACGCTGCCCCGGCTTGGCATCGAAAGCCGTTTTACCGACAGCGCGGAGAGCGTGGACGATTTCATCCGCCTGACCGACGATAAAACCCGCTTCTGGTACCTGGAGTCGCTGGGCAACCCAGCCCTCAACATCCCCGACTTCGAACTCATCGCCCAGGCCGCCCAGGAGCGGGGCATCGCCCTGATTGTGGACAACACCTTTGGGCACGGGGGCTACCTCTTCCGCCCCCTCGAGTGGGGGGCCAATGTGGTAACCCACTCCGGCACCAAGTGGATCGGGGGGCACGGTGCGGCCATCGCCGGCCTGATTGTGGACGGGGGCAACTTCAACTGGGACAACGGGCGCTACCCCCTGATTACCCAGCCCCAGCCCGGCTACCACGGCCTCGAGCTGCACAAAGCCCTGGGCAACCTGGCCTTCATCATCAAGGCCCGGGTGGACGGCCTGCGCGACCAGGGGCAGTGCCTGGGGCCTTTCGAGGCATTCTTGCTGCTCCTGGGCCTCGAGACCCTCTCGCTGCGCTCCGAGCGGCACGTGCAGAACACCCTGGCCCTGGCCCACTGGCTGCGTGAGCAGGACGAGGTGGCCTGGGTCAACTACCCCGGCCTGGACGATCATCCCAGCTACGCCAAGGCCCAGAAGTACTTCAAGGGCAGGCCAGGCTCGGTGCTTACCTTCGGTCTCAAGGGTGGGTACGAGGCTGCCAAGAGCTTTATTAACCGGCTCGAGCTGGTCTCCCACCTGGCCAATGTGGGCGATACCCGCACCCTGGCCATCCACCCCGCCTCCACCACCCATTCCCAGCTATCGCCGGAGGAGCAGGTTCGCGCTGGGGTCAACCCCGAGCTGGTGCGGATTAGCGTGGGGCTGGAAGCCATCGAAGACATCCAAGCTGATCTCAAACAAGCCCTGCGCTCGAGGGTGGGCGTCTAACCGCCCTGGCGCTTTGCGGTGTAGCGAGGGCGAATAAAATGAGCGATCTGCTTATTCAAGAGGCCTGGGGCGACCATGAAGCCCTGCTGATTAAACCGCCCAAAAGCCGGGGCCGGGTACCACCGCCGGTGCCGGCCCAGGCCCTGGTGGCCGGCGGCTTTCGCCTCGAGTACGGCGGTGTGCTGCCCGAGCTGCGCATGCGCTACGAGACCTACGGCCAGCTCAACTTCGAGCGCAGCAACGCGGTGCTGGTCTTCCACGCCTGGACGGGCTCGGCGCACCTGGCCGGTACCTACACCCAGGAAACCCTGCGCAGCCTGCCCAAATTGGACCAGGCCTTCGGGCCGGATGGCTGGTGGGATGAGCTGGCCGGGCCGGGCCGCATGCTGGATACCGAGAAGTACTTTGTCATCTGCGCCAACCACATCGGCAGTTGCTACGGCTCGACCGGCCCGCTCTCGCAGAATCCCGAGACCGGGCGCCCGTATGGCCCGGAGTTTCCCAAGCTCACCGTGCGCGACCTGGCTCGAGCCCAGGCCAAACTACTGGACTTCCTGGGCATCGAAAAGGTGACCCTGCTGGGCGGCAGCCTGGGGGGCATGGTGGCGCTGGAGTTCGCCCTGCTCTATCCAGACCGTGTGAACAAACTGGTAGTGTTGGCCGCACCGCCGGTGCACAGCCCCTGGGCCCGGGCCTTCAACCGGCTTTCGCGCGAGGCGGTGCTGGCCGACCCCGGCTACCAGGGCGGCTATTACACCGAGCAACCCCTGGGGCTCCAGCTCGGCCGGGCCATTGCCATGCTCTCCTTTCGCTCCCCCGACTCCTTCCGCCTGCGCTGGCAGCAGCACCCCGAGCGGGGGGAAAGCTATGTGCTTTACCAGGGTGAAAAATTTGCCAAGCGCTTCGATGCCAACGCCTACCTCACCCTCTCAGAGGCCATGGACACCCACGATGTGGGGCGCGGGCGCGGGGGCCTCGAGGCAGCCCTACGCCAGCTAAGGCGCATCCCCAGCCTGTTTGTTGGGATCAACACAGATGTGCTCTATACCGCCCAGGAAGTTCGCGAGATGGCTGCTCTGAGCGGTGGCATCTACCGTGAAATTCACAGCCCGCACGGGCACGACGCCTTTCTAATCGAGACCGACCAGGTCGAGCGCATTCTGGGCGATTTTCTGTAACACCATCCTGCACCCGAGTGGCGCTAGGTGCGCCACTCGTTGCGGTTTCCGTCTTCACGCTAGCTCACTTCGGCAGTATCGTTTGGGCTTGTCAAAATGAACTGCGCACCGCTGGGTCAGGGCAATCCACCCTTAGACCATAGCGGAGGTAAAAACCCCGCGCTGTAGATTGCTGGGCCACTCAAACCCTACGCGTATTCCTCCACCGGCGGGCAGGAGCAAACAATGTTGCGATCGCCATACACATTATCCACCCGGTTGACCGGGCTCCAGTACTTATCCATGGCCGACTGACCAGCAGGGAAGCAGCCCTGGGCTCGGGTGTATTTGCGGTTCCAGTGCTCGTCGGCCAGATCCAGCACGGTGTGGGGGGCGTGGCGCAGGGGGCTTTCCTCGGCGGTGAGTTCGCCCCGCTCGATCTGGGCGATTTCCTGGCGGATGGCGATCATGGCGTTGATAAAGCGATCGAGTTCGTGCTTCGACTCCGACTCGGTCGGCTCGACCATCAGGGTTCCAGGCACCGGAAAGCTCATGGTGGGGGCATGGAAACCAAAGTCGATCAGGCGCTTGGCGATGTCTTCAGCGGTGATGTCACAGCGAGCCTTGAAGGCCCGGGGGTCGAGGATGCACTCATGGGCCACCCGGCCTTTTTCGTTTTTGTAGAGCACCGGGAAGTAGGGCTCGAGCCGGCTGGCAATGTAGTTGGCGTTCAGGATGGCCACCTCGGTGGCCCGCTTGAGCCCCTCGCTGCCCATCATCCAGATATAGGCGAACGATATGGGCAGAATTGAGGCGGAGCCGTAGGGGGCCGCCGCCACCGGCCCCACCGGAGCCGTCCCACCGTCGAGCACGGGGTGCCCCGGCAGGAAAGGGGCCAGGTGGGCCTTGACCGCGATGGGGCCCATCCCCGGCCCGCCCCCACCGTGAGGAATGGCGAAGGTCTTGTGCAGGTTGAGGTGCGAGACATCGGCCCCGTAGTGGCCGGGTTTGGCCAGCCCCACCTGGGCGTTGAGGTTGGCCCCGTCCAGGTAGACCTGCCCCCCGTAGCGGTGCACGATGTCGCACAGCTCGCGTATCTTTTCCTCGAACACCCCGTGGGTGGAGGGGTAGGTGACCATCACCGCCGCCAGCCTATCGGCGTGCTGCTTTGCTTTGGCCTCGAGGTCGTTCAGATCCACGTAGCCCTGCGCGTCGCAGGCCACCACCACCACCTCCATCCCGGCCATCTGGGCCGAGGCCGGGTTGGTGCCGTGGGCCGAGGAAGGAATCAAGCAGACGTTGCGGTGCCCCTCGCCCCTCGAGCGGTGGTAGGCCCGGATCGCCAGCAGCCCGGCATACTCGCCCTGGGCCCCGGAGTTGGGCTGGAGCGAGACCGCGTCATAGCCGGTAATTTCACACAGCCAGCGGCTCAAAGTCTCGAAAAGCTCGTGGTAGCCCTGGGCCTGCTCAGCCGGTGCAAAGGGGTGCAAATTGGCAAACTCAGGCCAGCTAATGGGAATCATCTCGGCCGCGGCGTTGAGTTTCATGGTGCAGGAGCCCAGGGGAATCATGGCCCGATCCAGGGCCAGGTCGCGGTCGGCCAGACGGCGCATGTAGCGCATCAGCTCGGTTTCGGAGTGGTAGCGGTTGAAGACCGGGTGGGTCAGGTAGGGGCTGGTGCGCTGCAAAGTGGCCGGCAGGTGGTTCTCGGGGGCAAAGTCTGGGTACTTAAAGTCGCCCCCAAAGGCCTGCCAGACCGCCTCGATGACCTCGGGGGTGGTGGTCTCGTCGAGGGCGATGCCGATGTGGGCCTCGTCCACTTTGCGCAGGTTGATGCGGCGGCGGCGGGCCTCGGCCAAAATTTCCTCTACCCGGCCCTCGGCCCGGATGGTCAGGGTATCGAAGAAGTGGCTATTAACCCGCTCAAAGCCCAGGCGCTTCAGACCCGCGGCCAGCACCGCGGTTTTTTCGTGCACGCTCTGGGCGATCTCGCGCAGGCCCTCGGGCCCGTGGTAGACCGCGTACATCGAGGCGATCACCGCCAGCAGCACCTGCGCGGTGCAGATGTTGGAGGTGGCCTTTTCACGGCGGATGTGCTGCTCGCGGGTCTGGAGGGTCAGGCGGTAGGCCCGGTTGCCCCTCGAGTCGATCGAAACCCCCACCAGCCGCCCCGGCAGGGCCCGCTTGAGCGCGTCCCTGACCGCTATATAACCGGCGTGGGGCCCTCCGTAGCCCATGGGCACCCCAAAGCGCTGGGCCGAGCCCACCGCGATATCGGCCCCCAGCTCACCGGGCGGGGTGAGCAGGGTCAGGGCCAGCAGATCGGCGGCCACCACCGCCAGCCCACCGGCGGCCTTAACCCGCTCGATGGGGCCGCGCAGGTCGCGGATCTGGCCTAGGGTATCGGGGTACTGGAAGATCGCCCCGAACAGCCCCTCCGGGTTCAGGTCGGTTTCGGGGTCGCCCACCACCAACTGCCAGCCCAGCGGTTCGGCCCGGGTCTGCAAAACGGCCAGCGTCTGGGGGTGCACGTTCTTATCCACAAAAAAGGCCCGGTTGGCTGCTTACAACTGCGCTGGGCCACCGCCATGGCCTCGGCCGCCGCCGTGGCTTCGTCCAGGAGGGAGGCATTAGCGATGTCCAGGCCGGTGAGGTCGGCCACCATGGTCTGGAAGTTGAGCAAGGCCTCGAGGCGGCCCTGGCTAATCTCGGGCTGGTAGGGGGTGTAGGCGGTGTACCAGGCCGGGTTTTCCAGCAGGTTGCGCTGGATCACCGGGGGCAGAATAGTGCCGTAGTAGCCCTGCCCGATGAGCGAGGTAAACACCTGGTTCTTGCTGGCGATGGCCCGCATGCGCGCCAGCATCTCGGTCTCGCTCAGGCCAGGGCCAATGTTGAGCGGCTCGGCCTCGCGGATGGAGGCCGGCACGGTCTGTTGGATGAGTTCCTCCAGCGAGGAAACCCCCACGGCTTGCAGCATCTGCTCGATGTCCGCAGGGGTGGGGCCAATGTGGCGGCGCGAGAAATCGGTGGAACGGGGTTTGCGTTCAGGGGTCATGCGGTCTCCTCTACTGACCCCATCTGTCCTTTTGCCTGAGAGTGTTATCCCGTCGGCGGGCGGTTCTCGCCTCTCTCCAGATTGTGCCGCTGTGGTCCTTTTGCCTGAGAGTTTCCGGGGTGGTTGCTCCTTCGGCGTGGGGCTGGCCCATCTCTCCCATCAGCAGCCCGCTACTTGTACCAAAGCCATGATAGCCCAAACCAGCACAGCTCAAAAAGTGACACTTGTACAGTTTTGGCTCGAGGGTTACTGGCTTTCTGCTACAGCCTGATACTCCGCCGCCGACAAGAGCCCGTTCAGGTCTGCCGGGTTTATCTTCATTTTGAACAGCCAGCCCTCGCCGTAGGGCGACTGGTTGATGAGCTCGGGCTTATCGGACAGGCTGCTGTTGACCTCGAGAATCTCTCCGGCTACCGGGGCGTAGATGTCGGAGGCGGTCTTGACCGACTCCACCACCGCCACCGCCGACCCGGCCTCCACGGCCTTACCCACCTGCGGCAAGTCCACAAACACCACATCCCCCAGGGCATCCTGGGCGAAATCGGTGATGCCCACCACGGCCACGTCGCCCTCGAGGCGAACCCATTCGTGCGTCTTGGTGTATTTGAGCTCTGTAGGATAGTTCATCGTCTCACCTCGGCTGTCAGTTTATTGCCTAAAAGGCCCACCATCTAGCGCTTCACGAAAGGCGTCTCGACCACAGCGGCCGGCACGGCCCTGCCACGAATCTCAACCTCCAGCGATGTACCCACCTCGGCCCATTCGGACTGCACATAGGCCAGTCCGATGCCCTTTTTGAGCACGGGGGAGTGGGTTCCCGAGGTGAGGATGCCGACCTCGAGGCCCTCTCCCAGCACCTGGTAGCCCTCGCGGGGAATCCCCCCCTCGACCAGCAGCCCCACCAGCCGGCGGTCGCAAACGGCTTCCAGCATGGCTTGTTTACCAAAAAACTCTTTCTGGCTCTTGACCACCCAGCCAAAGGGTGTGCACAGAGGGTTGGTGGTATCGGTAAGTTCGTGGCCGTATAGGGGAAATCCAGCCTCGAGGCGCAGGGTGTCGCGCGCACCCAGGCCGCAGGGCGTCACATCGGCAGCCAGGAGGGCTTCCCAGACCGCTGTGGCTTCGTCGGGGGCCACGAACACCTCGTAGCCGTCCTCGCCGGTATAGCCGGTTCGAGCGAAACGGGCCCACTTGCCCGCCAGCTTCCCCATAAAGGTGTCGTTCTTTTTGCGCGAGACCAGGTCGGTATCGGTTAGTTTTTGTAATATCGCCACAGCATTGGGGCCTTGAACAGCGATAAGGGCGAAAGCATCTGAGGCGTCCTCGAGCCGCACCTCGAAACCTTCCGCCAGGCGCTGGAGATGCCCCCAGTCCTTCTCGATATTGGCGGCGTTCACCACCATCAGGTACTCTTCCTCGCCGGTGCGGTAAAGGTAAATGTCGTCCACCACGCCCCCCTGTGCATTGGGCAGCATGGAGTACTGGGCCCGGCCCACCTTAAGCTTGGCCACATCATTCAGGGTAACGTACTGCAAAAACTCGAGGGCCCCCGGCCCCTTTATCCAGAACTCACCCATGTGGCTCACATCGAACATCCCCACCAGCCCGCGAACCGCCAGGTGTTCGGAGGTGATGGAGGTGTACTGAATGGGCATCTCATAACCAGCAAAAGGCACCATCTTAGCCCCAAGGGCCAGATGGGCTTGGTAAAGCGGGGTGGTTTTCATGCCCTTACAGCATACTCAAAACTTGCAAAATAAAACCCGTCATTTCAGCAAGTGATGGATCTATTTTGAGTGACTTCCCGCCCTTTGCACGATTTTTTGTCCTGAGGTCAGCGACTTTACTGGAATCGCGCAAGCGATTTTGATATCACGGGAAACTTGGCTTTTGGTGATGGTTTCAGCAGGCTTTCTCCAGTAGCACCCGTGCCCCCTCGACCAGGGCCGCCTGCTCATCGTGGGTGTGCTTGAGACCCTCGGTCAAAGCGCTGAAGTAGCTCTCCTGCATGAGGGCAATCTCGATGGCCATAATCTTTTCAAAGGCGGTCATGGCCGCCAGAATCTCGGGCCCCCGCAGGGCATTGCGAAGGTGCTCGAGGGTCAGTTCCTGCACAATGCCCACCGCTGGAATGTAGTGGCTGGGGCGTACCCCTACCCGGGCGTGTACCAGTCCGATACGAATCCGGCGCTCAGCGTAAATGGCGTCATACTGACCGGAAAAAAGCTCGCGGTACCAGGCCGCAAACGACCGATATAGCCGCTCCACCCGGCCCGGCACGCTCCAGAGAATTTCGTGCATCTCGGGGTCGCGGCCCAGGTAGTCGTAGAATGCCAGGGCCACCTCGGGCGCCAGCGGGCCGGCGATGGGCTCGAGGCTCCGCAAGGTTTGTATGTGCAGCTCGGTCAGGCCCGTGCGTCGCACCAGGGTTTGCAGCAGCGCTCCGGCATTCATCCCAGGGATTCTATCGCAGGCCTCTGGAAGGCTCATGATCTACAAGGTTAGTTGGTCTTTCCTAAAATGGCCCGTGCTCCCACTACCAGGGCTTTTTCTTGGTCGGCGGCCATACCCAGGCGATAGCCATACTCCATGGCCTGCATATAGCTGTCCTGCATGAGGGCAGCCTCAATCGCCATGATTTTCTCGAAGGCTTCCACCGCGCTAAAGACTTCGGGGGTACGCAGGGTGTTGCGCAGGTGCTCGAGCGAGAGTTCTTGCACGATGCCAAAAGCCGGCATGATAAAACTGGGTTTAACCCCCACCGCCGCGTGCACCAGGCCGATGCGGGCGCGCTTTTCTGCATATTCTGCGTCGTATCGCCCACAAAAAAGGCCCCGGTACCAGTCAGCAAAACTTTGGTATAAACGCTCGACCCTTCCCGGAACCTCCCACAAAATGGCCCGCATCTCCTCGTCCCGACCCAGGTAGTCGTAAAAGGCCAGGGCAATTTCCGAGGCCATGGGGGCCATTAGGGGCTCGAGCCTGCGCAGTGTTTGGACGTGCTGCTCGAGCAAGCCAGTACGGCTAATCAGTTTGCTCAGTAACGCCCCCGGTTCCATCCGGGACAATTGTACCTTTACACAAGGATACTGAACAGGCCCAAGCCGCGACACAGAATGTAGGGTTTGGCTGGGGGCGTTCCAAACATACCGGGCGGCTTCCCTGCCAGATTCAGGCACTCAGTCAGCCAACGCTGACGCAACCACCGATCTAGGATCAGACTGTCCGGTCTGTGTTCGCTACTCCGTGCTGACTTCCTGCACCACTTGCTGATTGACGGGCAGCACCATACGGAAGTGGGCTGCAGGGTCGGCTAGCAGTCGGAGCAGCCGTTCGGCTTTATCCTCCCGCTCAGCCGCCCGCAAAGCGTCGAGGTAGGCACTCATTAGCTCGCGCACATCGGCAACACCCCGCTCGTCCAGCTTCTGGATGACCACCTTGGCCCCTTTGGCCAGCCGGCGCTGCATGGCTTCTTCAGTCAGGCCCATCTCGGGCCAGTAGCGCAGGTAGACCCGCCCACCGGTCATGCCCGAGCAGATCCAGGGGCCGGGGTCACCCAGCACCACCGCCCGACCGCGGGTCATGTACTCGAAGGCAAAGCCCTTGGCCTGGGCCCGGGCCGCGATATTGCCCAGCTCGTCCTGCACGGGGCGGTCGGGCTCTCCCGCCAGCACCACATCGGCCCCGGAAAGGCGGATACAGAAGCGGCTGTCGGCCTGCCCTTCCACAATCAGCAGGCCGCCGATGGCTCCATAGGCAAAGGATTTGCCCACCGAGCCATCTACGTACTGACCAAAAGGGTTGCGGCCCTTCAGGATGGCCACCTTGCCGCCATAGGCGTTCTTGGCGATACCGTCCTGGGCGCCCCCTTCCACCACAATCTCGAGCCCCTCCACATTGAACGCGGCCACCCCGTTGCCGGCCACACTCCCGGCATCGAAGCGAATCTCCACCTTGGCATCCCAGCCTTTGCCGTACAGACGGCGGCGGGCGATTTCACCGGCCAGATGGGTGCCCAGGGCCCGGTCGGTGGAGCCTACCGGCCCTTCCTGGAACAAGAGCTCACGCCCACCCTCGGCATAGGCCTGGGTGATGACCTCGGTGATGGAGCGGGTGAGCTGGTTCAGGGGCTTGCGCAGCACATGAGCCGAACGTTCGCCCAGCCACTCCGGGGCCGAGACCGGCTCAAAGAAGTAGCCCAGGTCGAGTTCATCGGTATGGCCTTCTTGCAGCAACAGGTCGCTGCGACCCACCAGCTCGCGCAGACTGCCAGCCCCCAGGGCCGCCACCAGCCGCCGCAGCTCCTGACCCTTGGCCCCAAAAAAGGTGGTGAGCTGCTCCACGGCCCGCTCGAGTTCCTGGGGCACAAAGCGCTTGAGCCCGTGGGCCTGGGCCTGCTCCACGGTCTCGATCTGGGTGGCGATGCCCACGTGGCAGGTGTCCATCTGGCACTGGCGGCAGATGGTACAGCCAATCGCCACCATGGCCATGGTGGCCATGCC
>Ga0101943_1002631_pt1 | contig 10453 bp, 16 predicted proteins | sample DewCreD2012metaG_5_FD_75244 | JGI IMG/M metagenome (GOLD analysis project Ga0101943, IMG submission 75244) | Hot spring sediment bacterial and archeal communities from British Columbia, Canada, to study Microbial Dark Matter (Phase II) - Dewar... ... | reverse complement strand
TCACCTCCTCATCACACGGATGCCTCCACTCTATTCTTTCCACAGAGTGGCGGTCAGGAACACCATAATCTCCGAGTTGCTGCGTTTGGTGTTGGTCTGCTTGAACAGGTAGCCCAGTATCGGCAGGTCTCCCAACAGGGGCACTTTCTGCACCAGCTTCAGGTCGCGCTGGGAGATGAGACCGCCGATGACCAGCGTTTCCCCACTGCGCAGGCGCACCGCACTGTCGGCGAACCGACGAGATACCTGCGGAATCTCGCCCCCAACAGGCGTCTTCAGGAAACCGGTGATAAGGCTCACTTCGGGGTGAATCTGCAAGGTGATGTCGCCCTCGGGATTGGTCTTGGCAACCACGTTGAGCTGAATGCCCACGTTTACCTTGCCGGTGGTAACGCTGACGCCGTTCTGTGTGGACTGCACGCTTTCGATGTAGCGTACCTCGTCGCCGATGAATATCTGCGCCTGTTTGGCGTTGAGCACCAGCAGTTTCGGGTTCGCCAGCAGGCGCGCTTTGTTGTCTTTGAACAGGGCATCCAGCTTCGCACCGATGCCCATAGCGTCTCGGGTCAACCGTCCGAAAACGATGGTGCCGAAGTTGCCCCGGTCCGGCGGGTTCGGGGTATCGAGGGTGAAGTTGGCTTTGGTGCCACTGAAGTCCCACAGCACGCCCAGCGTGTTATCCACGTCGGTGCTTACCTCTACCACCTTTGCCTCGATCAGCACCTGAGGTGGAGCGATATCGATGCGAGCCAGAGCCTCTTTCGCACGCTCTACCGCCGCGCGCGGTCCCGTCAGGATGAGCGTGTTCACCCGTTCATCTATCGACGCATCACCGTTGCCGCCGCCCTGCTGCTGGTTCCCTGCTTGCTGACCGCTGCCGGAGCTTCCACTGCTTTGTAACGCCAGGTCTACACCCTTCTCGCCGACTGTCCTGCCCGCCGAATCGCCCAGCGGAGCGGGAGCAAGCAAGTTAAAGCCCGGGCGCGGACCCAGAATGATGGTGACTTCCGGCACCAGCTCCGACACGATGGTGCGCAAGTCGGTGGGGGAGGCGTGTTTCACCGTGTAGGTGTCCACCACCACATCCTGCTGGGATTGTCCGAGGGTACTGTCCACCGTCTCGATGAGTTCGGTAGCGGTGCGCACTTCAGCTTCGGTTCCCGATACCAGCGCAACCTTGGTACCGGCTCCCTTGGCAGGTTGCGCGCTGGTTAAGTTCCACGAAATCTGCACACCCGGCGCCTGTTCCTGAATCACCTTGCCGAGGCTGTTGGGGTCGGCGTAGCGATAGGCGACAATCTGCGTGACACGCGCCTGCGGCGCAGAGGTTTGCGTGCCGCTGAGCAAGCTTTGCAGTCCCTGCGGGGTAGCTACCACGTAGGTGTTGCCCAGCTTGGTGTAACGATAGCCGCTGAGGCGGGTTATCAGGTCCAGAGCCTCTTCCACCCCCACTCCTGCCAGGCTTACGGTGACCGTGCCCTTTACCTCCGGGCTGGTGACGATGTTGGTTTGTGTTTGCAGAGAAAGCGCCTTGAGCACATCGGCGATTTCCGCCCCTACGAAGTCCACCGTCACACGCGGAGCGGGACGCGGCGGGGCAGCTGCGATACGGGTCTCCGCGGCGGGTTTCTGCGGAAGTACCGGCTTGGTTTCCGGCAGCTGTGCCACCTGCACGCCCTCTGCGAACCGCCTTGCTCCCTTTTCCAGTGCCCCCTGTTGCCACTTCTGCGTCCCAGCTCGCTGCACCCCCGCCACAAAGGCATTCCTCTGGATTGCCTGCTGAACCCCTGCCGCCCAACTTTCCCTCGCCGCCTGCGTCGCCTGTTGCCAGTCCGTTAATGGCTGTGCTACCCCTGCTTCATAGTCGGGCGAGGCTTGTGCGGCTTTCCTCGCCCACTTCTCCTGCAGCGTTCTTACGTCCCTGATATTGGGCATTTTTGCCCACCTCCTTATGGGTTCAATGATCCTTCTAAGTTTTACACTTTATCCTGGTGATGTCAAGTGTCTTTGCAAGTGGTCACATGGGAAGTGACGGTAGATGCCTATGAGCCTGCCCCCTTCACGGCGGCGCTTGTCTTTTTTGTCAGGCGCACTCACCCCGTCCAAGGGATGTCCCATTTCAGTGAAACGCTGACCTTTGAGGGGGTTGAGGTTCCGATGTTGACCCTGGATATCCTTTCCGTCCTGGTGGAGGTTGACGTTTTGCAGAAAATTTATAGGATTAGATTCGGTCCCTTGACAAATCCGATCATCGACACGACCTACGCCCTTGTCGCCACCCCCGACACCCTCATCGCCGGTGGCGGTGAGCTTGGGCTTGGTTTCTATGACCACCAAATTCATTCCATCCCTTTGCCTCCCGTCGTCCCGTCACCCCCGCCACCGTCACCACCACCACCGGAACCACCGTCACCACCACCGATTGGACCACCACCACCCCTTGTTGAGCCGCCGCCCCTTCCGGAGCCACCGCCACCTTGTGGTGACCTGGATAGACAAACATTTCGCGAGTTTTGGCGGCTTTGGGGGCATCGTATTGATAAGCTGGCTTTTGAGGTCCCTCTCGACGAGGGAGTTGATGTTCCTGATTTGCCTTCGCCGTGGCGGGAAGTATGGAAGCAACTCACCCACCACAGGATAGACGTGGTCTTTTCCAGGAAGGGGGTGCTCTATGTTGCGGAGATCAAACCGCGGCTTTCTTTGGCGGCGATCGGCACCGCCATTGTTGCAAGGACTATGTTCATGCGCAGATACGATGTTCGTTCGTTTTCGGCTGTCAGGTCTGCGGTGATCAGTCAATTTGGGTCGCCGCTTCTAATTCAAGCGGCTGCGACACACGGTGTCGTCGTGTTTCTCACAAAGGGCATCGACGGGCTCTACGAGCCCGTCGCTCTCCACGACGTTCTCTGGTAGGTTCGGATAAAAAAAAGCCCGACCCTGAAGGAGGGTCGGGCTATCGGGCAGCGGTGGGCAGAGGGGTTATCTGCTCAATTCTGTCAATTCCGTAAGTACACGCTCCATGTCTGCCCGCGTCTTTATGACCTCCCTCATGGATTCAACGCCATATAGCTCGTGTAGGTCACCACGCTCGAACCCCAACTCCCTCGCCCTCACCCAGAACCTCGCCCAATCTCGTCCCGACATCGGCTCGTCTTGGACCGACTTCTCCGTCTCCTTCGTCTCCACGAACTGCCCAAATCCCGCCAGCCGAAGCACAAACCCCAGATTCTGCTTGCATACTTCTGCGACTGCCCTGCTCTGAGCTACGGATTCAATTGTGTCCTCGTTGGCGTCTTCCCATCTCGCCATCTCCTCACCATGGCGTGTCCTGATAGTTTCATACCTATTACATGACCCCTCCGCTTGTCCGATTAGCTCACCACGCCTGATCAGCCTGGCGCGGGCAATGACCCGTGCCAATTGCCCGTTCTCGTCGTAGTCCCGGCTCATGACTTCAACGACCACGCCGAATCCACACCAAGAAGCAAGTAACCGCCATCCATCTGCTGTCAGACCTTCTCGCGTTTCCCCACCGCGACTGGTGATTTTAAACACCATGCCCGTCTTCCTCGCAGTATCAATCAGTTTCTGCGCTATGTAAACCGCCCGGTCCAACGCCTCGTCCACCATCACCTTGTCGGGTAACGAAAGGACGGCTGGGAGAGCAAGTCGTACTTCCTCTTCCATCTCCTTGACTACCTCATCGATTTGCCGCTGCTCCTGCATCTTTCTCACCCTCCTTTTCGCCCGTTTTGCGGGCGATGGTGATTAGCGGCGTCACAAGAGAAACTTCTCGTAGGACGAACCTCACACACATCCTCACCACTGCCGCCTCCGAAAGACCAAGACGCTCCGCGATTTCCTTGACCTCTTTAGCGTCTTCTTCTGATAGATAGGTGACGACCGTTACTGGCTTCATCCGTCATCACCTCCGATGCCTTCACATTCAGCGATGATATCTTCCACCTCCGCCAACTCGTCCTCCAACATCCACCTCTCCCTTTCCAGGATATGGATCCTCTCCCACGCCAACTCCCGTAACCCCTCATCCGCCACACGCCCTTCCTCAACCGACACCCTCAACTTCCGCTCCCGTTCGTCCACTTCCCGAAGTCTCTCGCACAACTCAGAACGCCATCGCTTCAACGCCTCGATTGAGACGACCATCGGACTCACCTCCACTCTGTATTATAACACACCAGACTGCAAAGGACAACCCAACACAAGCCACTACTTCCCTGCATCCACTTTTATTATACCACACTCCGTTGCCTGTTAACACCCTTTCACCCAATTAAGCAGTTTTAAGCCCCTCCCACAAGCCCCACGAACCAGACGAAAATTGCGTCGTGGACTTGAAAGGCTGTCGGCGGCGTCTCCCAAATGGCATCTCCGTATCGGCGAAAGTTGCCTGCTGAGCAATGTATGACTTTCGTCACTTTGCCCTTCGACACGCCTGAAACGATCCCGACATGCCCATAAGGGCGTTTGGGTGGCTTTGAGGGAAAGACATATAGGCAGCCGATCCTTGGTTTGTCCAGCTTGACAAATAACCCCACTGGGCTATGGGCATCGGACACGATGGCATCGGTGTTAATCCAGCCGCCGTTGAGGCGCACATAAAGGGGATGGTCGGTCTTGCGGGAAATGCCCAAACACCAGCAGACAAACCCACTGCAGTCGCAAGCGTTGTCGATGCTGGCAGGAGTCATCGAATGCGGATCAATCCCACCAGCCCCCAGTCGATACTTGATCTTGCGCCCTATCGCCGACCGAGCCCGTCGCAGCACTTCTTTGACTGTCATCGCTTTGTTCACCTCCTTAATTGGAAAGAAGGGAAAGCCGACGAGGCGTTCGCCAGAACCAGCCTCGTCGGCTGGGTTCCCCTTCGGCGTTTGGCAGGCTCGATGCCGCCAAACGCCGCCGGCAAGGGGGTGGCCTGTGCCCCTTCGACCACCGACCACACCGCAATTGGCGTCCCGTTGTTTGAAAAGCCGAACCGCCCTCCGCAGTCTCAGATGTTCCGTTCCCCTCTAACTGATATCTTGTTTCCTGCTGATGGAAGGTGTTGGTTGGACTGAAGGGGGATCATCGTCGGCAAAGTGTCGTCTTTTCCTGTCTCTGTCGTCCCCTCAACCGCTTTTTAAGGGCGCGCAGGCGCCCGCTGGCGTTAATCGCCAGCGGGCAGCGGCGAAAGAGCGGGCGGAACGCCTCGCTCTTTCGCCGCGTGCCGAGGCAGGGTGCCGTTCCCTGCCTCGGCACGCCTGCGCGCCCTCCGTCGGCGGGTCGCCCGAAGGGCGGACGCCGACGGGCAGCGAGGCGCTCGATGCGCCGAAGCTGCCCGATTCCCCCTGGGGTGGCTTTGAGGGGTGGTTCTTTTCCCCTCTGCGGGCGGGTCGCTCGAAGAGCGGACGCCCGCGTGGCGCGAGGCGCTCGATGCGCCGAAGCGCCACCCTTAAGCCGTTTTTGCCGAATTCCTTCTAAAGTCGGGCGCTTGGGCGCTCTGGGGCTTTAAAAGCCCCAGAGCGGCGGCTTCAGCGCCCTCCTTTGTTGGGCGTTTTGGGGAATAATTTCCAAAGCGTGCTGGCAGGCGTGTCGTGGTGGGTTGAGGTGGAAGGCTGCCAGCGCGCCCCACCAAGACAAGCGTTCCCCCGATCAAACCGCCAGCGCTGAAGCCGCCAGGGCGCAAGGCGACGAAGTCGCCGCCGCGCCCTGCCCAAGCGCCCGACCAAAAACAAAAGAACCCCCTCGTCCCCAACTGTTATGACCGCTTGGACGCGATAACCCCCACCAAACCGCGACATTGAGCCTACCAAACCGCGATGACGCCACCACTTTGTCCTTAGATAACCCCTCTCAAACCGCGACATTGAGCCTATCAAACCGCGATGACACTACCGCCTTTCCCCGCGATAACCCCCACCAAACCGCGATATTTAGCCCACCAAACCGCGATGACATCACCACCTTGCTCTTAGATAACCCCTACCAAACCGCGATATTTAGCCTATCAAACCGCGACATCATTCCCGCTCAAAGAGCCGTTCCTGTCTCTCACCCTCCCCCTTTGCGGTGGGCTTTGAGGGTTGAGCGCGCTTGGCTTTGCGCTCTGCGGGGGTCGGTGGATCGGGGGTGGCGGCGGCTTTGAAGATGGCGATGTGGAGCGGGTTTGTGGGGTCGTAGGTTTCGTCAACGCGCCGCCCGTCGGGATAAAGGACTGTGACCACCATGCGAAACGGATCAGTGCGAAAACCGATCTTGATTGGGATGGGCTTCTTCGCCTTGGTCATGTTCGCCTCGCTCCTCTTGGCTTCCCTCTTCCTCCTCCGCTTCAATCAGGAGTTTTGGTGGTGGGAACCACGCCTGGACGGTGTTTGATAGGCGCTCCTTTAGGGCTGTGAGGTGGGGGCCCACCTCAACCCTCAGATCTGGATAGGCTTTTATGAGACCTTCCAGCGAGAAGACGATAGGTTCAAATAGGAACAACATGACGGCTTGTGTCTCCCTGATGACATCAGGGACTTCGCCTGCTTGATTGCTGGGGGGATGATGACTGGACTCTTCAGGGGCAGGCTGGGCGAAATCGGGTGATGGAGCGGGAGTCCTTTGGGGGTTTGCCCCCCTGATTTGTTGAGCCTCCAAAAAAAAGTCTAACAGACGCTCTATGACGGTTTCCGCCGGGACTTGCCATTCCGTTGCAAGGAGGTTTATAGCGTCGCGCAATTCACGCTTCATTGAGATGGTGGTGTAGTGTTTTCGCCCTCGTCCTTCTCCGCTTCGCTTTCCTTTTTCCATGCTTCGTTCTCCTCCCGTTGTCTTGGTGGCTTTGTAAAGGCTTGCGGAAAAGTTTGGCGAAGGATTTCGCCGATGGGGAGGACTTCCCTATTCTTTCTTATCTTCTCCCTGAATAAAAGGTGACCAGCATGTCGTTCATATCTGGTGGGATGTCCTATTACCCATACCTTCCATTCCTTTGAGTGCTTTAATGTCGGGTCTTCTCGATGTCTTTTCCGCCACTCCAGCCACTCACACCATTCACACCATTCCTTCTCTGTGATGCCGTGGGCTTTTGCCATCCCCTCATCTATTAATGCAACGAAGTCCTCGAAATTTAGTGGGTTACCTGTATTGTGCAAGACTCTGATATAAAAATCCAAGAACAGCACGCCCATAACTTGTGGTCGTATGATATCTGGGCTGTAGAAGCACTCGTCGCACATTTTCCCTCGTCCTGTCGTCCGCCCGCAAAGGACGCAGAGATCGCCTTCTTCGTCCTTTTTGCCCGTCTCAAAGGTTTCAGAGGCGTTGAGGAGGTCGCTGAGCACTTCCCCGATGGACTTTCCTTCTAACTCGCTCCTTCGCTTCAATCGCTCGTAGAGGTGTTGTGGGACTCGGATGTGTTTCCCCTTGCCGTTCATTCTTCCCCTTCCTCCTTGTCGACTGTTAACAGTTTTCTAATCCTTAGTACGGCCGTTATCCGGATAACGGCCGTACAATATTATGCGCCAACTGTTAACAGGCGCAAGGGGTCTTTTTAACGGCATTTTGGGGCATTTCAGCGGTATTTTGGGGGGTGTTGACGCGACAGGCGCCCTCGGTTAACACTCCCTTGGGAGCCTATCGGGATGTTGCTGGGGTAGGGATGGGGTTCATTTGGGATACCCTTTGATGTCTTTGATTATCTCTTGAATCATTTTCCACAGATGGGGGACCTCTCGTCTTATAACTGGCCCATGCTCTCTCAAAAGCCTTTCTGCTTCCCTTATTGCACCCCTTGCCATCATAGCCTTTTTAATTGCGGCGGGGGCTTTTGCAAGGGGGTAGAGGACCCAAAAAAGCTGAATCGCCGCCCAGGCTGCGTAGGCAAGATCCTCGGCGAACAACTCTGTGTTGAAGTAGAAGCCTTTCCCCCAACCTGGCATGTCGCCCGATGATGGTGGGAGGCGGTGAAGTCTCGCGAAGTGCATCAGGTCGTAGAGCCGTGTCTTTGCCCGCTCCAGTAGTCGGTTTGCCTCTAAGAGGAGAGAGGTCTGTTTTGTCATTAGGTAGCGGCTGATCTTGGTGACGGCGAGGAATACGTCTATCGTCGGTGAGAGGTCTTTTTGGGTGGCGTGTTTGTAGACGAAGGGAAGGGCGAGGAAGACTTTCGTTAAAAAGCGCGGGTCGTTCTTCAGGATGGCTTGGCGCAGGTAATACTGGGCGGTTTCTACATTCTTTATAGCGATCCCAAAGATTTGACTTTGTGACTCGAATTTTATGCCACCCACTCATCCGACCCTCTCTATAGATGAAAGAGGCATTGATTATTTGGGTCTATGTCGTCGACGATTTTGATGAGTAGGTAGTAGTCTTTGCCCTTTGCCCTGATCTTGAACCTTATCCCCTCCTTCAGTTCCTCTTCTAACCACTTTATCAGCCATTCAACGACGAACTTCATCGCTATCTTAATCAGAAAGGGGATCCTCTTCGTGAATTCCTGTCCCATCGCGGCGTCACTCCTCATAGAAGTAGACGCTGAGCACGTTTGCTGTGACCCCCGCACCATTGCTGAACGACAAGGCGAAGCGCAGTGGGGGCTCAAAGACTTCTGTGCTGTGGATGGGCAAGGTGATGGGGTTGGCGCCGGGCGTTTGCAGGTTGATGACCTCAAATGCGACAGGGTCGCCTGGTTGGGGGGCTGGGACTGGGGTGTCTGATCGGGTCAGGAAGACGGTGTACGTTGAGCCGATGGCGTGCGTGTCTGTCCACAAAAGCACGGCGATGGGTCGGTGGGGGCGCAGGATGGGGCTGGACAGGAAAGAACCTCTCTCCCCAGCAGCCACAGAACCTTGCAGGACTTTTGTCCTTAGCGCCACCTTGGTCGTGACCCCCTATCCGACGGGAAACGCCTCAATTGGGATGATTCTAATTTCCCCTGTCGCCGTGCTGTTAGCCCTTAGCTGCACTTTATCTCCTGGGTTGAATTCAAAGAGGTTGGACAGATCGGCATTGATGTCAAAGAGGATCCCAGTCCATCGCAAGAACTCCGGCGTGAGGTGTGGGAGCAAGGTAGCGCCGAATTGCGTGTAGGCTGCGGCGAGGTTCTCGACATGTTTGTGGTCGCTTTGGGAGTAGAACCTACGGTTGGCGAGGAGGGTTTCTGCGAATAAAGTCTCCCTGTTTATGGCGCTGATGCCCTGTTCCTTGTTGTTGACGAGCAACTTGACCATCTTTATCGGGCTCAGGTCGTTTGCCAAAGGGCTTGCGTCATCCCTTAGGAGGAAACCCACCAAGGGTGCTGCAAGGGATAGGTCGATGTCGTTGTCGCCAGTCGCCGTGATGTTTTTGACCGTTCTGACAGCCCTCATCACCACCTGCGGGTTGGCGTCCTGTGCCCCGCAGGCAACGATTGTCATCCTGGGCGCTCCAGTCAATGTCCCCGTCCTGAAGTACAACAATGCCTGCCCCCGCTCAATGGGTGGCAAGCCCGTCCTTTGCTCGTACGGTTTCCTTGCAAGAGGGATCAATAGTGGTAGGTAGTGGCGGGTTGATGTGCTGGCGGGGTCACCCCTCAATAATTGCGCGTTGACTTGCCATATGAAACTTGTTACCGCAAGGAGCTCTTCTGGTGTCAGGTCGAAGATGGAGACCCCTCGCACTAGTAGGTTGATCCTCGTGATGTTGCCCAATGCTCCTAACAAAGTCAAGTCCGTGTTGGCGGCCGGCTGCGTGAAGGTGAGCGTGAGGTGGATGTGGCTCAGTGGGAGCGAGGGCAGCTCGAAGGTGTATTCGGTGTTTGCTGCCAAGGCGAATTGGTCTGTGATGCGGATGACATTGGGGGCTGGCATCTTCTAATCACCTCCCGCCTCCCGTTCTCCGTAGCTTAGCCTCCCGCAATGCCCTCGCCATCGCTGCGACTCGCTCTATGTTCCTTGGATCCCCTTTGGGACCCCTTTGAGGAAGTTGCACTCCCTGTATCACATTGGCGTACGGCTCAAATCCCGCTTGCCACGCATTGTGTTGTTGCGCCACCTGCACACCCTCTGTGAATCGCCGTGCTCCCTTTTCCAGTGCCCCCTGCTGCCATTTCTGCGTCCCGGCTCGTTGCACCCCCGCCGCGAATGCATTCCGCTGGATTGCTTGCTGAACTCCTGCCGCCCAACTTTCCCTCGCCGCCTGTGTTGCCTGTTGCCAGTCCGTTAATGGCTGTGCTACTCCTGCTTCATAGTCGGGCGAGGCCTGTGCGGCTTTCCTCGCCCACTTTTCCTGCAGCGTCCGAATGTCCCTGATATTGGGCATTGTTGCCCACCTCCTTATAGGTTCAATGATCACTGTAAGTTTTACACTTTATCCTGGTGATGTTAAGTGTCTTTGCAAGTGGTCACATGGGAAGTGACGGTAGATGCCTATGAGCCTGCCCCCTTCACGGCGGCGATCGTCTTTCTTGTCAGGCGCACTCACCCCGTCCAAGGGA
>Ga0101943_1002630_pt1 | contig 10454 bp, 10 predicted proteins | sample DewCreD2012metaG_5_FD_75244 | JGI IMG/M metagenome (GOLD analysis project Ga0101943, IMG submission 75244) | Hot spring sediment bacterial and archeal communities from British Columbia, Canada, to study Microbial Dark Matter (Phase II) - Dewar... ... | reverse complement strand
GGGTGGCCATGGGCCGGGCCATCGTGCGGGAGCCCAAGGTCTTCCTCATGGACGAGCCCCTTTCCAACCTGGACGCCAAGCTCCGGGTGGAGATGCGGGCGGAGATCGCCAAGCTGCAAAGGCGTCTTGGGGTCACCACCATCTACGTGACCCACGACCAGGTGGAAGCCATGACCCTGGGCCACCGCATCGTGGTCATGAAGGACGGGGAAATCCAGCAGGTGGACACTCCCCTAAACCTCTACGACTTCCCCGCCAACCGCTTCGTGGCGGGTTTTATCGGTAGCCCCTCCATGAACTTCATCCGGGCTGGGGTGGAGGTGCAAGGGGAAAGGGTATACCTGGTGGCCCCGGGCTTCCGGGTCCGGGCCAACCCCGTCCTGGCCCAAGCCCTGAGGCCTTACGGGGGCAAAGAGGTCTGGATGGGTATCCGCCCCGAGCACCTGGGCCTTAAGGGCTACACGGTGATTCCCGAGGAGGAAAACGTCATCCGGGGCGAGGTGGAAGTGGCCGAGCCCCTAGGGGCGGAAACCGAGATCCACGTGAGCGTGGACGGCACGGTCTTGGTGGCCAAGGTGGACGGCCACGCTCCGGTGAAACCCGGGGATAGGGTGGAGCTTCTGGCCGACACCTCCCGCCTCCATGCCTTTGACGTGGAAAGCGACCAGACCATCGGCCACGCCCAGGAACGGGAAGCGGTGGCCCGCTAGGAATAGGCCTTTGGGCGGGGGATGTCCTCCCCCGCCCTTATCATGAAAGGGTGAGCCGGCAAGATAAGCCCTTCATCATAGGGATCGGTGGAGGAGGTGCCTGCAGCAAAACCCTCACGACCTGGCCCCTGGTTAGGGTGAAGCCCACACACCTAGGTCTTGTGGAACCCACCAAGCGGCATGCGGACGTGACCCTGCCCGGTGGCGGGCAAAACCCGGTGGCTTTGGAGATGCTCAAGGCCAAAGCCTTGGCCCGCCTGGCGGAGATGGGGGTGGCATGAAAAGGTTCCTCCACCTCCTCCTCCTCCTGGCCTTGGTGCCCTCCCTCCTGGCCCTCCTACCCCGGCTGCGGGTGGAGCGGCCAGGCCCTGTAGTGCTCCTCCTGGATGCAGAAGCCCTGCGGGAGGAGGCCCAAAACCAAGGGAAAAGCCTTCTAGAGGTGCTGGAGTCCTACCGTCCCCTGGGGGTCAGAGGGGTGGCCTTCCCGGAACGATTTGTGAAGGACTGGGTGGGCCAGGGGGAACTTCTTTACCGGACCGGGAGGGAGCTTTTGGAAGCGGGGCTACCCGCCAAACCCAACTGGTACTACCTCCGGGGCAATCGGGAACTTCTTGAGCTCTTACAGACGGCCTATGACCTTCCCCATGAATGGGTGGGTCCTTGGCTGGGCTTCCCCCTGGATGTCCAGGCCTTCCCTGCCTTTTATCCCCTGGAGGAAATCCGGGCCGCCAAGGAAGCTGGGTTTTTCGTGGCGGTCCGCCCCATCAACCAGCGTTACCGCCGCCTGGATGCTTCCCTGCCCATCGTTCCCAAGGAGGCGGACGCCGTGGTCTTCGCTGGCCTCGAGGCCCTGGGTTACCCCTACCGCCTGGAGGAAGCCCGAGAACGAGTCCCGGTACCCGTGGCCCTCATCGAGGGCACGCCTCAGCCCGGGCTTGCCGCCTACCGGGAAAAGGGCATCCTGAGGCTTTTTAGCCTGCGGTACGAGTGGCAGCTCACCCTGACCCCCGAGGAGGCCGCGGACAAGTATGTGCTGGCCGCCCGGGAACGGGGCCACCAGCTCCTCTACCTCCGGCCCTACCCCTACCGCCAGGACACGGAGCGCCTCCTCAAGCGGATCCAGGAGGGCCTAGAGGCCAGCCACATTCCCCTGGGCCACCCCGTGGCCCGGGAGTTCACGCCAAGCCCCCTCCGCCTGGCCGCCTGGGTGGGGGTGGCATCGGGGCTAGGGCTTTTGGCCCTGGGGCTACCCGTGTACGGGCCGGGGGTGGCCTTCCTCCTCCTTCTCCTAGCCCTGGGGTATGCGGGAAGCCAGGCGGGGGCCCTTCTAGCTGCTTTGGTCTTTCCCGTGCTGGGCTTCCTGGGTCCCAGGAATGGCCTCTGGATGTGGCTTCGCACCCTGGGCTACGCTCTGGCCGGAACGGTTTTCCTCTCGGCCCTGGGCTCCACCCCGGAGACCATCCTGGGGCTGCAAGCCTTCAAGGGCGTTTCCCTCACCCTCCTGGTGCCTCCCCTCCTGGTGGCCTTCAGCTTCCTAGACAGGAACTACAAGGAAACCCTGACCCGGCTTTTCCTGCATCCCCTGCGCCTGGGGGAGGTGGTCCTGGCAGGGGTGGCCCTCGCCCTCCTCCTCCTGGCCCTCCTGCGCCGGGGCAACGAGGCCCCCTTGGTCCCGGACCTGGAGCTGAAGCTTAGGAGCCTCCTCCAGGACCTCATGGTGCGCCCCCGCTTCAAGGAGGTCTTCGGCCACGCCCTCTTCCCCCTGGCCCTCCTCCTTCCCTGGCCGAAGTGGGTGCAAAACGGCCTCCTCTTCCTTGCCGCTCTCGGGGTGGCCTCCATCCTAAACACCTTCAGCCACTTCCACACCCCCCTTCCCATCTCCTTCTTCCGGGTGGCGAACGGCGCGCTTTTGGGCCTCTCCCTCGGGCTTCTCGGGGTTATGCTGGTAAGGAGGCTTCGGGCATGGTGGTTGGGGTAGCGGGGTACTATGGGTTTAAAAACGCCGGGGACGAGGCCATCCTCGAGGCCATCGCCCGGGAGCTGAAGGCCCGGGGGCACCAGGTTCTCGCCCTTTCCGGCGACCCCAAGCAGACCGCCAAGGAGCACGGAATCCGGGCCGCCCATCGCCTAAACCCCTTGGCCCTTCTCCAGGCGGACCTCTGGCTTTTGGGGGGCGGGGGGCTTTTGCAGGACGCCACCAGCTCCCTAAGCCTTCTTTACTACCTGTCCGTACTCCGGGCTGCCCGCTTCTTCCGCAAGAGGGTGGTGGTATTCAACCAGTCCCTCGGCCCCCTCACCCCCTGGGGGGAAAAACTGGTGAAACGGGCCTTGCGGGGCGTGCCCATAATCCTTCGCGACCAAGATTCCTGGGAATACGCCAAGAACCTGGGCCTATCCCCCGCCTTGGGTGCCGACCCTGCCCTTCTCCTCACCCCGCCCCCTGTAAAGCGGGAAGAGGACTTGGTTCTCGTCATTCCCCGGGCTGGGGTGGACCAGGAAGCCCTCACCAACCTCTACATCACCGCCAACCACCTGGTGCACGAGGGAAGAAGGGTGCTGGTCCTCCTCCTCCAACCCGGATACGACGACGAGGTCATCGAGATCTTCCGCCTGCACCGGGTGGAGAAGACCGCAGATCCCAGGCGGGTCCTCTACCTGGCCGCCCAGGCGGGGTACGTGATCTCCATGCGCCTGCACGGCCTCATCCTGGCCGCGGCCGCCGGCACCCCCTTCGCCGCCCTTTCCTACGACCCCAAGGTGGCCGCCTTCGCCAAGGAAACCGGGGCCTACTACCAGGAACTCCCTGGGGATCCCATCAAGCTTTCCAAGGCCGCCATGTACGGCCGCTACCCCGACTGGGAAAAGGTGGCGGCCCTGAAGGAAAGGGCCCGGCAGAGCTTTGACCTGGCCCTGGGGGAGGCCAGCCTGGTCAAAAAGACCCACGGACGCGGCTCAAGCGGCTCCTAAGTCCCTGGGCGAAGGCCTCGAGGTCGGAAAGCGCTTCCTCCACCCCCTGCCTCAAGAGGAACTCCCCTGGGGAAAGGCGCTTGAGCACAAGGAAGGGAGGCTGGGAAAGCACCTCCACCCCCTGGCGCACCACCTCGGGGATGAGGCCTTCCTCCAAGGCCTCCGCCTCCAGATCCGCCAGCAGAAACACCTCCCCCATGGACTTGCGGGAAAGCAAGAGGAGGAAGGCGGCGAAGGCCCCGCGCTCGGAAAGCTCGGCCACCAGCCGGTCCTCCAGGGACTCCACCGCCTCGAGGTCCACAAAACCTTCCCGAAGAAGGTCCTCCAGGTCCAAAGGCGAAAGGGGAAAGCGGGCCTTAAGGCGCACCAGGCGGCTCACCGCCTCCGGGGAAAGGTATCCCACTCCCTCCGGCACCCCTTCCTTCTGGGATTCCGGCGCCAGGATGGCCACGTACGCCCCTTGCTGGCGGTAGGACTTGAGCAGGCTGGGCTCCCCTTCCCCCGGACGCAGCAGCACCAGAAGCACTTGGCGGCGCCCCAAGGGGGCCTTGTACACCCAAGGGGGGCCCCCTTCCAGGAGGAAGCCAAGCCGCCTCAAGTCCTCGGTAACCCCGGGGGGCTCCAAGGCCCTTTGCGGCTCGTTGGGGAAAAGCACCTCCTTGGGATAGGGTGTCACCCGTACCCGCCGCTTCTCCGGCTTGGGATCCCCTATCTCCTTGGAGTCCTTCCCGGAAGCAGCCGGCCTCGCCTCCCGCCTCTCGGGCTGGGCAGGCTCCCTGGACTCCGCCTGCCCAAGCCGGGGGAGGCCCCTAGGGGTGGCCTTGAGCTCCACCTCCTCCCCGCGGAAGTGGAGGAGGATGGTCTCGTTCACGGCAAGGCGGCGCTTTTGATAGTAGGGCAGAAGCCCCCGCACCACCCCCTGTTTCCAGTCCACCTCCACCTCGTACACCTCCCCATCCTCGTCCACGAAGCGCACCCGCTCCTTGCCGAGGAGATGCTGGCGGAGGGAGACGGTTAGGGCCATGGTTCCCGTTTGAATACAGGTGCTGGTCAGCACATAGCGTGCGGTCATATCACCTCCCGAGGTCCACCAAGGGACGGGGAATCCCTGAAGTGAGCATATAATACACCTCGTAGGCCACGGCAAGGGTACGCTCCACATCCCCAAGGGCCCGGTGGGCTCCCCTGGGAGGAAGCTCCAGGACCTGGGAAAGAGCGTCCAGCCCGTAGCGCCTGAGGCCAGGCATGGCCCTTTTGGCCAGGCGGAGGGTGTCCACCACCGGGTTCTCCAGGGAATAGCCCATGCCCTCCAGGGCGGGCCGCAGGAACCCCAGGTCAAAGCTGGCGTTTTGGATGACCAAGGTGGCCCCCCGCAAGAGGGGGTAGGCCTTCTCCAGAACCTCCTCGAGGGAAGGAGCCTCCTCCAGCTCCCAAGCGCGAATCCCCGTAAGCCTCTCGATAAAGGGGCTGGGAGGGCGGCTCGGGCGCACCAGGCTCTGAAAGCTCCTGCGCTCTCCCTGCTCCAGCCGCACCAAGCCCACTTCGATCACCTCGTTGAGGCCGGGGGAAAGCCCGGTGGTCTCCAGGTCCAAGACCACCACCGCCTCCCCGGGATAGGGGAAAGGGTAGTGCCACTCCCAAAGCCCCACCTCCTCCCCCAAGCGGAAGCGCCCGTCTAAGAGGGGCCGCACCACAGGCTCCACCGGACCCCTTAGCCCCAGGGCTTCCCCCAGGGCGGGAAGGGGCAAGGGCCTGCCCTCGGCCCTAAGCCTTCGGGCCAGGCGGGTGGCCAGGCGGTGGCGAAAGAAAGCCTCCACTACAAAGCCTCGCCCAAGGGGGTACGAAGGAAAGCCCGGTCGGTAGCCTCCTCAAAAGCCAAGGCCGCCTGCAGGAGGAGTTCATCCCTCGCCCAGGGAGCGAAAAGCTGAAGGCCCACGGGAAGGCCATCCTCAAAGCCGGCGGGGAAGGATAGGGCGGGAAGGCCCGCCAGGTTAGCCCCCACGGTGTAGAGGTCCTCCCGGTACATGGCCAGGGGATCGGGCCTACCTCCCAGGGGAAAGGCGGGATGGGGGGTGGTGGGGAGGAGGAGGAGGTCCACCTCCTGGAAAAGGGCCTGGGCCTCCGCCTTAAGCCGCCTGCGGAAGGCCTGGGCGCGGCCGTAGTAGGCCTCGTAGTACCCGCTGGAAAGCACAAAGGTGCCCACCAGGATGCGGCGCTTCACCTCGAGGCCAAACCGGGCCCGCGTCTCCTCCACCACCCGCCACAGCTCCTCCCCTTCGGCCCGATAGCCGAAAAGAGTCCCGTCGTAACGGGCCAGGTTGGAACTGGCCTCGGCGGGGGCCAGGATGTAGTAGGCGTTTAGGGCCAGGGGCAGGGAAGGCCAGGACACCTCCTTCACCTGAAGGCCAAGCCCCCGGAAAACCTCCAAGGCCTGCCGCAAAGCCCCCTCCACCCCGGGGCTATTCCCGGAAAGGGCCTCCCGCACCACCCCAAGCCGCAAGGAGGGCAGGGGCTCCGCCAGGGCCTCCTGAAACCGGGGCTTCAGGTCCAGGCTGGTGGCGTCCAGGGGATCGGGACCGGAGATGGCGTCCATGAGCAGGGCGAGATCCCGCACCGAGCGGGCCATGGGGCCGATCTGGTCCAGGCTCGAGGCGTAGGCGATAAGGCCGTAGCGGCTTACCCGGCCATAGGTGGGCTTAAGGCCATAAATGCCACAGAAAGCTGCAGGCTGGCGCACGCTTCCCCCGGTATCCGACCCCAAGGCCAAAGGCGCCAGATCCGCCGCCACCGCCACCGCGCTTCCCCCGCTGGACCCCCCGGGCACCCGGGTGGGGTCAAAGGGATTTCGGCTGGGGAAAAAGGCGGAGTGCTCGGTGGAGGAACCCATCCCAAACTCGTCCAGGTTGGTCTTGCCTATGACTAGGGCGCCAAGGGCCTTTAGCCGGGCCACCGCCGTGGCCTCGTAAGGGGGCAGGAAACCCTGCAGAAGCCGGCTTCCCGCCGTGGTAGGAATTCCCTTGGTGACGATGTTGTCCTTAACGGCCACGACAAGCCCCGCAAGGGGAAGGGAAGGGTCCAGGGAACGGGCCTCCTCCAGCACCCCCTCGTTTACCGTGAGGAAGGCTCCAAGGCTTGGGTCCAAGGAGCGGATCCGCTCCAGGTAAACCTGGGCCACCTCCAGGGGAGATACCTCCCCTTGCGCCACCTTGGCGCGGATCTCGTGGGCCAACATGCCCCTACTATAGCCCGAAGTGGAGATCTAGCCAGTCCCGAAAGCCCCGGTAAGCCTCCTCCCCTCCCCTCGGCAAATAGGTGATGTCCCCGGGTTCGTGGCGGAACCAGGTGTACTGCCTTTTGGCGTAGGCCTTCACCGCCCGGATATCCCGGGCCAGCGCTTCCTCCAGGCTGTACGCACCCTGGAGGTACCCCACCACCTCCTTGTAGCCGATGGCCTGAAGGGCGGTCGGCATGGCGGGGTACCGCTCCAACAGGCGCTTCACCTCCTCCACCAGACCCCGGGCGAACTGGCGCCTGGCTCTTTCCTCCAGCTTGGGAAAAAGCCAGGTGCGCTCAGGCCAGAGAACCAGTTTCCTGTAGGCGAACCGGGGTGGGCGAAGGGGAAAGCGGGCAGGGGGCGTTCCCGTGCGCCTTACCACCTCCAAGGCCCGCACCAGCCGCCTGGGGTTCCTATCCACCCGCAGGGCATCCTCCAGGCTGACCCGGGAAAGCTCGGCCACCAAGGCCTCAAGACCCCTTTCCTCGAGCTCCCGCCAAAGGGCCTCCTGGACCTCTGGATCGGGTGGGGGCAGGGTGGGAAGCCCCTGGGAAAGAGCCCGGATGTAGTACCCCGTCCCCCCAACCACCAAAGGCACCTTTCCCCGGGCCAGGATATCGGCGATGGCCGCCTCCGCCAGCTCCACCCAGCGCACCACGCTCAGGGCTTCGGAGGGCTCCAGGATGTCCACCAGGTGATGGGGAACCCTTTGCCTTTCCTCCGGACTGGGCTTGTCCGTGCCGATGTCCAGGCCCCGATAGACCATGGTGGCGTCGGCGGAAACCACTTCGAGGGGAAGCTCCTCCCCAAGCCTCAAGGCCAGGAGGGTCTTCCCGCTCCCCGTGGGGCCCGCCAGGACCGGGATCGCCTCCACATCCCTTATGCTAAGGGCATGCTGGAGCGCTTAGACCGCCTGGAGACCTTGCGCAAGCTGAAAGAGCTACAGGAGCGCATCGCCGAGCTGGCCTACCAGCTCACAGGGGAGGAACCCGCCGCCTGGACCCCCAAGGTGGACCTCCTCGAGGACGAGGACCACTACGTCCTCCTCGTGGACCTCCCCGGGGTGCGCCCCGAGGATTTGGAGCTTCTGGAGGAGGGAAGCCGCATCACCCTGGCCGGGATCCGCCATCCCTTGCCCGGGGTCTACCTCCTGGAGGAACGGCCCATGGGCACCTTCCGCCGCACCCTGGACCTGCCCGGCCCCATCGAGGAGGGCACCGCCCAGGCCAGCCTGCGCCAGGGGGTACTGGAGGTACGGTTCAAGAAGCGCAAAGGGGCTCCCCTGCCCCTCTCTCAGTAGCGCACCTGGTGGCAGGCCCGGCAACGGGGCTCGTAGTGCTCCTTGGCTCCCACCAGGATCACGGGGTCCGTGTAGCGGGCGGGCTTTCCGTTCACCAGGCGCTGCGTGCGGGTGGCAGGAGCCCCGCACTGGGCGCAGATGGCCGTAAGCTTCTCCACGAACTCCGCCCGCGCCAAAAGCTCCGGCATGAGGCCGAAGGGCTCACCCCGGAAGTCCAAATCCAACCCCGCCAGGATCACCCGTACGCCCTGGCGGGCCAGATCCTCCGCCAAGGGGAGCAGGCCGGCATCCAGAAACTGGACCTCGTCCACCGCTACCACCTGGGGCAAGGGGGATAGGTACGCCTCAATTTCCCTGGCCTCGCCCACGGGGATGGCCTCTACCCGCTGGCCGTCGTGGCTCACCACCTGGCTTTCGTGGTAGCGGGTGTCCAGCCGGGGCTTGAACACCAAAACCCGCTGCCGGGCGATGAGGGCCCGCTTGACCCTGCGGATGAGTTCCTCGCTCTTGCCCGAGAACATGGGCCCGGTGATAACCTCAATCCAACCCTGGCGGTGCAGTACCGGGGGCATCCTGGCCCAGATTCTACCCGGGCATAGGGTATACTTTCTCCAAAATGGGTGCCTTGGACCGGGTTCGGAGGACGCTGGAGGAAGGCTCCGATGAGGAGGCCCTGGCCTTTCTTCGCCACCCCCCCTCCCCTGAACCCCCACGAAGAGGCCCTGGCCCACGCGTATGACGGGGAGCTAGCGGAGGGAGCGATCTTGGGGAAGTGGGGACGATCAAAGCACACCTGCCCCCCTCCCCATAGAAGTGCTGGGAATAAGCCGAAGGCTACCGCCACGGGCAACCTTGTTCCTGACCCTAACCACAGAAGCGGCGAGGCCTTAAAGGGCCTCGCCGCAGACCAAAAACCTGCCCTTACCGTCCCTTGCGGTAGGAATCCCCGTAGCGGCGCTGGAAGCGCTCCACGCGGCCTTCCGTGTCCACAAAGCGTTGCTGCCCCGTGTAGAAGGGGTGGCAGCTGCTACAGACCTCCACGTGGATCTCCGGGCGGGTGGAGTAGGTGTGGATGACGTTGCCGCAACCGCAGATGATGCGGGCGGGAACCAGCTTGGGGTGGATGCCTTCTTTCACGTTTCGCCTCCTTTCGCACGGTCTTGGCCGTGCGCAAAACCATCTCCTACTCTACCAGGACCCCGGGCCATCCCGCAACCTCAAGGCGGGGGCAGGCGGCGCCACCTGGGTCCGAAGAGGCGGCGGCGTAGCCGCTCCCAGGCCACCCAAAACACCCCTACCCCCAGGCCCAAAACCGCCAGGAGCCAGAGAATCCCCAAAACCCCAAGCCCCACCAGGGCGAAAAAGAGGAGGAGAAGGGGCAGGTACCAGGGAAGCCTCACGCCTTCACTTTACTCCCTAACTGGACTAGAATAAAGGATGCCCCAGGACAGGGGGGCGGTCGCGCCCGGGAGCCGAACCTCCCGGGTGAGGAAAGTCCGGGCACCATAGGGCAGGGTGCCAGCTAACGGCTGGGCGGGGTAACCCGACGGAAAGTGCCACAGAGAAAAGACCGCCAGCGGCCAGGCCACGGCCTGGTGCGGGCAAGGGTGAAACGGTGGGGTAAGAGCCCACCGCGCCTCCTGGAAACAGGGGCGGCACGGCAAACCCCACCCGGTGCAAGGCCCAGTAGAGGGGAAGGGCTTGCCCGGCCCGCCACAACCCCTGGGATGGGCCGCTTGAGGCCGGCGGCGACGCCGGTCCCAGAGAGATGACCGCCAAAAACAGAACCCGGCTTACGCCCTATCCTGGGGCTCCCCAAGCTTCGGCTTGGGGTTTTTCTTTGCATCTGGGGTGGGAATTAAGTGGGACATAAGTGGGAGGTAGTGGAAAACTGTGGGGAATCCGTGCTATACTCCTGGGCAAGAACTCCTCTGCGGGTAAGGCTCCAAAGCGGACGCCCAAGCCCAGCCAGCCCCAGAGGGTGGGACCAGGTGGGAAATGCCCTTCGGCGAGTATCAGTACAGCCTGGACGACAAGGGGCGGGTGGTGATCCCCGGCCCCTTCCGGGACTTCCTCGAGGATGGCCTGGTGCTCACCCGCGGAATGGAGGGCTGCCTCTACGTCTTTCCCTCGGACCGCTGGCGCAAGATTGAGGAGCAGCTGGTCAACCTCCCCCTCACCGACGCCCAGGCCCGGGCCTTCG
>Ga0101943_1002628_pt1 | contig 10460 bp, 7 predicted proteins | sample DewCreD2012metaG_5_FD_75244 | JGI IMG/M metagenome (GOLD analysis project Ga0101943, IMG submission 75244) | Hot spring sediment bacterial and archeal communities from British Columbia, Canada, to study Microbial Dark Matter (Phase II) - Dewar... ... | reverse complement strand
CTCGATGCACCATGCTCGCGCAGGATGGCTGGTTGGCTTGTCGGGTACCCCCTGCCGCGACAGGTCCAAGTGTTCCTTGCGGACCACGGACCACCGCTCGCTCAGGCCGGGTGAACAACTTTGACCGAGCAAGGAGCGCGGGCAGCCACCAGCCCTGCGAGTCGGCCCTTCCACGCCTTCTCGCTCTCGGTGGCCGCCGGCTCGAGCGCGATCAACCGCTTCTGCCCATGCGGCGCGACCTAGACCACCGCCAGCACCATCATCCGCACCACCCACCCCGCGCGCCGGACCGCCAGCGCAAAGCCGTCGAGGTGGAAATGGACGTGCTCCTCATCCAGGCGACGATCCCGCCACGCCTCCCACTGGACTTGGAGACTGGTCAGGAGGCGCGACCCCCCGCTCTTGAAGGCAGCCCCGGACGGAGCAAGCAACGGGCGCTACGCCCCGGGCACTCGGCGCGTGTTCGCTCCGGCCAGGACGGTGGCGACGATCGCGTTGTCGGCCGCGGCCATCCGCCGGTGGTAGCGGCGCACGATCTGCGACCGCTACTCCCGCGACTCGCCCGTCGGCATGAACAGGCGCGCCCGCGGCGGCGCCACCGTGGTGGACCCCATGGTCGTGCCGGGCGTCCGCTCCAGGTGCCTGTGGCTATAGCCCTGGTGCTCCTCGACGCGCGCATAGCTCGGCGCTCCCAACGCCGCGACGGGCTCCTCCTCGACCGTCTGCTCGATCACCTCGCGCACCCGAGCCCCGATCACCTCAGCCAAGGGGTCCGGCCCGAAGGGGGCGAACTCCGGACCCGACTGGCCTGCCTTCTCCCGCCGCCGTCGCCGCCGCTGTACCTTGCCGGCCCGCCGCTGCCACGCCCTTGCCCTCGCTCCCCGTCCTAATGGTAGCTTGAATTTACGTCATGCGCACGATGAAGGTGCCGATCCGACTCATCGTCGTCCTGGTCGTGTGCCTCCCGCTCGTGCCCCGTCCGGCGGATGCGGCCAGCTGTAATGGCGCTCGAAAGGGGTGTGTCGCCGCCGCCATGTGGGCCTCGCGCGCCTGCCTGCGGAACTGCGAGCGACTCGGCGACAAGACGGCCGTCGCAACGTGCCGCGCGGACTGCTGCACGCAGCGCCGTGCGGCGGAGGTGCTCTGCCTCGACGTCGATGATCCCTGCGCCGTCGCGTGCGCCGACGGCGCCCCGCGGTGTCCGAATGACGTCCGTACGTGTCGGAGCAAGGCGCGACGAGCCCACCGGGCCTGCCGCGCGCAGTGCGCCGACCCCCGCGACATGCGGTGTCTCCTCGCGTGCGACCGCACCCGCGCCGCCGCCGAGGCATCGTGCGGCTTCGTTGCGGTGAGGACGGACGCGGGGCCCGGGGAGGTCCCGGTGCTGCCGCTCGGCCGGCCGGCAGACCTCTCGGTCCTGCTCGACGATGTCGAGCTGGCCGTCGTCGCGGCCGCAGACAAGCGCGCCGAGACGCTACGCTCGCGGCCGCTCCGCCTCTGGGTTGGCCGCCCTGGCACGACGGTCACCGTCACGCAGACGAAGCACGCGTTCACGTTCGGCTTCCCGATCGACTTCCGCGAGTTGCAGGATCGTCCCGACGACCTCGCGTTCTACGGCAGCATCGCGGCCGCCCACACGAGCGAGATGGTCTTGGAGACGAGCCTCAAGTGGCGTGTGGGCGAGCCGTTGCCTGGGGTCATGTCGTTCGACCTTGCGGACGCGGAGCTCGCATGGGGCGAAGGTCTCGGGTTTCACTTCAAGGGGCACACGCTGCTCTGGGGCAATGCACGGCCGTTCTCGACCGGTAGCGGCATCCCGGACTGGGTTCTCGCGCAATTTCCGAATGCGACGCTCACACCCGCCCAGCAGGAGACGTTACGCGGACTCTTGAAACGGCGGGTCGAGGCGGTCGTTGGGCGCTATCGGGGCCGCATTGACGTATGGGACGTGACGAACGAGACGCTGAATCCGTTCACCCAGTGGTTCATCCAGCGCCTCGGACCGGGGATCGTGAACGACATGTTCGCGTGGGTGCGCGCGATCGATCCGGGCTCTGAGCTCGTCTTCAACGAGTGGATCCGCGAGGTGTTCACCGGCGTCGGCGGCCCGAGCGCGGCCGACGTCCGCGACCGCGTGAAGGCGCTTCGCGCGGCTGGCGTCCCAATCGACGCGATCGGGCAGCAGGGCCACTTCGTGCCTGGCGTCGTCTACGCCGGCGGCACGGCCGATCTCTCGCAGCGGACGCGCATCGACGACTACCAAGCGGCGCTCGACACGCTGGCCCAGGCCGGCGTGCCCGTGCATATCACCGAGGTGAACTTCATCACGCCCGATGAGCCCGAGAAGCGCGCAGCGCAGGCTGAGGCACTCATGCGCGTCTGGTGGGGGCACCCGGCCGTCGAGCAGGTTGTGTTCTGGGCGCTCTGGAACAAGGTCGTTGCGCGCCAGCAGCTGCAGTCCGGGCTCTGGGACGACGCCGGCGCCCTCACGCGCCACGGCGAGGCTGTCGTCTCGCTCCTGAACGACCGCTGGCGGACGCACGCGCGGTCGTCGCCGACGCGCACGGCGTCGTCGAGCTCCGCGTGACGCGCGGCGATTACGTCGCATCGTGGGACGAGAACGGCCGCCGGGTCCACGCGACGTTCCGCGTCGACCGGGGGCCGGGGACGGCGAAGGTCGCCGCAATCACTTCGCCTCGCGCAGCCTGCGGTCGTTCACGAGTACCGTCGGGTTGGTCGCGTCGTATGCCGCTCCGGGGAGGGGGCGACCTGTGGACTATGCCCCCTGCTGAAGATGATCGCGAAGACCTGGGGGTCCGCGCTGGCTGCGGGCGGCGCCCCGTTCCGGTTCGCGCCGGAGGACGGAACCCGGTTCTTTGGCGAGCTGCACGGCTGGCGCGAGTTCGGGTCCCGCTCGATGTGGCAGGAGGCGAGGCGGGTCGGCCGCGCCGAGGTGCGGCTCGCCTGGCTCTGGACCCTGCTCGCGCGGTTGAGCCCCGGGTGCCGGCGGGAGCGGATGCCCCGCTTCTCGGGGATCGTGCCGGTTGAGGAGCGCTAGGCCGATGTCGAAGCGGCCCCGTCCGACCGGCGACGGCCCGGCCCCGTCGCCCTTCGAGTGGACGGCGGAAGAGATCCGCCGGGTCGGGCATCCGGTGGCGGACCTCATCGCGGACCACCTCGGCGAGCTTCCCGCCGGCCCGGTGTTCCGCCCGGTGCCGGCCGCGCTCGCGGACGCGCTGGTCGCGACGCCGGTTCCGGAGCGGGGCGAGCCGGCGGAGCGGGTGCTCGACCGTTTCGCCGCGGCGATCACCGCGCTCGCCGTCGCGCGCTATGCCGCCTGCGTGGCGCGCGGCTGGGACGTGCGGGCGGCCGGGCTTCAGGGCGTCGAGATCGGCGGCCGGCCGGTCCGTCTCCTCGTCTATCAGAGCCCCGAGGGGCACAGCTGCCACCAGAAGGCGGTCGAGCTGCTCGGGCTCGGGAGCGCGCACCTCCGGACGGTTCCCTGCGATGCCGCGCTCCGCATGGTGCCCGAGGCGCTCGACCGGATGCTCCGGGAGGACCTGGCCCGAGGTGACCTCCCACTCGCGGTGGTGGCGAGCGCGGGCACGGTGAACACCGGAGCGGTGGACCCGCTCGGCCCGCTGGCCGAGGTCTGCGCGCGGCACCGGGTCTGGCTGCACGTGGACGCCGCGTATGGCGCGCCCGCCATCCTGAGCGGCGCGCACCGGGCGGCGCTCGCGCCGCTCGCCCGCGCCGACAGCGTGGCGGTGGACCCGCACAAGTGGCTCTACGTCCCGGTGGACGCGGGGCTCGTGCTGGTGAAGGACGCGGGGGCAGTGCGCGACGCGTTCAACCTGGTTCCTCCCTACCTCCGGAGCGACGATGACGTACACGGAGTGCAGGGCCCGCCCTGGTTCAGCGAATATGGGGCCGAGCAGACCCGACCCTTTCGTGCGCTCAAGGTGTGGGCCGCGCTCCGGTACTTCGGGCTGGAGGGCTACCGCGCGCTGGTGGAGCACGACCTAGCGCTCGCCCGCCGTCTGGCGGCGCTGGTGCGGGAGGCGCCGGAGCTCGAGCTCTGGGAGCCGCAGGGCCTGAGCATCGTGTGCTTCCGGGCGGCCCCGCCCGCGCTCCGGGGGGACGCCGAGGCGGCGGACCGGCTCAACCGCGCCGTGCTCCGGGAGGTTCAGCTCGGGGGCAAGGGCTTCCTGTCGAGCACGGTGCTCGGGGGCCGGTTCTGGCTCCGGGCCTGCGTATAGTCAATCCGCGGGCGACCGAGCGCGACGTGGAGACGGTGCTCGGCGTGGTGCGGGAGGCCGTGAAGCTGGCGCTGCGCCTTGAGAAAACGCACGTCGGCCGCGTGCTGGTCGAGGAGATCGAGGCTGTCCCAGTCGATCCGTTTCCCGTGCAGCCGCGCGCGCAAACTCCAGGCAACGACGAAATAGCTGCCCAGCGCCAGCGGCGCGCAATAGGACAAGAAGAACCAATCATCGAGATGCGGTCGCAGATTGGCTTTCATGATCAAGTTTGGCGGTTCTCCGTACGCGAGCCACATCCCGCACACGGTCGTAATCACCGTCGAGACCATCACGGCGTAGCGGACGTCTGCGAGCGGAGCATCGGCGAGAAACAGAATGATGACCAGGATTCGCAGCGTCAGTCCTATCATCGACACTCCGTCCAGAATCCCCGAGGCGAACGACACCAGTGCGGTGATCGCGATCACGGTAGGCACCACCGCACCGCGGTTGAGTCGCAACAACCGAAAGCTCACGCTTTCCAAAAGTCGCGTCTGTGAAATCACGGCGACAAAACACGTCAGACCGAGCAGGAACAGCATGGTGTCGGCGTGGACGATGTGGTCCAGCCCGTCGAGCGTGAACACGTACTCGCTCACGGTCCGGACGAGCGGCATCCAGCCCTCGCGCGCGACAGTGAGACGCATCTCCGAATCGTGCCACCACACACTCCAGAACGTGACCGCAAGAACGAGCGCGGCACCGTAGGTCAAGGCGTTCTTGTCCAAGCGGTATCGAATGGATCCGAACACGAACAACGCCAGTACCGTGGACAGCATCTCCACGCCGAGAAGCCACACGGGTAAAGGGCGGTCGTGGCCCAACAGCAAGACGCCGCTGGCCACGACCACACACCCGAACAGAAACCATTTTCCCGGGAGCTCGACCAAGTCTCGTTGCTGACGCTTACCCTCGCTCACCAGCCACTCGGCATAAATTGGCCGCCTTGTATCATGGGCGACGCCAGCCGGCCAGGCGCGTCTCGGTGACGCGACGGGGAGACACCGAGCCGCCTCGGGTAGGGGATCGCGGCGGCATGGGCTCCGGTGCAGCTAGCCGTTCGCCGTGCCGGTGAGAGACACGCGCCGGCGTTGGCACCGTTACCGGCACGCCGGGGTGCCGGTGCTGTCTACCACGAAGGCATAGGACAAGGCGGGAAGTTCCAGCTCGCGACCGAACTGCCAAGCCCCGTTCAAGTCCGGAACTGCGCCGTCCGGCGCTTCTAGCGTACGTCCATTCAGCACCACGGCTTGCGCAGCCGCGGAGGATGCAGTCACCATCCACACCTGCAGATTGCGATCGTGGGCGCCCGCGAAGGAAACCGCCGCCGGAGTGGAGGTCGGGTTCAACAACAAGTACGTGACCGAACCTTGCGCAGCAACGTCCGAAGGAGCGCACGAAGCGAACACGCGGAGCCCTCGCGGGATGCCCGCCTTGGGGACGACAAGCTGGCGCTCGCCCATCAATCGGCGCCACAGTACGGAGGCCCAGTAATCCGGATTCGGGCGTAATGTGCCTTGCTCCAGCAAACCATACGTGCCTCCCTCGAGGGCTTGTCGTACCACGAGCTGCACGCCGGCTTGTGCTAACAGGCCCAATTGGTTCAGCCAAAAAAAGCTTGCGGCAAAGCGATCGGAGTAGTTCACCTGCCCCCCGCAGGCCGCGGACCCGGTTTCCCCTAACCAGAGAGGCTTTCCCGGACTGAATCGATCGCGCAATGCAGCCATGTAGCGGTACGACACGAGGTGAATGTCGAGCCACGCATCGGCCAACACGTCTTGCGGCACTTTGGGAGTGTACGGACAGCGATCGGAGAAGCCCGGGTAAAAGTGGTAGTTGATGGCATCGTACACATCGCCGATTAGAGGCAGGACATCCCGCGCCTCGGGCCCGAGAACCAGGTGTTGGTCGCCCAAAAGAATCGGTCTTTCCCCTTCCGGGTCCCCGGGGGTCAATAAGCTCCCGGGGCCGACGAACATCACGTCGGGGACGATTTCGGAGCGAAGTCGATCGAAGAACTCGATGTCTCGAGCGTAACTCGGGGCCTTATAGCTCGCCGGCGCCCCCCGCGTGCCAACCAACACATTCGGTTCGTTCCCGAATTCTAAGGCCCGCAGGGGGTACCCTTGTGCTTTGGTGTACTCCAACAAGGCCCGCGCGTTATCCGGCACCCAACGGTATCCGGCGTCGCGCGGGCCGCTCCCCGCGTTGATGCCGAAAAACACACACAAGCCTAACGACTGCGCAAACCGGTTTGCTGCATCCCATTGTCCGCGCGTCAGCACGTGCTCATAATTCGGGGGCGGCGTCGGAGTTGCCGCTCCGCTCAAGTCGTAATACGTGTGATCGGCTTGCGTGCCACCGATGCGCAAGAAGGCAGGGCGCCCCGCGGTCAGTGCTCGGGTCAGGCGCACCAGTGCTGGGCGTGAAAAGTCGTACGGCGGAAACTGGGCATTGCCGCTCGAATTGGGGTCTGCGTATTCCCCCCGGTGACGGCAATAATGTCGATGGCAAAAGACAGAAAACTGGGCGGCACGTGAGCAATCACTCGAGCACTGGAGGGATCGATCGTCGTTCCCTCCTCGCTGCCGCAGCCCGAGCAGAGAAGGAGAACTCCAAGGCACAGAGACAATCCTCTTCGGTACCTGCCTCGCGTTCCGACTTGTGTAGGCATACTGTACATCCTCTTCAGAGACATCCTGCCGGACTGCCCGGCACCCGAGCAGAGGACGGCAACTCTGCCGGGGCGCCGGTTCCGGCACATCGATCACTGAGACTTCGGTGTGTGTTCTGTCGGCGCGGAGCACATTGTGCCCGCGCAGCCCGGTCGGGCGCGTGCCGCCCCTTGCTGGCCAGCGACCGCCGTATCGTGGCTCCTGATCCTGCAAGCGCCGTGCGTGTCCTCAGCACCGTTTCCACCGTATCCGTTGTTGTCGCGCACAGTCGCGGATCGAACTGAAGATTTTTCCCCTCATTTCGATCCGACGAAGAATCGCCTAGTTTTCCTCGCAGACGTACCGGAACAATTTGCCACAAGCCTCGTCGCCCCACTGGCCCACGTTATCCTGGTAATAGTGGCCGCAGTCCTGGTCGTTGTAATTGTTCGGTTGTCCCGAGGCCCAGCGCGTGTACGCGAGTGGGGAGCCATCGGTCCACACCCAACGTCCCTCGACGGCAATGTCGTTCGCTCCGATCCACGTCAGCATGGTTCCCCGAAAATTGCTCACCCAGTCGTTTTCTAGAGCGTCGTCGATTTTCACCAGTCGAAAACCGGCCATCGCCTCGCAACGGGACTTGGCGTCGGCCCACGTTTTCCAGCCGCAGAGGTAATAGCGCTTCCCATTCCGAATCCCGGCTTTACTGCAGCCAGCAGGCAATGCATGCTCGCAGCCATTCGCCCGATCGCTATCCAAATCGACGTAACCGAACGGGCAGGTGGAAGACGTCGTCAGAGTGAATTGTTGAAAGAAGTCCCACATCTCGTCGTTCGCAAAGATATCGTTCGTTCCGGGCTGTAGGATGGCGGTGCAACTATTGCCGGGCTAGCAATGGCCCATGCCTTCGATTTTACAAAAGGCCACCCGAACGCCATTGTCACAGCCGGTGTATGTGTCGCAGGTAGCCTTGTTGTTCGTGTAGGTCCGCGTCGGCGTTGTGTTGCAGTGATCGACGGCAACGTAGGTGTCGCGAGTGTTGTATGCGTCGGTGCTCGATACGAACGGGTCCGAGGTCCCCCAAAATTGCTGCACCGCGATCGGGCGCACTGGATTGCACGGGGGACTGATGAAGGCACCCGAAACGACAGCTGCTCCGGCAAATAGGTCGGCGGCTTGGCAAGCGAGTTTTGCGGCCATCCCGGCACCCGCGGACATTCCAGTGACGTAAATACGATCAGGGTCGACGCAGTAATTCTCCTTCAGATGCTGCACAATGTGGCGCGCAAACCCCACGTCGTCGATGTTCTTTGCGAGTGCGTCGCCGCAGCAATCGCGTCCCACGTCCCAAGATTTGTTGTACCCTTCCGGATACACGACGAGAAAGCCCGCGGCATTGGCTTTTTCGCTCATTTTCGACCAGCTTTCCTGTCCGCTGGCCGTGGATGTATTGCCGTGAAAATTCAAGATTGCAGAAAACGTTTTCCTCCCGTCATAACCTGGTGGAATGTGCACGATCCAACTGCGCTGAATCGGGCCTGCCGAGGTTTGCTGCGTCCAGGTCTCAGTGTAGTTTCCACTCGCCTTCGGCGTGCACGGGCTCACCGCACATGCCGTAGCGCTGGACCACTTAGCCCACGCTCCGGCCACCAGAGCCGCGCGCAACCGGGACGAGCGCATCACAAGACCTTGCCCAATTTCTCTGCCCCGAGGTTTCCTGCTTCTCGCCGCGTGCACCCCTCCAACTGTAAAGTTCGTCATCTCTAGCCATCGTGACTCCGTCCAGTCACCGGCTCCGCAGCCCTCGCCGCGCCAGCCATAACCCACTCTTGCGACTCCATGCGACATCGTCTCTCCCCTTTTTCGCCCCCCATTGGATCGCCCCCAAACTCCCCTGAACCCCGACCCTCACTTACGCAACGCTCATGGGCCCATGTGTGCCACCTCCTTTCGTTGACACACGACCGAAGCGTTGGTAGGCGGCCTGTGTGCGCTCTTGAACATATCGTGACCCCGAAACGCCCGCGCGCTTAACACGATTGTTACTTTTAAGCAACTATGATGTTACGACAACAAAAACGAAACCCCCGCAACCGCTCTTCGAGTTCCGCGTTGCCGCGCCAACGTGCGAAGCAGGGAAAGGCCGCACGTCGAACACGGCGCTCGCACGCGGCGGAGACAGCTACGGAATCCACCGGCGGGCGCAAACCAGGGCGTCCGCGAACGTCTCGCGCTCAGCAGGCCGAAAATGAAGAGTTGGTTCTCGCCGCAGCGGAGCGCGTCTACGGTGGGGTGAACTATCACGAGGTTACCGTGGAGCACATCCTGACCGAGGCAGGAATCTCGCGTCCGACGTTCTACCGGTGGTTCTCCGGGAAGGACGAGGTGCTGACTCGCATCGTGCGCCGAGCCAACGACAACCTGATCCAGCGGATGTACGCAGCCATGTCCGAGGACGATGATCTGCTCGGTCGGATTGCCGCGGGAGTCGAAGCATATATCCGCTGGGGTTTGGACACCGGCCCGATCGTACTGGCTTTGTGCCGCGACGCGCGGCTTCCAGGTTCGCCGGTGCAACGCGACCGTGGCCGCTTAGGGGAGGCCACGCTCGCCCTGTATGTCAATCAAATGCGCAAACTCGGGCGGCCCGATATCCATCCGCTCGTGTACCAAGCGGTCATTGCCGCCATCGAACACGTCGGCAGTTGGCTTTTCAGTCAATCACGGCCTCGGGAAGCGGACATCGCCTTGGCGCGCAAGGTGATGCTTCGCATTGCCCAAGCGGTGCTCGCGGAGGGCCCCGAGCGCGAGGCGATCCCCGAGCTGCCGCGATGACGCAAGACGGCGTGGCCAGGGATCGGCCTAGGTACAGGGGAACGCTCGCGTGCAGGTATTCGTGACGCGAGTCGGTTGCGAGCGTGCCGCTCCCTCGATCGAGGGCAATCGCGCTGGCTCCGCTACAGCCGCTGGCTTCTCCACACAAGAGCCCGTGCGTCACACTCAACGCGTGGGTGACAGCGGTTCGATCTCGTGTTTTCCCGGGGGATGGCGTTTTTAGCGCACGACCGCTGCAGCCTCGGCGCCGGCAACTGCGGAGGGAAGATCGGCGCTGCCGCAGCGTTCGGAGGATAGACTGACCGGCACTCGATCGAACCCTAGATGATGTACGAGCCGCGCCCGCCGCGCCAGTGTCGGCCGGCTCCATCGCATGAAACACTGTGATCGCCCTCAGATCGCACAACGGGTCGGCTGCCGTGCACTCCCACGAACTTCGCCGCGTTGGCAGTCGTCCGCCACCCTCCTTCGCTAAGATGGCTAGCCACGTTTTTCTTCAGTGCCCGAGGTTGCATCCGTGGCTGCCGACGACGTCGGTGTTCCCGCACCACTGTTCGCTCCGCACCGCGCCGGCATTCGCCCTTGACTCAACTTCGCCGATCTACCGGCCGATTTTGGCAGATTTGAGCGCTTCACAGCTGGCAAGTCCTTGATTTTTCGTCATGGCGGGTTT
>Ga0101943_1002625_pt1 | contig 10470 bp, 8 predicted proteins | sample DewCreD2012metaG_5_FD_75244 | JGI IMG/M metagenome (GOLD analysis project Ga0101943, IMG submission 75244) | Hot spring sediment bacterial and archeal communities from British Columbia, Canada, to study Microbial Dark Matter (Phase II) - Dewar... ... | reverse complement strand
GCGTGCGCCGATCAATGCCGAGGATCTCCGCCGCCTTCGCGTGATTCCCTCCCGTCTCCTCGAGGATGCGCAGGATATGCCGCTTCTCCACTTCCGCGAGGGTGCGGGGCTCGCGCTCCGGAGGCGCCGACCGCTCCACGGGGGCGATCCCGCTCAGGTGCGGGGGAAGATCCCGAATCGTGAGGACGGGCTCGCTGCTCATGGTGAGCGCGTATTCGACGGCGTTTTGCAGCTCGCGCACGTTTCCCGGCCACGAATAGCTCATCAGCAGCCGCATGGCTTCGGTGGAGAATCGTCGCACCGGCTGTCCGTTCTCCAGGGCGTAGCGCGTCAAGAAATGCTCGACGAGAAGCGGGATGTCCTCGCGCCGCTCGCGCAGCTCGGGCAGATAGAGCGTGACGACGTTGAGCCGATAGTAGAGGTCCTCGCGAAACTCGCCGCGCCGTACGGCCTCCTCCAGGTCCCGATTCGTCGCGGCGATGATGCGCACGTCCACGGGGATGTTCTCTCGTCCCCCCACGCGGCGGATGACCTTCTCCTGCAGCGCGCGCAGGAGCTTCACTTGCAGGTCGGGCTTGAGCGCGTCCACCTCATCGAGGAAGAGCGTGCCCCCATGCGCGACCTCGAACAACCCGGGCCTCGACTCGGTCGCTCCGGTGAACGCTCCGCGCACGTGGCCGAAGAGTTCGCTCTCCAGCAGTTCCGCCGGCAACGCCCCACAGTTGATGTCCACAAACGGCCCGTTCGCTCGAGGACTGTTGTAGTGAATGGCGCGAGCGACCAACTCCTTTCCCGTCCCCGTGCGTCCGACGATCAGCACGGTCGCCGATGAGCGCGCCACGCGCTCCAAGATGCGGAACAGCTCCTGCATCGGTTTGCTCTTGCCGATGATGTTGCCGAAGCGATAGCGCTCGGTGAGCTGTTGTTGGAGATCGGCCACGCGCGCCTGCAGCCGCCGTCGCTCCAAGGCGCGCTCGATCCGCATCTTCACATCGTCCAGTTGCAGCGGCTTACTCAGATAATCATCCGCTCCCAGGCGCACGGCCTCCACGGCCGAATCGATCGAGCTGAAGGCCGTCATCATGAGGACGATCGTCTGCGGGAAAGCCCGTTTGATCTCTTGAAGGACCTCGATGCCGGAACGGTCCGGGAGCCGAATATCGCTCAGGACGATGTCGAAGACGCGCGCGAACATCTTCTGGAGGGCCATCCCCGCCTCGGTCGCCGTCTCGACCTCAAATCCCTGCCGCCGCAAAAAGCGGGCGAGCACCTCCGCCAGTTGCCCATCGTCCTCGATGATGAGCACGCTCAATCGCTCCATACCCCCTCCGGAAAGTGTGCGCGAATCGCGCGCGCGAGCGCAAGGGGCGCGCTTTCACGGACCCGTTCGAAACGCCCCCGACACCGTTCGCGTTGGTCATGACCCCCTGCGGGCGAAGCGCGGACTCTCACCCGGACTCGCTCGCGCCGAGGTCCACGGATTCCGCCCGAAGGGGGAATCGGAGGTGAAAACGCGTCCCCTTCCCCGGCGCGCTCTCCACTTCGATCGTCCCCTCGTGCGCTTCGACGATCTGCCGCGCGATGGCCAAGCCCAACCCCGTGCCCCCGCGATCCGCGCGCGTGGTGAAGAAGAAGTCGAAGATGCGCGGGAGATATTCCGGCGGGATGCCCGTACCCGTGTCCTCGACCGTGAGGTGAATCGGCTTGGGCGTGCCCGCGAGCATCTCCGTGCGCACGGTCATGCGTCCCCCCTCCGGCATGGCATGAATGGCGTTCGTGAAGAGGTTCAACAGGACTTGTTGAAGCTGTCCTTCATCGGCCCATAATGGCGGCAACGCGGGATCCAGATGCGCGATGACCTCGATCCGAGCGGCGCGGAAACTATGGCGCAGCAGTGCGAGCGTCCCCTCGATGAGCGCGTTCACATCAAGCGGGCGAAACTTCGGCGGTGCCTGGCGCACGAAGTCCAACAACCGACGCAGCATCTCCGTGATGCGCCGCGCCTGCGCCGCGATGCTCCGCAAGTCGGCCGCCATCGGACTCTCCGGCGGAACGTCCAGGAGCAAGGCCTCCGCGAGATTCGCGATGACCGAGAGCGGCGTGGCCGCTTCATGGGCGATGCCCGAGACGATCTGCCCGGCCAACACCATGCGCTCCGCCTGGCGCGCTTGCCATTCGAGATGCCGCTCTACCGTGATATCGCGGAAGCTGTGCACGAGCCCTAAGATCTCCTCGCGCACCGATTTCACCGGCATGATGCGGACGCGAAATGTGCGCCCTGTCGTCGCCTCGCGCACCTCCTCCTCATGCGGCGCGCCGGTGCCTAGGACCCGCTCATGAGCGCACGCGCCGCGTTGTCCGAATCGCTCCCACACGCGGTGGCAAGATTGCCCGAACCAGTGCTCGCGCTCCAGACCGAAAAGCCGCGCGAACGCTTCGTTCACGTGCTCGATGATCCCCTCGGGCGTCGTGAGCACCAAACCATCGGTGATGGCATTGAAGGTCGCTTCCAAGCGTGCGCGCGCGGCCCGCACCTCATCGAGCAAAAGCTCCTGTCCTGAGAGCGCGCGTTCGAGCAGATCCGTCCGTTCGGCAACCTTCGCTTCCAGAAGTCGTTCCCATCGCGCGCCGGCCGCTGCCCAAACCCTCACGCGACAGGCCCACTCGGCCTCATCCTCGACCGGGAGGATATCATCGGCCTCAAAGCGAATCTGCTCGCGCTCGGAGAGACCGTGAAGCAGAATGGGCGCAAGCGTCACCCGACTCCGCACGCGCTCGATCCAAGACCGAACGCGATCGGGAGAAGCCCGTCCGTCCACGAGCACGAGGCGCACGTTCGAGAGCGGGGGTTCCGACTCCTCGGTTTGATCCGCCGCGATCCCCCATCGGATCGCCGAGAACCCGAGCCGCTGCAAGCGCGCGCAGAGTCGCTCACCCTCGACCGGATCCGCCGCGATGACGAGCGCAGATGCCCGTTCGATCGCTTCGTGATCCTTCATGCGAGAAACGGCGGGAGCTGCACGACGCGGAGGCGACGCGGTCCTCTGCGCACCCGAGCGCGCGCCCTCACTTTCGCAAGAACTCCGCGATGCCACGCGCGAAATCCTCAGTCAATCGCGCCAGGACATTCACATCCGCCGCCGCGCGCAGCGCCGCCTCGAAACTCAAGCCATCAATGTGATACAGGATCTGCTTGGTCAGCCGCATCGCGTGAGGGCCTTGCCGAGCCAGCTCGGCGAGAAATTCCGCAGACTTTTGCTCGAAGGCCTCATCGGGGAAGACGAATGTGACCAGGCCGAGGCGTTCCGCTTCGGCCGCCGTGATCCGACGCCCGCTCAGCACCAGCTCCGCCGCTTTCTTCTCCCCCACCGAACGCCGCAAGAGCACGCTGACGATGGCCGGGACGAAGCCGATCCGAACTTCCGGGTATCCGAATTGCGCGCTCTCGGCCGCCAGGACGATATCGCAGGCCGTCGCCAGGCCGCAGCCACCGCCCAGCGCGCGTCCGCGCACCAGCGCCACAATCGGCTTCGTCAATCGCCGCATCAGGAGGAAGAGCCGAACCACGCGTTCGGCATCCCGCATCTTCTCGAACACGGCCGGATCGGCCGTCGGCCGCAAGGTCGTCACATCGAGCCCGGCGCAGAAATCCGTCCCGGCCGCTCCGAGCGCGACGACTCTCACCGCCGCATCCTCTTCCGCGCGCGCGAAGGCCTGCGGGAGCTCCTCCAACATCTGCGGATCGAGCGCATTGCGCTTCTCCGGCCGATTCAACGTGATGCGCGCAATGGCCCCATCCACCGTATAAAGAATGCGCTCGAAAGACACAGGCGCCGACATCACTCCCCCTCCACATCCAGCAGTCCCAGGCGCCGCGCTTGCTCCTCCTCCACCTCGATCTCCATTCGCAAGAGGGCCGCGCTCAAGGTCTTCCCCTGGGCATCGAGCCGCAGCGAGACCGTCCCCCCACCTCCGAGCGCGCGATGCAAGAGGAAGTTGAGCGCATGGAGATTCGGTAGCTCGAAGCGCTCCACCGGACCGTGACAGATCCCGCGAAAATGTTCCCTCACGCGCTCGGCCGTGACCTGCTCGACAAGGAGCGGATAGTACTCGGGCTTGTAGGCGATGAGCCCGATATTCGCCGTATCCCCCTTGTCGCCCGAACGCGCGTGCGCCAGTTTGTAAAGCGGTATTCTCACTGCTGTCGCGCTCCCGACAGTTTATTATACACCCACGCCAGAAGCGCTCCCGCAATGAACCCGTAGATCACGCTCCAGACGAATCCGATCACGCTCCCCAGATACGTCACGCGATAGCCCGGATAGAGGAGGCCCAAGCGGCCGAGATGCTCCCCTCCTGCGCCCTTGATCGTGACGGCGAGCGTCACGCCCAGGATGATGATCCCCCACACCAGGCCGACGGCGAAGCCAAAGGCTCGCACTTGAAGTGGCATCGTTCTCCTCCTCACGCATAATCGAGGGAGGAGGACGCGCTCCTCCCGTCAGCCGCTACGATACCACCCCCGTCCGAGGGGGTGTCAAGCGATGTCGCGCGCCCGTTGCCCTCTCGGAAGTCCGCCGTCGCTTCGCTCCCCAAGCCCGTCCCGCCGAGAGCGACCCCGTTCGCACATTGCCAAAGATCGGCGTGATCGAGTAAGATAGTGAACCACGATGGAAGCTTTCGCGCATAAGTTCACGCCCACCATGCAGCGAACGAACCTGTTCGCGGGCTGAGGCCGATTCGGCCTCTTGCCTTTCCCGAACGATGCCTCGAAGCACAATCTTCTCTCCAGAAGGAGGAGCGTATGGACATCAAACTTCCGCAGATCAAAACGGAGCTTCCGGGGCCGAAGGCTCGGGAGATCGTCGAGAAAGACGCGCGATATGTCTCCCCCTCTTACACGCGGCCTTATCCGCTCGTCATTCGGCGGGGATTCGGAGCCATCATCGAGGACGTGGACGGGAACTACTTCCTCGATTTCAACGCGGGGGTCGCCGTCTGCAATACGGGCCACGCGCATCCGAAGATCGTCGAAGCGATCGCGCGACAGGCGGCGGAGTTCATTCATCTGGCTTCGGCCGATTACTATTACCCGCATCTGGTGCACTTGGCGGAGAAGCTCGAGCAGGTCACGCCCGGCGATTTCCCCAAACGGGTGCATTTCGGCAATTCTGGGGCGGAGGCCATCGAGGGCGCTTTGAAGGTCGCCCGCTACGCGACGCGGCGCGACAAATTCATCGCCTTCTACGGCGGCTTTCATGGCCGCACGCTCGGCGCGCTCTCGCTGACCTGCAGCAAGACGACGCAGCGGCGCGGATTCGGACGCCAACTTCTCGATGTCACGCATGTGCCGTATCCCAACCCCCTCCGGTATCCCTACAAGACGGATGGGGAAGACGTGGGAGAGGCGTGCATCCGCTTCATCGAGGAGGTCGTCTTCAAGACGGCCGTCCCCCCGGAAGAAGTCGCCGCCATCGTCGTCGAACCGATCCAAGGGGAAGGGGGGTATATCGTCCCGCCCCGCAGCTTCTTCGAGGGCTTGAACCGCTTGCGCGAACGGTACGGCATCCTCATCATCGCCGATGAGGTGCAATCGGGAATGGGGCGCACGGGCCGGATGTGGGCGTGTGAGCATTTCGATTTCGTCCCCGACATCATGACGATCGCCAAAGGCATCGCCTCGGGCTTACCCCTCGGGGTCACGGTCGCGCGCGCCGACGTGATGGAGTGGCATGCGGGGGCGCACGCTTCGACCTTCGGCGGCAATCCGGTGGCGATCGCCGCAGCGCTCGCGACGTTCGAGCTGCTGGAGAATGGACTCATCGAGAACGCGCGCCTGATGGGGGAGCGCCTGAAGCGCGGGCTCGAGCAAGTCGCCGAGCGACACGCCGACTGCATCGCTGAGGTGCGCGGCCTCGGCCTGATGATCGGCGTCGAGATCGTGAAGGATCGGCAAACGCTCGCCCCAGATGTCGCGTTGCGCGACCGCATCATCCAGGAATGCTTCCGGCGCGGGCTCGTGCTCCTCGGTTGCGGCGAGACGGCCATCCGCTTCTCCCCGCCTCTGGTCGTGGATGCCGAACAGGTGGATTTCGCCGTCCACACCTTCGAGGAAGCGATCGCCAGCGCGAAAGCGAGCGTGAGCTAGCTCACCGAGCGCGTGACGCGCCCGATTGCTCCTCTGAACAACTCGCGTGAGCCCCTAGGACGGGGAGCCTCCCGGTTGCTCAGAGGATGAGGGGAGTGGCGTCCCTTGTAGCGATGCTGTTCTTCGCCCTCCGCCACAACGTGCCCATCCCACCAGATAAGGTGAGGACGGTCGTTGGGTCCGGAGTGAGGGCGAAGGGGGTCGTTGCCCCGAGCGAGGGGAGTGTGATACCTTAGCTTGTCAAGGGCCAAGGAAGTGGAGGACAGCAATGAGGCCGAATGTAGTGATCCTGGCGGCCGGATTAGGGACGCGAATGCGTTCGCGGCGGGCGAAGGTCCTACACGAGCTGGCCGGACGCCCGCTCATCGCCTATGTCGTGCGGGCAGCGCTTGGCGTTCATCCGGCCCGTTTGGTCGTCGTCGTCGGGCATCAAGCGGAAGACGTGCGGCGTGTCGTCGAGCGAGAAGTCGCGCGAAGCGTCGGCGAGGAGAGCCTGAGGCCGCGCCTTCTGTTCGCCCTTCAGCAGGAGCCGCTCGGGACCGGACATGCGGCCCTGGTGGCGCTGGAAGCGCTGAGCGCCGAAGAGGGGCCGCCGCATCCTCCCATCGCTGTCGTCGAAGACGAAGGCGAAGCGCTCGAACAGTGGCGGAAATGGGAGGAGCCCCCGCTCTGGCGAGAACCTCTGGTGCTCCTTTATGGCGACATGCCGCGCGTGCGCGCGGAGACGATCGCTCGGCTTGTCGCGGCACACCTTGAGGGGCGCGCTGCGGCGACGTTGGTGACGATGCACTTGGACGATCCAAGAGGATATGGGCGAATCGTGCGAGACGCTCAGGGCGAGGTCGTGCGGATCGTAGAGGAGACGGAGGCGCGGCCTGAAGAGCGCGCGATTCGGGAGGTCAATGCCGGACTCTACTGCGTCGATCCGAAACCCCTCTTCGGCGCGCTGCGGCGAGTGAAGCCGGAGAATCAAAAGGGGGAATACTATCTGACGGACGTCATGGGCGTGCTCACGAGCATCGGGTATCGCGTTCGGGCGATTCGTAGCGAACATCCGGAGGAACTCTTGGGCGTCAATACGCGCCAGGATTTGGCGCGACTCGAAGCCGAGCTGCGGCGGGAGATATGCGCGCGGTGGATGCGCGAGGGGGTGACGATCCGCGATCCGGACACGACCTGGATTGACGCCGACGTCGTCATCGGGGCGGAGACCATCGTGTATCCCCATGTCCACCTGGAGGGAGAGACGCGCATCGGAGAGGCCTGCGAGATTCACGCCTGGACGCGGATCGTGAATTCGCAGCTCGGAGATCGCGTGGTCGTTCGGAATTTCACGGTGATCCAGGAGAGTCGAATCGGCAACGATGTCCGCATCGGGCCGTTCGCCCATTTGCGAGGGGAGGTGGAGCTGGCCGATGAGGTGGCCATCGGCAATTTCGTGGAGGTGAAGAAGTCGCGGATCGGGCGGGGAAGCAAGGCGATGCATTTGGCGTATTTGGGGGATGCGACCGTGGGGGAGCGGGTGAACGTGGGAGCGGGGACGATCACGTGCAATTACGATGGGAAGCGGAAGCATCCGACGGTCATTGAGGACGATGTGAAGCTCGGCAGCGACACGATGCTGGTGGCGCCGGTGCGGGTGGGGCGCGGGGCGATGACGGGAGCCGGGGCGGTCGTCATTCGCGACGTACCGGAGCGCACGCTGGTGGTGGGCGTCCCGGCCGTGGAGAAGAAGAAGCTCGACGAGGACGCCGAGGGCTCCTCATCCGCAGGGTGAGCGATGTCGGGGATCATCGGATATGTCGGGCCGCGGCAGATCGTCCCCATCTTGCTGCACGGCTTGCGGCGGTTAGAATATCGCGGCTATGACTCCGCCGGATTGGCCGTCGTGGATGAAGGCCGATTGGAAGTGCGCCGTGCGGCGGGCAAGCTGCGGCAATTGGAAGAGCTGATTCGCCTGCAACCGCTCGATGGCACCTACGGGATCGGACACACGCGATGGGCGACGCACGGACGACCGACGACGGAGAACGCCCATCCCCATTGTGATTGCTCCGGGCGCTTGGCCGTCGTCCACAACGGCATCGTGGAGAACTATCTCGCGCTGAGGAGTCAGCTCACCGAAGAGGGGCACGCGTTTCGAACGGAGACGGACACGGAAGTCATCGCCCATCTGATCGAGAAGCACCTGCAGGAGCTGGCGACGAGCGCGCTCGATCCCGATGTTCGTTTGGAGAGAGCCGTGCGCGCGGCCGTGCACGACATGACGGGGGTCTTCGCCGTGGCCATCATCTCGGCGGATGTGCCGGAGACGATCGTCGCCGTCCGGCAAGGCCCCCCGGTGGTGATCGGCATCGGCCGCGAGGAATATTTCGTCGCGTCGGATGTGCTGGCTCTCCTCTACTACACGCGCGAAGTGTGCTTCCTGGAGGATGGGCAGATCGCCGTCCTCACGCGCCGAGGGGTACGGATTCGTGATCTGGAGGGGAATGCGGTGACCCCTCGCTTGGAGCGCATCGGATGGGAGCCCATCTTGGTCGAGAAGGGGGGGTTCCCGCACTTCATGCTCAAAGAGATTTACGAACAGCCGCGTGCGCTCCGCGAGTTGCTCAAGGCACATACCGCGGCCGACGGCCGGAGCGTTCGCTTCGAGGAGATCGAGATGGGTGAGGAACAGATCCGGCAGATCCACACCCTTCGGCTCGTCGGCTGTGGAGGGAGCTGGCACGCGGCGTTGGCCGGGGAGTTTCTGATCGAACATCTGGCGCGCCTGCCGACGGAAGTGGACTATTCGAGTGAATTTCGGTATCGCGATCCGATCCTCGATGAAGGGACACTCGTGGTCGCGCTCAGCCAATCGGGGGAGACGGCCGATACGTTGGCGGCTGTTCGCGAGGCGCGGCGTCGTCAAGCGCCGGTGCTCGCCATTTGCAACGTGCGTGGGGCCACGCTCACGCGCGAAGCGCACGGCACGATCTTCCTCCACGCCGGGCCGGAGATCGGCGTCGCTTCGACCAAGGCCTTCACGGCCGAGTTGATGGCCCTCTATCTGCTGGCCATCTATTTGGCCGAGCAGCGAGAGACGCTCGCGGCCGAGCAACGGGAGAAGCTGATCCGTGAGGCGTGGGAGATCCCGGAGAAGCTCGAACGGGTGCTCGCCAAAGACGACGACATCCGCGAGCTCGCCCGTCAGTTCGCGCGTGCGCCCGCGGCATTTTTCCTGGGACGCGGCCTCTCCTATCCGATCGCCTTGGAAGGCGCCCTGCTGCTGAAAGAACTGGCCTACGTGTACGCCGAGGGGTATCCGGCGGGAGAGATGAAGCACGGGCCGAACGCACTCATTGACGAGCATCTCCCCATCGTCGTGATCAACGTTCGCGATCCCGAGTCTCCGCTCTCACAACTTCTCTACGAGAAGACGTTGGCCAACATCGTCGAGGCGAAAGCGCGCGAGGGGCGCGTTCTGGGGATCGTCACCGAAGGCGATGTGGAAGTCCGTCAGGTCGCCGATGGCCTGCTGGAGATTCCGGTCGCGAGCTACTGGCTTCTGCCCATCCTCGCCACCGTTCCGCTCCAATTGCTCGCCTATCACACGGCCGTCCTCAAGGGCTGCGATGTGGATCAACCCCGTCATCTGGCGAAATCGGTGACCGTGGAATGAGGCCCGCAGCAGCTCACCGCAAGATTTCGAGCATCCCCTGGATGTAATGGCGGAGGATTTGAATGAGGAGCGCTTCCGTCATCGGGATGCGCCGCAGTTTGACGCGCGGCCCCCGCTCGCACGCCGCGGCCTCGCGCACGGATCCGTACCCTCCTTGGGCAGGTGGCTCTTCTTCGTGAGGGTCACCGAGCGACCAATACTCGAATCGCTCATCTTCGCGCAGCAGAGCGAGGAACTCGGCGAACGTCGGCGGAGACATCCACGGACATTCCTGTTGGAGCCGCATCCAGAGCTTGCGGACGGGGACGAGCACCTGCGGATCCTCCTCCACCATCCGTTCGACCCGATCCAGAAGCTCCTCGGTGCGACGCGAGCGCTCCATAGTCCTCGCTCCGGCGGGCCAGATTATACCGCCGCTGGCGGCAGAGCGGCAACGGATCCCTCAGGTGTCCCCGCATCGAAGCAGCGGCGTTTGGTCCTCTTGCCCCGCGAAAGGCTCCGTTGGTATCTTTGGCCCGCTATGCGCCACTCGGATGCGGTCGTCTTGCGCGTGCACGAGCTGACGAAGGAATTCGATGGGATCGTCGCGGTGGATCACGTGAGCTTCGCGATCTCGCGCGGAGAGATCGTCGGGCTGTTGGGGGCCAATGGCGCGGGGAAG
>Ga0101943_1000956_pt5 | contig 10504 bp, 10 predicted proteins | sample DewCreD2012metaG_5_FD_75244 | JGI IMG/M metagenome (GOLD analysis project Ga0101943, IMG submission 75244) | Hot spring sediment bacterial and archeal communities from British Columbia, Canada, to study Microbial Dark Matter (Phase II) - Dewar... ... | reverse complement strand
GACGGACTTGCGGGCCTGGATTCGGTTCCAGGCGAACTCGCAATCTTCTACGGCCGTGGGCCGCGGTGGTGTGGGATTGGGATGTGTGTCCCGCCCTCCAGTACACACCGCCGACGAGCTCCCGAAAATGACGGCGGTGTCGGTTACGCACCGTCCGCGCACTTCGCAGGTCCGTGCCAGAAATAGTCGACGGATCCCGATCGCATCGCCGTCGACGAAGGAAGACGCTCCCAGAAGAGTTTCAGAACTGCACGCCCCAGCACCGGCAAACGCACCGAAGCCAAGGCGAGTTTTCACGAGCCCGTCACCCAACACGGCATAACCAGCGGCGCACTGTGCAGGAGGTAGCGGCGGGTGGGCGCAAGTACCTGCACCGTCGCACTGGTCGCGAGTGCATTCCCGTCCGTCGCTCGTGCACGGCGTACCCGCAGGATCGAAGCAGCTATCTGCAGCTTCGTTGCAGCGGTTACACTCCGTTTCCGGGCACGGATTCCCCGTGTGGAGGCACGTTCCTGATCCATCGCAGGTGTCGAAGCCGGTACAAAACAGATTGTCGTCGCAAGGGATTCCAGCACTAACGTTGGAGACAAAGGAGCACACCCCGCTGCCATCGCATGCATCCGCCGTGCACAAATTTCCGTCCCGCTCGCAGCTCCAGCCCGAAGGCAGATTTGCAGCTTGGAAGCACTGCCCGTCGGCGTTGCACCAGTCTACAGTGCAAGGATCACCGTCGCGATCGCAGGCACTGCCCGCTGGCCGGTAGTGGCAAGCTATACAACAACCTGTCGGGCCAGTTGGTGGGTCACAATCTTCCCCAGGTTCGATCTTGGAGTTTCCACAGAGCACCGTCGGTGTTGGGGTCGGAGTTCCCGTTCTCGGTGTAAAGGTGGCGCAGCTCCCGCCAATGCAGGCAGCAAACCGCACGTCGGTACTCCCCGAAGGGCAGCTTCCTCCCGATGCCTGACCACATACAGGAATCGGAGTCGTAAACTGACAGCAAGTGTCCGGACCGAGTGGAGTGTGCGTTACCGTTGGTGTCGGCGTACGTGTGGGTGGGAACGTGGCCGTAATCACCATGGTCCACGTTGCCGTGTGTGTGGGTGTTGGTGTGTTCGTAGCCGCGGATGGTGTCCATGTGGGTGTAGCGGTCCGAGAGGGCGAAGGGGTCATCGTAGAAGTCGAGGTCGGAGTCTCGCTGGTGGTCGCGGTGGGTGTTTGAGTTGGTGTAACGCTCGGTGGCTCCGTCGCTGTGGGAGTTGCCGCTTCCGTGGGGGTAGGACTCGGCGGCAATGTCGGCGTCTCTGTCGGCGTGTCCGTCGGTGTATCTGTCGCCGCAGGCGTAAATGAAGGTGTCTCCGTGGCAGTGGGCACTACCGTGTCCGTGGGAGTTGGCGAACTCGTGGTCGTGGGCGACGGCGGCAGGGTGTGCGTGACCGAAGGTGTGGCAGTCGGAGGCAATGTCGGGGTCAGCGTCGGCGTTGTCGTGACCGTGGGAGTCGCCGTGCCCGGAACCGAATAGAAAACGGTGATCTGCATAGAGTCCACGCGGAACTGCGGCGCAACGGAACCAACTTGTTTTGCGGCAATCGCAACTCCGAACGTGTTCGCGTTGATGTCCGTGGGCGACCAACTCAGCCCCCAGAGATCATTCGGCCCGCCGTAGGTTTTTACGGCGTCTGAACTCGGCCAAAAGTCGGGTGACGCACGCTCTGCACTCTGCGCTCCTGCGAGTCCCATTTTTCACCGACTTGTCCGTAGCCGAAGCACCGCTTACGCCTTGGCTTCGCTCGATATCGACCTGGATGCCCTCGATCACCGCGTTGCTCGGCAAGGCAAATCCGTACTGGTTGCAGAAAAGCCAGCTCGTAAAGCTGCCGTCTGCCGTCGAGACGAACGTTGCCGTTGCATACGTATCGTCAGACAGGCGCGCGTTATTCGGCTGGCTCCACCCCGTTGCCGCTCCCAAAAAGAACTGATTGGTGCAGGCAGCAGGCGTGCTCGGGCCCGCTTGCAACCCCCGCGCAACCGAAGCAACGATTCCAGACGCCGCCGTGAAGGCAATAACCAACGTACGAGCCCAGGACCTGCCCTTCTCTTCAAAAAACCATTGGCGTTCACCCCTCGGGTGGCCAGCTTGTACTGGGGCAGCGCTCTTTGTCAACTATTTTACTTTTGCGAGTCATTCCGGAGTCAGCCAAGAGCTTTCTCCGGCGCCGGTCTCAACGGCGAGTTCCTGTGCGACGGCGGGTGCGCCGACCTGCCGACCAACGGTGCGCCTCGGCTTCCACTTGCCCGAAGTACGCGTACGACGGCAAAAGGGGAACGTCCAAGACCTCCATCGCTTACCGTCGTCCCTGCAGAAGCATAGAGCCAGGCGGCACCGAACGTGATGTGGTTGTCACTCGCGCTCCGCAAGGAGTGGAGCGCAGCATCTAGAGTCGGTGGTACTGTCCGCGAAAGTACAAAAGCGGGCGTTTTTCGGGGTTCGCGCTGCCGGCAACTACACGCCCGATGAAGATCGTATGGTCGCCGGCTTCCACGACTTCTTCGATGGTACACTCCACGAAGCCAAGAGTGTCCCGCAACAGCGGCGCACCGGTGGTCCCGGGCGTGTACGGGACCCCACGAAATTTGTCGCCTCCAGAGACAGCAAAGCGGCGGGAGTGCTCCTCTTGTTCTGCCGCGAGAAAGTTGACCGCAAACACCCCGGACGCCTGAAAATGCGGATAGCTTTCGGACTTTTTGTCTACGCACACCAACACCAACGGCGGGTCGAGGGACACCGACGTAAACGCAGTTGCCGTGAGGCCGTACGGCGTTCCGTCCGGAGAGCGCGTGGTCACCACGGTGACCCCGGCAGCGAAATTCCCGAGCCAACGGCGAAAGTCTTCCTTGGTGACCGCCATCGGTTCCTCAAAATGCCCGAAGGCCAATCAGCACAAGGGCAAAATACGCGGCAATCACCGCGGCTCCCGCATAATCCTTCGCCAGGCGCTGCCCGAACAGCAAGCACAAGAGCGCCACTCCGGCCATCGCCACGCCCCATCCGGCAACGCGCATCCCAGGATGCCGGAAGTCGAACAGCAGCAACCCGAGCCCGCACAGTCCACCGGCAACCAGCTCGATGACCGTAATCGCGGTCAGCAATTGGGGGACCCACGGAGCCAAGGGGCTGTTGCCGAAGTGTTGCGTCAAGTACTGCAGGTTGCCGTCGCGATCGAGCACCTTGTCCAACCCGGACTGCAAGAACGTCACCGCGAAAAAGGCCGTCACCAAAAAGCGAACGAGTGTGGCGCTATCCATCCATACCTCCTCCCAAGAACCTGCTGATTAACCGACCACGTCGCGTCGACGCAACCAGGGCTCTTGGCAGACGCCCACTAGCGCATTGCCCTCACCTGCGGCATGTTTCGGAACCACAAGGAGGAACCCCTGCATGTCGAACGTGATCGTACCGCCGCATCGAACTCACGACGTCATCAATCAGCCTCCGCCTTTCGAGGGGCACGATTTGTTTGTCACCGATCCCATCCTGTCGGCGGCCGTGGACCGCGAAGGGGCCGCGTGGGCCCGTGAAGACATCGCTGCGCTGGCGCACATTCTTACCGGAGAGCCACTTCGCTGGGGGGTGCTGGCCAATACGTACCCGCCGGTGCTGCGGAACTACGACCGATACGGCAACCGGATCGACGAGGTCGAGTACCACCCCGCATACCACCAACTGATGGAACTGGCGGTCGCCCAAGAACTCCATGCGCTGCCGTGGCGCACCCCGCGTCCAGGTGCTCATGTGGCTCGGGCGGCAAAATTCTTCCTCCAGTCACAAGTCGAGGCCGGTCACGGTTGTCCCATCTCGATGACCTACTCGGTGCTGCCGGCACTCCGGCATCAACCCGAACTTGCGGCCGAGTGGGAGCCACGAATCGTTTCGCGAGAGTACGATCCTCGGTCTCTACCAGCTAACCAAAAGCGCGGGGTCATCTGCGGGATGGCCATGACCGAAAAGCAAGGTGGCTCGGATGTACGCGCCAACACCACTCGCGCAGAGCCCATCGATCGGGGAGGTCCAGGTGCCGCCTACTGGATCACCGGACACAAGTGGTTTTGCTCTGCACCAATGAGCGACGCCTTCCTCATGCTCGCCTACACACCACAAGGGCTCTCGTGCTTCCTCGTTCCACGGTGGCGGCCGGACGGCGTGCGCAACACGATTTTTATTCAGCGTCTGAAAGACAAGCTGGGCAACCGATCCAACGCTTCGAGCGAGATCGAACTGGACCGCGCGTGGGGCCGCATGGTGGGAGAAGAAGGCCGCGGTGTGCGGACAATCATCGAAATGGTCAACCACACTCGGCTGGATTGCATCATCGGTTCCGCGGCTGCGATGCGTCAAGCCCTCGCTCAGGCGATCCACCACACCCGGCACCGCTCGGCGTTTGGAAAACGCTTGGTCGAACAACCTCTGATGCAGAACGTGCTGGCCGACTTGTGCCTGGAAAGTGAAGCGGCCACCGTAGCCATGATGCGGTTGGCACGAGCGTACGACGAGTTGCACCGTGATCCCGGTGCACGCCACTTCGCTCGGCTCGCCACCGCCGTCATCAAATACTGGGTGTGCAAGCGCACTCCTGTGACGGTCGCCGAAGCACTCGAGTGCCTCGGCGGCGCTGGCTACGTCGAGGAATCGATACTCCCCCGCCTCTACCGCGAAGCGCCCTTGAACGGCATTTGGGAGGGGTCCGGCAACGTTATGTGCCTCGACGTTCTGCGTGCCATGAGCAAGGAACCGGAGACCGTGCCAGCCTTTTTCGCCGAGGTTGCACTAGGCCAGGGGGTGCCGGAACTCGACGAAGCCGTCCGGCGCCTCCGCTCGGAGCTCGAAAGCCTCGACTCCATCCAGTACCGCGCACGCCACATTGTCGAGCAAATGGCCTTGGTCCTGCAAGCTTCGCTGCTCGTTCGTTCGAGCGACCCCATGGTCGCCGAAGCGTTTTGTCGCTCGCGCCTCGCAAGAGAAGGGGGCCGCGCGTTCGGGACGCTTCCGCGCGATGTCCCCGCAGAACGGATCGTCGAGCGAAGTCTGCCTGCCTGACGGATGAGGCACCGCATCGTCCCGCGTTTGCTCCGCGAACCGACAGTCTGGTTCTTCGCCTTCGCCGCAATCCTTTTGGCTACCTGGCAGCGCATCGCCGGAGATCACTCGACGATTACCGTCACCCGTGAAGACGTCATCGAGCTCGGGCGCACGTTTGCTGAACAATGGGGCCGCGAACCCACCGAGGCAGAGCGCGAAGCCCTCATCAACGACTTCGTGCAGCAGGAGATCTTGGTTCGCGAGGCGTTGCGTTTAGGGCTCGACTCTGGAGACCCCATCGTGCGGCGGCGGCTTTTGCAAAAGATGACTTTCTTGCTCGAGGCCAACGCCGCAGCCGATCCTCCGGATGAAGCATCGCTCCAACGCTACTTCGAAGAGAACGCTGCACGCTATCAGGAGCCTGAACGCGTATCCTTTCAGCACGCGTACTGGCAGGCAGATACGATCGAACGAGGGAGTGCCGCGAACGGGCAGCTCGCGCCACCCCCGGAAGTCTTGAGGATGCGGGAGCGACTCGTGAACGGAGCCGATCCTGCCAGCGTGTCGCGCCCGTTTTTACGCGGGCTCGACTGGAAAGACCGCAGCGTGGAAGAGGTGGAGCGCACCTTTGGCGCCGCGTTTACCCAAGCCTTACGCAACCTCCCGGTGGGAAGCTGGAGCGAACCCATCCAGTCGTTGTTTGGCTGGCACGTGGTGCACGTGCGCGCGTGGCATCCAGCACGGATACCTGATTTTTCGGCCATCCGCGCGAGGGTCGAGCAAGACTGGCTCGAAGAAGCTCGGGCGCGAGCTCGCGAGGACGGCTTGCAGCGACTGCGACGCAAGTATCGCGTGATCGTGTCGCCTTGAGGCGCGGCGTGCGGCCCCGTGGATTTCGGCGTCCGCGTTGCGCGGAACCAATCGCAAAGCGATGGAGGCGAGCGACACCCCCAGGCTTAAAAGCCGTAGGTCAGCAAAACCAGGATGCCGCTTTTCGTCACGTCCTTGTAACGCACCTGCGTCTCGCCCGGCGGCGGAGGTTTATTCGGCGCGAAGCCGTCACCTAAAACTCGCGTGTTCGGGTCTGCAAAGTACCCCACCCCAATTTGCACGCGGTCGTCGGGAAACAGTGCACCCGTTCGAATTCCGAGCATCAAACCGGCCCCCACGGCATCGATGAAATCGTCGCCGGGTTGCAGTGCAAGAAACGGCCCTGCACCGATACGCGAAACCGCTTCTTCGGCGCCGCAACCAACCGCGGATGTTTCCTTGCCGTCATCGTTTCGCGTAGCAGGCCCCTGACAGGAACGGCCATCTCCCCTCCCGAGTGGGAATAAATAATGGGCCTCGGCAACGACTCGTGGAACGTCGGTGCGCGTGCGGTCCACCCGAACCACCTCGCCGCCGGTGGCTGGATCCCGCACGATTCGCGCAGTGTCGACGCGAGTTTTTCCACCGACATCTATGTTGAATCCCAGTCCAACACCGACTCCCCACGCACGGCGGCGAGTCACCCGTGGCCCGAGTCGCTCTCGGACCCCGGGCGCCGACGCGGCCCGTTGGAGATCCTCGCCGGCGCGGGTCAGTGCTTCTCCGGTTTCGACCAAGCGCACCAGGGCATCTGCCAGCGCAGCTTGGTGGCGCGCAAGCGATTCCTCGATACGCCGGGCGCGCTGCTCGGTCAGACGGTCGCGTGTGAGTTCCATGCGCACGTGCACAGCTTGCAACTCGAGCAACGCCTCGCGCACTGCGAGCGCCGCGCTCCGCATGTGCGCCGTTTTCTCCGCCAACCGCTCCGACAAACTCACCAGATCCCGCGGCAGGCCGCCAGCCGCATGCTCCAGCACCGCCGGGATCTCCAGCAAGCCGTCGAGTGCCTCCAGCGCATTGCGGGTCAGTTGCCGTGCCTCCGATACCACGGCCGCACGCTCCCGCCGAGCTAAGTCCGCGCCGCGGCGCGCTGCCAAGTACTCGCGACCTCCTCGTTCTCTCAGCGCCTCGGCGGTGCGCTCGAGCCACACCGCGCGGCGTTCGGCGCGAATCGCGTCGGCAATTTTTTGCGCTGCGCGTTCACAGAGGCGCGCTGCTCGCTCGGCAGCCAGGGCTCGCTGGCTGGCAGCCAACAACTGCTCCGAGAGAGCGGTGAGCGACTCCGCACCGACCGTCCCGACTGTTCCCAACAGCGGCAGGAGTGCCGCGACCACACCGCACCACGTCACGGGCTTGCGCCCGCCACTCGCCGTCCGCACCAGTTCCACCTCGTCGTCTGGGCTGCGGTTTTGGCACGCGGCGTAAGGGAAAGTCAAACTGCCCTGCCCCTCCGTTGCACTTGCGAGCTTGCCCACAGAGAATGCCGGCAGGATGCGAGTGCCGGTGTACGTTCGCGCGGTTGTCAGGACGCCCCAGCGGCCGCCGCGTCGTATGGCGTCCTCTGTGCTCTGTGCTGCGATTGCGCTTGTCGTGTTGGTCGGCACACAACGTTTGGTCTTTGCCCATCCCTTGGAGCCCGTCATCGTGGAGCTGCGCGAAACCGTTCCAACGCGTTGGGAGGTCAGTTGGCGCAAATCCTCGGGCACAGCCGTACCGCCGGTCAGCATCGAGTTGCCCGACGGCTGCTCTCCACGCCACGTGGTGGGACCCAGACAAAGCATGGTCCGTTGTCCCCCCGCCTCCATGGCAAATGGGTGGCTCGTACTCGCACCTTCGCCGGCAACGGAAGATGTGTGGGTGCGGGTCCGTTTTGCTGACGGAGTCGAACTCAGCGGGTTGCTTCCACCGCGTGAGAAGCGTTTCCACATCGCTCGGTTCGAGATGCTGCCGCGCACAGCGCTTCTCGCTCACTACAGCCAACTAGGCATCGCCCATGTGCTCGAAGGGATCGACCATCTCCTGTTCTTGGCCGCCATGGTCGGCCTCATCGCTTCTTGGAGGCGCATGCTGCTTACGGTCACAAGCTTCACGCTTGGGCACACACTGGCTCTCTGCGTTGCCAGCGGATCGTGGTTACGCGTGCCTCAAGAGCCGACCGAGATCCTCATTGCCGGCAGCATTGTGCTGGTCGCGCGCGAGCTGTGGAACGATGCCAGAACGACCAGCAACGCAAGCGCGTGGTACTTCGCCGCGTTTTTCGGTTTTCTTCACGGGTTGGGGTTCGCCGGGGCGTTGAGCGAGTTTGGTATTCCAGATCGCGCGTTTTTCTGGGCACTCGCGGGGTTCAACGTAGGCGTCGAGTTCGGCCAACTGGGGTGGGTCCTCCTTCTTTTCTCCGGCAAGCACGCTGTAGAACGGTCGGCCGCCGCTGCCTTCGTGCGGCAATGCGTGGCTGCCGGTGTCGGGGTCGCGGGCGCGGCTCTCGTACTCCAGCGTTTGGCTCCGGTCAGCCGACTGTTGATTCCATTCCCTTGATTTCCCGTCTGCCCGTAGCGTAAGCGTGGCGGCATCGCGAAGGAGGCAGCCGTGCGTGGAGGAAAACAGTTGTGGCGGGGATTTGCGCTGTGGCTCAGTGTCGTGGTGGCGTCCGCTGGGCACGCTGTTTGCGTCGGGGACTGCAACCGCGACGGTGTGGTGACCATCGACGAGGTGGTGCGCATGGTGAACATCGCGCTCGGCCAGCAGCCTTCCGCGGCGTGCGCGCCGGGTGACCGTGACGGCGACGGTTCTATTACTGTGGAGGAAATTGTCGCTGCTGTGGGGGCGCTTCTCGAGGGGTGCCCTTCTGCGACGCCGACACCGACTCCCACGCAGCCGCCACCACCCACTGCGACGCCCACGACCATCATCGCGCCGCGCTGTTCCCACTACAGCCCAGAGCGGCACGTCTTCTTTGGCGATTTGCATGTGCACACCGCGAATTCGTTCGATGCGTACACCTTCGATGTCCGTACCCGACCTGAGGACGCATACCGATTTGCGCGTGGCACTCCGGTGGCACTCCCTCCGCTGGACGCCAACGGCCGCGGCACCAGAGAAGTGCGCATCGACCGGCCATTGGACTTTGCCGCTGTAACGGATCACGGCGAGTTCCTCGGCGAAGTCGCCCTCTGTTCCACGCCTGGTTCCCCAGCTTACGACTCGCCGACGTGCCAAAGCTTTCGACGGGGATTTACTGCTTCTCAGCTCGATTTTGGCGCTCGCCTCTCGACGCGCCGCCCACAACGCGCAACCGACGTTTGTGGCACCGACCTTCAGCAATGCTTGCGAACGGCGGGCGATGTTTGGGAACGCACCATTCTTGCGGCTCAGCAGGCCTACGAGGAGTGTCAGTTTACCACTTTCGTTGCTTACGAATACACCAATGCACTCGGCGGCAGCACACTGCACCGCAACGTGGTGTTCGCCAACGAAACCGTTCCCCCACCGGTAAGCGTGTTCGAACAAAACACCCCGCTCGGTCTTTGGCGCGAACTCGAGCGGTTGTGCAAGCAGCAACTTCCCGGTTGCGACGTGCTGGCCATACCGCACAACTCGAACGAAAGTAACGGGCGTATGTTTCTCGTGGAGTATCCCGGCGCAACCACGCTGGCGGAACAACGCGAGCAAGCTCGGCTGCGAGAACGCATGGAACCGCTCGCAGAAATCTTCCAGCACAAAGGTTCGTCCGAGTGCTTTGCTGGGCTGCCCAGCATCTTAGGTACACCAGACGAGGCCTGCGGATTCGAGCCGCGAAGACTCGATTCTGTCCAGGACTGCGGCGAAGGCGTCGGCAGCCTCGGTGCTACCGGGCAGGGCTGTGTTTCTCGCCGCGACTACTTGCGGAACGTGCTCGGGCTCGGGTTGAAAGAGTATGCTCGCCTTGGCGCCAATCCGTTTCAGTTCGGGTTCATCGGCAGTACGGACACGCACAACGGTACCCCCGGCAAGGTGTCGGAATACGACTTCCTTGGCCACCGGGGCACCGAAGAAGCAACTCCCAGCGACCTTCTCGACTACCAAGGCCTGACCGGTGGTGGAATTGTGTTCAATCCAGGAGGGCTTGCGGCGGTGTGGGCAGAAGAAAACACCCGAGAAGCAATTTTTGCAGCCCTCAAGCGCAAAGAGACGTACGCGACCAGCGGCCCACGCATTCTGGTACGGACCTTCGCTGGATGGGATCTTCCACCAACTTGGTGCGAGGAACCGCGACGAATCTCGTTGGGATACGAACGTGGCGTCCCGATGGGCGGTACGCTTCCGCCAGCTACGGGTCCGCGCGCACCGTCGCTAGCCATCCTTGCACAATACGACCCCGGCACCCCAGAGCACCCAGGGACCCCCTTGCAACGGGTTCAAGTCATCAAGGGCTGGCTCGCGAACGGGGAGCCACAGGTTCGTATTTACGACGTTGCCGGCAACGCAAACCCAAATGCGACTGTCGACCTGGCAACCTGCACTCCAAACGGCGCTGGCCATACTCAGTTGTGCACAGTATGGCAGGATCCAGATTTCGATGCT
>Ga0101943_1002617_pt1 | contig 10516 bp, 6 predicted proteins | sample DewCreD2012metaG_5_FD_75244 | JGI IMG/M metagenome (GOLD analysis project Ga0101943, IMG submission 75244) | Hot spring sediment bacterial and archeal communities from British Columbia, Canada, to study Microbial Dark Matter (Phase II) - Dewar... ... | reverse complement strand
CCCCCGGCGGCCCGACCGGCATTCGCGTCTCCTGGAAGCGCCCGCGCCACGTCGGATCGTTCCAGGTGCTCCAGTACGTCATCCGCCGCACCGGGCCCGGCGGGCTCGGCGCGCTCGACGTGGTCGGCTGCGTCAACGGCGATGTGCAGCACCACTTCGACGATACGGAGACCGCGCCGCACGACGTCGCCGACTGCTTCGACGGAGTCCCCGGCGTCCCGTTCCGACCGCCGGACTACTTCAACCCCGCGGGCAGCCGCACCACGTTCACCGGCGTCCCCGGCCTCCTCTCCGGCCAGGCCTATCGCTACACGGTCGCCACCGCCTTCCGGTTCGAGGGCGACCTCAACGGTGACGGCACGGTCGAGACCGAGGATGTCATGGGCCAGCCGTCGGTTCTGTCGCCGCCCGCCACCTTCCTCGAGGTGCCGGTGATCACCGATCCGAGCGGCTCGGACCAGGTCGTCGACCTCACCGATCTCACCGTCTCCTTCGACACGGTAAACGGCGGCAACGGCTACGCCCTGGTCGTCAGCGAGGATGTCACCCTCGATCCCGATCGCTCGATCGTGGCGGCGACCAAGACGATCGTCCCGCCGGATCAGGGCGGCCCCGCCAACGACAGCTTCGTCGGCGTGAACGGGTTCCACCGGCGGTTCCGTGACGATCAGTTCGTCTTCTTGGCGGTGGGCGTGCGGAACCGGAACGACCGGCTGGCGCCCGCCACTCGCGGCTGGATCTTCTCCGCGCCGGTGCGGGTGGAGAACGGATCGTTCACCCCGCCGCCCGGCCCCGGCGGTCGGGTGTCGGCTCGCGGCGGGCGACGCAACCGGTAATCAGGAGCAACGCTTCGGGCGAAGTGCGTGAACGAGAGGGAGCCGATGAACGTGCGGAACGCGAACGTGCGCGCTCGATGGGTCGTCGCCCTGGCGGTGACGGTGGCTGCCGTCGGTGCGGCAGGTCGCCCCTCCGCCCACCCGGTCGAGCCCGTCGAGATGGTGCCGGGCGAAGTGCTCGTCCAGCTCCGCCCCGGGGAGGCGATCGAACCGGTGGCGGCGCGACTCGACGCGCTCGAGGTGGCACCGCTCCCCCACTGCCCCGATATCTATCGCCTCCGCTGCTCCCCCGGCGAATCCGGCCCCGAGCTGGCGAACCTCGCGACGCGGCTCCCCTCCGTCCTCCGCGCGGCACCGAACCATATCTACCGCGCTTGCGCGCTTCCGAGTGTCACCCCCAATGACCCTGCGATCACGGAGCAATGGGCGCTGCGCGTCGCCGGATCGCGGGACGCATGGGGGATCACCGTCGGCGAGCGGGCGGATGAGGGGCCGACCCCCGTCAGCGTCGCCCTGCTCGACACCGGGGTGAGCCTCACCCACCCCGACCTCGCGGACATCCTCAGCCCCTTCGGCACGGACATCGTCAACGGTGACGCCGATCCCAGCGACGACCACGGGCACGGCACCGCCGTCGCCGGCACGATCGCCGCCAGCGTCAACAACGGCGTCGGCATCGCCAGCCTGCCGTGGGAAGGGGTCACCATCGTCCCGATCAAGGTCAGCAACAACGAAAACCCGCCTGTCACCACCACGGCGAACCTCGTCTCGGGAATCAGTGCCGCGCTCGGCGCGCCCGATGTCCAGGTGATCTGCCTGAGTTTCGGCCGCCCCGCCAGCGGCGGGCCGAATGCGCTCGAGCTCGCCGCGATCGATAGCGCCTACCAATCGGGTGTCGTCGTCGTCTGCCCCGCGGGCAATACACGCAACCCGCAGACCGGGGTCGCCGCCGGCGTCCAGTTCCCCGCAGCCTACAGCATCTCGCTCGCCGTCGGTTCGGTGGGGCCGGAAGCAGGCCAGGCCGCCTACTCGGAGGAGGGGCCGGCGCTCGATCTCGTGGCGCCGGGTGGTGACGACTTCGGGCCCAAGCTCAATCCCGCCCAACCGTCCCAGCCGCGCCGGCTGATCTTCACCACCGGATGGTCGCCCGGCCTCGGCGACATCTATGTCCGCATGGAGGGCACCAGCCTCGCGGCAGGGATCGTCAGTGGCGCCGCCGCTGTGCTCCTCGCCGAAGGGTGCATCGACTCCAGCCTCACCGACACCGAACGGGTCGACGCCCTCGTCGATCTGCTCACCCGCACCGCCTTCAACCCCCTCGGCCGCCACACCAACCGACTCGGACACGGCGTGCTCAACCTGGGGAACGCGCTCCGCGCCTCCACCGTCTACATCGACCTCGACACGCCCGAGAGCGGCTTGGTCACCCCCAGTCTGGCCCATCCGATCAGCGGTCGGATCGGCGTGCCGCCCGATCAGAACGGCCCGCGCCCGCTCGACATCAGCGACATCGAGCTGATCGTCGACGGAGTCGACCTCACGGCCAACCTCCAGATCGAGAACGCCAATCAGGGGACCTTCATCTACCAGCCGGACTTCGACTCCGCCTGGGGGATCGGCCACCACGTCGTCGACATCGTCGCCCGTCATCCCGACGGCATCCGCACGCGCCACCTCACCTTCGATCCGGTCGCCAACATCCCCGGCCGCACGCATCGGTTCCGCGTCTCCCAGCGCATGCAGTTCCGCGGCCTACGGATGTTCAGCATCCCGTTCGAGCTGCTCCCCGGCGGCGATACGGCGGAGGTGCTGTTCGGTGGCGGCGAGGCGCGGGTCTACCGCTTCCTCACCAGCGAGTTTCGCTACGCCCAGTACGTCACGATCGGCGTGCCGAAGGAGCCGGAAGCGAGCTTCGATCCGCCCGATATCGACGTGGCGGCGCCGCCGGCGGGGATCGGCTACTGGGTCAGCCTCAACGGCGATGTCCCGCTCAACCTGATCGGCGCGCCCGTGCGCAGCCCCACCTATCGCGTGCCATGCCCGGCCGGCTGGTCGATGGTCGGCACGCCCTACCCGCGGGGAGTGCCCTGGAGCTCGGTGGTGATCGAGGTCAACGGGCGACTCCACTCGCTCGCCGAAGCGGTGCGGCAGCGCTTCCTGCGACCGGCCCTCGTCACGTGGGACGGCGAACGCTACCGATTCGCCTTCGCCCCCGACGGCCAGCTCCAGCCGTTCCAGGCCTACTGGGTCTTCTGCACCACCCCGCTCCACCTCGTCTTCGCGCGCACGGAGGGCGGCCTGGGCACGATCGCCAGCCGCGGATCGCTGGCGGATCTTGCGCCGGTCGGGGGTTGGCGGCTCCCGATCACCGCGTCGGTCGATGGGCGCGTCACCGGCGAGGTGGTGATCGGCACGGCCCGCAACGGCTACAACGGCTTCGGCAACGAGGACGTGGCGGCGCCGCCGTCGCCGCGCGTCGTGGCCGACCTCCGGTCCCGCCGCACCGAGTGGGGCCGAGCGAACGGCGCCTTCCTCCAGGATCTCTGGAGCGACCGGCGACAGAGCTGCCGCTGGCGGCTGGAGGTCACTACGGGAGAGGAGACCGCGGAGGTCACCCTCGCGTGGGGTGAGGTCCCCCGCGGCTGGTACCTCACCCTCGTCACGCCCGACGGTCGCGCCCAGCGGATGACGAGCAACGGCAGCATCCGCGTCCAGGCGCGGCGCACGTCGCCCACCTGGGTGTACGTGACCGCCGCCCCGATTCGATAGCGAGAGGGATTGCCCCACGCCGACTCTCGGGCGCGTGGACGGCAGCATGGCAGAGCAACGGAGCGAAGATGAGTAGCACCGGCATCCGCCTGATCTGGAGCGCGGCCCTCGTCCTGGCGACCGTGGGGATGATTCTGGCGCCGCGGCCCGCCGCCGCGCAGGCCCAGATCATCCAGAACCGTTACCTGCGCATCACGGTGCAGGACAGCGACGGCCGCTGGCGCATCGAGCGCCTCGAAGGCGATCCCGTCGAGGGGCGAGACGACGGCCTCTGGGTCACCGGCGCCGCCGATTTCACCTCCACCAAGGCCACGCTCTGGGTCCACTCCACCGGCCAAGCCGCCGGCGCGCGCACCGGCATCGTCGGTGGTGGCGGCGGCGCGATCGAGACGCCCCCCACCATCTCCGCCAACGGCCAGTCGATCACCATGAGCTGGCGCTTCCCCGACGCCCAGCCGGACGAGGAAGGCGTCAACCTCCTCGTGCGCCAGCGCCTCACCCTCCGGCACGATCTCGTTCGCATCGAATACTCGATTCAGAACCGCGGCTCCCAACGCTCGGTGGGCCTTCGCCTCGCCATCAACCCCGCCGCCGACGGCAGCGACGCGGTGACCAACCCCTTCTTCCTGCCGGGCGTGGGCCTCGTCTCGTTCCAGACCGACTTCCGCGGCGGCAAAGTACCCGATCGCTGGTTCGCCTTCTTCCCGAACCCCGATCCCTTCTCGTGGGTGCAGAACTTGCTCCGCGGCCTCGATGCCACCCCGCCCGACCGCGTGGCGTTCGGCGGCTACAACCCGCTCCTCTCTGCCACGGGGCCGGGCGTCGGCCCGCTCGCCGACTACGACTTCACGCCCAACTCGCTCCTGAGCCTGCTGCTGCCCCGCGCGAGCAACGGGGACGGCTCCGTCGCCCTCTACTGGTTGCCGCGGACGCTGTTGCCCGGGCAGACGCGGACCTACGTCACCTACCTCGGCGCCGGCCAGGCGGATCATGGCCAGAGCCTCGACCTGCTCGGCTCGGTGCAGTCGCCCCTGGTGCTCGATCTGGTGGGCGGGCGAGCGGCGCCCGGCGGGTTCCGCGTCCACGCGTGGGCGAACAATCTCCGCGAGACGGCGCCCCTCCTCACCGTGCGCGCCCTCCTGCAGTTGCCGCACCTCACCCAGCAGGCGCCCCTGCCCAGCGAGCCGATCCTCCAACTCGCCGCCACCTTCCCGCAGCAGCAGTTCGAAAACGTGATCGGTGACCTGAGCCCCGCCGGTCAGGGCAGCGACGAGGGCCTGACCGACTGGCTGGTCGAAACCACCGGCGCCGGCTTCGGCGATCAAACCTTCAGCATCTTCTACAGCCCCGCCAACGGCGCGCCGGCACGAGTCTCTCGCACCGTCGTCATCCCGCACGAGGATCGCACCTTCCTGCGCAACATCTTCCAGATGATCTGCATCCCCTACGATCTGGCGGACGATAGCCCCGACGCCGCCTTCGGCCTGGCGCCGAACGAATTCCAGGCGCTGCGATGGGATCCGACCCGGGTCGTCAATCTCCAGGGTGCGACCCCGGTCGACATCCCCCCGGGGGAGGTGCGCTCGGTCCGTGTGCGGCGCGGGTGGAACCAGATTGGCTGCCCCAGCCCGTGGCCCATCCCGCTCGACGCCGTCACCCTCGTGCGCCAGAGCGACGGGCGCAACTTCACCCTCGACCAGGCGATTCGCGCCGGCCTCGTGCGACGGGCGATCTGGCGCTACGATCCGCTCCGTGCCCTCTACGTCCTCGCCCCGCACGACACCCGCGTACAACCGGGCGAGGGATTGTGGTTGTTCGCGACTACCGACCTCTTCATCCTCTGGCCGCCGCCGACCAGTCCCGGCGTCGTCCATCGGCCGCGCTAACTGCGTGGGGGCCGCCGCGTCCGACGCGGCACCGCCCCCACCGCATCGCACAGGAGTGGGAGACCGATGAACTCGACCGCGTGGAGATTCACACTGCTCGTGCTCGCGAGCCTCGTCGTCGCCACGGGAGCGCACGCGCAGCAGCCGCCTGGTGCCAACGGTGGCGTCGGCCCTGGCGCACCCCTCGGCGGCGAAACTACCGTGCTGCGCAGCTTCCAGCCGCCTCCTCCCATCCGCTCGGGCCAGCCGATTACCGTCATGGTCTTCCCCGGCATCAACGCCTCGGGCACCGGCGGCCAGGAGATCGCCGATTACCTCGTCCGTCAGATCAAAGCGGGGATGATCTTCTCCAACCGCTACGTCGTCGTCACGTACTATCCGCGATCGTCGCTGGTGCGTCGCGCCGTCACCTCGACCCTGATCTCCGAGGACGAGTTGACCCGCCTGCGCGATCCGAACACGGGCGAGATCGACCCGCAATTGGCGCGGCTGGTCGCGACCCGGCTCGGTATCCAGGCGATCATGCTCGTCAGCATCGACGCACTGACGATCAACCGCGAGCAGGGCGCCGCGGAGGTCACCGGCACGGTGCAGATCGTCGGCTCCGTCGGCGGCGAGGCGATCGCGCAGGTCGCCCTCACCGGCCGAGTGAGCGGCCAGACGGGGAAAACGGACGTCGAACTGGCGGAGGCCGCCGCCGCGCAAGCTGCCAGCCAGATCCAGCAGGAGCTCGGCGTCAAAGCGCCGGAGGGCCCGACGCAGGTGGGAACCCCGCCGCCACCGCGACGCACCAGCCGCGGCCTGCGCATCCCGCCCTGGCTCGGCGTGGCGCTCTTCGTCGCCGGACTGGGCAGCGGCTTCGTTCATTAGCCCGACAGCTGGCCCGGCGCAGCGGGGATGGACGAGCGCCCGCTCCCACTCGGCCGCCTCCTTTTCGGTGACCGCGCCTGACCCGATCGCCGTCGAGGTCTTCCGCCATCTCTTCGCCTCGGTGGCGGAGGAGATGGGCTACGCGCTCGAACGCGCCGCCTTCTCCCCCAACATCAAGGAGCGGCGCGACTACTCCTGCGCCCTCTTCGCCGCCGACGGCGCGCTCGTCGCCCAGGCGGCGCACATCCCCGTCCACCTCGGCGCCTTTCCGCAGATGATGGCCGCCGTCGTCCCGCGCTTCGAGTGGCGGCCGGGCGACGTCGTCATCTGCAACGATCCGTTCGCCGGCGGCACCCACCTGCCCGACGTCAGCGTGATCTCGCCCGTCTTCGTCCCGGGGAGCGACCGGCTCTGCGGCTTCGTGGCGAATCGCGCCCACCACGCCGATATCGGCGGCGCCTTCCCCGGCTCGATGGCCGCCACCACCGAAATCTACCAGGAGGGCGTGATCCTTCCCCCGGTGCGGCTGGTCGCAGCCGGTCGTCTGAACGAGGAGCTGCTCGCTCTCCTCTGCCGCAACGTCCGCACGCCCGACGAGCGTCGCGGTGACCTCCTCGCCCAGCTCGCGGCGAACGAAACCGGGATCCGCCGCTTCCACGAACTGCTCGCCCGCTACGGCCTGGACGAGCTCGAACATCGCATCCGCGAGGCGCGACTCGCTGCCGAGAACGCGGTCCGCACCCTACTACGCGAGCTGCCACGCGGCCGATTCACCTTCACCGATTGGCTCGACGACGACGGTCACGGGAGCGGGCCGCTGCCGATCACCGTCACCGTCGTCGCGGAGGGGGACCGCCTCGTCGTCGACTTCACCGGATCGGCGCCGCAGCAGCGCGGGTCGATCAACGCCACGCTCGCCGTGACCCATAGCGCCGTCTATTACGTCGTGATCACGCTGCTGGGCGAGGGCGTGCCGCTCAACCAGGGCTGCTTCGCCCCGATCGAGGTGATCGCGCCGCCGGGGAGCATCGTCCACGCGCTGCCCCCCGCGGCGGTGGCGGCGGGAAACGTCGAGACGTCGCAGCGGATCGTCGATACCGTCTATGGTGCGCTCGCCCGAGCCCTGCCCGATCGCGTGCCGGCTGCCAGCCAGGGGACGATGAACAACCTCACCCTCGGCGGCGTCGATCCCCTCCCGTGGGCCTACTACGAAACCATCGGCGGCGGCGCCGGCGCCACGGCGACCTCCGACGGCGAATCCGGCATCCACTGCCACATGAGCAACACGCGGAACACGCCCGCCGAAGCGCTCGAGTACCACTATCCCCTGCGACTCTGGCGCTACGCCGTGCGCGACGGCTCCGGCGGTGCCGGCAGCCACCGCGGTGGGGATGGCCTCGTCCGCGAGATCGAACTCCTCCGCCCCGCCACCGTCAGCTTCCTCGCCGACCGGCGGGAGCACGGCCCCTACGGCCTTGCGGGCGGCGAGCCCGGACGGCCAGGCCGCCAGTGGGTGCGACGCGGCCGACGGTGGCGCACCGTGCCCGGCAAGTGCACGCTCCGCCTCGCGGCAGGCGATCGCGTCCGCGTCGAGACGCCGGGTGGGGGAGGCTGGGGGAGCCCGCCCCGCCAGGAGGGCGATCCGCCGCCACACGCACGCGGCTAATCGTTCTCGCTGAAGTAGGTCCGCTCCGGTTTGCCGGTGCGGGCGGAGCGATTCGCGGTCAGGGTCACATCGAGGGTGCGGCAGCCGTCGTCGTAATCGCACAGGATCGGGCTGGCATCCCCGGTCTGAACCGCACGGATGAAGGCTTGATCGATCGAGAGGCCCGGCTCCACCTCCGCGGGCTGGGGCGCACTCTCGGGAGTCACCCGCAGGTCGCGCGTGGTGTAGTGAAGCAGGATGTCGCGGAGGATGAAGTCCATCTCCGAGCGGCCGCCGCCCTGGGTGAGGGCGCACGTCGTCGTCACCACGCCGAGCGCCCCATCCTCGAACAGGAAACTGGCGATCTGCACGTCCGGCACGGTGATCGACGGGTCGTCGGCGAACGCGCGATAGGCGTAGCGCGCGTGGACTTCGACCACTTCCCCCACGAGATAGCGCATCAGATCGACCTGGTGCGTCGTCATCTCCACGAGTTGCCCGCCGGACTGCTCCATCACCCGCCACCAGGGCGTGCCCGGCAGCCCGCCCCAGCGATCGGCCACGACCATGGCGACCTGCCGGCCGGCGAGGTAGCGCCGTGCGGCTTGGGTGGCGGGGAGGTAGCGGAGGCCGTAGCCCACGCTGCTGAGGATCCCCGCCTCGCGGATCGCCGCCCGCACCTCCAACGCCTGCTCGAGCGAGAGGGAAACCGGCTTCTCCACGAACAGATGGATTTTCCGCGCTGCGGCGCGCAGCTCGATGTCGTCGTGGGCGAACGGCGGCACGCAGACGTAGAGGGCGTCGAGCTCCACCTCGTCGAGCATGCACCGGTAATCACTGAAGACGCGACCGCCGAACTCCTGCGCTCGCGCCAGCGCGCGCTCGCTCACGACGTCGCACAATGCCACGATCTCCGCTTCGGGGATCTCCTTCAGCTGCTTGAGGTGGTGGCCGGCGATCCCGCCGGTCCCCACGAATCCGACTCGCACACGCTCCAGCATCGCGGTTCCTTGGCGCGGTGGGTGGCGCCGTCTCGCCAAGCCGTTCGGTTCCGAGCGAGCGTGCTCCTTCGTCGGCGACGCGCCGGTTGACACCGACGGCTTGCCGGGGGATATACTTATCTGACCCGATCAATCGAGTTAACAATCCCGCTGATGGCGCTCTACTCGTGGAAGGTCGACTACGCGCTGCGCACGTTGCTCGATCTGGCGCAGCAGCCGCCGGGTCAGTCGGCGCAGGCCCGCGACATCGCGACGCGCCAGGAGATCCCCGAGGCGTATCTCACCCAGCTGCTGGTTCGGCTGCGGCAGGTCGGCCTGGTGCGCAGCGTGCGCGGCGCCGCGGGCGGCTACCTCCTCGCGCGCCCGCCCTCCCAAATCCGACTGGGCGACGTCGTCCGCGCCTTCCATGACGAGGATCTCCTCGGCCCCGGCCCCGAGCTGCCCCCAGCGGAATCGGGGAGCGCCGCCTGGGTCGTGCGGGACGTGCGGTCGCGGCTGGAGAATGCCGTCCGCAGCATCCTCGAAGGGACGACGCTGGCCGATCTCGAGGAGGAGCGGCGACGACTCGACGAGGCGCAGAGCATGGCGATCGGCATCTAGCCCCCGGAGTCACCGCATGCGGATTTACGACACCATCGTCGATACGATCGGCCGGACGCCCCTCGTCCGGCTCCGATCGGTCACGCGCGGCTGCCGGGCGGATGTCGTTGCCAAGTGCGAATTCTTCAACCCCCTCGGCAGCGTCAAGGATCGGATCGCCGCGGCGATGATCGCCGCTGCCGAGCGCGAAGGGAGGATCGGCCCCGACACGATCATCCTCGAACCGACCAGCGGCAACACCGGCATCGGGCTCGCGTTCGTCTGCGCGGCGAAGGGCTACCGGTGCGTGCTCACGATGCCCGAGACGATGAGCCGCGAGCGGCAAATCCTCCTGCGCGCCCTCGGCGCCGAATTGATCCTCACCCCCGCCGCCGAGGGGATGATCGGCGCTGTCCGCCGTGCCGAGGAGATCGCCGCCGCCGATCCGCGCTACTTCATCCCCCAGCAGTTTCGTAATCCCGCCAATCCCGAAATCCACCGCCGCACCACCGCCGAAGAGCTCTGGGAGGACACCGATGGCCAGATCGATGCTCTCGTCGCCGGCGTCGGCACCGGCGGCACGATCACCGGCGTGGCCGAGGTCCTCAAGGCGCGCAAGCCCTCCTTCCGCGCCATCGCCGTCGAGCCGGCGGCGTCGGCGGTCCTCTCGGGGAAGCCGCGCGGCCCGCATCCGATCCAGGGGATCGGCGCCGGCTTCATTCCCGAGGTGCTGCGCACCGAGCTGCTCGACGAGATCATCCCGGTCGAAAACGAGGATGCCTTCACCATGACCCGCCGCCTCGCCCGCGAGGAGGGAATCCTCGCCGGCATCTCCTCCGGCGCGGCGGTGTGGGCCGCCGTGGAGGTCGCCCGCCGCCCCGAATTCGCCGGGCGGCTGATCGTCGTGGTGCTCCCCAGCACTGGCGAGCA
>Ga0101943_1002613_pt1 | contig 10539 bp, 9 predicted proteins | sample DewCreD2012metaG_5_FD_75244 | JGI IMG/M metagenome (GOLD analysis project Ga0101943, IMG submission 75244) | Hot spring sediment bacterial and archeal communities from British Columbia, Canada, to study Microbial Dark Matter (Phase II) - Dewar... ... | reverse complement strand
GGGGCCTTGGGCTCGACGATCCGGGTGAGCGTGAGGCCGGGGGCGATCACCCGGACCCACTGCTTGGTGCGGCCGCCGGCCACGGCGGGCGCCTGGGGGTGGGTCGCGATCAGGACCGACGCCGCGACCAGCGCGACCCCGGCGCCGCCGAGCCTTCCCCGGAGCCGGTGCAACACCCGCCGCATCCTACCGGTTGACGGGCCGGGCATCAGCCCCCTAGGGTCATCCGGGTGTTCCGGCCGTCCGCCCGCACCAGACCCTCCGGACCCCCCGCCGGGTTCCCTCTTCGCGCCGTCGCTGCCTGGCTGGCGCTCGCGGCGCTCCTCCTCCCTGCGGGCCCCGCGGGGGCGGCGTTCCCCGGGGAGGTCGGGCGGGTGGTGTTCCGCTCGGCGCGGGACGGGGACGCGGACCTCTACGCGGTGGGGGCGGGGGGCGGGGCCCCCGAGGTCCTCACCCGTTCCGACGTCGACGAGCTCGACCCCGCCGTCTCCCCCGACGGGCGGATGATCGCCTTCGTCCGCCGCCCGCGTCCCGGCGGGCGGACCGACCTGTTCGTGGGGACCGTGGGCGGGGGCGGGCGGGTCCGCCTCACCTCGACGCCGCTCTCGGAGCGGCAGCCCGCGTGGTCGCCGGACGGCACCCAGCTCGTGTTCGCGAGGCGGGAGTCGCCGGGGGGCCCGTTCCGGCTGTTCATCGTGAACGCCGATGGCTCGGGCCTCCACCAGCTCACGGTGGGGCCGAAGGGCGACGACCTCGCCCCGGCCTGGTCGCCGGACGGTTCGCTGATCGCGTTCCACAGCACGCGCGCCGGCGGGTTCCCCGAGCTGTACACGATCCGCCCGGACGGGGGCGGCCTGGCCCGGCTCACGCGGAACGGCGAGGTGGACGCGAACCCCTCGTGGTCGCCGGACGGCGCCCGCCTGGTCTTCGAGCGGTGCTGCGCGTCGGGGAGCTCGGACCTTTGGACGATCGGCCGGGACGGCTCGGACGAGGCGCCGCTCCTCGCCAGCGGGGACGAGGAGTTCGACCCGGCGTGGTCGCCGGACGGGACGCGGATCGCCTACGTCGCCTTCACGCCGGGGGTGGGGAACCGGGACGTGTGGGTGGCGAACGCCGACGGCAGCGGGGGGGCGCCGCTCACCGACGACCCGCGCTCGGACCTCTCCCCGGACTGGCAGCCGCTCCCGCCCTGCACGGTGACCGGGACCGCGGGGCCCGACTCGCTCTCCGGCACGCCGGGGCGGGACGTGATCTGCGGGATGGGGGGCGACGACGTGATCGACGCGGGGGAGGGGGACGACGTCGGGATCGCCGGACCCGGGAACGATGTCGTCGCAGCGGGCGGGGGGCGGGACGTCGTGTACGGGGAGGGGGGCGACGACGCGCTCGCGGGCGGGCCGGGGTTCGACGTGCTCGACGGCGGACCGGGCTCGGCGGACGCCTGCGCGGTGGAGGAGGACGGCGGGGCGGTCTTCCGCTGTCCCTGAGCCGCGGGACCCGGCCCGGGGATCCCCCGTCGACGCGTGGACGACGATCGAGCTGTCCGGATCGACGCCCTCGGCGCCCGCCTGGACGCGCGCATCGACGCGCTCTCGGCCAGGATCGACGCCCACCTCGAGCAGCGCCGGGCCGGCTAGGGCTCGCCACCGGGCCGCGCCGACGCGCGTCGACCCCTGCCCTTCGCCTCCCCGGTGCAGTCCTTCGGCCTCCCCCGCCCCAGGCATCCCGTCCCTCCAGCTCGCCAACCTCGTGACCCCTCGGGGGCCTTCGGGATGATGCCGCGGAGCGGTGCGCCCGGCCGCCGACGCCGCCGATACCCGAACCTGGGTAGCCCGGGAGGTCCATGGATGGTCGAACGGCTGCGGGTCTTGATCGCGGACGACGAACCCGACGTTCGGGAGGCGCTCGCCGAGCTGCTCGCCCACGCCCCGGGGCTCGAGATCGTGGGGCTCGCCGCCGACGCCGCGGAGGCCATCGACCTCGCGCGGGCGCACCGTCCCGACGTCGCCCTCCTCGACGTGCGGATGCCCAGGGGCGGGGGCCCGCGCGCGGCCCGCGAGATCCTCCGCCGCCTCCCGACGGTCCGGATCGTCGCCCTCTCGGCGTACGGGGATGCGGGGAGCGTCCTCGGGATGCTCCGCGCCGGCGCGGTCGGCTACCTCCCGAAGGGGAGCCCAGCCGAGCAGCTCCTCGCCGTCCTCCGGGAGGCGGACGGGACCCCCGGGCCCGCGGAGCTCGACGGCTGGGGCGCTCGCTTCCGCGACGAGGAGCGGCGGGCGATGGAGGACCGCCGCTGGGCGCGGAGGATCCGCGGGACGATCGCCCGGGGCGGACCCGCGATCGCCTACCAGCCCATCGTTGACCTCGCGACCGGGGGGCCCCTCGGCTTCGAGGCCCTGGCCCGGTTCCCGGGCACGCCCTCGGCCCCCGCCGCCTGGTTCGGCGCGGCCGCCCGGGTGGGCCTGCTCGTGGAGCTCGAACTGGCCGCCGTCCGCCGTGCCCTCTCCCGGCTCGACGACCTGCCCGACGATCTCTTCCTCGCCCTGAACGCCTCCCCCCAGACCGTCCGCGCGCCGACCTTCACGGACACGCTCCGGAACGCGTCCCACCCTGCCCGGGTGGTGGTCGAGCTGACCGAGCGCGCCGAGGGCCGGGACCTCGGGGCCGTCGCCGGGGCCCTCGAGGAGCTCCGCTCGGAAGGGGTCCGGGTCGCCATCGACGACCTCGCCTCCGATCGCGGGGCCTTCGACGCCCTGGCCCTGCTCCGGCCGGACCTCGTGAAGCTCGACATCAGCCTGGTCCGCGGGATCGACGCCGACCCCGTCCGCGGGACGCTCGTCTCCGCCCTCGCCTCGCTCGCCACCGCGATGGGCGCCGGGGTGATCGCCGAGGGGATCGAGACCGCCGCCGAGCTCCGCGCCCTCCGCGGGCTCGGGGTGCCCCTCGGCCAGGGGTTCCTCCTCGGGCGGCCCCGTCCGCTCAGGGCCTGGGTGAGCGGCCGGGCGCCCGCTCCGCCCGCGGCGCGGTCCCCGGGACCGGCCCCCGCTCAGTCCACGGGCGCGGCCGGGTCCCCGGGACCGGACCCCGCTCGGTCCACGGGCGCGGCCGGGTCCCCCGGACCGGCCCCCGCTCCGCCGGCGAGCGTGGCCCGCGCCGCCGGCACCGTCTCCTCGGGCTTCACGCGGTACCAGGCCCGTTCGATCCTCCCCTCCTCGTCGATCAGGAACGAGGAGCGGAGGACCCCCACGACCTTCTTCCCGTAGAGCGTGCGTTCGCCCCAGACGCCGTAGGCGTCGGCCACCGCGTGGTCGACGTCGGAGAGGAGCGGGAACCCGAGCGAGTACTTCCGGTCGAAGGCGGCCTGGTCCTCGGGCGGGTCCGGGCTGATCCCCACCACGTCCACGCCGAGCGCGGCGAGCTCGTCGCGCGCGTCGCGCACCGCGCAGGACTGGGCGGTGCAGCCCGGGGTGTCGGCCTTCGGGTAGAAGTAGACGAGGAGCTTGCGCCCCCGGAAGTCCTCGAGCCGCACCGTCCGCCCCGCCTGGTCCGGCAGCGCGAACGCCGGTGCCCGGTCGCCTGGTCCGAGCTTCGCCACGGCCCAAGGATAGCCGGCGGTCCCCGTCAGGATGCCGCCGGGACGTGGTCCGGGCAGTCGAGCCGGATCGACCGCTCCCCGAAGGGGGCGTCCACGAACGCGCAGTGGTGGGGCCGGTCGGGGTCGTCGGGGTGCGCGTTCGGCCGGAAGAACCGGCAGGTCGGGCACATCCGCGCGACCGGGATCCTGCCCTGCTCCTGGAGCGAGCGGACGAGCTTCACGACGGCCGAGAGGAGCGCCGCCTGCTCCTCTGGCGAGAGCGCGCCCAGGCCCGCGAGGAGGAAGTCGGGCCAGCCCGCGAGCCGCCCGGCCTCCGCCCGCCCCTCGTCGGTGAGCGCGAGCGCGACGGCCCGGCGGTCGTGGGGCGCCCGGTCCTTGCGCACCAGGCCCTTCGCCACGAGCGGGCCCAGGGCCTCGCTCACCGTCGGGAGCCCGACCCCGAGCTCCCGCGCGAGCGCCCCGGGGCTCCGCGGCCCGCCGGCCCGGCCCAGGAGCACCAGGATCTCGGCCTGGGTGGGGGAGAGGCCCCGCGCCCCCGCCTCCCGCCGGGCCCCGTGCTTGAGGGCGAGCCCGATCTTGGCGAGCCCCGTCACGAGGCGGGCCTCGAGCGGGCCGCTTCCCTCCTCGAACGCCCGGGCCCTCACCAGTCCTCGCCGGCGTAGGGCCGGCTCCACAGGGCCACCTGGAGCACGACGGCCTTGAGCCAGGCCTGGTGCATCCGCTCCACGTCCTCGACGCCGTGTCCCTTCTTCCCGAGGAAGTCGCGGATCGTGAGCGAGATGGGGGCGATGAACGCCACCAGGTAGCGGAGGGGGATGTGGGGCACCGAGGACACCCCGTCGGTCCGGTTCTTCTTCGCGCGGTGGTGGCGGAGTCCGATCTCCTCGGTGTAGTCGAGCCAGGCCCGGTCGTGCGGCCGCTCGCAGGTGTCGAGGATCCAGCGGCCGAACCGGCGGCGGACCGCCGCCAGGTAGCCCGCGTCGGGCTGCCCGTCGGGGCCCGAGAAGTAGTGGACGAGGAACGGGTGGGAGCCCACGAACCCGTACCAGAGGTCGAGGACGTCCTCGATCTGGTCGGCGAGCACCTCCCCGGCCATCCGCAGGTAGCGGGCGTCCTCCTCCGAGGAGAGCGTCGCGGCCTCGAGCTTCGCGAGATCCTCCTCGGTGACCGGGGAGCGGGCGACCTCGGGGCTGCCGTAGGTGTAGCCGGGGATCTCGACGGTGGGCGTGCTCATCGGACGACCTCCTCCCTGCCACGACGGAAGACGGAACTTCGGACCCCGAACTATATCCGCCGGAGACAGGCAGGTCAAGACCGCGGGCCGGAGACGGCGGCGCCGCACCGCTAGGAGACGGGCTGGACGTCGAACCCGAGGGCGCGGAAGTCCGAGTCGAACCCGAACACCTCCCGGACCTTCGCCCTCCGGGCCACCACGGCGCTGGTGGCGTCGGTCAAGCTCAGCGGGACGTTCCGGTACCGCTCGAGCAGCTCCCACGCCTCCCGTTCGAACCGAGGATCCATCCACCGCAGCCTGAGGAGCCCCACGGCGACGGCCCGCTCCACCGCGCGGTGGAAAGCGAGGGCGGCAGGTAGCCCGAGCGTGTATCGCAGGGTACGCGAGGACGGCCCGGTGCTTCGGATCCTCTCGGTTGATCAGCGCGATCCACCCGCCGCTGTCGCCGAAGATGGTCCTCAGAGGGTTCGTCTCCGCCGTAGAGGTACCGGTCGTGTTCCTCGGCGCCGTCGGGCGGGCCGGCGAAGGCTCCGGCGATCTCGAGGAACGGATCTCCGCTGGGCACCCGCTTGCGAGCCAGGTACGCGCGGACGGCGTCGCGGATCAGGGCGGCCGCGGAGCGCCCTTCGGCCCGGGCCGCTACCCGCAGGCGACGGTCGAGGTCTTCGTCGAGGTAGATCTGCGTCCGCTTCACGTTGCACGAACCGTACGTCACTCTTCGATCCTGCACATCACCGGCTCGGGCCCGTGAGCTGGGCGGCGAGGGCCGCGGGCTCGGTCACCGGCAGCTCGCACACGAACCGCCGACAGACGTACGCGGTCGCCCGCCCGTCCACCGGGGCCCGCCCTTCGAGGAGGGGGATCCTCCGCCGCGCGGCCTCGTCGTCGGGGGCGGCCAGCGCCACCACGGCGTTGGGGAGGAACCGGCGGACGGTGACCTCCTCGACGAGCGCCCGGGTGTCGGGGGCGGCGGGGTCGCCCACGATCGCCACCTCGTGGGCCGGCCCGACCCAGAGGTCCAGGGCTTGGAGGGCGTGGCCGAAGGCGGCCGGGGCCCGGGCCATCCCCTCCCGGACCAGCCGGAGCGCGCCGAGGGCGGCCCGCTCGTACCGCTCCTCGCCGGTGAGGAGCGCAAGCCGGAGGAGCACGTCGGCCGCGGCCGAGTTCCCCGACGGCACCGCGTTGTCCAGGAGCTCCTTCGGCCGCACGACGAGCCGCTCCTGGTCGGCGCCGGTCTGGAAGAACCCGCCCGCCTCCTCGTCGTGGAACAGCCGGAGCAGCTCCTCGGCGAGCCGGCGCGCCTCCTCGAACCACCGCAGCTCGAAGGTCGTCCCGTAGAGCGCGAGGCAAGCCTCGGCGAGGAGCGCGTGGTCGTCGGCGAAGGCCGGCCCGCTCCGCCGCCCCTGCCGCCAGGCGCGGTGGAGCCTCCCCCCGGCCCCACGCAGCTCCTCCAGCACGAACCCCGCCGCCCGGACCGCGGCCTCGACGTACCGGGGCTCCCCGAAGGCCCGCCCCGCCTCGGCCAGGGCCGAGATCGCGAGGCCGTTCCAGCCCGCGAGCACCTTGTCGTCGGCCGCCGGGCGGACCCGCCCCTCGCGGCGGGCTGCGAGCCGCGCCAGGGCCCCCTCCACCGCGCGCTCGAGGTCCCCGGGGTCCCGCCCCAGCTCGGCGGCGACCGCCGCCGTGGGGACCGGCCGCCACAGCACGTTCGTCCCCTCCCAGTTCCCCCCGGGGCTGGCGCCCAGGCAGGCCGCCACGGCCTCCCCGAGCTCCCGGTCGCCCCCGCCCGCCACCTCGACGAGCTCCTCGTAGGGCCAGACGTAGAACCGTCCCTCCTCCCCTTCCGAGTCGGCGTCGAGCGAGCTCCAGAACCCGCCCTCGGGGCCGCGGAGCTCGCGGAGGAGGAAGTCGAGGGTCCGCTCGGCGACCCGCCGGTACCGGGCCTCCCCCGTCACCTGCCAGGCCCGGACGTACAGCCGGGCGAGCTGGGCGTTGTCGTAGAGCATCTTCTCGAAGTGGGGCACGTGCCAGGCGGCGTCCACGGAGTAGCGGTGGAACCCCCCGCCGACCTGGTCGAAGATCCCCCCGGCCGCCATCCGGTCGAGGGTGAGCGTGAGCATCTCGAGGGCGTCGGGCATCCCCCGGAGGTGGCAGCGGAGGAGGAACCCGAGGGTCATGGGCTGGGGGAACTTGGGCGCGCCGCCGAACCCGCCGGCGCGGCGGTCGAAGGTCTTCCGGAGCTGCTCGAACGCATCCCGCAGGACCTCCTCGCCGAGCGCAGCGTCGGACGACCCGACCCGCGCCGCCCGCTCGACCGCCTGGAGCACCCGCCCGCCCTGGGCGAGGACCTCCTCCCGCCGCTCCCGCCAGGCCTCGGCGATCGCGAGGAGCACCTTCCGGAACGCGGGCAGGCCGTGGCGGTCCTCCGGGGGGAAGTAGGTCCCGGCGTAGAACGGCACGCCGTCGGGGGTGCAGAAGGCGGTGAGCGGCCACCCCCCGCTCCCGGTCATCGCCTGGACCGCGTCCATGTAGATCGCGTCGAGGTCCGGCCGCTCCTCCCGGTCGACCTTCACGCAGACGAAGTGCTCGTTCATGATCCGGGCGGTCTCGGGGTCCTCGAACGACTCCCGCTCCATCACGTGGCACCAGTGGCAGGCGGCGTAGCCGATCGAGACCAGGAGCGGCTTGTCCTCCCGGCGGGCGCGCTCGAGCGCCTCCTCGCCCCAGGGGTACCAGTCCACGGGGTTGTACGCGTGCTGGAGGAGGTAGGGGCTGGTCTCGTGGATCAGGCGGTTGGGTCGTCGCTCGCCCATCGGTCCCATCATCCCCGGTCCCGCGGCCGATGACGAGCCCCCGCGTCGGTGCCCCCGGGTAGGGTCGATCCGGCGAGCCACCGTTCCGCCGCACGTGGGAGGAGAGCCGTATGTGGGAAAGAAGGTCGAAGTGGTACATTTCCCTCGACATGGGCGATCGCCCCGAGGAGCTCGAACCGCTCACCATCGACGACCGGGGGCGTCTCTTGCTCCCCGCGGAGGTCCGCCGCCGGCTCGGCCTGGCCCCCGGCGCCGCGGTCCTCCTCGAGGTCGAGGACGGGACCATCCGCCTGGTGCCGAGGGCCGCGGCGGCCCGCCGGGGCCACGGGATCTTCGCCGACCTGGCCCGGGGCCGTTCGCTCGTGGAGGAGCTGCGGAGGGAGCGCCGGGCCGAGGCGGTCCTGGACGAGGTCCGTGGGACCGGGGACCGGGCGCGGGCGAGGGTCGCGCGGCGGGCGCTCGCGCGGGCCGCCCGGGGGGCGCGGTGACCGTCGTCCTCGACGCCTCGGCCTTCCTCGCCTACCTCCTCGGCGAGCCGGGCGGGGAGGAGGTGCGGGACGCCCTCGCCGGGGGCGCGGTGATCTCCGCGGTGAACTGGGCAGAGGTCCTCTCGAAGCTCGCCGACGCGGGGATCGAGCCCGGGGAGGCCGCCGCCCGGCTCGCGCGGGAGCGGGTGCTCCCCGGCCTGGTCTCGGTGGCGCCGTTCGACGCCGAGCACGCCCTCGAGGCCGCGCGCCTCCGTCCGCTCACCCGGTCGGCGGGCCTCTCCCTCGGGGACCGTGCCTGCCTCGCCCTCGCCGGTCGAGCTGTAGTACGCTGCGTGGCAGTTCTCCTGCTGTGTGCCGCGCACCCGGGGTCGGCGACGCGCGAGCGCCGGCCCGCGAGATCGGCCGCAGTGCAGAGGTCGGGCGTCGATGGCGAGCGTGGCCGAGGTCGTCGCGAGCGTCTTCCGGAACGAGTACGGGCGCATCATCGCGGCTCTGATCCGTCACCTGGGCGACTTCGACCTGGCAGAAGAAGCGATGCAGGATGCGCTGGCTATGGCACTGGAGCGCTGGCCGGTCGACGGCGTCCCCGGCAACCCGGCGGCCTGGATCACGACCGTCGCCCGGCGCAAGGCGATCGATCGCGTTCGCCGCGAGCGTCTGGGTGCGGCCAAGTACCAGGATCTGGTGCGGGGCGCGATCGCGCGCGCCGGAGAGGATGACCTAATCGATGAGGATACGCAGTCCGCGCTGCAGGACGACCGGCTCCGGCTAATCTTCACCTGCTGCCACCCGGCGCTGAGCCTGGAGGCGCAGGTAGCGCTGGCGCTGCGCACCCTGGGTGGGCTGACGACGGCCGAGATCGCCCGCGCCTTCCTCGTCCCCGAGGCAACCATGGCGCAGTGGCTGGTGCGGGCCAAGCGGAAGATCCGCGACGCCGGCATCCCCTATCGCGTGCCGCCGGACGAGGAGCTGCCCGAGCGGCTGAGCGCGGTGCTGGCCGTCATCTATCTCATCTTCAACGAGGGCTACTCGGCGACGGCCGGGGATGAGCTGATCCGTCGCTCGCTCTGCGCTGAGGCGATCCGGCTCGGCCGGGTGCTGCGGGAGCTGATGCCGGACGAGCCGGAGGTGCTTGGTCTGCTGGCACTGATGCTGCTGCACGATTCCCGTCGCGAGGCCCGGATCGGCCCGGCGGGCGAGCTGATCACCCTGGAGGAGCAGGACCGCTCGCGCTGGGATCGAGACCAGATCGCCGAGGGCGTCGAGCTAGTCGAGCAGGCACTGCGAATGCGACGGCCCGGACCCTACCAGGTACAGGCGGCCATCGCGGCGCTCCACGCCCGGGCGGCATCGCCGGAGCAGACCGATTGGGCGCAGATCGCGGCGCTCTACGGGGTACTGGCTCGGATGACGCCTTCACCCGTTGTGGAGTTGAACCGGGCAGTTGCGATCGCCATGGCCGAAGGGATCGAAGCCGGGCTCGGCCTGATTGAGCGTATAGGCTCGTCGCGAGAGCTCGAGGGGTACCACCTCTACCATGCCGCGCGTGCCGACCTGCTGCGACGCCTGGGACGCTGGGACGAGGCAGCCGAGGCCTACCGGCGCGCGCTGGAGGGCGCGGCTACGGAGCCGGAGCGCCGCTACCTGCTCCGGCGGCTGCGTGAGGCCGATGAGCGAGCCGCTGGAGCCGAGTGACCAGGTGGAGTGGCCCACGCCTCTCCTTGTTCCAGGTCGACACCGACCGCCTGGAGCGCCTGAGATGGCCGGTTCGACAAGGTGGTTGCGGTCAACACCGTCCAGTTCTGGCCCGATCCGAAGAGCGACCTGCGGGAGGTCCGGCGGGTGCTCAAGCCAGGGGGCACGCTGGTGCTGGGCCTCCGGCTGAAGAACCCGGCCCGGCGGTTCCTGGGCGGGCTCGGTCACACCGAGGAGGAGGTGGCGGCGATCGAGGCATTGCTGGCCGGGGCGGGCTTCGCTGGCATCTCGACGCGGAGGTATCAGCAGGGGCAGGAGCGGGCCGCCTACCTGGTCGCCGCTCGCCCGCCCGCCGGCTGACACGCCGCTCGCGAGGGCCTTCCCTCTCGGCCGGCAAACCGGATCCAGTGTCCGGACGCCCAGTGCCGCTGCTTTTTGGCAATGCAATCGTGAGAGGCTCCTCAGACGCTCGCGCGGCCCTACTGCCGCGGCGAGGAGATGTTGCAGGGGCCACGCACCGCCCGTGCCCTGGATCCGTTTATTCACGCTCGTGAAAATAGGGCGCCGCGCTATTTTCGCCAAGCCCGTGAAGTGATAATAGCACTCCTGTATGAGCGTTCGTTCGACATCGCCTAATGCTCGCAAGCATGCCCGGAACGCCCCCTCCGGCGGGCTCGCCGTCGAGCACGCTGGCCTGGGTGCCCCGGATTGCGT
>Ga0101943_1002609_pt1 | contig 10551 bp, 9 predicted proteins | sample DewCreD2012metaG_5_FD_75244 | JGI IMG/M metagenome (GOLD analysis project Ga0101943, IMG submission 75244) | Hot spring sediment bacterial and archeal communities from British Columbia, Canada, to study Microbial Dark Matter (Phase II) - Dewar... ... | reverse complement strand
GCTGGCGCACTGGACGTATGCCGACCTCGTGGGGTGGCTGGAGGCGGTGGAGCGGGCTGCCGCAACAGGGCCCCAGGCGTTTCGTCGGGCGGTCGCCGTGCTCACCGCGCTGCTCGATCGCCGCGTCCCCACGGGACGCAAGCGGCGGGCGTCGGTGCTGGCGCTGGTGCAGGAACGCCTGTACGCGGTCTTCCGCCAAGTCCCCGTCGATCCCGCCAGCGTCCAGCGCATCGGCTGGGCCACGCGCGCGGCGCTGCCCCCGGGTCGTCCGGGCGTCCTGTTGCTGGTGGACAGCGTGGGCTTCCCGTCGGAGGGGGCGGACAGCCTGGCTCGCTTCCTGGTGGAGGCCAGCCGCCGCGGCTGGCGCGAGATGATCGTCTTCGACGTGCGCGGGCAGCGGTTCGTGGGCTGCGGCTTCGGGCCGCGCAGCGACGGCATCCGGCTGGACGTCTACGGGACGCCGGGCGACTACCTGGGCTCGGGTCTCGACGGCATGACGGTCGTCGTCCACGGCGATGCCCAAGACCAGTGCGGGCAGATCCTCAAGAGCGGGCGGCTGGTAATCCACGGCGACGTGGGGCAGACCTTCATGTACGGCGCCAAGGGCGGCGACGTCTTCGTGCTGGGGCACGCCGCGGGCCGGCCCCTCATCAACGCCGTGGGGCGCCCCCGGGTGGTGATCAACGGCACGGCGCTGGACTACCTGGCCGAGTCGTTCATGGCGGGTGTGCCCACGGCGGGAGGCGGGTTCGTGGTGGTGAACGGCGTGCGGTTCGACGCCTCCGGGCGGCTCACCGAGCTCGAGACACCCTACCCGGGTGGCAACCTGTTCTCCCTGGCCGCGGGCGGCGCCGTCTACATCCGCGATCCCCACGGGCGCCTGGACGAGCGCCAGCTCAACGGCGGCCGCTTCGCCGAGCTCACCGACGACGACTGGGCGACGATCCGGCCGTACCTGGAGGAGAACGAACGGCTCTTCGGCATCCCCCTGGAGGCGCTGCTGACGGTGGACGGCTGCCGCCGCGCGCCCCGCCAGGTGTACCGGAAGGTCGAACCGGTGGAACTGGCAGTGCTCAAGTAGTGGGGTATAATAACCCTACTGCGCGGTCGGGAGGACCGATGCTCGGCGGGTTCCTGCTGCGGTGGGCCTGCAACGCTGTGGCGATCGCGGTGGCCACCAAGGTGGTCCCGGGCCTGCGCGTGCCCGACGCGGGCGGCGTGCTGCTGGCGGCGCTAATGCTGGGTGTGGTCAACGCGTCGATCCGCTGGGTGTTCCTGATCCTGACGCTGCCCCTCACCACCCTCACGCTGGGGCTGTTCACGCTGGTGGTGAACGCCCTGATGCTCTCCCTGGTGGCGGCGCTCACGCCGCTGGAGATCGACTCGTTCTGGGCGGCGTTCCTGGGAGCGCTCCTCATTGCCGTCGTCAGCACCGCGCTCAGCCACCTCGTCGGCCGGTAGGCGCGCCCCCGGCCGCCGTCCTGCCGCCCGCGCGGGCCGGGGGGCCGACGTCTCCTTCGTGATCATCACCGGCCTCTCAGGCGCGGGGAAGTCCACGGCCATCCGCGTCTTCGAGGACCTGGGCTTCTTCTGCGTGGACAACCTGCCGCCGGCGCTGCTGCCCAAGTTCGCCGACCTGGTGGTGCACTCGGGCGGGAAGGTACGCCGGGTCGCGCTAGTCATCGACATCCGCGGGGGCGAGTTCTTCGACGAGCTGTTCGAGGCGCTGGCCGAGGTCAGCCGGCTGGGGTTGCGCTACGACATCCTGTTCCTGGACGCCAGTGACGACGTCCTGGTCCGCCGTTTCAAGGAAACGCGCCGCAAGCACCCGCTGGCGCAGGCGGGCAGCGTGCTGGAGGGCATCCGCGCCGAGCGCCGCCGTCTGGAGGCGGTGAAGGAACGCGCCCACAAGATCATCGACACCTCGGCCCTCACCGGGAAGGAGCTGCGCGAGGAGATCGTCTCGACCTACCTGCGCGACCGGCGGCAGGACCGCGCCCTGGAAGTCAGCGTGGTCTCCTTCGGCTACAAGTACGGCGTGCCGCTGGATGCCGACCTGGTCTTCGACGTCCGTTTCCTGCCCAACCCGCACTACCAGCCGGCACTGCGGCCGCTGCCCGGCCGGGACCGGCGGGTGCGCGCCTACGTCCTGGGCCAGCCGCAGACCCGCGAGTTCCTCACCCGGCTGTTCGCCTTCACCGACTTCCTGCTGCCGCAGTTCCTGGCCGAGGGGAAGACCCACCTCACCATCGGCATCGGGTGCACCGGCGGCCGCCACCGGTCGGTGGTGCTGGGCGACGAGCTGGCCCGCCACCTGCGCGCCCGCGGCTGCCGCGTGCACGTGCGCCACCGCGACCTGCGCCGGGACGAGCGCGCGGGGGAGGACGGCGCGTGAGCAGCCAGTGGCAGCGCTGGCGCCGGTGGCTCGCCCCGGGGTTGGGCATCAAGCGCTGGGTGCTGGTGATCGCGCTGGGCGGGCTCGTCTTCAGCGCCGGCGTCTCGCTGCTGGTGAACGTGAAGTTCCTGGCCGAGTTCGACGCCGCGGTGTTCTGGCTGGCCGACTGGCTGGCGCGGGTGACCGGCGGCGGGGTCTCGCCGACGGTGCTGGGGGCGGCGGGGGTGGCGGGCGGCGCGCTGGTCGCCTTCCTGGGCTTGCGGGGCACGCTGCGCTCCATCGATCGGGTGCTGTTCCCCAGCGGCAGCCCCACCCTGGTGGAGGTGCTCCGCGATCACCGCCGCCGGCAGCGCGGGCTGCACATCGTCGCGCTGGGCGGCGGCACCGGGCTCAGCACGCTGCTCCGGGGGCTCAAGCGGTACTCGTCCAACCTCACGGCGGTGGTCACGGTGTTCGACGACGGCGGCTCGTCGGGGCGCTTGCGGCGCGAACTCGGCGTGCTCCCACCCGGCGACATCCGGGACTGCCTGGTGGCCCTGGCCGAGGCCGAACCGCTCATGACCCGGCTGTTCGAGCACCGGTTTCGCGGCGGCGCCCTGGACGGGCACGCCTTCGGCAACCTCTTCATCGCCTCCCTGGTGGGCGTCACCGGCGACCTGGAGCAGGCCGTGAAGGAGACCAGCAAGGTGCTGAACATCCGCGGCCGGGTCCTGCCCACCACGGTGCGCGACGTGGTGCTGGTGGCCGACCTGGAGGACGGGCGGGTGGTGGAAGGCGAGTCGCAGATCCCCGCGGCCCGCGGGCGCATCCGGCGCGTGCGGCTGCGCCCGCCGGAGATCGCGCCGCTGCCCGAGGTGCTGGCCGCCATCGCCGCGGCCGACCTGATCCTGCTGGGGCCCGGCAGCCTGTACACCAGCGTGATCCCCAACCTCCTGGTCCGTGGCGTGGCCGATGCGATCCGCGCCGCGCGGGGCCTGCGCGTCTACGTCTGCAACGTCATGACCCAGCCCGGGGAGACCGACGGGTTCACCGCTGCCGACCACGTGCGCGCCCTCGAGGCCCACGCGGGCCCGGGGCTTTTCACCCACGTGCTGGTGAACACCCAGGCGCCGCAGAACCGCGCGCTGCTGGCGCGCTACGCTGCCGAGGGCAGCCACCCGGTGGCTCCCGCCCTGGCCGAGCTCGAGGCCATGGGGCTGGTGGCCGTGGGCGCGCCACTGGTGAGCGAGGAGGAGGTGCTGCGCCACGATCCCGTGCGCCTGGCACGGGCGGTGCTGGACCTGTGGGTGGCGGCCACCGGGCGCCCGCGCCGCCCCCGCCGGCGGCCCAGGCGGGCCCGGCGCGCGCCGGCCGCACGCCGCTCGCCGACGGGCACCGCACCGGGCACCCATCGGCCCGGGGAGACCGTACCGCCGTGAGGAGTCCGCCGTGAGGGATGCCGCCGCGACAGGCGCTGCCGCGACGGGTGCCGCCCTGTAGGATTCTTGACGCCCGGCGACGAAACCCGATACCCTGGCGTGGGTCCTGACCCATGGTGTCCTGACAGAACGGGCTCGCCCGCTCTTCTGACGCAGATCTCACAGACGCCGCGGCCGACGCGGAGTCCGCACCGCCGCGCGACGGGGTGCGCGCCCCGGCCACGGGCGCGCCGGCGCGCGGGGACGTGCGCGCGGGGGACCTGAATGCTGTTGCTGGACTGGCTGTACGTCGGGGTGTTCGCGGTCGTCGGCTTGCTGATGGCCGCTCTGCCGCTGGCGGTGGTGTGGGCCCTTGCCCCCCGCATGCCCTATCCGCAGAAGACGCTGACCTACGAGTCGGGCGTCGTGCCGTTCGGCCAGGCGTGGGCGCAGTTCCACGTGCGCTACTACCTGTTCGGGCTGGTCTTCGTCATCTTCGACGTCGAGGTCATCTACCTGTACCCGTGGGCGATCGTCTTCCAGGAGCTGGGGAAGTTCGCCTTCGTGGAGATGCTCATCTTCCTGACGATCCTGCTGGTGGGCCTCGCCTACGCGTGGCGCAAGGGCGCGCTGGAGTGGATGTAGGCGTGGGGGCGGGGCGATGACGGTGCAGTGGCCGCTGGAGGTCGCCCGGGCCGCGGGCCTCGCCGTGGTCGTGTTCACGTTCCTGGCGGTGGTGGCCGCCATGCTGGGGGTGCTGCTGGAGCGCAAGATCAGCGGGTGGATCCAGTCCCGCCTGGGGCCCAAGCACGTGGGGCCCCAGGGCCTGCTGCAGACCGTGGCGGACACCATCAAGCTCCTCCAGAAGGAGCACATCACCCCCCGCGCGGCCGACGTGGTGGTCTTCAACACCGCGCCCCTGATCGTGGCGGTGGCCGGGCTCCTGGACTGGATCGTGATCCCCTTCGGGCCGGGGCTCATCGTGCGCGACCTCAACATCGGCGTGCTGTTCTTCGCCGCCATGGCGTCCCTGACCGTCATCGGCATCCTCGCCGGCGGCTTCGCCTCCAACAACAAGTACGCGCTCCTGGGCGGCCTGCGGTCGGCCTCGCAGATGATCAGCTACGAGCTGCCCATGGGGATGGCCCTCATCGCGGTGGCCATGGAGGCGGGCACGCTGTCCACCGTGGGGATCGTCGAGGCCCAGCAGGGCTGGCTGGGGGCGTTCGCCATTCGCCAGTTCCCCGCGTTCGTCATCTTCCTGGTGGCGGCCACCGCCGAGGTCAACCGGGTCCCCTTCGACCTGCCCGAGGCCGAGTCCGAGCTGGTGGCCGGGTACTTCTCGGAGTACACCGGCATGCGGTTCGCGCTCTTCCAGCTCGGCGAGTACGCCGAGATGTTCGCCATGGCGGCGCTGGCCACCACGCTGTTCCTCGGCGGGTGGAAGGGTCCCCTGCTGCCGCCGGTGGTCTGGTTCCTCGTCAAGATGTACGCCGTGGTCTTCTTCCTGATGTGGATGCGCTGGACCTACCCGCGGCTGCGCCTGGATCAGCTGCTGAACCTGTCGTGGAAGCTGCTGCTCCCGGCGGGGTTGCTCTGGATCCTGATCACCGGGTACCGGATCAGCTTCTGACCATGGGCGAGCTGGCCGCCTTCATCGTCCTCGCGCTGGTGACGCTGGTGCCGGCGGTGGTAGTGGTCACCTCCAGCAACATCGTGCGCGCCGCGCTGGCGCTGGTGCCGACGTTCCTGGGGGTCACCGGCCTGTACATCCTCCTGCAGGCCGAGTTCGTGGCCGGGATCCAGGTGCTGATCTACGCCGGCGCCATCACGGTCCTGATCCTGTTCGTCATCATGCTCACCGAGGGCGGGACCGGCGTCCGCGTCCGCCAGGCCCACGAGCAGCAGCCCCTGGGCCTGCTGGCCGCGGCCGTGCTGGCGGGCCTGCTGCTCTGGGTGCTGGGCACCACGGCGTGGCCGCGGCCCGACGGTGCCCTGCCCCAGTACACCGCCCGGCACATCGGCACCACGTTCCTGACCAGCGCGGTGCTCGTCTTCGAGGTCACGAGCCTGGTGCTGCTGGTCTCGCTGGTGGGGGCCATCATCATCGCCAAACGGGAGCGGTAGGGGGAGGCACGGGGTGCAGGTCGGGCTCGGGCACTACCTGGTGGTGAGCGTCCTGCTGTTCTGCCTGGGGCTGTACGCGGTGCTCTCCCGGCGGAACGCGGTGGCGATCCTGATGGGCATCGAGCTCATGTTGAACGCCACCAACATCAACCTGGTGGCGTTCAACAAGTACGCGGCGCCGGCCGCGGTCTCCGGCCAGGTCTTCGCCCTGGTGGTGATCACCCTGGCGGCGTGCGAGGCAGGCGTGGGGCTGGCGCTGGTCATGGCCGCGTACCGCAACCTGGAGACCGTGCACGTGGACCAGATCAACCTGCTGAAGTGGTAGCCGATGCGTGCGCTGGCCTGGCTGATCCCGCTCTGCCCCCTAGTGGCCTTCGGCCTCATCGTGGCCTTCGGCCGGCGGCTGCCGGGGCAGGGCGCCACCGTGGCCGTGGCGGCCATGGCGCTGGCGGGGGTGCTGGCCCTGGGCGTGGCGGCGGAGGTCGTGCGCACCCCCGAGCCGCTGGAGCTGAACCTCCGGTGGATGGTCCTGGGCGACGTGCCCCTGGACCTGGGGCTGCGGGTGGATCCGCTCAGCACGGTCATGCTGCTGGTCGTCACGGTGGTCGGCACGCTGATCTTCGTCTACTCCATCGGCTACATGCACGGCCACCCGCGCTTTTCCCGGTACTTCGCCTACGTGTCGTTGTTCGGCTTCGCCATGCTCCTCCTGGTCCTGGCCAACAACCTGGTGTTCCTCTACGCCGGGTGGGAGCTGGTGGGGTTGTGCTCGTACCTGCTCATCGGGTTCTACTTCGAGCGCCCGGCGGCCGCGCGGGCGTCGTTGAAGGCGTTCGTCACCACCCGCGTGGGCGACTTCTTCATGTTCCTGGGGATCCTGCTGCTGTTCGCCACCCTGGGGACGTTTCGCTTCGAGGAGATCTTCGCGAAGATCCGCGACGGCGCGCTGCAGGGGCTGACCGTCGGCGGGGTCCCACTGCTGACCGTGGCGGCCGTGCTGCTCTTCGGCGGCGCGGTGGGCAAGTCGGCGCAGGTGCCGCTCCACACCTGGCTGCCCGATGCCATGGAGGGCCCGTCCCCCGTCTCCGCCCTGATCCACGCCGCCACCATGGTGGCCGCCGGGGTCTACCTGGTGGCGCGGACCTTCACCCTGTTCTTGTCGTCGCCGGGGCGGGAGGCGCTGGAGGTCGTGGCCTGGGTCGGCGGCATCACCGCCCTCATGGCCGCCACCATAGGCGTCACGCAGGACGACATGAAGCGGGTGCTGGCGTACTCGACCATCAGCCAGCTGGGGCTGATGATGCTGGGGCTGGGGGTGGGCGGGTACGCTGCGGGGATGTTCCACCTGGTCACCCACGCCTTCTTCAAGGCCCTGCTGTTCCTGGCCGCCGGCAGCGTGCTGCACGCCATGCACACCAACGACATCAAGGCCATGGGCGGGCTGGCCCGGGTCATGCCGTCGACTTACTGGACCTTCGTCATCGGGGGCCTGGCGCTGGCGGGCGTCTTCCCGTTCTCGGGGTTCTGGAGCAAGGACGAGATCCTGCTCGAGGCCCTCCACCGCGGCCCGGCGTTCTTCGCCCTGGGCGCCCTCACGTCGTTCGTGACGGCGTTCTACGTCTTCCGGGTGATCTTCTACATCTTCACCGGCACGCCACGCTGGGCACAGGGCGTCCACCCCCACGAGAGCCCGCGGGTCATGACCGGGCCGCTGTGGGTGCTGGCGGCGTTCGCCGCCACCACGGGCTTCCTCGGCGCGCCCCCCTTGGGCCACCCGTTCCAGCACTTCCTGGCGGGGGAGGACGCTGCGGCGTCCCCCTTCGCGCTGGGGCTGGCGGTGGCCTCGCTGGGAATCGCCGGGGCGGGCATCCTGGCCGCCGCGCTGGTGTACCGCTGGCAGGTGATCCCGTCGGCGCGCCTGCGGCGCGCTGCGGGGCCGCTGTACGTCCTGGTGAGCCGGAAGTACTTCTTCGACGAGCTGTACGGCTGGGTGTTCGTGCGCACGACGCTGTGGGCTGCCCGCGCGCTGCGCGTCTTCGACGTCTACGTGGTGGACACCGCGGTGAACCTGGCCGGGCTGGGGGTCGTGGGGCTGGCGCGGCTGTACCGGGTCGTCGACCTGCACGTGGTCGACGGGCTGGTCAACCTGCTGGGCTACGTGGTGGGCGCGGCAGGGGCGCTGCTGCGGGTGGTGCAGACGGGGCGGGCGCAGAACTACCTGCTGGCCATCGCCCTGGGCGTGATCGTCCTGCTGGCGGCGGGGCTGGTGCGGTGACGGGCCGCTGCCGTCGCGGAGGAGCGAGGAGGATCGCATCGGGATGGACTGGCTGCTGACGACGACGGTCTTCTTGCCGCTGCTCGGGGGGCTGGTGCTCCTGCTGATCCCCAAGGGCGGCGAGGAGTCGATGCGCTGGGTGGCGCTGGTCACCGCGCTGCTGACGTTTTTGGTCTCGGTCTACCTGCTGGTGCCCTTCGAGGTGGGACGGGCCGGGATGCAGCTGGAGACGGTCGTGCCGTGGATCCCCGCGGCGGGGATCAACTACCACCTGGGCATCGACGGCCTGAGCCTGCCGTTGTTGATCCTGACCACGCTGCTCACGCTGCTGTCGATCGTCTACTCGTGGCGTGTCGACCACCGGGTGAAGGAGTACCTGTTCCTGTTCCTGCTGCTCGAGACCGGCATGAACGGCGTCTTCGTGGCGCTGGACTTCTTCCTGTTCTACGTCTTCTGGGAGATCACCCTGGTCCCCATGTACTTCCTCATCGGCATCTGGGGGGGGCCGCGCCGGGAGTACGCCGCCATCAAGTTCTTCCTGTACACCCTGGTGGGCTCGCTGGCCATGCTGCTGGCGATCCTGCTGCTGTACTTCCACAGCGAGCCGCGGACGTTCGCCATCCTGGAGCTGATCCAGCAGCAGCCGCTGGCCCAGGCGCCGCTGCTGGCGGCCCTGGCGTTCTGGGGCTTCTTCCTCTCCTTCGCCATCAAGGTGCCCATGTGGCCGTTCCACACGTGGCTGCCCGACGCCCACGTCGAGGCGCCCACGGCGGGCAGCGTGATCCTGGCGGGCATCCTGCTGAAGATGGGCACCTACGGCTTCGTGCGCGTCAGCCTGCCCATGCTCCCCGAGGCGTTCAAGGCCTACGCGCCCCTGGTGGCGGTGCTGGCGTTGGTGGGCATCGTCTACGGGGCGCTGGTGGCCATGGCCCAGCCCGACCTGAAGAAGCTCGTGGCCTACTCCAGCGTCAACCACATGGGCTACGTCATGCTGGGCACCGCCGCCGCGGCCGCGGCCGTCGGGGTGCCCGAGAAGGCGGCGGCCGCCACCATGGCCCTCAACGGCGCCGTGTTCGAGATGGTCGCCCACGGCATCATCACCGGCGCCCTGTTCCTGATCGTCGGGGTGATCTACGACTACCGGACGCACACCCGCGGGGTCGACGACTTCGGCGGGCTGGGGGCCGTGCTGCCGGTCTACACCGGCATCACCACCATGGCCATGCTGGCGTCCCTGGGCCTGCCGGGGCTGATGGGGTTCGTGGCCGAGTTCCTCATCTTCGTGGGCGCGTTCGGCATCTTCCCCGCGCTCACGGTCGTGGCGGTGACCGGGGTGATCTTCTCGGCGGCGATGTTCCTGTGGACGATCCAGCGCATCTTCCTCGGGCCGCTGAACCCGCGCTGGGCGGTGCTGCCCGACCTAGACCGGCGGGAGGCCCTGGCGCTGGCGCCGCTGGCGGCGCTGATGCTGCTGTTCGGCGTCTACCCCCGCCCGCTGCTGGACGTGATCAACGGCGCCATGACCGTCCTGGTCACGGCGCTGCGGTAGGGGACCGCCATGCCCGTGCCCCCCGAAGAGCTGTGGGCCCTGCGCCCCGAGTACTGGCTGACGGCGCTGGGCCTGGCCCTGCTGGTGCTGGACCTGCTGCTGCCTGCGGGGCGGAAGACCGTCGTGGGCTGGGCGGCGGTCGTCGGGCTCGTGCTGGGCCTGGGGCCGGTGGCGAGCATGCTGGGGGAACCGTCGCGCACGGTCTTCTTCGGCACCTACGCGGTCGACGGCTTCGCCACGTTCTTCAAGCTGGTGGTGGTGGGATCCACCGCGCTGGTGGTGCTGTCGGCCATGGACTACTTCCGCGGCCAGACGGCCCACGAGGGCGAGGTGTACGCGCTGCTGGTGTTCACGGCCCTGGGCCTGGTGCTCATGGCCGGCAGCGCCGACCTGATCCTCCTGGCCCTGGCCATCGAGTTCGTCAGCCTCACGTCGTACGTGCTGGCGGGCTACAGCAAGGCCGACGTGCGCAGCACCGAGGCAGGAGTCAAGTACTTCCTGTTCGGCGCCGGCGCCTCGGCGGTGATGCTCTATGGCTTCTCGATCCTCTACGGCCTGACGGGCGAGACCAACCTGTACGCCATCGCGGGCAAGCTGCGGGCAGCGCCGACGCCGGCGGTGGTGGCGGCGCTGGTGCTGGCGCTGGCGGGGTTCGGGTTCAAGATCTCCATGGTGCCGTTCCACCAGTGGACGCCCGACGTCTACGAGGGTGCGCCCACGCCCATCGCGGCCTACCTGTCGGTGGCGTCCAAGGCCGCCGGCTTCGCGGCGCTGGTGCGCCTGCTGGTGGTGGCCCTGGCGCCCACGT
>Ga0101943_1002608_pt1 | contig 10555 bp, 9 predicted proteins | sample DewCreD2012metaG_5_FD_75244 | JGI IMG/M metagenome (GOLD analysis project Ga0101943, IMG submission 75244) | Hot spring sediment bacterial and archeal communities from British Columbia, Canada, to study Microbial Dark Matter (Phase II) - Dewar... ... | reverse complement strand
TACTTGCGGAACACCTGCAGCAGCGTCTCCAAGTCGCGCAGGTCGCCCTGCTCCAGCGTTGCGCCCCTCAGCGCGCCGCGATGCCCCGTCGAAAAGTTATCCAGCACGACGACCGACTCGCCTTTGTGCTGCAGGTACTTGACCATGTGCGAGCCGATGTAGCCCGCGCCGCCAATCACCAGGATCACGCTCAAATTGTACCCGTTAGCCATGCAGGAAATGTGCAGTTTTTAGCATATATGACAAGCGGAGGTACGGCGATGGTGTTCAAGAGTCCTTATGCGGATGTGGCGATTCCCGAGGTTGGGGTCGCCCAGATGGTCTATCAGCATGCGTTGCAGTACGGCGACAAGCCCGCGATGATCGACGGGCACACGGGGCGCACACTCACCTACGCGCAGTTGTATGGGGGCGTGCGGCGCGTGGCGGGCAACCTTGCCAAGCGCGGGCTGCGCAAAGGCGAAGTGGTCGGTCTCTACAGCCCGAACCTGCCTGAATACCCGCTGGCGTATCACGGCGTCGCGTTGGCGGGCGGCGTGGTCACTACCGCGAACCCGCTCTACACCGCCGACGAGTTGGCGTACCAGTTGCGCGATTCGGGCGCGAAGTTCCTCATCACGGTCGGACCGCTGCTGGAGAAGGCGATTCCTGCGGCGCAGCAGGCGGGCGTGCAGGAGGTGTTCGTGATTGGCGAGGGCGACGGCGCAACGCCGTTCACCGAACTGCTCGCCGACGCCGAACCGCCCGAAGTCGCCCTCAACCCCGCTGAAGACCTGGTCGTGCTGCCTTACTCCAGCGGCACGACGGGGCTGCCCAAAGGCGTGATGCTCACCCACCGCAACCTCGTGGCGAACATGGTGCAGGTGCTCGGGTCGGGCGTGAACCTACAGCCAGATGAGCGTGCGATTGCCGTGCTGCCGTTCTATCACATCTACGGCATGCTGGTCATCCTGAACCTGTGCCTGTATAAGGGCATGACGATCGTCACGATGGCTCGGTTCGACTTGGAGCAGTTCCTCAAGATTCTGCAGGACTACCAGATCACGCGGGCGAACCTCGTGCCGCCGATTATCCTCGCGCTGGCGAAGCACCCGATTGTGGACAACTACGACCTGTCGCACCTACGGATTATCATGTCGGGCGCGGCGCCGCTCAGCGCGGAGTTGGCGCAGGCGTGCGCGGAGCGCATCGGCTGCATCGTGCTGCAGGGCTACGGGCTGACCGAGACCAGCCCCGTGACGCATGTGAACCCCGAAGACCCCGCGCGCATCAAACTCGGCTCGGCGGGCGTGCCGATTGCTAACACCGAGTGCGCCGTCGTGAGCCTGGAGACGGGCAACCCGCTCGGCATACGCGAGGAGGGCGAAATCTGGATTCGCGGACCGCAGGTGATGAAGGGCTACCTCAACAACCCTGAGGCGACCGCGCAAACCCTCACGCCCGACGGCTGGCTGCGCACGGGCGATGTCGGCTATGTCGACGAGGACGGCTACTTCTACATCGTCGATCGCGTGAAAGAGATGATCAAATACAAAGGGCTGCAGATTGCGCCTGCCGAGTTGGAGGCGGTGTTGCTGACCCATCCCGCGGTTGCGGACGCGGCGGTCATCCCCAGCCCCGACCCCGAAGCGGGCGAAGTGCCCAAAGCGTTCGTCGTCCTCAAAGGCGCGGCAACCGACGAGGAACTGATGGCGTATGTCGCCGCGCGCGTCGCCCCATTCAAAAAAATCCGACGCATCGAGTTCGTGGAGCAAATCCCGAAATCGCCGTCGGGTAAAATCTTACGGCGCGTGCTGGTGCAACAGGAACGGGAACGCGCCTCATAAAGTTGGCATACGACAGGGCGCGGCAATCGCGCCCTGCAAAGTCATAGAGATTAGGACTGCTACTGAGCGGAGCGAAAGAGCGTCTGCGCCGCATCTCAAAAGTGCATGCGGCTCGATAAACCCACTCACCTCACTTTGGAGGCTACTATGCGACGAAAGGCAGCCTTTTTGGCAGGGATTAGCGCGACTCTTGCGTGCGCACTGGCGCAAGTGCAGATGACGCCCTACTTGGAACAGGAGCCGAACGACAGTCTGAGCGCGCCGCAGGTCATCGACGCGTCTGTGAACCGCGCGCGCGGCTTCGTGGTCTGGGACGCGATGCTGTTGCCCGTCGGCGAACGCGACTGCTGCCGCTTCCAAGTGGCGCAAGCGGGAACCTACTCGATACGGGTGGACACGAACCTCGATACAACGCTGCGCCTCTATGACGCCAGCGGCGCACTAATTGCCGAGAATGACAACGACGGCAACTCCGACACGCGCCTGAACCGACTCGCGTCGGGCGTCACGGTGAATCTGGAGGCGGGAACCTACATCGCGGAGGTCGCCTACTACTTCAATCTGGGGCGCGCCCGCTATGCCCTGCGCGTCTTTCCAGGCACTGTCGCGCCCGACCAGGACCCCACCGAGCCGAACGACACCCCTGAGCGTTCCATATATTTGGGGCGGCTCTCTGGCGGCGAGATTATTACGCAGGAGTACCGCTTCCTAAGTTACGGCGGGGGCGACATCGATGTCTATCGGTTTGATTTGGACAACACGGGGCAGACGCTGACCATTCGCACGCAGACCTATGTGGATACACAGATTCGCGTTGTCGCGCCCAACGGACAGACCTACGACAACGACGACTCGGAGTGGGATCCGATGAACCCTGGCGCGTCGGAGGTGCAGATTCCACTTGCGCCGCGCGGAACCTACTATGTGTTCGTGCGCGGCTACGCCTTCTGGGGCGGCTACTATCGGTTGCGCGTGAGCGCTCCGCTGCCCAGCGAGATTGTGTTGCAAAGCGCGAACGCCGAGTTCCGCCTGCGACGGCTCAGCGGCAGCCCCACCCGCAACCCGTTCAACAACGCGGACTGGCTGCATAACGGCAGAGACCACCTCTACCAAATGGGCTGGTGGTATCGCGTGGAGGGGACGCACACGCGCGAACTTGCGCCCAGCAACTTCTACTACTACGACCAAGCGACGCCCGACCATGTGATGATGGCGTACCTCGAAGAGGGGCTCATCCTCGCCAAGCAGTACGACCTCCGCGCGACGGCGGACGGCGAGAGCGTGTTGTACGCCGACCTGCTCGTAATCAACTTCCAGTTCAGCCCGCGCGTAATCCACCTGTATCACTACGCCGACATCGACCTCAGCGGCGCGACGACGAATCAGGCACGCTGGGAGGGCGAACAGATTCGCGTGGAGACCCTCAACGACTTCTGCCGCTTCAGCGCGCTTGTACCCTACACGCACTGGCAAGTCGCCCCGCACCCGCAGATTATCGATCGGCTAACGAACGCCCAGGCGGACGATTTGACCGACGGCGACCTGCCCTTCGAGGGCGACTTCACGGGCGCGTACCAGTGGACGCTGCAACTGCAGCCGTTCACTACAGCGACCGTGCGCGTCGCCTACGCGCTCAACACGGAGCAGTCGCTGCTGCGCGCCGACATCGACCGCAACGGCTGCGTGGACGACGCCGACCTGCTGCGCGTGCTGTTCGACTTCGGACGGTCAGGCTCTTTGCTGGACGCCGATGTGAACGGCGATAGCACAGTGGACGACGCCGACCTGCTGGAGGTGTTGTTCCAGTTCGGCGCGGGGTGTCGATAGGGTATCCTATACGCGCGACACAGGCGAAGTCGCCACAGATTTGGAGGCAACGATGAGCGATAAAGAGATTGTTCCCTATCGTCCAGGCTTGGAAGGCGTGACGGCGGGCGTCAGCGCGATTTCGGATGTGATTGCCGCCGAGAACCGCCTCATCTATCGCGGCTACGATATTCGCGACTTGGCGCAACACTGCGAATTCGAGGAGGTCGCCTACCTGGTGCTGATGGGCGCGCTGCCGACCCGCGCCCAGCTGGAGGCGTTCAAGGCGGAGCTGGTCGCCGACCGCGAGCTGCCCGCCGAGGTCTACGCCGTGCTGCGCGCGCTGCCCCATCGGGGCAACCTGATGGCGGCGCTGCAGGCGGGCATCGCCGCGCTGGGCATGCTCGACCCCCACGCCGACGACCACTCGCACGAGGCGAACCTCAAAAAGGCAATCCGCCTCACCGCCAGCATGGCGACGCTGGTCGCCAACGGCTACCGCATCCTGCAAGGGCAGGAGCCTGTGAAGCCGAACCCGCGCTTGGGGCACGCCGCCAACTTCCTCTACATGTTGTTTGACCGCGAGCCTGAACCGTTGCACGCGCAGGTGATGAACCTCACCTTCATCCTCTACACCGAACACGGCTACAACGCCTCCACCTTCACGGCGCGGGTGATTGCCTCCACGCTGGCGGACATCTATTCGGCGGTGGCGGGCGCAATTGGCGCACTGCGCGGCACCCTGCACGGCGGCGCGAACGAAGCCGCGATGGAAGCGATGCTCGACATCGGCGCGCCCGAACGCGCCGAACAGTGGGTGCTGGACAAACTCGCCCACAAAGAGCGTATCATGGGCTTCGGGCACCGCGAATACAAAACGGGCGACATCCGCGCGGTCATCCTCAAAGACTATGTGCGCCAAGTCGCCGAGCAGACAGGGCGCACCGACCTCTACCAAATCCAAGAGACGATGGAGCGCGTGATGCTGCGCGAGAAGAACCTCTATCCGAATGTGGACTTCCCCGCCGCGGCGATTTACTACATGATGGGCATCCCTATCCCGCTCTACACGCCGATTTTCGCAGCGGCGCGCATTGTGGGCTGGTCAGCACACATCATCGAACAGCACGACAACAACCGCCTCATCCGCCCGCGCAGCGACTACAACGGACCGCGCGACCTGCAGTTCGTGCCTATCGACCAGCGCGGGTGAAATTGACCCCCCTCGTTAAGGTTCCCCTGCTCGCAGGGGGGCGACGCACAGGGCAAACTTTGGAGTGCGGAAGCGAAGCTTCCGCACTCCAAGAGTTGGGCGCGCGGCTCCTCTCTCCCACATCATGGGAGAGGGGGACAAAGGGGGTGAGGGCTTAGTTCGCATCCACGCGATAGATGTCCAGCCGATCCGTGCCGATGGTGCTGTTCAGCACGAACAGGTACTGTGCCTGCGGGCTGCTGCCGAAGTTGAACAGCACGGTCAGCAGGTCAGCGTCGTCCACAATCCCGTCGCTGTTGACATCGACCGCCGCGTCGCTGGAACCGAACGCGAACAGAATCGCCAGCAGGTCAGCGTCGTCCACAATCCCGTCCAGGTTTACATCGCCCTGCGACGGGTCGGGACCGAACCCGCTGGTGAAGTTGAAGATATTGCCGCCAAACGGGTTGGGCGTGCTGCCGTTGGGCAACGGCTCGTCGCCCGTGAGTTCCGCATAGTCCTGCCAAGTCGCGCCTGAACCCGTCGCAACAAAGATTTTGTTCAGGGGAGTGGAGGTGCCGCGACGGTTGTAGAGAAGATAGTTGCCCGCCGAAGTGCGCAGGTAGTGGATGTTAATCAGCACTTGGAAGGCATTGTCGCCGCTGAAGTCAAAGATTCGGCAGGCGCGCCCGTCTTGCACGGTGTTGCCCGCCGTGCGCGGGGCGTAGAAGATGCTGTTGTCCACGCGCAGGTAGGCGTCGCCTTCGGGCGAGAAGGTGATGTCGCGCATGCCCGTGGTGGTCTGCCCGCCCTGACAGTCGCGCGAGGGGATGCTGAGGATGTTCGGCAGCGCGCTGCCGTCGGCGAAACTGCGGCGGAAGATGATGCCACGCCCGCGCGCCAGCACCGCCAGCGACGCGCCGCTGCCCTGATAGCCAGGGTCAATCTCGATGCACTCGGCGCGGCTGGAGTTGCTCAAATCGCTCGGCAGCACGACGCCCGTGCCGTTCCAGTCCGACACTTGCGTGCCCGTCTGCGCGTCGTACTTGCGGATGCCCGTGTTCGCTGCTTGATTCGAGCTGTCACCCAGCCCCGTGCCCAAATACAGGAAGCCGTCGCGGTAGACGACATAACTACAGCGGCTCTGCCCCGCTTGGGTCAGCGTAATTAGCTGCGTGTAGCCCCAAGCGTTCACATCCAGCGAGAGCACATTCGAGATTTTGAGTACGCCGACAGGTTCCGCCAGCGAGTTTGCGGTGGACATCCCCGCGATATACAGGTTCGCCCCGTCGAACGCGACATCGGACGCCAATTCGCCCTGCTGTCCGCCCGTGGGGAAGTACGACGAAAGGTCTACGCTCTTGAGGTGCCGAAACGACACCTGCGCGCTGGCGCTCATCAGTGCGCCCGCCAGCGCAACGACCAAAACAACCGTCATTCGCTTCATCGCCATAGTGCCTCCTTTCTGAAGGGTACTTCTATTATACCACAGGTTTGTGAGGTTATGCAAGGGGAGGCGGGGCGACAGGTCGCGCATGGTACAATCCTCACATGCCCAGCAACACCCTTTACTACGGCGACAATCTGGAGGTGATGCGCAAGTACCTGCCCGACGAGTGCATCGACCTCGTCTACCTCGACCCGCCCTTCAACAGCAACCGCGACTATAACCTGCTGTTTCGGGAGCAGTCGGGCGAACCCGCGCAGGGGCAAATCAAAGCCTTCACCGACACTTGGCAGTAGAGCGAGCGCGCCTACGACGAGTTCTGCCAGACCTGCCCCAAGCCCGCGCTGGTAGAGTTGGTGAAGGGGTTCGTGCGCACGCTGGGGCGGAACGACCTGACGGCGTACTTGGTGATGATGGCGCCGCACCTTGTGGAGTTGCATCGCGTGCTGAAGCCGACGGGGAGTTTGTATTTGCACTGCGACTCGACGGCGAGCCACTACCTGAAGGTGATGCTGGATGTGATTTTCGGGGCGCGCAACTTTCGGAACGAGATTGTGTGGAAGCGGACAGGCGCACACGGCGGCGCGAAACGCTAGGGACCCGTCCACGACATTATCCTGTTCAACACCAAGAGCGACCAGTACCTCTGGAACCGCGTCTATGAGCCGCTAGACAAGGACTACATCGAGGGGTTCTACCGCTACACAGATGAGCGCGGACGCTACCAACTTGTTTCACTCACGGGGGCAGGGATCACCCAAGGCGATTCGGGCAAGCCGTGGCGGGGCGTTGACCCCACGCAGGTTGGCAGGCACTGGGCAGTGCCGCAGCCGCTTGTGGAGCAACTGGTGGGCAAGGAGCGCGCCAGCAGATGAGCGTGCAGGAGAAACTGGACTTACTGGACAGCGCGGGGTACATCGTATGGCCCGCGCGGGGGCGCGTGCCACGCTACAAACGCTACTTAGAGATGAGCGAGGGCAACCCGATACAAGATGTCATCACGGATATTCAGCCAATCGGGGCGCATGCCCGCGAGCGTCTCGGCTACCCAACACAAAAACCCATCGCCCTGCTGGAGCGCATCATCCAAGCCTCCAGCAACGAGGGCGACACCGTGCTTGACCCGTTCTGCGGCTGCGGCACGGCGATTGTCGCCGCCCAGAAACTCAACCGCCGCTGGATCGGCACCGACATCACGCACCTTGCGATTGCCCTCATCAAGTACCGCCTCAGCGATATGTTCGACCTCACAGAGGGCACGGACTATCGCGTCGTTGGCGAGCCGACCAGCGTAGAAGACGCCCGCGCCCTCGCCCAGCACGACCGCGACGAGTTCCAGAAGTGGGCGATTGGTCTCATCCCGCGCGCCCGCCCCTACCAAGACAAAAAGGGCAAGGACACGGGCATCGACGGCGTGCTGTTTTTCAAGGACGACCTGAAAGACCCCAAGCGCGCGCTGATACAGGTCAAGAGCGGCAGGGTGAGCGTGAAGGACATCCGAGACTTTCGGGGCGTGTTGGAGCGCGAGGGGGCGACTTTGGGGCTGTTCGTGACGCTGGAGCCGCCGACGCGCGATATGGTGCAAGAGGCGGCGCAGGCGGGGGGTTACACGACGCCGTTGGGCAACTTGCGCATCCCGCGGCTGCAGATTCGCACGGTAGAGGCGTTGCTTGAGGGCGAGGGGTTCGCGATTCCGAGCGCGGCGTTGCTGATGGGCGTGGCGCAGGCGGAGCGGGTGTCGCCGTCGGGCGGGCAAGGGGCGCTGGAGATGTAATAAGTGTCTTTGCGTTGGTTTTTCAACATGCCCCCCTCCCAACCTCTCCCGTGAACAGGGGAGGAGCCGCGACTCCCTCCCCGCACGCGGGGAGGGTTGAGTGGCTTAAAAGGGTAGGTTTTTTGCGGGCGTGCCTACTCGCAGAGCCGCCGAACAGGGCGTTTCTGCTGACATGCGGGCGAGACGCTCGCGCTCCCAGCACGCGCTGCGCTGGGAACGCGGGCGTCCCGCCCGCCATTCTAACCGCGCGAGAAAAAACCTACCCCTTTAAGGGGTTGGGTGGGGGCTATGTCTAAATCTCACTGCAAAGGCACTTATTACGCCGCCAGTCGCTGCAACGCTTCGCGGGCGACGCGGTTGTCGGGGTCGTACTCCAGCACCTGCTGGTAGTGCGCTTTGGCTTGCTCGGTGTAGCCCAGTTCGAGGTAGGCAATCGCGAGGTTGATGTGCGCCTCCACATAGCGCGGGTTGATGCGAATCGCCGTGATGAACTGGTCAATCGCCTCTTCGTCGCGTCCTTGAGCGGTCAGCACGACGCCGAGACGGTTGCGCACATCGGCGTAGTTCGGGCGCGCGTTCAGCACATGGCGGAAGCACGCCTCGGCGGTCTGCAGGTCGCCGCGCTGGTACGCCTCGTCGCCCCAGTGGATATACTCGGCGTAGTTGTCTTGCACGCTCTGGAGCATCTGTTCGAACGCCTGCTGCGCCTGCGCAAAGCGCGACTCGTTGTGCAGGTTCACCGCCTCAGTGAACGCTTCGGGCAACACGCCCAGTTGCACTGCCCACTGTTGCAGGGTGTTCAGCCCTTGCTCGCGTGCGCCGCTGGCGTACTGGGTCAGCCCCATCAGGAACCATGCCCGCGCGAAACTGGGGTTCACTTGCGTCGCCTGTTGTAGCGTGCGCTGGGCGTCTTCGAACTGCCCCTGCTTGTACGCGGCGTAGCCCGCTTGGAACCACCAGTCGGCGTACTGGGGCGCGTAGTCGGTCGCCGCCGTGAAGTAGGCATACGCGCGCGACCAGTCGCCCTGATTGATGCGCTTGTAGCCCAACTTTGCGTAAGACTCCGCCAGATACGCCCGCGCCAGTTTCTGAACCGTCGGGTCGTTGCACTCCTGCAGCGCCATCTCGAACAGCGGAATCGCGTCGCTGTAGCGCTCCTCTTCAAAGTACGCCAGCGCGGAATCGTAGGCGGGACTCTTGCCTAAGCCCATGAATCGCTGTAGTGAAGCCATCGGACTTACCTCCAATCGGGATTATCGGCTGTGGCGCGGGCGTCCTTTACTGCGCCTCGCGATTCGTTTGGCACAAAAGTTGCTGTGAGGCAGTTTGAGAGTGCTGAAAGGGGCATCGTAGGGATTGGTTGTGTTGTCATCGGAAAGGAACGGATTAGGCGTTTTCTGAGAGGAGAGTTGGCAGGGCGGGGTTTCCCCGCCCTGCTTGCATACGAACTGCGCAGTCGGAGTTAACAACTGCCCCCCCGATTCCCCCCGCTTCGCGAGGGGAACCAAGCCGTGCGCCCGTTCGGTTCCCCCTGCCCGCAGGGGGAACCTCAAGGAGGGGGTTATCGAGTTCTATCGCTGCACGGTGCGCGGGTAGCCCAGCAGCGGGCGCATGAGGCTGATTGGGAATCGGCGCGCGGTCTGTTCGTAGCGGGCGGCAGCCTCCTCGAAGCGTTGACGCTCGACGGCGATGCGGTTCTCGCTGCCCGTGATTTCGTCCATCAGGCGCACCGCCAGCCAATCGCGTTGCAGGGCGGGATCTCGTAGCAGTTGCTCGGCGAGGGCGCGCGCGGCGTCGGGGTTCTGGCGCAGGGCGTCCGCCAGCGTCTGCAGTTGCTCGCGCTGCCGTTGGTTCGCCTGTTGCATCAGTTGCTCCAAGCGGGGTAGCAGGTTCGCCTTGCGCTGCTGCACATTTTCCAGTTGGGCGCGTTTGAGTTGCACTTCCGCCCATGCCGCGCTCAGGGCGCGCTGGCTGGCGAACAGCCCGACGAGAAACAGCGCGGCGCACACGCCCAGCGCGATGAGGAAGTAGCGCAGTCGTTGGGCGCGCTGCTGGCGTTCCTGCGCCACTTTGCGCAGCGCGTCGCGCAGGTGCTGCGGGTCTACCCCGATTTCGGCGGCGCTGGCTTCCAGCGTCTGGGCATCGATGGCGTTCTCCTGCTCTTGCTGCAAGCGCACCGCCTCGCGGATGACCTCCTGCGCCTGTTCGGGGGTGAGTTTCTCGTCGTGCATTTTACCAACTCCTGCCTGCGCCGCCGCCGCCTGACCGACCGCCGCCGAAACTCCCGCCGCCTGACGACCACCCACCGCCTGAACTGCCGCCTGACGAACGCCCGCCGCCTGACGACCACCCACCGCCTGACGGCCAGCCGCCTCCAGATGACCACCCACCGCCCGTGCGTCCCCACCACTCGTCGTCGAACCGCTCGCGCTTGGGCAAGATGCGCTCGCGCTCTTCCGAGAAGTCGCAGTGCGGGTTTTTGCACTGGCGCAGGATTAACTCCAGCCCTG
>Ga0101943_1002607_pt1 | contig 10555 bp, 8 predicted proteins | sample DewCreD2012metaG_5_FD_75244 | JGI IMG/M metagenome (GOLD analysis project Ga0101943, IMG submission 75244) | Hot spring sediment bacterial and archeal communities from British Columbia, Canada, to study Microbial Dark Matter (Phase II) - Dewar... ... | reverse complement strand
CCGCGCCCAGCTGCCGATCCCCCACCACGTGGGCCCCCAGCGTCGCGCGGTGGTGCCGGTCGCCGCCCAGCACCGACACCCGCACGCCGACCACCGGCGGCAGGCGGCCGATGATGCCGCCCACGCCGGCCCGCCGATCCTGGGTGACGACGCCCACGGGCGCGCCCGCCGACCCGATCTTGAAGGGGAACGACGCGCTGCGCACCACGCCGTGGATCACGGCAGACGTCAGCAGGTAGGCGCTATCGCCGCGGTTGAGCACCGGGTGCCCGAACGCCAGGATCCGCTCGCCGTCGCGGTACGTGAGGGTCCCGATGGCGACCACGTTGAGGTCGCCCCGGATCAACTGTGCGCCGATCGCGCTCCCCGGTTCCAGCACCGGTCGGGCGTCGGTCGATCCGCCGGCCGCCCCCTGCACCGGCTGCACCCCGGCCGGCCCCAGGGCGTCCTCCAGGAGGGCGGCGGCCCGCGTGCTCATGCCCGAGACCAACAGTGGCCTCGCCAGCGGGACCATCACCACCACGTCGTCGCCCGGAGACGCCCAACGGGGCGCCGCGGAGGAGGCAACCGCCACCCGCGCGATGCGCCGGCCGCCGACGTGCACCGGCGCGGGGAGCGTCCACGGGCCGGCGAGCGCTGCGCCGGGAAGCGGTGCCGACGACGCCCGCTGGCCCCGCCACGATGCGGGCAGCGCCCCACGCATCGCCTCGATGGGCGTGACCAGGCCCAGCGTGTGATCGGCGAACGTCCACCCGAAGCCGATGGCGCCCGCCAGCCTGCCGCCGAAGTACACCGGGCTGCCGCTCATCCCCGCGGCGATCCCGCCGCTCCGGGCGATCAGCGGGCCCGAAGCCCGGACCAGGATCACGTCGCCCGCCGGCCCCGCACCCGGCACCACCGCCAGGGCTTCCACGTCGAACGTCTCCACGGTCACCCCGCGCACGACGGTCCGCGCCACGCCCCGCATGCCCGGGCGGATGGCCGCAAGCGGCAGCCAGTCGTCCCGGACCGGTGCAGGGGCGGCGGGAGCGGCCAGCGCAGTGGCCAGCAACGCCGAGAGCGCGAGCATCGTCGACAGCCGCATGATCCTCTATACCCCGCTATGCCCCGCCGCTATACCCCGCCTGGAGCCGTGGTGCCCGTCGTGCCGACCGGACGGCGGCCACGCGGGGGCTGCGCGACGCCCCACGGATGACGCCCCGCTAACGGATCAGGATCGGAATCGACTCCGACCCCTGGATCACCCATTCCGTCCGATCGGTGCGGGCCGCCGGGACGTCGAACTTCGTGAACTCCAGCTGGGTCGCGGGCAGGCCGAACGGCAGGATGCGCACCAGGATGTCGGTGTTGCGGCCGAACTCCGCGAACAGCCGCAGCGCGTCGTCCAGGGAGCTCACGCCCCAGGGGACCGGCTCGGCCTGCAAGGCACCCGACAGCCGCGCCTCCACCGGCACCCCTGGCTCGTCCACGCCCGCGGACCGCACGACGACCACCGCGGGGCCCCGCGGGAAGTCGGCGGGCACGGGCACCTCGATCACGCGCGTCACCGGGCGCTCGGCCAGGTAGGGCTGGAGGCGGACGCGCACCCGCAGCGTCCCGCCCGGGCTGACCTCGCGCGAGGCGGCCGCGGCGTCTACGATGGAGGCGGTGTGCCGCCGTCGGGTCAGCGAGAGCTCGACGGTGAGGTCGTAGGGCTCGAGCCGGCGCAGGTCGTTGTAGAAGGCGAGCTCCATGGCGTCCAGCACGTCGAGCACCGACGCCGTGGCGATGTCCCGCGTGCTGTAGAACATGTTCTCGCGCACGATGGGCTGCGCCAGGCCCCGCGCGCGCAGCGTCAGCCGCACGGTGGCGGTCCCCTCGCCGGCGGCCTGCTGGCGCGCCCGCTCCACGGCCGACAGCGCCACCAGGGGGGCCAGCGCCCGGGCCATGTCGCGCCGGCGCACCATCTGCGCGCCGAGCTGCACGCGGGCGCCGCTGTCCAGGTCGGTCACCACCACCCGCAGGTTGAACAGCCGCGGCAGCACCCCCAGGGTGGCGGCGATGCCGGTGCCGCGATCCTGCTCGACGACGCCGATCACCTCTCCCAGGTTGCCCACCTTGAACGGCCGCTCCAGCGTGTTGACCACCGCGATCACCTCAGCGGCCGTCAGGACGTACTCCACCTCGCCCTGGTTCGCCCAGGGGTGGCCGCAGGCGACGATGCGGTCGCCGACCCGCAGGGTGACCGTGCAGATCCCGCCGAACTCCACGTCGCCCCGCACTTCCTCCACGCCGATCGTGCTGCCCGCTGCCACGGGCTGCGCCGCGAACGTCCCCTTGCTGGCGTAGCCCTGGAGGATCTCCAGCCCCTGGGGCCGGATGACGTCGGCCAGCAGCCGGGAGGCGCGCGGGCTCAGGCCCAACGCGTAGGCGGCCACCGCGGGGGTGGCGACGGCCAGCCCGGGTTGCCGGCCGACCAGCCGGACGGCCTCCCGCGGCGGCGCCACGACCACGCGGTCGTAGAGGCGGCCGTCGACCGCGAACGGCCGCGACGCACGGTACAGCGCAGCGCCGCGGGGACGGCGGGCCGGGCGCTCGAGGAGCGTCAGCATGTCGGCGATGGGCGTGGCCAGCGCGATGTCGCGGCGGGGTGTCTGCCAGATGAACGAGGCGGACAGGGCGCCGACGAGCCGGCCCTGGATGTACAGCGGGCTGCCGCTCATGCCGGCGGCACTGCCGCCGGTGCGCTGCACCAGAGGACCGCTCATGCGGAAGAGAATCAACCTGTCCGACGTGATGGGCCCCCCGGCGCCCCGGAGGATGTCGAGAACCTCGAACTGGAACTCGTCGATGCGCTGCCCGGCGACGACGGTCTTGCCGACGCCGCGCATGCCGGGCCGCACCTGGTCGATGGGCAGGATGGGCGGCAGGGATGGGGTTGCCCCCGCCACCGGCGCGCCGGGAAGCGCCAGCAGCACGATCAGCACCACGATGCCCGAACGGACGCTCACCCCTCGCCCCCTCCCCACCATGGAGCCCGATGCTGCCCTCGAGATCCTCGGAAACGAGCGGACGGCCGGCCGACCACCGGTGGGACGCGCGGCCGAACGGGGCACTGCCTACCGGGGCTCCAGCCGCGCGACGACGGCGCCGAGTTCCCGAATCTCCATCCCGGGGCGGACCAGCACTTCCACCACCCGGCCGTCCACGGGCGCGCGGGCCGCCACCGCCCGGCCGATCTGCGTGCGTACGTACACCAGGGGATCGCCCTCGCTCACCTGGTCGCCGACCTGGGCCAGCCCGTCGGCGACCACCTCACCCCGCAGGGTGGCCCGGACGTCGACCAGCCGCGGCGCGGCACCCACCGCGGTGCTCGCGACGACCACGATGACCGCGAGCGCAAGCCAGGATCTCGCCGAGATGCCCATACGTCTCCTGTGCGCGACGACCGCCCCCGTCAGGACCGCGGCGCGCAACACACGTTCGATTATAGCATACGGGGCGTGAGGCCTCGCGGTTCACGGCACGAACTCGTCGGGTGGCGCCGGTGCGCGCCCGAACGCGAAGCGCAGGGCGTCGACGATGCGTCGCGCGGCGTGTCCGTCGCCGTAGGGGTTGCGCGCCCGCGCCATGGCGGCGCGCGCCGCCGGATCGGCCAGCAGCCGGCCGGCGCGTTCCACGATGCGTGCCCGCGTGGTGCCCACGAGCTCCACCGTGCCGGCGGCGATACCCTCGGGGCGCTCGGTGACCTCGCGCAGCACCAGCACCGGCGTCCCGAGCGCCGGCGCCTCTTCCTGCACCCCGCCGGAGTCCGTGAGGATCAGGTACGCCTCGGCCATGAGCCGGACGAACGGGGCGTAGTCGGGCGGCTCGATGAGATGGGCGCGGGGATGCCCGGCCAGCACCTCGGCGGCCACGCGGCGCACCGCCGGGTTGCGGTGCACCGAGAAGACCACCGCCACGTCCGGGAAGCGTTCCAGCAGGTCGAGCAGGGCCAGGTAGATCTGCCGGAGGGGCTCCCCCCAGTTCTCCCGCCGGTGCGTCGTGACCAGCAGCACCCGGTGCCCGTCCAGCGCCGGCAGCCCGGGCGGCCACGGCAGATCGGAGCGGCTGCGCACCGCCAGCAGCGCGTCGATCACCGTGTTCCCGGTGACCACGATCCGGTCGCGGGGGACGCCTTCGCGCAGCAGGTGGTCCCGGGCCTGCGGCGTCGGCGCGAAGTGCAGGTCCGCCAGCACCGTCGTCAGCCGACGGTTCATCTCCTCGGGGAAGGGCTGGTACTTGTCGTGGGTGCGCAGGCCGGCTTCCACGTGCCCCACGGGCACGCGGTGGTAGAAGGCGGCCAGCGCGCCCAGAAACGTCGAGGACGCGTCGCCCTGCACCAGCACCATGGCCGGGCGCAACTCGCGGAGCACCGGATCCAGCCCGGCGACCGCCCGCGCGGTGATGTCGAACAGCGACTGCTCCGGCCGCATGATGTCCAGGTCCCGGTCGGGGACGATGCCGAACAGGCGGAGCACCTGGTCGAGCATCTCGCGGTGCTGGGCGGTGACGACCACCTGGGGCACGAAGTCGTCGCTGGCGCGCAGGCGGGCGATAACGGGCGCCAGCTTCACCGCCTCGGGGCGGGTGCCGAAGATGGTCATGATGGGCAGGCGCGCGGCCATCAGCGCGCCAGCAGCCGCATCTGCCGGACGCCGACGACGAGGACGACGGCGATGACCCCCAGGGTGACCACCGCGGTGGTGCGGTTGATGTCCGCCAGCGCCAGCGCCCCGAGGCCCAGCGCCGCGCTGACCAGGTAGAGGAGCATCACGGTCTGCCGCTGCGTCAGCCCGCGGTCGAGCAGCCGGTGGTGCAGGTGTCCTCGGTCCGGCAGGTAGATCGGCCGCCCGCTGCGGGCGCGACGCACGATGGCGAAGGCCGCGTCCGCGATGGGCACGCCCAGGGCCAGGATCGGGACCAGCAGCGAGATGGCCGTGTAGGACTTGTACAGGCCCATCACCGCCAGGCCCCCCAGCACGTACCCCAGGAACATGGAGCCCGAGTCGCCCATGAAGATCCGAGCCGGGTTGAAGTTGTGGCGCAGGAAGCCCAGGGCCGCCCCGACCAGCGCCGCCGCCAGCGACGTGGCCACCACGTCCCGCTTGTGGGCCGCCACCAGCCACAGCGTCGTGCCGGCGATGGCCACGATGCCGGCGGCGAGCCCGTCGACGCCGTCGATGAAGTTGATGACGTTCACCACCGCCACGACCCACACCACGGTGAACACCGCGCCCCAGGCCCCCACCGCCACGGTCCGCCCCGTCAGCGGGTGCGTCACGAACTGCGTGGCCAGGCCGAACGGAATCAGCACCGCGGCGGCGGCGACCATGGCCGCGAACTTCAGCGCCGGGTGCAGGCCCCGCAGGTCGTCGTAGATGCCGACGGCCAGCAGGAACGTGCCGCCCAGCATGATGCCCAGCAGGGCCCGGTCGGTGCGCAGGACGATGGGAATCCGCAGGAACAGGCCCCCGTCGCCCTGGACCAGCTCGATCGGACGCGTCAGCACCATGGCCAGCAGCCCGGCGGCCACGAAGCCCAGGTAGATCGCCACCCCGCCCAGCCGCGGCGTGGGCCGGACGTTGATGCGGCGGCCCCCGGGGTAGTCGATGGCACCCACACGCCGTGCCAGGCGACGGACCCCGGGCGTCAGGGCGTTGGTGACCGCCAGGGCCACCAGGGCCAGGACCAGAGGGACGGCCATCAGACCACGCGCAGCGGCGCGCCCTGCACGGGCGCCGGGTGGGCACTGAACAGCTCGCTGACCGAGCGGTCGTCGTGGATGCGCCGGATCGCTTCGGCCAGGATCGGGGCGATGGAGACCACGCGGATCCGGTCCATGCGCTTGGTCGCGGACACCGGCACCGTGTTGGTCACCACCAGCTCCTGGATGGGGCTCTGGACGATGCGCTCCGCCGCCGGCCCCGACAGGAGCGCGTGGGCGCAGCACGCGTAGACGCTCTCCACGCCCCGCGCCACCAGCGCCTGGGCCGCCACGGTCAGCGTCCCTGCGGTGTCCACGATGTCGTCGACCAGGATCGCCGTCCGGCGGTACACCTTGCCGATGACATGGGTCACCTCCTTGACCTGGTTGGGACGGTCCCGCCGCTTGTCGATGATGGCGATCGGCGCCCCCAGCTCCGCTGCGAACTCGCGCGCCCGGGCCACCCCGCCGATGTCGGGCGAGACCACCACCACGTTGCGCAGCCCTTTGGCCCGCACGTACTGGGCCAGCAGCAGGCGCGAGGGCAGGTGGTCCAGCGGGATGTCGAAGAAGCCCCACAGCTGGCCGGCATGGAGGTCCACGGCCAGGATGCGCTGGGCGCCGGCGGCGACCAGCAGGTTCGCTACCAGCTTGGCCGTGATGGGCTCCCGGGGCTTCGTCTTGCGGTCCTGGCGCGCATAGCCGAAGTAGGGGATCACCGCCGTCACGCGGGCAGCCGAGGCCCGGCGCAACGCGTCCAGGATCACCAGCAGCTCCAGCAGGTGCTCGTTGACCGGGGGCGAGGTGGGCTGGATCACGAACACGTCCTCGCCGCGGACGCTCTCGGCGATGCGCACGCTCACCTCGCCGTCGGCGAAGCGGAACACCTCCATCTCGCCCAACGGCAGGTCCAAAAGGTCGGCGACCTCCTCGGCCAGGGCGGGGTTGGCGGATCCGCTGAAGACCTTGAGCCGCACGGCCCTCACCGCGACTCCGCCGCCGCATCGGCGTCGGCGGGCTCGGGGCGGGCTGCCGCCAGGTCGGCGTCGGACCGCCGGCGGATCACGCGGGCCGGCACGCCGACGGCGACGCCCCGGGGCGGCACGTCGCGCCGCACCACCGCCCCGGCACCGGTGACCGCGTCGCGCCCGATCCGCACCGGCGCCACCAGCATCGTGTCGCTCCCGATGAACGCGCCGTCCTCGATGACCGTGACGTGCTTCGCGCGGCCGTCGAAGTTGCACGTGACGGTGCCGGCGCCGATGTTGACCCGCGCCCCGACCAGGGCGTCGCCCAGGTAACTCATGTGGTGCACCTTGGTCCCGTCGCCCACGGTGCTGTTCTTCATCTCGGCGAAGTTGCCCACCTCGACGCCGCGCCCCAGGCGCACGCCCGGCCGCAGGTGGCTGTACGGCCCGATACGGCTGTCGTCGCCGATGCGGCTCTGCACCACGGTGGAGGCCACCACCGTGACCCGGTCGCCGAGCTCCGCATCCACCAGCCGGGCGTAGGGCCCGATGTGACAGCCCTCGCCCACCACCGTGGTCCCCTCCAGACTCGAGCCAGGGTAGATGACGGTATCGCGCCCCACCCGCACGCCGGCGTGCACGTAGGTCGTGGCCGGGTCGATCAGCGTGACGCCCGCCTCCATGAGCGCGTCCAGCAGCTGTGCGCGGAGCGCGGCTTCGGCCTCGGCCAGGTCCCGCCGGCTGTTGATGCCCAGCGTCTCGCGGCTGGACGGCGCCACCACCGCGGCCACTGTCCGCCCGGCGCGCAGCAGCAGGTCCACCGCGTCGGTGAGGTAGTACTCGCCCTGCGCGTTGGCCGGCTGCAGGGCCCGCAGCGCCTCGCGCAACGCCGCCGCCTCGAAGGCGTAGGTGCCCGCGTTGACCTCGCGGACCTCGCGCTCCTGCGGCGACGCGTCGGGCTCCTCGACGATGCGCAGCACGTGGCCACGCGCGTCGCGGAGCACCCGGCCGTAGCCCGTGGGGTCGTCGCGGACGTCGGTCAGGATCGTGGCCGCCGCACCCTGCTGGCGGTGGTGGGCCAGCAGCGTCTCGAGGGTCTCGGGGCGCAGCAACGGCACGTCCCCGTAGAGTACCAGCACGGTGCCGGCAAACCCCTCCAGCAGGGGCAGCGCGCGCTGGACGGCGTGCCCGGTGCCCAGCGGCTCCTCCTGGTGCACGTAGCGCAGGCCGTCGCCCAGCGCCGCCCGCACCTGGTCGGCGCCGTGGCCGACCACCACGATCGGCGCCGGCACGCCGACCTGCGCCAGCGTGTCCAGGACGTAGGCGATCATGGGACGCCCGCACAGCCGGTGCAGCACCTTGGGCAGGGCCGAGCGCATCCGCTTGCCCTTGCCGGCGGCGAGCACGATGGCTTCGACCTGTGACATCGACGGCCCCGACGCTGTGCGCATCTCGACCCGGCGGTTCCCCTGGGGGATTCTTGGCGGCGCGGGGGATTCCTCCGGTGGCGCGGTGGCCGCGCCAGGCGCCGACGCCCGCACCTGCCGCCGCGCTGACGCGGCTCAGCGCGGCCCGAGCAGCTGTTTGACCAGTTCGCGGGCGTCGTAGTAGACGCGGTGGCGCACCACCAGGCCGTCCCGGATCTCCCAGAAGGCGGCGAACCCGTGCCGGTAGGTGCGCGGCGCCGCCACGGGAACGCGACCCGGGATCTTCAGGTGGATGGTCCGGTGGCGGCCGGCGACCACGCCCTCCGCGGCGACGATGGTGCCTGCGGCCACCACGTGCCCGAGGGTGATCGTCTCGTCCCAGTCGGCGAAGAACTGCTCGTAGGCGCGGCGGATGGCGGCCTTCCCGCAGACCGGCGGGCTGGCCGGGTACTCGAGCACCGCCGCCTCGGCGTAGGTGGCCATCAGGGCGTCGAGGTCGTGGCGGTTGAGGGCGTCGACCTGGCGGCGGATCAGCGCGTGGCCGGGTGGGGTGGGCGCGTCCGCCTGCGGCGCCGGCCCTGCGGGCCCGGCCGACGGCGCCTCCTGAGCCGTCGTGGGCCGGGACGCGGAACCTCTGGGGCGGGACGAACGGCGGATGCTCATCGCCGGCGCGCACCGCTCCCTGCGCGCCCGCAGGGCCCGGTCGACGTCACCGATGCGTGGGGCCGGACGTCTGCCGAGGGGTGTCTCAACGCGCGCCCCCCGATGCGTGGCACCCGGGCCTAGCCGACGTCACCGGTCCGCGCATGTGGCCGAGGAGCGATGCCGCGCGTGGCGGCAGCGTGCGACGCTGGCTGCGGGGACAGGACTCGAACCTGTACCTGGACGTTCAAAGCGTCCCGGCCTCCCCTTAGCCGACCCCGCAGCGCGTGCCCGGGCGCATCCGCCCGCCATGCAGTGGTGCGAACAGGTCCGCGATCTGCCCCACGTCCGTATCCTACCATACCCCGCCGCACTCGGCGCCCCCGGGCAGACCAGGAGCCGCTGGGAGACGTCCGTGGCGACCAACATCGCATGCCGCCCCGACCCCCACGCGGTGGGCGTCGACGACAGGCGCACATCACGGCAGGCGGCCGTGCGCCTCCGACCCCCACACGGCGGGCGTCGATCCCTCATCCGCGGCAGCGCGAAACCCGGAGCCACCGAACGTCGCCCAGGCGGGGCCACACGCTGTGGACCGCGCCGCACCACGGTCACCCGTGGCCACACGTGGGGAGCTGTACCCACAGCCGCATCGTCCGCGGACTGACCCCGCACCACGGTCACCGGTTGGCCACACGTGGGGGGAGTGCTATGCTACGATCATCACCTGCGCCATTGGGGAGCGTCGCCATGCCCCTGATCCTCTCCGCCGCCCAGGTCCGCGAGCTGCTGGACATGCGCGAGGCCATCGACGCGTGCGCCCAGGCCCTGGCCGAGCTGTCTGCCGGCGAGGCCGTGATGCCCGTGCGCAGCACCACCGCCGTGCGGCCCCACGCCGGCGCCATGCTGTCCATGCCGGCCTACCTGGGCCGCACCGACGCGCTGGGCAGCAAGCTCGTGACGGTCTACCCGCACAACCCGCGGCGCGGCCTGCCTACGATCCTGGCCGTGGTGCTCCTCCACGACCCCGAGACCGGGGCGGTGCTGGCGATCATGGACGGTGCCGAGCTCACCGCCGTGCGCACGGCGGCCGCCTCCGGCGCCGCCACGCGCCACCTGGCCACGCCCGGGCCCAAGGTCCTGGCCGTGCTGGGTGCCGGCGTGCAGGCGCGCAGCCACCTGTGGGCGATGCGGGAGGTGGCCCAGGTGACCCGCTGCCGGATCTACTCGCGGACCCGCGCCAGGGCCGAGGCGTTCCAGCGCGACCTCGCGCCCCGCGTCGGCGTGCCCATCGACGTGGTCGACTCCGCGGAAGCGGCCGTGCGGGACGCCGACCTGGTGGTGCTGGCCACCACCGCCGTGGAGCCCATCGTGCGGTGGGAGTGGTTCCGCCCGGGCTGTCACATCAACGCCGTCGGCTCCCACACGCCCACCGCGCGCGAACTCGACAGCGAGACGGTGGCGCGGGCGCGGGTCGTGGTCGACTCGCGGGAGGCCGTCTTCGCCGAGTGCGGCGACGTTTTGATCCCCCTGCAGGAAGGCCGCATCACGCGCGACCACGTGGCGGACGAGCTCGGCGAGGTGATCGAGGGGACGAAGCCGGGCCGGACGCACCCCGACCAGGTCACGCTCTTCAAGTCGGTGGGCGTGGCGGTCGAGGACGTGGCCACCGCCGCCCTGGTCTACCGCAACGCCCGGGCGCGCGGTCTCGGCACCATGGTGGACCTCTAGACCGAAGTTCCGCCGGGGCAACACGCCAGGAGCCGCATCGTGCCTGGGATACAGGCAAGAGC
>Ga0101943_1002595_pt1 | contig 10604 bp, 4 predicted proteins | sample DewCreD2012metaG_5_FD_75244 | JGI IMG/M metagenome (GOLD analysis project Ga0101943, IMG submission 75244) | Hot spring sediment bacterial and archeal communities from British Columbia, Canada, to study Microbial Dark Matter (Phase II) - Dewar... ... | reverse complement strand
AGATCGTCCCCATGAGCGTCATGCGGAAGAAGATCGCCGAGCACATGGTCTACAGCAAGCGCGTCGCTCCCCATGTGACGACGTTCTTCGAGATCGACATGACGCGCGTCAGCCGATTGCGAGAACAGCTGCAACCGGACTTCGAGCAGCGACACGGCGTCAAACTCACCTACCTGCCCTTCATCATCCAAGCCTGCGTGAGCGCCTTGAAGGCCTTCCCCCTCCTCAATGCGTCGGTCGCCGAAGACAAGATCGTCTACAAGAAGGACATCAACATCGGCATCGCCGTCGCCTTGGAGTGGGGCCTCATCGTCCCCGTCATCAAGAACGCGGACGCGCTCAGCCTCGTCGGGTTGGCCAAAGCCGTTCACGACTTGGCCACGCGCGCTCGGAACAAGCAGCTCAAACCCGAAGAGGTCCAAGGTGGGACGTTCACGATCACGAATCCGGGCGTCTTCGGCTCGCTCTTCGGGACGCCGGTGATTCATCAGCCCCAGGTCGCGATCCTGGGCGTCGGGCGCATCACCAAGCGCCCGGTCGTCGTCGAGGACGACGCGATCGCCATCCGGGCGATGGCGTATTTCTCCCTCTCCTTCGATCATCGGCTCATTGATGGCGCCGTCGCCGACCAGTTCATGGCGCACATCAAACGGACGCTGGAATCGTTCGAGCTGACAGGAGTCTGAAGTCCATGACGGCCCGCGACCAAGCGGATGACCGGATGAACTTCGCCGACGCGCTCGCGTGCCATGTCCGACGACTGGGGCTGGTCGAATACGAAGACGGCCTCCAAGCGCAATCTCTCCTGGCGGCGGCCCGGAAGGCCGACCTCATCCCCGATCAACTGCTTCTGCTCGAACACCCACATGTGGTGACCATCGGGCGAAGGACGCGTCATCTGGGCGCGAACGTGAACGCTCACTTCCGCGTCAGTCCCGAGGCGCTCGCTCGCTATGACGTGGAGCACTATGAGACGGATCGCGGGGGAGCGGTCACGTATCACGGGCCGGGACAACTCGTCGTCTATCCGATCCTGAAACTGCTTGGGCGCCGTCGCGACGTCCACCGATACTTGCGCGATTTGGAGGAGGTCATCATTCGCGCGCTCGCGGACTTCGGGATCTCGGCCGGACGAATCCCCGGACAGACGGGCGTCTGGGTGGGGCGCGAGAAAATCGCCTCCATTGGCGTTCATCTCTCCCACTGGGTCACGACGCACGGCGTGGCCCTCAATGTCAACACGGACCTTCGCTTCTTCGATCTCATCGTCCCTTGCGGGCTGCCGGACGTGCGGATGACCTCGATGGCGAAACTCCTCGGCGCTCCCGTCCCGATGGAGCCGGTGCAGGAGCGCCTGCTCGTCCATTTTCAAGAGGTCTTCGACCGCCATCTGGTCGAACGGCCTATCGAGGCCGAATCCGTTCAAGTGCTCCTCCGCACGCCAGAGGGGAAGTATCTCCTTTTGAAACGCACCGAGCGCGACGGCGGATTCTGGCAGCCCGTCACGGGATTGATCGAACCCGGCGAATCGCCCGCTGACGCGGCCCTTCGAGAAGTTCGAGAAGAGACGGGAGTGAACCTTGAAGACATCATCCCGCCCGATCGCCCCCGGCTCCTCCCCCTCCCTTATGTGCATGCCTTCGCGTTCTCACCCCCCGATGCTCTTCCCGTCTTCATCCGCGAGCATTCTTTCCTGGCCGTTCTCCCGACGCGCCCGGCGATCCGCCTCAACCCGTTCGAGCACGAAGCCTTTCGATTCGAGGAAGTGACGACGGCGCTCTCCCTCGTTCGATGGAAAGGGAACCGTCGCGCGTTGATCTTGAGCGAGCGTCTGGAGGCGGTCGGCGACGTTCATCCGGCGAACGCATCGCAGGCCCTACACCTATGACGCGGCGAATCGAGCGGTACCTTCTGGCCGAGATCCTCCCCTATTTCATGCTCGCCCTTCTCGTCCTCACGGTTTTAGTGCTCGCCAGCCAAATGGCCGAGTTCGCCGAATTGTTCGTGAGGCGCGATGTTCCGCCGACGCTCGTGCGGATGCTGCTCCTCTCTCTCATCCCGCGAATCCTCGTGCTCACCCTTCCGCTCTCGCTTCTGGTCGCCGTGATGACCGGACTTGGCCGTCTGCATGGCGATCACGAGCTGACGGTCTTGTTCACGAGCGGGATCGGCCGACGCCATCTTCTCGTCCCGTTGCTCCTGCTGGCCCTTCCGACGAGCGCCGTGATCTTTTACCTCGCCGCCTTCGATATGCCACGGGCGATGCGCCGCATGAAGGAGGTCCGAGCGGAGCTCGTCCTGCAAGGGATTCGCCTGCAGGTGAAGCCGCGCGTCTTCGACGATCGGTTCGCGGGCATGGTCCTCTATATCGGCGAGGTGGATCGGCAAGCGGACCTGTGGCATCACCTCTTTCTCGCCATCGAAGGGCAGCATGCCGATCCGAACGCGCTGCTCGGTCCCACGCTCATCACGGCCGCGCGCGGTCGCTTGGAGCTCGGGGAGACGCCCGACAGCTCGCACCTGATCCTGTACGATGGCGTCATCCACCGACGCCGTCGTACCGACAGCGGTCCTCGCTACGAGGTGGAAGCGTTCGAGCGCACGACGATTCGCTTCGACGCGCAATCGCGGGAGGCCGAGCAACTGCGAGCGGAGCTGGAAGTTGGGGCTCCCCCAGTGAGGAGTAAAATTCAAGAGATGTCGCTTCCCGAGTTGTGGGCCGCGCGGCATGATCCGCTCCTCGGTCGGCGAGCCCTCACGGAATTTCACAAGCGCGCAGCCGTGAGCGCCTCCCCGCTCGTCCTCGTCGCCGTGGGCGTCGCCTTGGGGACGACTCGTCGGCGCGGCGGACGCAGCTATGGCTTCTGGCTCAGCATCCTGCTGGCAGCAGCGTACTACCTGCTGCTGCTCGGCGGCGAGAATCTGGCCCGCGCTGGACGCCTCCCGCCCTCCATAGCCCTGTGGCTGGGGAACGCCGTCATGGCGAGTTACAGCGCCCTCCGATTATCGGAGCGCTTCTCTTTGGCTCGAACGATCGAGCGAGTGGCTGAGCGACTCCGGTTGACCTCGACGACGGCTCCCCCACTCCGCACTCAGCTCGCTCTCGCTTGGGACGCCCTGCGAACCCGCGCGCAGCAACTCGAGCAACAGATGCTTCACCGCTTGTATCGCTTCTTCCGCCCGCGCGCGAAGTCGGCTTCCCTCGCTCTCGGCGGCCTCGGATCGGTGACCGAATTCCTCCCTCGCTTCTCGATCAGCGATCGGTATATCGCCCTCCGATTCCTCAGCCTCTACCTGACGACCCTCGTCGGCCTCTGGACGCTCTTCATCATCTTCACGATCTTCGAGCTGTCGTCGGACATCCTCATGAATCAAATCCCGGCTCGCTTCGTGGCCGAATATCTCGTCTGCCTCACGCCCTCGGTGCTCAGTTACCTCGCTCCCCCCACGGCGTTGATGGCGGCGTTGGTGAGCATGAGCATCTTGAGCCAATCGGGGGAACTCACGGCTCTGCGAGCCGCCGGGGTCTCGATCCCTCGCGCTGCGGCGCCCATTCTCATCGCGAGCACCCTTCTGGCGGGCGTCGTCGCCGTCTGGCAAGAGCGTGTCGTGCCGGAGGCAAATGCGCGGCAGGAGCTCCTGCGCTTTTACATCAAAAAGGGGCGCTTCCCTTCGGCCGTCGAACTCTCTCCCACCTCTTCGGTGGCGAATTGGATGGTCTCCTGGTCGGATGAGGCGATCGCCGGGCTTCCGCCCGAGGCGGGAATGGCCAGCTCCGTCCCTCGACGTCGCGTCCGCATCCCTCAGCGCATCCTGCATTTCGCTTCCCTCGATCGCACGGCGCGACGCCTCGATGCTCCCCTGCTGCTGGACTTCTCCCCCGATCGCTTCCTCGTGCGCCGTCGTCTGGAGGCCGAGTCCGCCCAGTGGGATGAAGGGCGCGCGGCGTGGCATCTTCGGCGCGCCTCCGTTTGGGAATTCGAGGGCGCTCACCTTCGTTCCGAACGACATTTCGACCACCTCTGGCTCAGAGATGCGAGCGGATCGGCGCTCCTTGTGCCGCCGCCCCGAAAACCGGAGGCCATGACATCCCGACAATTGCGCGCGCAGATTCGCGCCCTCGCCGAACGCGGGCTCGATCCCACGGATCTGCGCATCGCCGTGGAACGACGATCAGCCAATGCCGCCGCCGTCCTCATCATGGCGCTCTTCGGCATCCCCTTCGGCGTGACCTTCGGTCGCAAAGGCGCCCGCCATGCGATCGGCCTCGGGATCGCGATCGGTTTGCTCTACTGGCTCGCCCTGGGTCTCTTCGAACAATTAGGGCGGTACGAGTATTTCTCTCCCCAGGTGGCCGCGTGGAGTCCGAACGGATTATTATTGGCCCTCGGCCTCTACCTCCTCTTTCGCGTTCGGACGTGAGGATCACTTCACGCGTTCGAGATAGGTCCCTTCAGCCGTGTCCACGCGGACGAGGTCGCCCGGCTCGACAAAGGGGGGGACTTGGATGACCAATCCCGTCTCCAACGTCGCCGGTTTGTTGACGGCCGTCACGGTCGCCCCCTTCACCGTGGGCTCCGTCTCGACGACGCGGAGATCTACGGTCGGGGGCAATTCGACGCCCATCGGCTTCCCCTGGTAGAAGACGACCTTGAGACGCAGATTCGGGATGAGGAACTTCACGGCATCGCCCAGGACCTCCTCATCCAACGCGATCTGCTCGAAAGTCTCCGTGTTCATGAAGTGGTAGCTCGTCCCATCATGGTAGAGATACTCGAATTCTTGTTCCTCCAGCACGGCCTTCTCCACCGTATCGGTCGAGCGGAAGCGGTGCTCGAACGAGATCCCCGTCCGCAGATTTCGCAGCTTCGTCTGCACCATCGCGCGCCAGTTCCCCGGCGTCACATGCCGAAAGTCGAGGACCAGACACGGATCGCCCTCATGAATGATGATCATCCCGCGTCGAATGCGCGTCGCTTGTATCATCGCCTGTCCTCCGGAATCGTGAACCTTTTCGAGGAGATCAAAATTAGCGCACGACTTTGGCCTGGTCAAGATTTCCGCTATAATCTCGCCTTTGGAGCGATCATCACCAATGGCGCGGAGGATATGAGCGATCTCACGCCAGAGGAGTACGCACGAATCATCGAGCGATTGGGCCGGGAGCCGAATCCCGTGGAGGTGGGGATGCTCGCGGCCATGTGGTCGGAGCATTGTTCGTACAAATCCTCGAAGGTGCACCTGCGACGCTTGCCGACGTCGGGACCTCGCGTCCTTCAAGGGCCGGGCGAGAACGCCGGAGTCGTGGATATCGGCGACGGCTGGTGTATCGTCTTCAAGATCGAGTCGCACAATCACCCGAGCTTCATCGAACCGTATCAAGGGGCGGCGACGGGCGTCGGCGGAATCTTGCGCGACATCTTCACAATGGGTGCGCGTCCCATCGCCGTTCTGGATTCGCTGCGGTTCGGTCCGCTCACGGACCCCCGCAACCGCGCGATCATGGACGGCGTAGTGCGCGGCATCGCCGATTATGGGAACTGCTTTGGTGTCCCTACCGTCGGCGGCGAGGTCTTCTTCGCCGAGTGCTACACGCGTAACCCTTTGGTGAACGCCATGGCCGTTGGCCTGGCCAGACACGAGCAGATCTTCTACGCGCGCGCCAGCGGCCCTGGCAACACGGTCCTCTATGTCGGCGCCAAGACCGGGCGGGACGGCATTCACGGAGCCCGTATGGCCTCGGCCGAGTTCACGCAATCGGCCTTGGAGCAGCGCCCGGCCGTTCAAGTGGGCGATCCGTTCTTGGAGAAACTGCTTCTGGAGGCGTGTCTGGAAGCGCTGCGCACCAACGCCATCGTGGGCCTCCAAGATATGGGCGCTGCGGGCCTCACCTGCGCCAGTTGCGAGATGAGCGCGCGCGCTCACACGGGCATCGAGCTCGATCTCGATCGCGTGCCGCAGCGCGAAGTCGGCATGTCCGCCTACGAGATCCTCCTCTCGGAATCGCAGGAGCGCATGCTGCTCATCGTTCGCGCCGGCCATGAGCGGGAGGTGAAGGAGATCTTCGCGAAATGGGGGTTGGACGCCGTCGAGATCGGCCGCGTGACCGACGATGGCCGATTGCGCGTGTTCCATCGAGGGCACCTTGTCGCCGATCTCCCCGCTCGACTTCTGGCCGAAGAGGCTCCCGTCTATCACCGACCGATGAAGCGAGCGGAGACAGGAGACGATGTGGATTGGGACCGCGTTCACGCCGAGCCGGCGCCGCTTGAGGAAGTGCTCCGCCAGATGTTGCGCTCCCCGAACCTCGCCTCGAAACAGTGGGTCTATCGCCAGTATGATCACATGGTGCGGACGAACACGATTCTCTTGCCCGGGGCCGACGCCGCCGTCCTGCGGATCAAGGAGACGCGCAAGGCGATCGCTCTGACGCTCGATGGCAACGGACGCTATTGCTATCTGAACCCGCGCGCTGGCGCTCGATTGGCCGTCGCCGAAGCCTGCCGCAATCTCGTCGTGACGGGCGCCCTCCCCATCGCGTGCACCAATTGTTTGAACTTCGCCTCCCCGGAGCGTCCTGAAGTCATGTGGGCGTTCAGCGAGGTCATTGACGGGATGGCCGAAGCGTGCGCGGTCTTGGAGACGCCGGTGACCGGAGGGAACGTGAGCTTCTATAACGAGACCGAAGGGCGCGGCGTCTACCCAACGCCCGTCATCGGCATGCTCGGCGTGATCGAGGGGCTGAACTACTTCCCGGTCAATCACGGGAACGCCGAACGGGGCTCCCAAGGGCCGCTCGGGGCCTCTGAGCGGCGGAATCGTCACCCGTTGCCGATCACACCGTGGTTCAAGACCGAAGGCGATCTCATCGTCTTGCTCGGTCGCACGGGTGATGACTTGGGTGGCAGCGAATACCTGGCCTGGATGCACGGACTCGTCGGAGGAGACGTGCCGATGCTCGATCTTCATCTGGAGCGCGCGGTTCAGCGCGCGTGCTTGGCGGCCATCGCCGAGGGGATCATCAAGTCCGCGCACGATTGTTCGGATGGAGGCCTGGCCATCGCGCTCCTGGAATGCTGCTTCTCCAGTCATCGGCGAGAGGCCATCGGCGCCGATCTCGTCCTGACGACCGAAGGCGTCCGCTCGCCGATCTCGCTCCTGTTCAGCGAGACCCCCTCGCGCATCCTCGTGACGATCGAACCCGAGCACCTGGCGACGCTGGAGCGCATCGCCCGGGAATTCCGCATCCCTTATGCCGTCCTCGGGCGCGTTGGGGGATCTCACTTCAGAGTGACGATCGATGGGAAGATGGCCATCAATGCCCCGGTCCGCGAACTCGAAGCCATCTGGCAGAGCGTCCTCCCCGAATACCTCGGCCCGTGAGTCGCACGGTCCGAGGGAGGGTGAAGACCCGTCTGGAGTCATCACACTTTCCCCGACGCCATGTGGCGAGAGAAGGGAGACGGAGCAAGAAGACCGTGTGGTGGCCAGGGACGGAATCGAACCGCCGACACAGGGATTTTCAGTCCCCTGCTCTACCGACTGAGCTACCTGGCCACATACGCGAACTATAGCTTACTGAGAGGAGGGCTTGGCTGTCAACTCGACGAAGCGAGGAGATGAGGAATACCCCACGGAGCTTCGCCATCCCCTCGACGAAGCGAAAATAGGAGCGAAGGCGCGCCGTTGGGTCGTATCGTCAGCTTGGCGACGCGAGGGCCTTTGCGATGCGTCCGCGATGGAGCGCGCGGGCCGATGATTGACGGCGATGGCGACGAAAGAGAGCGAGGCGTTCGTCCTGATGACCTATCCGCTCGCGGAGGCGGATAAGATCGTCGTCCTCTTCACTCACCTCTACGGGAAGATCCGCGCCGTCGCCCGAGGAGCGCGTCGGCCGAAGAGCCGGTTCGGCGCTTGCTTGGAACCGCTTTCGGAGATCTTCGTCTCCTTTTACGAGAGAGAATCGCGAGAGCTTGTCACTCTGAGGCGGTGCGAACTCCTCTGCTCTCCTTTCGAGCGTGCGGCGACGCCGGAAGGTGAAGCCTTTCTTCACCATGTGGCCGAACTGGTGGATGCTTTGCAACCTCCGGCGGAGCCCCATCCGCCCGTCTATCGGTTGATTCGAGCGACGCGCGACGCATTCTTGCAAGGCGTATCACTTCCAGCGCTGGCCGCTTATTTCGAGATGTGGATGCTGAAGCTCGGGGGCTTCTTCGCCCCCTTGGAAGCGTGCGCGGCCTGTGGGAGAACGTTCCGCTCTGAAGCGCCCATATGGATCACTCGGGGCGGAGTCCCTCAGTGCGAGCGATGCGGCCCGGCCTCAGGTGGGCATATGGTCCCGGCAGCGCTCCGTCGCCTTTTCGCGGAGATGCTCAAGCTCCCCCCGGGCGAATGGACCTCCTTGCCGACGCCGAAAGAAGCGATTCAGCTTCACCGTCTGCTCACGCGACTCCTTCGCGACATTCTTGAACGCGAGTTGAAGACCGAGCTATCATTGGATGTTTGAATTTCGAGGGCGCGGGAGGAGATGGGCATGCCCTCGAAATCCGAAGAAGGATCTTTGCGGAGAGGGAGGGGATATGGGGAAAAAGTACGTCTATTTCTTCGGGAATGGCCAGGCGGAAGGTTCGGCGCGTTTGAAGGACCTCCTTGGGGGGAAAGGCGCGGGACTCGCGGAGATGACCAATGCGGGACTGCCGGTCCCGCCGGGATTCACGATCACGACCGAAGCGTGCCGCATCTTTTATGAGAACGAAGGCCGCTTGCCCGTGGAGATCGAGGAGGAGATTCAGAGCGCGCTTCGGCGGCTGGAGGAAGTGCGCGGAGAGCGATTGGGCGATCCGGAGCGACCGCTGTTGGTCTCGGTGCGCTCCGGCGCGAAGTTCAGTATGCCGGGAATGATGGATACGATCTTGAATCTCGGCTTGAACGATGTGACCGTCCAAGCCTTGGCCCGTCGCACGCAGAATCCCCGCTTCGCCTACGATTGCTATCGCCGATTCGTCCAGATGTTCGGCAACGTCGTCCTCGGCGTCGAGAAGAGAAAGTTCGAGGACGTGCTCGAAGCGAAGAAGCGGGCGCGGGGCGTGCAGCACGATACGGAGTTGACGGCCGAGGATCTCAAGGAGTTGGTGCAGGAGTTCAAACGCCTCATCGCGGAGGAGACGGGGCGAGATTTTCCCGAAGACCCGCACGAGCAACTGCGGCAGGCGCGCGATGCCGTCTTTCGCTCGTGGAACAATGAGCGGGCGATCACGTATCGGCAGATTCACAACATCCCGCACGATTTGGGAACGGCCGTGAACGTTCAGGCGATGGTCTTCGGCAATATGGGCGAGACCAGCGGCTCCGGGGTCGGCTTCACGCGCAATCCGGCGACCGGGGAGAAGGAGTTGTTCGGGGAATTCCTGCCCAATGCGCAGGGTGAGGACGTCGTCGCGGGGATTCGGACGCCGCTCCCCTTGCAGAAGCTTCGCGAGATCCTCCCGAACGTCTACCGGCAACTGGAGGAGATCGCCGAACGTCTCGAACGCCATTATCGCGATGTGCAGGATTTCGAGTTCACCGTTCAAGAGGGGCAGCTCTTCATGTTGCAGACGCGAAGCGCCAAGCGCACGGGTTTGGCGGCCATTCGCATCGCCTGCGACATGGTGGACGAGGGACTGGTGACGCCGGAAGAATCGCTGCGGCTCATCGAGGCGCCCACGTTGAACCAGCTCCTTCACCCCATGTTCGACCCCGCGAAGCGGAAGGAGTTTCGCGTCATCGGTCGGGGATTGGCGTCCTCTCCGGGCGCGGCGGCCGGACGCATCGCCTTCACGGCGCGTCGTGCGGTCGAGATGCGGCGACAGGGAGAACGGGTCGTGCTCGTGCGAATGGAGACCTCGCCCGATGACATCGCCGGCATGCAAGCCTCGGAGGGGTTCCTGACGGCTCGCGGCGGCGCGACTTCACACGCGGCCGTCGTCGGGCGCCAGATGGGCAAGCCGGCCGTCGTCGGCTGCAGCGCGCTCACCATTGACGAAGAGGCGGGCACGGCGCGCTTGGGCGATGTGCTGCTGCGCGAGGGCGACTACATCTCCATTGATGGGACGACGGGCGAGATCCTGCTGGGCGACGTGCCCCGGGTCAAGTCGGAGATCTTGCGCGTCCTGGACGGAGAGCTGGAGCCGGAGCAGTCGAAGATCTATCAGTACTTCAAGCGGGTGATGGATACGGCCCGCGAGGTCAAACGGCTCGGCGTCCGCGCCAACGCCGATACGCCGGAAGACGCTCGCCTGGCGCGCGCTTTCGGGGCTGAGGGGATCGGCCTGGCGCGCACTGAGCACATGTTCTTCGCCCCGGATCGTCTTCCCCATATGCAGGCGATGATCCTCGCCAGCACGGAAGCGGAACGGCGCGAGGCGCTCGCGCGCCTGCTGCCCATGCAGCGCGAGGACTTCGCGGCGATCTTCCGCGTCATGGATGGATGCCCTGTCACGATCCGGTTGCTCGATCCGCCGCTGCATGAATTCCTCCCCAAGCGCGAGCAACTCATGGTGGAGATCGCCGTCATGCGAGCGAAGGGAGAGACCGAAGGCATAGAGGAGAAGGAGCGATTGTTG
>Ga0101943_1002594_pt1 | contig 10612 bp, 10 predicted proteins | sample DewCreD2012metaG_5_FD_75244 | JGI IMG/M metagenome (GOLD analysis project Ga0101943, IMG submission 75244) | Hot spring sediment bacterial and archeal communities from British Columbia, Canada, to study Microbial Dark Matter (Phase II) - Dewar... ... | reverse complement strand
CGGCCGCCCCCGCCTCAATTCCTCTCTCAACGCCAGGATTCGCTGAACGATGAAGGGAACCCGAAAGAGCGCCTTGAGCACGCGATTCCGCCCGCGCTCGATCTGCCGCGCGAGCCGAACCTCGTCCTCCCTCGTCAGCAACGGAACCATGCTCATCTCCCGGAAATACAACCGAAGGGGATCCATCCCCCCTTCTTCCGGCTCCGACTCGGGCACGACCACCTCCTCCTCCGATCTCTCAAGCCCCTCCTCCCCTACCCATTGGATCAACGCGCCCTCCTCCTCAAGCTCCGAGAGCACGCGCGGCGAGCCCAAAATCTCTCGGAAGGCCTCCTCATCCCCAAACCTCAGGGAAAACGTCTCCGCATCTTTCTCTTCAAAGGCGTGAAACTCCCCCCCAAGCGCATCTTTGTATCTCATAGGTCGGTCTCCCCAGGTGGGCTCTCCCTGCCCGCATTGCTACAAACCTCGCGGCCTCGACCCCCGAGCCGATCTCCAGCAAGCTGAACGGCCCATTATACTTATCTGGCCATCGAAATGCAACGACTTTTTGATCCCTCCTCTCCCTTCATCGGGAAATGCCATTACGCCCTACTCAATTTCAACAACACGGCCTGCTGGAAAGAACGTAGCAGAAGTGGCGACGTCGTGAGGACGAAAAGCGAGCACCCTTTGGCTTTCGAAGGAACCGGTTTATAATGTGCAAGCAACGGCAGTGGAGGACGAGGCATCGCAGTAGGCGAGATCGGGATGCGTTTGCTGCGATGCTATGGGTTACGAGATAGTGGTTACGAAAACGGCAGACAGCTTCACCGATCTCGAACTCGCGGCCCAATCGGCGGCGGGGGACTGGGCGGCGTTCGAGCGTCTGTACGAGATGCATCGGCGCCGCGTGTATTCGTTGTGCCTGAGGATGTTGGGGAACGCGGCCGATGCGGAGGATATGACGCAGGAGGTGTTCCTGCAAGTGTTCCGCAAGATCGGGACCTTTCGTGGAGAAGCGGCGTTCACGACTTGGCTCCACCGCTTGGTGGTGAACCAAGTGCTCATGCACTGGCGTAAGCAGGGGATTCGACCGGAAGAGACGACCGAGGAAGGCGATGTGAGCCAATTGGCGCGACCGCGCCCTTTGCCGATGCTCGATCGCCTCGCCTTGGAACAAGCCATTCGAAGATTGCCACCTGGGTATCGCATGGTGTTTCTCCTGCACGACGTCGAGGGATACGAGCATGAGGAGATCGCGGCCATGCTCGGCTGCAGCGTGGGCACGTCAAAATCGCAGCTTCACAAGGCGCGGTTGAAACTCCGACGTCTTTTGCAAGGGGAGGGGTGAGCGATGTCCTGCGCGAAACATCAAGATCGGCTCTCCGATTACATTGATGGCCTCCTCTCGGAGCGCGAACGGCTCGACGTGGAACGGCACTTGCAAGAATGCGGGGATTGTCGGACGATCTGCGAGGACCTGCTCTACATTCGCCAGCTCAGTCGCGAGTTGCCGGAATACGAGCCAACCCCGCAGCTCTGGGAGCGGATTGCGGCGGCGATTGCGGCCGAGACGCGAGCGGATTCGTACAGTGTCCCCAAGGGGATCCGACGATTGTGGCCGCGACCGATCTTCGCTGCGGCTGCCGTCGCCGTGATCGCCCTGTTAGTGGGAGCGCTCCTTCGATCCCGTCCTCCCGTTCCGGAATCTCAAGAGGCGCGCGTCTCGCCGCCCGTCCAATGGAGCGCCCTCACGCCTTCACTCTTGGAGATTCAACCGACCGGACTCATCCTCATCCATAAGCCCACGGTGGAGAGTGAGATCGTGCAGCAGCGGATTGAGGCATTGGAGCGTCAGATCCAGCAGCGACGTCCGTTCTGGGATGCGGAGACCGAAGCCTGCTTCCGGCGTGCTCTGGAAACGGTCGAGCGCTCCCTAGCGCATTGTCGCCAGGGTTTAGAACGCGATCCCGAGGACGCGGTCCTTCGGGAACTCTATCTCGGCGCTTTGAAAGCCAAGCTCGAGCTGCTGAAGCGGTTCTCCGAGCTGTAGCGCGGGCCGTCACGCGCCCTCAATGTGACGATGAGACGGCAGATTAGCAAAAGGAGAATCGCCGTTCTGAAGCTCAGCCTCACTGGCCTGTTCTGCGTGGGGGTCGCTTTCCCCGCTCCGATCCTCGCCCAGGCGCGCGTGGAGTACGCACGATCCCAGCCGGTAGTGCGGACATTCTCCGTCGGTTCGACCCCCAGTGTCGTACTGGTGAACACCTCGCTTCGAGGGAACGTCTCCGTACAAGCGTGGGCGCGTCGGGAGATTCAACTCGTCATGACGGCAGCCTCCTTCAGCGCGCGCGTGGACATCCGCTTCTCTAACGACGTCCTGACCGTGAAGGTCCAAAAGCGCCACGCGACCAGTCCTGACGTGGTGGACCTGAAAGTGAAGGTCCCCGTTGACTGTGCCATTGAAGCTTCGACCATCGGTGGAAAGATCCGCGTTCACGGTGTGCGCGGTCCCATGAAGCTCTCGACGATGGAGGGCGACATTGAGCTGGTGGACGTCGCGTCCCCGAATATTGACGCCATGAGCGTGACGACGGGACGCATTGTATTCTCCGGGAGCTTCCACGAGCGCGGCACCTATACTTTCTACTCCGGCGCGGGAACGATCGAGATCGCCATCCCGGAGCGAAGCTCGTTCACTCTTGATGCCTCGACCCACGAAGGGCGCATCGAGGCCGAAGGCGTCCGCTTTCAAACGCGCACACACACCCCCTCACATTTGCAAGGGATCGCTGAGACCGGAGGCGCCCTTCTCAAACTCCGGACCCATTCCGGCCGCATCCGCGTGCGGCCTCGGTGAATCCCGAAGGCCCTTGAGACCCCTCCCTAGAAGACGAGCAAGATGATCTGCTGAGGAGTCAAGACGGGGGCCAAAAGAGCGATGAGCACGGCGCCGGCGAAGACCCCGATATTGAGAACCGCAGGCGACAGACCCAAGGCGACCATGATGAGAATGATGACCGAAGGTAAGATCGAAGCACTTCCCAGGACCAGCGAGATCACCCCCATCGCAGCCACGGCACGTCCCTTTCCCATCGCTTCCTCCTCAGATAAAACCTTCACAGCCCCAAGAAGGCTCACAGAGTATACTGCAACTTTTCACCTTCAGCAAGGGCTTTTTTTCTCCCCCTCATCTCGCTCATCCATGGAAGGCGCCGACCGGAGCGATCCTCACATAGACAGTGCCGATCTTTCGGTAATACGCCCCGAGCAGCACGACATACCGATCCTCGGGATGTTGCCCGAGTCGCCGCACGCAATCGGCGCAGGCGATGGGAGCGTGTGAGAGGAGTTGGAGGTCTTCCGCGGGATTCCGTTCGGGCAAGAAGAGGGTGAGCTCCCGTTGACAGAAAGAACAGGATCGCGTCAGCGTGGCCATCGTCCGTCTCCCCCTGCCTCAAGTTCTGGTAAGGACGGTGATCATCTCCTCATGGATGAGGCCATTGCTGGCCAAGATCTCCGGCTCGAAGAGGCGGAATGGACTCCCATCGAAGCGGGTGACCCGTCCACCGGCCTCCTCAACCATGAGGGCGCCCGCCGCCATATCCCAGGGTTTCAATCCCAATTCCCAGAAGCCGTCGAAACGCCCGCAGGCCAGATAGCAGAGATCGAGCACGGCCGATCCGTCGCGCCGGATCGCTTGAGCCGTCTTCACGAATCGAGCGAAATACATCAGGCTCTCATCGGGCTGACTGCGGATGGTGTAGGGGAAGCCCGTCGCGAGCAATCCCTTGGCTAACGCCTCCGTGCGCGAGACGCGAATCGGACGACCGTTGAGCGTCGCCCCGGCTCCGCGCTCGGCCACGAAGAGTTCCTCGCGCAGCGGATCATAAGCGACGCCGAGCACGATCTCTCCCCGATACTCCAAGGCCAGCGTGACGCAAAAGAACGGATACCCATGTGCGTAGTTGGTCGTTCCATCCAGAGGGTCAATGAGCCAGCGGTATTCGGAGGCCCCCGCGTGATGGCCGCTCTCCTCGGCCAGGATCGCGTGCCGCGGATAGTGCGCCGCGATCCGCTCCTTGATGAGCGTCTCCGAGAGGAGGTCGGCTTCGGTCACCAGATCGATCGGACTCGACTTATAGCTGACGTCTACGGCCCGGCCGAAATGATCTCGAAGGAGTGCGCCCGCCTCGCGGGCCGTCTCCACGGCGAAATCGAGCAAGCTACTGGTTCGGAGCATAGTACCCCTCTCGCGCGATCGCGATGTAAGCCGGATTCCCCGTCATCACGCGGATTCGCCGAAAACGCCCATCGCGCGTCATGTTCTTCGGCACATAGCGCAGAATGTACTGCGTGCTCAGCTCTTCGGCGATCTGCGCGTAGGCCTCCCGCAACTCGGATTGTTCCAAGGGGAAGTAGATCCGCCCGCCCGTCTTCTCTGCCAACTCGATGAGCCGCTCCTCGGCCTGATCGAGCACCTGCAGGTAGAGCCGAATGTAGACATCATTCGGATCAAGCGGCCGGAAGATGAACGGCGAGCGCTCGCCTTTCAGGAAGGCGCGAATGGCCTTCGTCTTGCTGATCACGTAGACGATGGCCTCGGCCCGCCGCACGGCCTCAAGGGCTTCCTCGAAGGTCTTTTGATCCGGCCCATCGTAGGTGTCCACCCCATCCGTGAAGAGGAGGATCGCGCGCCGTCCCTCGACAGCCTTGAGTTTGTTCGCCGCCACATAGAGCGCTTTGTAGAAGGCCGTGTTCCCCACGGCCGGCAATTGAAAGAGCGCGCGCTGCAGGCGCAACTTATCGGTCTCCCAATCGAGCACTTCCTCGACCCTGTGATTGAAGCGGATGATCGCGACGCGATCCTTCGGTCCCAAGGCGTTGAGGAACGCCAAAGCGGCGAGGCGAATGTCGTTGATCTCCGTGGCGACGCTTCCGGAAACGTCAATGAGCAGGACGACGTTCACCGGCACCGTGCCGACGGCGAAATCCGTGATCTCCTGTCGCACGCCGTCTTCGTAGAGGGTGAAATCGTAGCGGCTGAGGCCTCGGATCAAGCGCCCGTATCGGTCGCGCACGGTCACCGGGACGATCACCTCGGTCGTCTCTAACGTCACCGCTGTCTCATCGGGCTCCTTCGCCGCTTTGGGCCGCTCGGTCGGAAGGCGCCGACCGCTTTGCGCCCACGCGCCGCCGAACACGAGCAGCAGCACAATCACACCCCACTTCCCGCGCCGCATAAGATTCCCATTATGGCAGATGCTCCCGCACCGACGAAAGCTCTCGCGAGTACCGGACGCGCCCGCCGCGTTCACCGAAGCGAGGTTTGACAGCCTCTCGGCGATGTGCTAGCTTGGCCCCCTCGAAGGCGTCTCAGCGGATGCGCCGACAACAGCCATGCGGCGGAGGACGACCCTACGGCATTGGCTCGAATATGTACCCGCTTGGCTCATGGTGAAAGCCTTGGGCTGCCTGCCGCGCTCCTGGGCGCTCGCCATCGGGGAATGGCTCGGGCTTCTCACCTACTATGCCTGGGGCCGACTGCGGCGGGTCGGCCACCGGAACCTCGCGCTCGTCTTCCCAGAGATGAGCCCGCGCGAACGACGCCATCTGCTTCGGCGCGCCTTTCGGAACCTGGGACGGCTGCTGGGCGAATTCAGTCAATTCCCCAAGCTGACGCGCGAGACGATTCGCACGATCGTCACCTACGAGGGACTGGAACATTACGAGCGCGCGCTGTCGCTGGGGCGCGGCGTGCTCATCCTCACGGCCCACTTCGGCGCGTGGGAATTGAGCGCCTTCGCGCATGCCCTCTATGGCCATCGAATGGCTTTTTTGGTTCGACCTCTGGATAATCCGCTTCTTGATCGCTTGATCGAGACCTACCGCACGCTGAGCGGCAATCGTCTCATCCCCAAGCGCGATGCCGCGCGGCGCGTCCTCAGAGCGCTGCGCGAAGGGGAGACGATCGGTGTCCTCATGGACCTGAACACCCAACCGCACGAGGGCCTCTTCTGCGACTTCTTCGGACGCCCCGCGTGCACATCTCCACTTCTCGCGCATCTGGCGTTGCGCACGGAAGCCCCCATCGTCCCCGGCTTCCTCATCTGGGATGAGCGGACGCGCACGCACGTGCTCCATTTCGACCCGCCCATCCCCCTCATCCGAACCGGCGATCCCGAACGCGATGTCCGACTCAACACCGAGCGCTTCAATAAGGTCTTGGAGTCCTTCATCCGCCGCTATCCAGATCACTGGCTCTGGGTTCACAAACGATGGCACACGCGGCCCCCGGGCGAGCCTCCGCTCTACGAGTGACGCGCTATGGGCGAAACGCCGGTCCGAGCCGCTCCTTCAGCGCTTCAACATGGCATCCCGTTTGGCCTTGAACTCCGTCCCTGGATACCACTGCGGCCACTGGTCGTCGTTGGCCACGCGATGGCCCACCAGGAAGAGCAATCGCACGTCTTCGACCGCGCCGCTCAAATCCCAACTCGGATCGAACTCGTCCTGCGGCTTGTGATACCGCTCGGCCGTATACCGGCGCCGCACCTCTAAGCCCCAGCCTTCCGGCTTCCCGATGTACTCGATGCCCGAATCGGTATCGAGCGCCGGGACGCCTTGCTTGGCGAAGTTGAAGTGATCCGAACGATAGAAGAACCCCTTCTCCGGTTCCGGATCCGGGCGCACCACGCGTCCCTGCTCCGCGGCCACCGCTCGCACATGTTCATCGAGTGTCGAATTCCCCAGCCCGATGACCGTGATGTCGCGCGTCCGACCGTACACGTTCAACCCGTCCACGTTGATCACGGCGACGGTTCGCTCCAACGGATAGAGCGGATTCTCGGCGTAATATCGGGATCCCAGCAATCCTTTCTCTTCAGCCGTCACCGCGAGGAAGAGGATCGAACGCCGAGGCGGGGGCGAGAGGCGCGCATACGCTCGGGCGATCTCCAGCAAGCCCGCCATACCGGATGCATTGTCCACCGCGCCGTTGTAGATGCGATCCCCATTGACTTCAGGCCCGATCCCCAGATGGTCCCAGTGCGCGACGTAGATGACGTACTCCTCTTTGAGCTTCGGATCGCTTCCCTCCAGCCGAGCGATCACATTGCGCGACTCGATCATGCGCAGCGTGTTCCGCAGCGTGAGCGTCATGCGCGCCCCAAGAGGCACGGGACGAAAATCCCGACTGACGGCCGCCTTCTTCAGCGCTTCCAACTCCTTGCCGACCATCGCAAAGAGCGCCTTCGCGCGCTCATAAGTGATCCACCCCTCGACGGCGCATTTGGACATGTTGCGATCCGGCGCGACCAGAGCGAATTGCTCGCCCGTCCAACTGCCGCGCACGACGGCCCACGGATACCCGGCCGGCTCCGTCTCGTGAATGATCAAAGCGCCGGCGGCCCCCAACTCCGCGGCCTTCTCGAACTTGTAGGTCCAGCGTCCGTAGTAGGTCATCGCGCGCCCCCCGAACACGCGCTCATCCAACCGCGAGGGATCCCGTGGATCAGGCACCGGTGGATCGTTGATGAGGACGACGAGCACCTTCCCCCTCACGTCCACCCCCTTGAAATCGTCCCACTGGAACTCGGGCGCTTGAACACCGTAGCCGACGAAGATGAGATCCGCTTCGACACTGGAGGTCTCCACGACGCGGCGCGTCCACGCGACGAAGTCCTCGCCGTATCGGAGCACCATCCGTTTCCCATTAGCCGTGATCGCCAGTGAAGCCGAAGGATCAGCCGTGATCCCGACAAGTGGCACTTTCTGGATGTACGTCCCATCGGGATTCCCCGGCTGCAGCCCGAACTGTTGGAATTGCTCGATCACATAGCGAACCGTCAACTCCTCGCCACGGCTCGCCGGTGCTCTCCCCTCGAATTCATCGGAAGCGAGACGCTGAATGTGCGCGGCCAGTCTCTCGGCCGTGATGCTGCCAAGCACTTCTTGAAGCGAAGCCTTCTGCCCGCTTTGTTGGCAAGCGAAGGCGGAGGACAAAAAGAGCACGAACACCGGCCATCGGTCGAATCGTCTCATCGTTCCCCCTCCCGAGGATGTGCGCCATGAACGCTTATGATAGCATCGCGCGGCGAGCCGGGCCACCGACAGAGGCGGCATTTGGGGGGGTGACGCCTCACGCGCAAAGGGCTCGCCCGAGACGCTCGATCCGGCATGCGCGTTCTTCATCGTCGCTTCGCGTGGAGAGCCCCCTCCTGCAAGGCTTCGATGATCCTTCGATTGGCTGTCGGGAAGGGGTATCGCCAGAGTTGCGAACGACGCACCCATCGGACCTTTTGACATCCGAGCGCGCGGGGAGAGCCCTCAAGCGGCCGACACTCGAAGACGTGCATCGTGATCCGAAAATGCGAATAGGCGTGCCGAATCGTCATGAGCTTGCGTCCGACGCGGACGCGCAGTCCAACCTCCTCTTCGATCTCTCGCGCGCAGCAACGGCGTAAGCTCTCCCCCGGTTTGCGCTTTCCTCCGGGGAATTCCCACAGGCCGCCCAGCAATCCCCCCTCCCGACGCTGCGCGATGAGCACTTCGCTTTCGAAATCCCGGCGCGCTTCTCCCGATCGTGAAGGAGGCGTCTCGTCGCGAGCCGAAGGAGGGCGCCAAATCACGCCCACAGCGATCTCATAATGAGGCCGCTTCGGAGTCGCGCGCTTGACTGGGAACGCCGTCGGCGAGGCGAGCTGCCATGCCCGACAGGCGAAGCGCCAACAGCAGCGCTCACAGCGTGGCGCACGCGGCCGACAGATGAGCGCGCCCAGGTCCATCAGCGCTTGATTGATCGCGCGCGCGTCCCTCTTGGAATTCCTCCCCGCCGCCAGAAGCGCCGCGACGAAGTCTCGAAGCTGCCGTTCGACAGCACGCCGGCGTGGATCCTCCCCGAGGGCGAGAATTCGACAGATGACGCGCCTCACATTGCCATCCAAGACCGGGACGGGTCGGCCAAAGGCAAGGCTGGCGATCGCCGCCGCCGTGTAGGGCCCGCATCCAGGCAAGGCCGACAGGCGCACGGGATCCTCGGGGATGCGCCCCCCATGTTCGCGCAAAATCCGCCGCGCGGCTTCATGCAGATAACGCGCGCGCGCGTAATAGCCGAGCCCTTCCCATGCTTTTCGCACCTCATTGAGCGAGGCTCGCGCCAGCGTTCGCACATCGGGAAATCGCTGAAGAAATCGCTCGTAATACGCGCGCACGCGCTCCAGTTGCGTTTGCTGCGACATGTACTCGGCGACGAGTATCCGATACGGGTCCTCGGTCTGCCGCCAGGGCACATCGCGTCGCACTCCGGCATGCCACCGCAGGAGCGCCCGCCGCAACCGCTTCATCAGCGAAGGATCTGGCGCGATCTGCCGCGAAGCGGTCGAAGGCCACTCCTCGCGCGCTCTCGACGAGGTCCCTTTCGAGCGATTTCGGATCCGGCTCACGATGCCTCCTCGGCCGCCGCGGCCTCGCGCGAAAGTCGGGCAGCTCTCCCCCTGGCGCGGAAAGCGGCATAGAGATATTGCTGGGCGACGCCAGCATACGCGCCGAACCGCTCGACCGCGCAGGCGTGAAGCTCTCGCACGCGCGGCACCCGATCGGGGAAGTACAGCTCGCGCATCGCCCGCGCGATCCATGTGTCCACGGGGAAGACGTCTAAGCGATGGAAGCCGAAAAGGAGAATGCAATCGGCGACCTTCTCCCCAACTCCATCGAGCTCGAGCAACCGTCGCCGCAAAATCGGCGTCGGCCATTCGGACCAGGACGCGAAATCCGAACACTCGGCAATGGTCCGGGCCGTCCGCCACACGTACCGGTCGCGATAGCCTAAACCGCACCGCTCTCGAAGATCGGCCAGGCGCGCTTCGGCTAAGACCTCCGGACGCGGGAACGTGTAGACCGACCCGAACGGTGTCCGAATCTCCTCCCCATAGCGCGCGCAAAGTCGCTCGAGGATCCCCCGAATGCGCGGAATATGGTTGTTGGCCGAGATGATGAATGAGATGATCACTTCAAACGGATCCTGCCGTAAGATGTGGATCCCAGCTCGGCGCGGAGCCACGCGCGCGAACGCCGCATCGCGCCGAAGCCGACGCAGGATCGCCGGGTAGTCCCGCGAGAGATCGAAATACCGGATGAGCGCGTGCTCGGCCTCTTCGGGGATCATCCCCCCTATAAATCGCACAAGGAGCGCCTTCCCGCTTCTGGCTCTCGACGATGGCGCAAGGGGATCGGCGAGCTCCCGTTTCCAGACCTGCCGCACATGGATCGCGCTCCGCCCGATGACACCGATGTACTCGCCAGCCCGCATGCGCCACCAGCGAAAACACTGCCCGCTCTCGAGCGTCGCCTCCACATCGAACTCCTCAACGGGGATCAAGACCTCCACCATGTTGTGCGCCTCTGCGCACTGGTGAGAGCGAAGAGATCGGCCAATGTCCTTGATCTCGCCCATCTCGCGGCCTCGCCCCTTCGGAGAGTGGAATAGTAAGCCGTTGTTCCCCTGCGGGCAAGACGCATCTACGCGAGCCCGCGCAAGCGGGCGGCTCTTGCGGATGGGACAAATGGGGATGGCGTTTCCGGACAGGTGAGAGGCGACCGGATGGGTCACCCCCTTTGGGGGCTTGGGGGG
>Ga0101943_1002590_pt1 | contig 10630 bp, 6 predicted proteins | sample DewCreD2012metaG_5_FD_75244 | JGI IMG/M metagenome (GOLD analysis project Ga0101943, IMG submission 75244) | Hot spring sediment bacterial and archeal communities from British Columbia, Canada, to study Microbial Dark Matter (Phase II) - Dewar... ... | reverse complement strand
CGGCGATCAGCCGGAACTGGGGCTCCCCCGCCCCCACCAGCAGGTTCACCGACTCCTGGATGTGCCGCTGCTGCGCCGCCGCGTCGACCGCCACGACCGCGAGCCTGGCTTCGTTCAGCGCGCGATCCAGCTCGGCCATGGCCTGCGTCAAGGGGGTCTTGTCCACGACCAGTTCGGGCAGCGGCTCTTCCTTCTCTTCCTCCGCCTGCGCCGGCGCCTGGCCCGTGACCGCTTCCTGCTGCTGCGGCTTGGACGGCGCGCTCTGGGCCACGACGGTCTTGCGGACTTCCGGCGCGGGAGCGGGCGCCTGGGGGGCGGTCGTATCCGCTGCGACCGGCGCCACCGTGGTCTCCTCGGCCGGCGGCGCGACCTCTTCGAGCGGATGCGTGTAGATGTGCGTGAACGCCAGTGACGCCGTGGCCAGGATCGTCACCGGCACCAGCGCCAGCAGGAGTCGCTTCACTGTGACACCTCCAGGAAAGGATCGTGCCCGTCTGCCCCGCAGTGTGCCAGCCCGTCGGCCGCCTGACCATGGCAGGCGTGTTCCCGAAAGGTGGAAATTCGGTCAGCGGCGCCGGCCTGTCGCGGTCCGTGGAGGGCAGGTCTCGAGGGGCGTGGCCTGCAGGTGAGGCCTCCACTGGGCGGGCACCCTGTGCTGGTGCCGTTCCCCACGGCCTTCACGGGTCTCCACGCCCGCGCGCGTCCGAGGATCCTCGCGCCCCTGCGCCTGTCCGACGCCCGGACGATGGCGAAGCAGCCTGGCGGTGCCCAGCACCGGGTTCTCTCCTCCACGGTGAACTCGGAGTCCGACGTCAGAACGACGGACGATGGCGGAGGAGGTGGGATTTGAACCCACGAGGCGCGCATGCGCCCAACGGTTTTCGAGACCGTCCGGGTACCGGGCTCCCGAACTCCTCCAACCCCTGACTGTACCATGTCGGGGCCCTTGACGCCATGCGAGCCGGTGCGGTGTAATCCTGAACCGTGCCGTTCCCCATCCTCGCCAACCTCGTCATCCTGCTGGTGGTCCTGGCGGGCCCGTTCGTCTCGTACCGGATCGAGCAGAACCTCGAGGGCTTCCTGTTCGTGGCAGGCCTCGCCTCGGCGCTGGTCTCGGGCGTGCTGACGGTGCCGCTGGTCGGCGAGGCCTTGCGCCACCCGCTGCCGATCACCGCAGCGGTCTTCGGGTTCGGCCTGCTCTTCCTGTGGGCGCGGCCCCACGTGGCCCAGGCCGTCGACTGGGCCCAGGCCCGGATCGGCGCCGGGCCCCTCGCGGCCGTGGCCACGATCGGACTGGGGCTGGCCTCGAGCGTGATCACGGCCATCATCGCCGCGCTGGTGCTCGTGGAGTTCATCTCGGCCCTGCGCCTGCCCGGGCGCGTCGAGACCCGTATCGTGGTGTTCGCCTGCTTCGCCATCGGCCTGGGCGCCGCGCTCACGCCGGTGGGCGAGCCGCTCTCGACCATCGTCACGGCCAAGCTCCGGCAGGAGTTCTGGTTCCTGCTGCGGCTGCTGGGGCCGTCCGTCGTCCCGGGCGTCGTGGTCCTGGGGGTGCTGGCGCGGATGGCGGCGAGGGAGGCTCGGGGAGGTCCGAGCGATACCGCATCGCCTGCGGTACCGGGCGCGTCGGAGCCGCCCGCGGCCCGTCTCGCCCGGACAGCGGCTGCGTCGCCCGATGCCTCCCTGACCGCGGCGCCAGCGATCGAATCGTTGCGCACGGTGGTGGCCCGGGCCGCCCGCGTCTACCTCTTCGTCGTGGCGCTGACGCTGTTGGGCGAAGGGTTTCGCCCGGTGATCGAGACGTACGTGCTCGGTTTCGACGCCCGCGTGCTCTACTGGATCAACATGGTCTCGGCCGTGCTGGACAACGCCACGCTGACGGCCGCCGAAGTCGACGCCCGCATGACCGCCCCGCAGGTCCAGGCCGTGCTCATGGGGCTGCTGGTCAGCGGCGGGATGCTGATCCCCGGCAACATCCCCAACATCGTCGCTGCCGGGCGCCTGGGCATCGGGAGCCGCCAGTGGGCGCGCGTGGCGGTGCCGGTGGGCGCCGTCCTCCTAGCGCTCTACTACGTCGTGCTCTTCGTGCTCTGACCCGGGCCCGGACGGCGGTACCGCAGGCCGCACGCCGCCGCAGGCCGAACCCCTCCACCGGCGGTGCAGGACAGGACGCGGCGCCTCGGGCGGGCGCCGTCGGGGAGGGAGGACCATGCGGCAGACGATGTGGGTGGCAGCGGGCGCGATCCTCGCTGTCGCCGCGCTGGCGGCCGCGGCGGCAGCGGGCGGCGTGGCGGGATTCCTGTGGGGCACCCGCACGGGCGGCCTCGCGCGCTGGAGCGCACCGACCGAACGCTACCTGAGCGGCCAGGGGCCGGCCAAGATCGCGGTCGTGCGGGTCGTCGGGCCGATCTCGCGCGAGGGCCGCGGCGTGGCGCTGCTGGGCGCCGGTGCCTCCAGCCGGGCCATCGTCGCGCTGCTGGACCGTGCGCGGCGCGATCCGGCCGTCAAGGCAGTGATCGTCGAGCTGGACACGCCGGGCGGCTCCGTGGTGGCCAGCGACGAGGTGTACCAGGCCCTCGTGGCGCTGCGGGGCACCGGCAGGCCGGTCGTGGCCCTCCTGACCGAGGTGGCGGCGTCGGGCGGGTACTACATCGCGGCGGCCGCCGACCACATCGTGGCCGCCCCCACCACGGTCACGGGGAGCATCGGCGTGATCGTGGCGCTGGCCAACACCGAAGCGCTGAGCCGCAAGCTCGGCATCCGCACCATCGTGTTCAAGAGCGGCGCGTTCAAGGACCTGGGCAACCCCAACCGCCCGATGACGCCGGCGGAAGCCGCGATCGTGCAGCGCCTGGTCGACGAGGCCTACGCGCGCTTCGTCGACGCGGTGGCCTGGGGCCGCAGGATGCCTCAGGCGCGTGTGCGGCAGCTCGCCGACGGCCGCATCTACACCGGGCTGCAGGCGCAGCGCCTGGGCCTGGTCGACAGCCTAGGCCACCTGCCCGCCGCCGTGGCCGTCGCCATGCGGCGTGCGGGGCTCGCGCAGGCGACCGTGGTCGAGTACGGTGCCGGCGGCGGCCTGCTGGACGTCCTGCTGGGCGCGGTCGGCCGTCGCCTGCCCCTCGGCCGGGACGCGGTCGACCCGGCGCCGGTGCCGGAGGCGTGGGCCGCGGGGCCGACGCCGAGGGGCTGGGGGCTCGGCGTGCTGTACCTGATGGTGCCTTGAAGGAGCGCGGCCGTGGCGACGCGGCTGGCGCTGGTGCTGTCGGGGGGCGTCTCGCTCGGCGCCTATCAGGCCGGCGCGGTCTACGAACTGCTCTGGGCCCTCGGCCACCGCGTCGATACGGCGGCGCCCGTCGTGCTCGACGTCGTGGCGGGCGCCTCTGCGGGGGCGATGAACGCCGCGGTGCTGGCCCGCGCGCTGATGGTCGACCACGCCGCCGCGGCCGACCTGCACCGCGCCTGGGTCACGGGCATCTCGTTGCCGCACCTGACCCAGGGGCCGCCGGGCACGAGCATCCTCTCCGATCGGACCATCTGGGATCTGGCCCACGCGATCCTGCTCCGCCCTGCCGCGGCGGGCCCGCACCCGGCGGCGCCCGCGGTGCTGCGCGTGGCGTTCGCGCTGACCAACCTGAACGGCGTGCGCTACTCGCTGGGGTACGCCAACACCCCGGGGCGGTTCGACACCGCCATCTTCTCCGACTGGATCACCTTCACGGTGCGGCCGGACGCGCCCGCCGACTGGCCGGCGATCGCGCGGGCGGCGGTCGCCTCCGGGGCGTTTCCGTTCGCGTTTCCCACGGTGCGCCTCGAGCGGCGCCTGGCCGATTACCGCCACGCCGACATCTACGCGCCGGACGGCACCCGGGTCTTCACCTACGCTGACGGCGGGCTGTTCAACAACGAGCCGGTGGGGCTGGCGCGCGAGCTCGTCGAGGCGGTGGAAGACGAGGAGCCGGCGGCAACGGCCGACCGCAGGGTCTACCTCCTGGTCGACCCGTATCCGGGCGCGGCCGCCGTCGAAGCGGACCTGGGCGAGGCGCCGCTGCCCGCGCGCCGGCTGGCCGACCGGCTGGTGAACGCGGTGCTGGGCGAGGCCTCCAAGCGCGACTGGATCCGCGCCACGCGCATCAACACGCGCCTGCGCTGGCAGGAGCGCCTGCTCGACTGCCTGGCGGCCGTGGTCGCCGACGCGCCGGCGTCGGCGCGCGCGGCGGCCGCGGCGCAGGCCCGGGACCTGGTCGCGGAGATCGCGGCGTTCAAGGGCGCCCGCGAGGCCGGCGGGGCCCTCCCGCCCGACGAGGCGCGCCGCCGCCACCTCGACGAGAACCTGCGCCGTCTGGGCCCGCTGCTGGTACGCGAGGATGCAGCATACGCGCGGGTGCGCGCAGACCCCGCCGCCGCCGCCCTCTTCCTGGACCTGGCCTACGCGCTCGAGAACGTCGCGGGGCTGCGCAACAAGGTCGACCTGGACCTGCGGCTGATCGCGCCGCAGCCCGGTGCGCTGGCCGGCGACTTCCTGGGCAACTTCGGTGGCTTCTTCGACGAGGCGTGGCGCGAGCACGACTACCGCCGCGGGCGCGCCGACGCCCGGCGGGTCCTGGAGGCGCTGGCGCGGGAACTGCCGGTGCTAGCGTACGCCCCCGATGCCGCCGAGGCCTACCGCCCCGCGCGCGACCTGAGCGCGGTGGGCGGTGCCGACGTGCCGCCTGGCGCCGCGGCGGCCCTGGCGGCGCGGCTCGCCGCGCACCTGGCGCACGCCCTGGTCCCGCCGGCGCGGCCGCGCCTGTGGCGCGCCCTGGCGGCGCTTGGCGCCCGCATCGTCGCCCGGCGCGTGGTGGCGGCCTTGCTGCGCCGCACCGGCCGCTGATCCGCCCGTCACCGGCCGCCGGCCCGCGGGAGGGATCGGCGCGGGCGCGCCGAACTCTCCGACTGCACGTTTGCGCAATCATGAACATTTGTTCAGTTCGCCGATGGGGCTGCTGACGCGTCTGCAGGTACGCGAGCGGGAGGGACGGCCGATCCGCGTGGCGGTGGTCGGCGCGGGCCAGATGGGCGCGAGCCTGTGCCGCCGGCTCGGACGGCTGCCCGGGTTCGCCCTGGTCGGTGCCTGCGACGTGGTGCCGGGGCGGGCAGCAACGGCGCTGGCGCACGCGGGCGTCGTCGCCGGCGCCGCCGAGAGCGACGCCGAGGCCAGGCGGCTCGTGGACGCACGGCGCGCAGTGGCCACCACCCGCGCCGACGTGCTGATGGACCTGCCCGACGTGGACGCCGTGGTGGACGCCACGGGCGACCCTGAGGCCGGCGCGCGTCTGGCGCTGGCGGCGCTGGGGCGGCGGCGCGTCGTGGTCACCCTCAACGTCGAGGCCGAGGCCACGGTGGGGCCCGTCCTGGCGTGCACGGCGCGCGCGGCTGGCGTGGGCTACACGCTGGCCGCCGGCGACGAGCCCGCGGTGCTGGCAGAGCTCGTCGAGTTCGCGCGGCTGGTGGGGCTCGAGGTGGTCTGCGCGGGCAAGGGCAAGAACAACCGCCTCGATCGGACCGCCACCGCGGCCTCGGTGGCGCTGGAAGCCGCGCAGCGGGGCATGAGCCCGCGCATGCTGGCTGCCTTCGTGGACGGCACCAAGACCATGGCCGAGCTCGCGGTGCTGGCCAACGGCACCGGGCTCGTCCCCGACCGTGCGGGCCTCCACGGCCCGCGGGCCGACCTGGCCGACCTGCTGCGCGTGTTCGTGCCCGCCGCCGACGGCGGCATCCTCCAGCGCACCGGCGTCGTCGACTTCGCCGTGGGCGACGTGGCGCCCGGCGTCTTCGTGGTGGGCCGCGCGGACGACGCCGCGTTGCAGCGCGACCTCGCCTACCTCCGGATGGGAGCGGGGCCCTACTACCTGCTGTACCGTCCCTACCACCTGGCCAGCCTGGAGGCGCCCCTGACGATCGCGCGCGCCGTCCTCGACGGCGAGATCACCCTGGCGGCGGCCGGCGCGCCCGTGGCCGAGTGCGTGGCGGCCGCCAAGCGCGACCTCCGCCCCGGCGAGATCCTCGACGGCATCGGCGGCGCCACGGTCTACGGCGTGGCCCTGGCGGCCGACGAGGCGCGGGCGCGCGAGACCGTGCCGGTCGGGGTGGCCGCAGGCGCGCGGGTGCGGCGCCCGGTGGCCCGCGACGCGCTGCTGACCGCAGCCGACGTCGAGCTGGACGAGGCGCTGACCGTGGTGCACCTGCGCCGGCTGCAGGACGCCTTGGTCCGTGACGGCACGCTGCCGCCGGTGGCCGCCGAGGCCGGACGTCTGCCGGCGGCCGCGGGATCGACATGACCTACCGCACACGAGCACCTCGCGATCTGGTCCTCCCCTCCACGGGCTGGCGGGTGGCCGCGCCATGAGCCGGGGCGAGGGCGGGGGTCGGGCGCAGCCCGCGCGGGCGGCGGCGCGGGCGCGCGCCGCCGCCCTGCTGGCCAAGGTGGCCGACCTGTACTACCTGCGCGACCTCACGCAGCAGGAGATCGCCGGACGCCTGGGGTTGTCGCGGCCCACGGTCTCGCGCCTGCTGCGGCGCGCGCGCGAGGCGGGGGTCGTGCGCATCGAGATCGCGGCGCCGCCCGGCACCCACCACGACCTCGAGCGCGCGCTGGAGGAGCGCTTCGGCCTGCGCGAGGCCATCGTGGTCACCGGCGACGCCGGCGATCCCGAGGCGACGCGGCAGGCGCTGGGCCGCGCCGGCGCGCGCTACCTCGAGCGCGCCCTGCACGGTGGTGCGCGCGTGGGCGTCTCGTGGGGCACCACGCTGCGGGCGGTGGTGGACCACCTGCGGCCCCGGCCGTTGCGGCCGACGGTCGTGCCGCTGGTGGGCGGCGTCGGGCAGGTCGCGCCCGGTATCCACGCCAACGACCTGGCGGCCGGCCTGGCCGCGGCCTTTGGCGGCCAGGCGCACCTGCTGCACGCGCCGGCCATCGTCGCGGCGCCCGCCCTGGCGCGCGCCCTGCTGGCCGACGTCGGCATCCGCCGGGTGCTGGCCCAGGCACGGACGGTGGACCTGGCGCTGGTGGGGATCGGCGCGCTCGTGCCGTCGTCCACGCTGGTGCGCAGCGGCTACTTCTCGGCGGCCGATCTGGCGACGCTGCGGCGTCGGGGCGCGGTGGGCGACATCTGCACGCGGCCCTACACCGCCACCGGGGCGCCGGTCGACGGGGCCCTCGACCGGCGCATCCTGGCGGTGACCCTCGACGACCTGCGCCGCATCCGCACCGTCGTGGCGGTCGCCGGCGGAGCGGAGAAGGCGGCGGCGATCGCCGGGGCGCTGCGGGGCGGGCTGGTCGACGTGCTCGTCACCGACCACGCGGCCGCCGCTGCCGTGCTGGACGCCGCCCGCACCCCGACGGTGCCGCGGGCGGAGGGCGCGGAGGGCGCGCGGTGAAGGCGCTCGCGCTGCCCACCGATCGGCTCATCGGGCTTTTGCGCACCATGCTGCTCATCCGGGCGTTCGAAGAGCAGGCAGAGCGGCTGTTCACCCAGAGGCGCGTCCACGGCACGATGCACTTGAGCATCGGGCAGGAGGCCGTCGCCGCCGGCGTCTGCGCGGCGTTGCGACCCGACGACTACATCCTCAGCACCCACCGCGGCCACGGCCACTGCCTGGCCAAGGGCGCCGACGTGCGCGCCATGATGGCCGAGTTCCTCGGCAAGGCCACCGGGCTGTGCCGCGGTCGCGGCGGTAGCATGCACATCGCCGACCTCGAGGGCGGCAACCTGGGGGCCAACGGCATCGTGGCCGGCGGCCTGCCCATCGCCACCGGCGTGGGGCTGTCGATCCAGCTGCGGCGCAGCGGCCAGGTCTGCGTGGCGTTCTTCGGCGACGGCGCCGCCAACGAGGGTGCCTTCCACGAGGCGCTGAACCTGGCCTCCATCTGGCGGCTGCCGGTGGTGTTCGTCTGCGAGAACAACCAGTACGCCATGTCCATGCCCGTGGCGCGCAGCATGAACGTCGAGCGCGTCAGCCAACGGGCGTGCGCCTACGGCATCCCTGGCGAGACCGTCGACGGCATGGACGTCCTGGCCGTCTACGCGGCCGCGGCCGCTGCCGTGGAGCGAGCGCGGACGGGCGGGGGCCCGACCCTGCTCGAGTGCCTGACCTACCGGTACCGGGGCCACAGCAAGAGCGACCTCCAGCGCTATCGCACCCGCGACGAGGTGGACGCCTGGCGGCAGCGCGACCCCATCGTGCGCTTCTGGCGGTGGCTGGCGGCCGAAGGCCTGCTCACCGACGAGGCGGCGGCCCGGCTCGAGGCCGAGGCGCGCGCGGCCATCGACGACGCGCTGCGCTTCGCCGAGGCCAGCCCCGAGCCCGATCCGGCGACGCTGCTCGACGACGTCTACGCGGACGACGGCCCGGCCGCTGTCGGTTCGGGCGAGGGCGCGCAGGCCGTTTTCTGGCTGCCGGGTACTGGCCCCGCGGACGCCGGCGCCTCCGAGGCAGTGCCGGGCCCCCGAGGCCCAGTGTCGGGCTCCGAAGCCTCAGCGCCGGGCCCCGGAGCTTCCGTGCCGGGCCGCGAAGCCTCAGCGCCGGGCCCCGGAGCCCCAGTGCCGGGCCCCGGAGCCCCCGGCGCCGAGCCGCGGAGGCCCAGCGCCGAGCCCAGGAGCCCCGGCGGCCCGATGAGGGCCATGCGCGAGCTCACCTACCGCGAGGCGGTGCGCGAGGCCCTGCGCGCCGAGATGCGCCGCGACCCCACTGTCGTGCTGTTGGGGGAAGACATCGGCGTCTACGGCGGGGCGTTCGCCGTCACCGACGGCCTGCTGGCCGAGTTCGGCCCCGAGCGCATGCGCGACACGCCCATCTCGGAGGCGGCCATCACCGGCTGCGCCATCGGCGCGGCCCTGACGGGCCTGCGGCCGGTGCTGGAGATCCAGTTCATGGACTTCATCACGTTGACCATGGAGCAGCTGGTGCTGCAGGCCGCGAAGATCCGCTACATGTTCGGCGGCAAGGCCCGCGTGCCCATGGTGGTCCGCACGCCCGCGGGCTCGGGCACCGGCGCCGCTGCCCAGCACTCCGAGAGCCTGGAGGCGTGGTTCGCCCACGTGCCCGGACTGAAGGTGGTGGCCCCGGCCACGCCGGCCGACGCGGCGGGGCTGCTGCTGGCGAGCATCCGCGACGACAACCCGGTGGTGTTCGTGGAGCACAAACTGCTCTACAAGGAGCGCGGCCCCGTGCCCGAGCCGCTGACGCCGGTGCCGCTGGGGCAGGCCGCGGTGGTGCGTCCGGGCACCGACGTCACCGTGATCGCCACGTCGGTCATGGTGGGGCGCGCGCTGGCCGCCGCCGAGCGCCTGGCGCAGGAGGGCGTCAGCGTCGAGGTGGTTGACCCCCGCACGCTGCGGCCCCTGGACGTGGCCACGCTGGCGGCGTCGGCGCGCAAGACCGGGCACGTGGTGATCGTCTACGAGGCCACCAAGACGCTGGGCATCGGCGCCGAGATCGCGGCGCGGCTGGCCGAGACGGACACGTTCTACTACCTCGACGCGCCCATCGTGCGCCTGGGCGGACAGGAGTGCCCGCTGCCGTACAACCGCACCCTGGAGCGCGCCGCAGTCCCGCAGGAAGAGGACATCGTCGTCGCCGTCCGGCAGGTGCTGACCGGCTAGGGGCGGAAGCAGGACTACAGCCGCGGGAGGGAGCCGTGCCGACCGTCGAGGAACGCTACGAGGTCGAGCTGTACTGCGGCCGCTGCCGGCGGGCCACCGCGCACCTGGTGGCGCCCGGCGCCGGCGGCCTGTCGCGGGTGCTGTGCGCGGTCTGCGGCCGCGCGGTGGCCGTGGACACCCTGCACTTCATGGAGCAGTACGTCAACAGCGTGGCGCGCCGCCTGCTGGCCAAGCCCTTCGAGATCACCACCGAGTTTCGCCGGAGCCCGCGGGAGTTCATCACCACGTTGCCCGGGCGCATGTTCACCAAGCCCTTCCGCGTGGCGGCGGAGCTGCGGGCGACCATGGACATCGTGCGCCCGCGGCCCCGGCCGCGGCGCCGCCACCGGCCGGTGCTGGCCGCGGCCCCGGGCGAGTTGCCGCCGGCGCAGCGCCACTGCCAGGTCCTGCTCAGCGCGCCGCTGCTGTGGGCGCACGACCCCGTCGACGTGCTGGACGCCGCCGTGGAGTTCGGCTACGACGGGGTCGAGCTGTGGGCCTACCACCTCCTGCGCGATGGCGCCGACCCGGGCGCGCTGGGCGAGGCCGCACGCCGGCGCGGGCTCGTGGTGGTCCTGCACGCGCTCAGCTGGGACCTCAACATCACCTCGACGCTGGAGGGCATCCGCCGGGCGTCGCTGGAGGCGCTGCAGACCTCGCTGGCCATGGCGGTGGGGTTGGGCGCCCGGCTGGTGGTGATGCACCCCGGGCGCACCACGGCCCCGCACGACGACGCCGAGGCCTACTGGCCCGGTCTGGTGGCGGCGGTGCGCGCGCTGGCCGACGAGGCGGCGGCCCGGGGGCTGGTGGTGGGCGTCGAGCACATGGAGCCGCGGCAGGGCGAGTTCGTCGTCACGCCCGCCGACGCCAACCGGCTGGTGCGCGAGGTCGACCGCGCCAACGTCGGCACCGTGGTCGACGTGGCGCACATCCCCTGGGGCGAGGAC
>Ga0101943_1001279_pt1 | contig 10647 bp, 9 predicted proteins | sample DewCreD2012metaG_5_FD_75244 | JGI IMG/M metagenome (GOLD analysis project Ga0101943, IMG submission 75244) | Hot spring sediment bacterial and archeal communities from British Columbia, Canada, to study Microbial Dark Matter (Phase II) - Dewar... ... | reverse complement strand
TCGCGGTAGGTCAGGCAGGGCTCCGCTTGGCGTTGAAACGCCCGCGTATTTGCGGCAGGTCCACGGCGCGACTCAGCTTACGTGCACCGTTTGCGTACATGTTCCGCAGCCAGAAAGAGGGCAACAGCGGATTTTGCGTCGGCGATGTCTCCCCGCACCACCATGCCTACTGCTTCCTCAAGAGGCACGCGGCTGAGAGACAGGACCTCGTCATGCTCGAGCTTTTGTGCGGTCGGCGAGAGGCCCTCTGCGAGGTAAAGATGAATCCGCTCGTCCGTGAAACCAGGAGTGGTCAGGATGCATCCCAGGCGTGTGAGCCTAGCCGCAGCTAAGCCGGCTTCTTCAGCGAGTTCGCGGAGGGCACATACGACTGGGTCTTCCCCGTCGAGCTTTCCAGCGGGAATTTCCCAGATGAAGCCTCCCGCAGCGTGTCGGTACTGCCGGATCAGAGTGACTTCGCCGTTGTCGTGCAGCGGCACCACGGCGGCGGCTCCTGGGTGGTGGATCACCTCCAGCGCTACCGTGTTCCCATTGGGCAGGGTCACTTCCTCCAACCAGAGATCGACCACTTTTCCCTGGTAGAGGTGCTTTGCGGTTGCGGGGCTCGTCGCCATGTCACCTGTATGCGCGGAAAGCGATGCGGCTGCAAGCGGCACGCTGCCCGTGTCGCCGATGGGTCAAATGACGGTTCCCGGGGGCACTACGGCATTTTTGGGGACGATGACGATGCCATCGCGGATGAAAAAGTTGGCTCCGTCCGCGTTCTTGATTTGATTCTCGTTGACGATCCGCACGCCAGGACCGATCCGAGCATTCTTGTCGATGATGGCGTTCTCGATCACGCAGTTTTCCCCCACGCCAAGCGGGATTTGCCCGGCCGAGCCGTCCTCGTAATAATCCGCGCCCATCATCACCACCCGGCGCAGTTTTGCCCCGCGGCGGACAATGCTGCGAATTCCGATCACGCACTCATCGACAACCGCTGCTTCGAGCTGACTCCCTTCGCACAAAATACTGTTTCGTACCTCGCATACGCTCACCCGGGAACCAGGCAAAAAACGCGGCCTGGTGTAAATGGGGCGCTCTTCGTCGAACAAGTTGATCGGAGGGTTCTCTCCAGCCAGCTCCAAATTTGCGGCGTAAAACGTGCGGATCGTTCCAATGTCCTCCCAGTAGCCAGGGAAGAAAAAGGCGCGAACGAAATAATTCTGGATGGCAAACGGGATCACTTCCTTGCCGAAGTCCACCCGCCGCTGGTCTTCCAAACATTCAACGAGCACCCGGGGCTTGAATACGTAAATGCCCATGGAGGCAAGATAGCGACGGTCCAAGGCAAGACTCCGCCGACGCAGTTCGTCCTCGCCCAGTGCAAGCCGGCGCAACACTTCCGCGTCACGAGGCTTTTCCACAAAATCGACAATGCGAGCAGCGCGGTCGACCTGCAGAATGCCGAACTCGCTTGCGTCGCGCTCAGAAACCGGAGTGACCGCGATGGTAATGTCGGCACCCGTTTCGGTATGTTGCTTGAGCACTTGTGCAAAATCCATCACGTACAGTTGGTCGCCGGACAAGATCAGGATGTGCTCGACACCGTGGCGCAAAAACCGGTGGAGCTGTTTCCGGACGGCATCGGCGGTGCCTTGGTACCAGTCCATACTCGATTCGGTCTGTTCGGCCGCCAGAATTTCCACGAACCCGGGTGTGAACGGATCGAACCGGTAGGTGCGGGCGACGTGCCGGTTTAGGGAGGCCGACTGAAACTGGGACAACACGAAGATGTGCCGCAAGCCGGAATTGATGCAGTTGCTGATGGGCACATCCACCAGTCGGTACTTTCCTGCCAGCGGAACGGCTGGTTTGCTGCGCCACTGCGTGAGCGGGTACAAGCGGGTACCTCGGCCACCACCAAGTACGACGGCGACAACGTCTTTCACAAGCCGCCAGACTACCGCAAGCGGCAGAGGCCGTCTACCCAGTTTGACTGCGGAGAGAGCGGGTTATGCCACCGTTTGCGGCCAGTCGCGAAGTCTCGAAGGCGTTACGCGGAAGGTTGATTGTGGTGCCGATCGAGTAACGGACGCAGGATCGGGCTTGGAGTGGCGACGCTGGTCAACCAGAGTTGGTGGATCGCGCGCGTCGCGCCGACGTGCAACAGGCGGCGTGCTGCGGGCGAGTCGGGATAAAAGGTCGAGTTCACCTCGACGAGGATGACATAATCGAACTCCAGGCCTTTGACTTGCGTGACTTCGGTGACTTCCACGCCCGGCGCAAAGGAAAAATTTTGCTGATCGACGCGCCGGAGCTTGCCCACTTCGCAGGTTTTCAAACCCTCGTAGTACAGGCTCGAAAGGGAAGGGTCTGGAGTCAGAACCGCAACCGAAGCAAGAGGCTCTCTTTGTTCGAGTTCTTTCAGCGCCTCGGCCAGGAAGTTTACGCAGGCGCCGTGGTCCGTGAACCGGAAGAACTCGACCGGAGGCCCGGAGCGCACCGTCAGTGGTGGTTGGGCATCTTCGCGTAGCGGACCAAGCACCTCCATGGCGAAGGTCGCGACCTCGCGCGAGCAGCGGTAGCTAATGTCGAGGGTGCGAACTTCAGTGCCTTGAAGGCCGAGGTCGCGAAAAAGCTCGGCCCACGAGGTAAAGCCACCTTCTTCGACGATGTGCTGTTGTGTGTCGCCGGCCAAAGTGAGGCTTTGGTGTTCGTCGAGACAGTTCAAGAGTACGCGAACTTCGATGGGTGCAAAGTCCTGTACTTCGTCAATGGCGATATGCCGATAACGCAGGGGCTGTCCTGACGGACTCGTAAGCGCTCCTACGCGCCGCTGCCAAAGGTACAAAAACAGCGCATCGTCCTCGGGATCGAGTTCGGCAATGGTCGACAGGTCCCCCTCGGTCCAGTTGAGCACTTCGCGGCAGCGCTCTCGGCACCAATCGGCCGCACGTTTGAGCTCTCCTTCCGTGAATGCTCGTGGAGCCACTTCCGCGAAGACTTGCGCGAGGAAGTCGTGCTGACTGAGGATGCTTGCCCAATCGTCGATCACCTGTTCGGCGGTTCCAGGGCCGGGCTGGCGTTCGAGGTGGCGCTCGATTGCCACCAGCAAGGCTGGATGAAGTTTGAGACGCGAGACCACCGCAGGGGTGAACTCGCGGATTTTTCGCGGCAGCTTGGGGAACAATCGGCGAGCGTGTTCCCCAGCCCACTCGGCAAACGTGCGTACTTGCACGTGTCGAACCCCGAGCGCAGGTAGAACGTGGCTGACGTAATCCCGCAGTGCACGGGAGAATACGATCACCAACGTGCGGGGCGAATCGACACTTCGGTCCTGGTACGCGAGGTACGCAATGCGGTGGAGCGCCACGGTTGTCTTTCCGGAACCGGCGGTGCCTCGGATCACCACGAATCCGGCTGAAGGCTGAGTAATGAGGTCAAATTGTTGGGGGTCGATCAGGCCGGCGATGTCGGGAAGATGCTTGTCGGGACGCATGGGCGCTCCCCGCGCGTCGGTACCGAGCCTCCGCCCTTGCGCATCCTCGTGCCCGTAAGCCCGTAGTGCCGATACTTCTCCGCCAGCTAAGCGCGGAGGTTCCAAGTGCGTCTTGCGCCAGCCGCCCGGAGCGCTCGGGTCACGCACGAAAATGCCTTCCGGCGCTTCCACCCGCTGAAGTTGCGCATCACGAATGGTGACGGTTCGGCGCACGACCAGCTGGCCCGTGGTGATGCGGCCCGCAATTTCTTCTTCGTACTCCTCGCCTTGATGGTACCGATAGAAAATCTTCGAGATCGGGGCGTGGCGCCAGTCGACGATGCGGACTTCCTTCGAGAGCTTCGTTGCCTTGCCGAGCAAAATGTCGCGCTCGGTGCCGTTTTCTCTAAGCCGCATGTGGCCAAAGTAGGGCGACGATGGATCCACTTGCGGTGCAGCCCGCGCGGCTCGGAGCTGCTGAAGCAAAGCGTTCTGGCGGTCCCACTGCTGCAAGAGCGCGGCATGATCTTCGCTTTTTTCCCCTTCACGAAGCATCTCCCGAAGCCGCTCGAGTTCGGCCACGACGTTGGCTTCGGAGGGACCCTCACTGCGAGGTGCCTCAGCGAGAACCTTTTTCACCCGCTCAAGGAGCTCGAGCTCTTCCTGTACGATCGCTTCAGGCACGATAGCCAACTATCCTACAGTTCGGTTACACGCCGGTACAAGCCTGCCTCGAACCTTGGTAGTCGACGGAGCGTTGCTTGGAAGGCCGCGGTGCAGGCCTCTCGGGTACGACTACCGCTGGCGCCTGATGCGCGTGGTTCCCAGTGGCACGACTTTGCCCGTGGATGCAGCGCGATTCTTCTGCGCTTTGGCTGGAGCGACCGGGCGGGTGTGGCGTTTGGCGTGGCGGTGGGCTTCGAGCCAATCGGCGATCAGCGGGTACACGTCCTGGGGCGCGTGCAGGCCGAGAATGAGGTCTGCGTGCGCGTAATCGTTGGTTGCGCCGGTTGCCTTGCCGACGACGCGAAACTGCTTGTCGCGCGAGCGAACTCGCTCGTACACGGTTCGCAGATCTTCCACAGGAGTTAGGCCGTCGCGACTGCCCGCAACGATCAGGATCGGAGTGGTAATCCGTTCCAAATGTTCCGTGAAATCGAACATGCCGTAACGGTCGGTCATCGAACGCAGCTCGTACCAGCGGGCAAATTCACGCAACAGGGAACACGGGATATCATCGACCGCTGTCAGCATGAGCGTGCGGAACAGATTTACGTCGGCGTTGCCTTCATGCCAACCGAGCTCGTGAATCTGCTTTTCGAGCAAACGAGCAAGCCACGGGGCGAGCGGTGCCGCGAAGCGCGCAACAGTGCCGACCGGAACGCGTTCCGGGAAAAAGCGAAGCAAGCCTCGGTAGGGAATGCCTACGTCGAGCAAGGGGTGCCCCACTTGGGTCATCGTGGGCGATCCTAGCGTGACTGCACTCGCAATTTTCTTTGCCAGCGGGCCGATGAGAATTGCGTAGGCAATCATGCCACCCATGGAATGCCCGACCCAATGGACCTGCTCCGCTCCCGTCTCGCGCAGGACGACGCGCAGCAAAGCCGGAGCATCGTGGTACACGTAATCCTCGAACGACCAGTTGTACCGCTTCCCATTCCACCACGTCGGGCGCATCGAACGCCCCGCACCCCGAAGTTCGGCTACCCAAACGTCGTAGCCTCGGTCGTATAAATAGCGAGCGAGGGAAATCTGCCCGGGCCCGTCCATGTCCCAGCGGTTCGAGGACATCCCGTGACACAGCACCACAGGCGTGCGGTGATTGCCAGGCTCCGGAGCGTAACGGTGAAGGGCTAGCCACCATCCATCCCGGGTTCTGGCCCAATACAACCGCGGCCGAACGGTTCGGTCACGCGAGAACCAAAAATCGAGCAGCCGCTGCATATAAGCGCTCTCTTACCGGATAGCCTGCATTCAGCATAGTACCGGGCGCGACAGAACGAATGCGGAAGCACGCGCCCGGTGCCCCACGGCCCAGGTTGCGGCGGACCATGTCTGCGCAGCCCGACGGAGACGTACCAAGGGGCTCGCAGACGCCAAGGTTGCCTGCCCGGGAAAGAGGCGAAGAATATCGCTGCCGCCTGGGTGCAACCTACCCCACCGGGAGAACGCCACGGGCGCGTGTGGCAAGGATGGCGTGAACTTCACTGAACAGGATCTCGGGGGCAGCGGAGAGGATCCGGGGGTGAAAGGGGACAACTACGCTGCGTGGGCGGTAACGAGCGTCTCCGCACCGACCTTAGGCCACTCAGGCCACCTGGTGGGCTTCCGTGCTTCGCGAACGGGAATGTAAAAAGAGCCGGTGCGTGACAACGTTCCCGGGAGCCAAATCACGTAGCGGCCAGTGGGAAGTTCGACGACTTGCAGCCATTCCCTGCGCGTTACCCGGACATGGAAATAGTGGGCTCGGCAATTTGCGCCCTGGCCGGCCGGACGAGCTGTCTTTGGCCGATGGAACGCCAGTGGAACCCCATTGACCCGCGGGCGCTGGCGAGGGGCGACATCCACGACCCAACCATGCCGTTGTGCTTGCACGAGGAAGCGAACGATTGCCTTACCCATATCACCACGCGAGAGCAGAGCCTGCCATCCGGCGTTTACTCGTTGGGTCGCGGCACGTTCTGCTAGACGCGCAGCGCGAGCCTGGCGACGCCAAGCCTCCAGCTCCGGGCATTTGCGGAGCTGCACGTGGACGCACTGCCGCGACACTCCAAGGCGTTTGGCAATTTCCCCAAGAGACAACCCCTGCTTTACCAAGCGCGCCAAGGCTGCGGCTCGCTCCGGAGCAATGCCGGGTGGGCGGCCCCGCCGTTTGCGAGGCTCCGTACGCACCGGGATTCCTCTGGGTGCCCAGAAGGCCGGGCTCTCGAACTCTCCAATCTTCAGGTTGTGCCGTCCGTCGTCCATAACAGGAACCCATGGACGCAAACTCTGGGCCACGGCCGAGAGCAGCGCTGAGGGCAGTCGGCGTGTCTACAGGGTCCGTACGGGTGCGCGATTTTTTGGACGGTTTGCGTTTTTCTGTGCGGAATTGTGCCACGAGATGCTTCCGGGCGTTTCCCGCAGGCTGCGGAGCCGTTGGGCTAGACGCTGGTGGTACGATCGCCTTTGGGGCGGTGGAGCAAGCCACGCTTTGGAGCAGTTGCAAGGTTTGGTTGCAGTCATTAAGCAGCGCCTACTTTACGGAGAGGTGCGTGAGTGGACGAAACGGCACGCCTGGAGAGCGTGTGTACCCAAAAGGTACCGTGGGTTCGAATCCCACCCTCTCCGTTACTTCGACCTTGAAGGAAAAATGCCCTCGCCGGACCGCTTGCCACGCAAGCGTCGCACAGTTCTGGTTTTTACCGACCCACACGCTGAGTCAGGCCCTAACCCGAGTCTGAAGGCTGGGCTCGTGCGTAACACTTACCGCGACCGCCAGCCGGGGAATATGGGAGTTCGAAGACACCCGACGGGCGGGGGATGATCGGCAAATACGAGCGGATCACCATCTTGCTCGTAGTTCCTCGTCTGCGTTCGATCGTAGTGGGAAAAGGCACCGGGAACGGTGAGAGTGTTGGGCGGCCGTATCGGCTCGCGATGTTAGAACATGCTGCTTGCGTTCGGGCGGATGTGCCACGTTCCTCGCGCAGTGTCCGTTGCGATTGTACGCGGGTATGGTCCCCCACCGGCCGAATCCCCTGCCTCGTTGCATTCCCTCGGCCAAAGCGGACGGTGTCGACCGTACGCGCGGCAGGGATGCCCCGCGAGGACGCTAAGACGGATCGCGCGCGGTCAGTTGGCTTCCTTTTTTTGTGGTGTCGATGCTAGAAGAGTTTCGTAATGGCGCGCGTCGAACCAATTGGTACGGCAACAGGTGAACTCGCTGCGGTAGCGGCGGCAGGGCCGGGATTGCCGCGGAGCGTGCGCTTACCTGCGGAGGTGTTGCGTCCGCTCCTGGAAGTCCGCCCGATCCGGGCGGTGGCAGCGTTGGTTTCGACTTGGGGGCTGATCGTAGCAGTCATCGCGCTTGCCTTGTGGTGGCCGCATCCGGTGACCTGGTTCCTCGCAGTGCTTGTCGTGGGGCGTTGCCAGCACGCGCTCGCGGTGCTGATGCACGATGCCGCGCACTATCGCTTGTTCGACCACCGGTGGTGGAACGATTTCGTGGGGCAGTGGTTGTGCGCCCGCCCGATTGCGAGCCACTTGCTGGCCTATCGCACGGTCCACTTGCGTCACCATAAGTACTTGCTGACGGACAAGGATCCCGACCTTTCCCTTTCCTTGCCGTTTCCGTGTGGGCGCGCGAGTTGGTGGCGGAAGCTGTTTCGTGACGCCGTAGGGATCTCCGCGTTGACGATGCGCGGGTATCTATCTGTCGATCGCGAAACTGGGCGCATGCGGTTGGCACGGGGAAACCTGCTACGGCGTTGGAGTTGGAGCACAGCTTGGCAGCGGCTTGCTGTCGCTGCTGGCATCGCGCTCCTGTTTTGGTGGGGCTACGGCTGGGCATTCCTGGTACTTTGGTGGCTTCCTTTGATGACCGTGTACCAAGTGATCCTGCGAATTCGCGGTGTTCTGGAGCATGCCGCAGTTCCAGATCGCGCCGATCCACTGCGCAACGCGCGCACGATTCTCACCAAGAATCCGGTGGCCCGGTTTTTTCTCAACCCACATCACGTTGCGTACCACTTGGAGCATCATCTTTATCCTGCGGTGCCGCATTACAACTTGCCCCGGCTGCATCGGGCCCTGGCTGCTTCCGACGCCTTTCGGGCAGCACTTGTGGAGCGCGGGTACGGCCCGGCGCTTCGCAGTGTCATTGGCGGTTGAGCGGAGTCCCTGAAGAAAAAGGAGTCTCTTGTGAGCGGAAAAGTTTTAGCTTCGGCGTTGGGTCTCGGTACGGTCTTGTTCGGTGTCGGCGCGCTCGTGTTTCCGCAGCGGGTGATGGACTACGCCGGGTTTGCCGTGTCCTCGACGGCCAGCGTCGCGCATGCGACCGGTGAAGTGCGGGCGGTGTTCGGTGGGTTGTTCGTCGTCTTGGGCGCTTGGATCCTGCTGGCCGCTTTGCGCGAATGGCGCTTGGTGTTGGGAGTATGTGGCTCGTTGTTCCTGGGAGCGGCTGCCGGGCGACTCGTTGGCGTGTATGTGGAAGGAGTTCCAGGGGTGGGTGGTTGGACGGGACTGTTGCTCGAGATTGGGTTCGGGGGCGGATTGCTTTGGTCGGCTTGGTCTTTGGGGCGGCCTGGCGAAGAGTGGGAATTTGCTCCGACTGCCGGAACCGCTCCCACTTCTTCGCCAAGCTCGGTGGCACCCTCGCCAAACTTTGGCCAGTCGCCTGGGTCCTCAGCAGGGGGGAGTTCGCCCACGGCTTAGGACCCTACCGGTTGGTGCTGGTTCGCAGCCGATGGGAGGCAGCGTTCCGAGTTTCTCCATTCACGATGTGATTGCCTCGCTTCCCGCGGGGCAGCTCGGGTTTGGCGGGATGGCTGGGCTGGTTGCGGGATACGCCGCAAAAAAAATTGCCCGTCTCCTCGCGTTGTTGCTTGGGTTGCTGTTCTTCACCTTGCAAATCCTTGCCTACCAGGGTTGGATCACCATCCACTGGCAAGAAGTGCAGCAAACGGCCGACGGGTTGTGGCGCGAGGCTCAGCAGCAAGGTTGGCTCGAGTGGGCGTGGTCGATCGTGACCGGCAATTTGCCATTTGGCGGCGCGTTCGCCGTCGGATTTGCCCTCGGATTGCGGTTAGGTTGAGGCGCGCTTCGGCCCTGCAACGACGGGACCGCCCCAAGTAGGTTTCGGCAGCACGAGCGCTGGTGGCTCGAGTTCCACCAAGTACTCGAACTGGCGGCGAAATTCTTGGGGAGTGAGATGAGCGACGCGCGCGAACCGTGCAATTTCTTCCTCCCGCTCGAAGTCGTCGCGCCGCAACCGGATCATGTAGCGGCGAGCGATTGCGTAGCGCGTGGAGTAGATATCGACCAGCCGCACCCGGGTGCGTCCAGTTTGGGGGTCGAGGAGCTGCTCGAAGGGGATCGGCACGAACTGGCCACCCTGTAACGAAACCATCACTTGGTCGCCGCCCTCGAGCAGAAACTTCGCGGCGCAGTAACCCAGGTCACGTGTGTATTCCAAGTCGTACGGGATCGGGTCGGCGCAACGCAGCTCGTAGCCGATGTTCTTAGCCGTCAAGGTTGCTTTGATGCCGAGAGCAGCGAGCCGCTGGGACAAGGCTCGCTTCACGATGTCGCCCAAGTCGATTTCTGCGAGCCGAACATGCCCGTGCTCATCGCGTTCGACGTGTTCGAGTCCTTCGATGTCCGCGGGATCCATGTCCAGCACGACCCCCTCGGCAATCACTGCCACGCCGTCGCGCCGGCCGTCAGCAAGCCGCTTGATCACGGCCCCGGCGAGGATGTCCGCGATGTGCTGCAGTCGGATGCGACGCCCGAGGAACTCTTCGGCAATCAAGGTCAGCGTGGCTCCTGCGGCCTTGCCAATGCCCAGGGCGAGGTGGCCTGCTTTACGCCCCATGCTCACCACGATGTACCACCTGGAGGTGGTGTAGGCATCGACCATCAGGTTCTTCACGAGTTCCACGCCCACGTGACGAGCAGTTTGGAATCCGAACGTGTCCACATGCGGCGGGAGGTCGAGGTCGTTGTCGATCGTCTTGGGTACATGCACCACGCGCAAACGCCCTGCTGCCTGTTGTGCAAGCCGGAGTGCTGAATAGGCCGTGTCGTCGCCGCCAATGGTGATCAGGCGATCGACTCCGAGGGAGTCCAGCGCTTGCACGCAACGCTCGAGCAGCTCGGGGCTTTTTGTCGGATTCGCCCGCGAGATGCCAATGACCGAGCCGCCGCGAAAGTGGACCCGACTCACCTTGTCGATCGTGAGTTCTTCGACGCAGTCGGTTCGTCCTTGCATCAGGTGCTCGAACCCGTCGCGGATCCCGAGCACCTGGACTCCCTCGAGAACCGCTCGAATGGTTGCCGCCCCGATCACGCTGTTGATCCCTGGCGCGGGCCCGCCACCGACCAAAATTCCCAGTTTCTTCTCCATCGCAATTCCACCTCTTTCTCGGCAGGGTTCCCCCAAATAGATCGCAGCCGACGAGAAGGTTTCCAGACCAGCTCCGGTG